>JAEEGL014451569.1_pt1 | contig 16320 bp, 15 predicted proteins | sample 9134231 | NCBI WGS metagenome assembly JAEEGL01 (sample SAMN16246548, study PRJNA631951) | gut metagenome | biome: gut microbiome; feature: rumen; material: fiber-attached | host: Bos | place: Iran: Karaj | collected 2018-10
CTGAGCAACGTCGAAATGAGGCATTTGATGCTTAATGAGTTTTAGAAAATCACACCGCAGACGAACACAAGCATTTCTGTACAGATGCCTTAGGGGCTGGGCGTCAAAAAGGCTGTCACACTAAATTAGTGCGACAGCCCCTTATTTATATCAATCATTTATTCTATTCTCTATTATAGTTTTAATGCCGCTTCTGAGCATGTATACGGAAACCAGTATTGAACCAACCAGATCAAAATAAAAAGATAGCTTTGAATCCGGAAAAGCCGCCACCACAAATAAAGTAAGAGTAACGCAAACATCTACAATAGATTTAGCCCCATACAGCCTTGCCTGCACACCCAAAATGGCATTTCCGTTGTGGGAATGTAATTTGGTGTACTTACGCCAGAAAAGCGTATTTGTAATAGCCCCCAAAAGTGCTATAACAAAAGCCGGCAGAACATTTCCCTTGCTGCCGCCATCTGAAACAAATGCCAGAACAATCATGCTAATACCACTGATACACATGATAATTCCAACAAATGTATTACTGATCTTCTCTATTTTTCTTTTTGTAAAGTCATCCATGCCCTCTTTGTGAGTCATGATATAAACCACAAAAGAAGCTATAATAGCGAGTAATTCAGCGGTTCTTCTGGTAAAGTCCGATATCTGGGTTGAACTTCGTCCAATAGTAAGTCCGATTCCCAGTACTAATGGTCCCGGAGAACTTAGTATCACAGACAAAAGTAAGGTTTTATATCCACTTTTTTTACCAAGTTTTTCTTCAGTCATTTGCTACCAAAGTCTCCAAATCATATATCGTATTAGCATTCCTATTATCCTGCATGCCTCATGATCATCTCAAATATGACCAATACTCCCATGGCGCTGACAGGGCAATAAAATGTATCAAAACCATTTTCAACTAGCAGTTCAACTATGGCGCTTACAAAGGCAGTTAATAAGGCTGCCAGAACTGTAAATCCCACATTGTATTTACCAAATACCATGTAAACTGTTATGACCGAGGCAAAAGAAAACACAAACATGGCTATAGATCCCTGAAGTGACTTTTTATGTTTCCTTCCAATCTTGATAGAGCCAAACTTCTTGCCTATCAGGGCTGCGGCAGCATCACCGGGCCCCCAGGCAAATATCGATGCTATGCCAATTGCCCTGTCCCCCAGCCATCCCCAGCAGATACTGGCAACGACAATAAACATTATCATCAGGGCTGCAAAGCTGTTGGCAAACTCCCCGGTTTTCCTGGCATTAACAAGTTTTGTCATGCCAGGAACCTTGGAAAGCAGCAGCAAGATCGGATAAACAATAATAAGCACTACAAAAATAGTAAGCACTGACTTTTTCCAGTCTTCATACATATAAAACCAGAAGATTGTAAAGAAAAGTACAGCTACATGTAATGTTTTCCTAAATACCTCTTTACTGTACGTAGACATAAGCTTTATTCCACAGAATCAATAAGTCCGAAGATTTCTTCTTTTATCTTCCTGTTAGTTTCAAGCGCATTCTCTCTGCTATCTCTGTTTGAGTAGAAATAGAACTTGATCTTAGGCTCTGTTCCTGAAGGTCTGATAGCAAACCATGAACCATTATCAAGGAAAAGTCTTATTGCATTCTGAGCAGGAATATCTTCATAACCGTTAATATAATCAATAACCTTCTCAACCTTGGCACCGGCTACAGATGTAGGGATATTCTCTCTAAACCATTTCATCATACGCTGAATACGCTGAGCACCAGGTATTCCTTCCAGAACCATATTAGGCTCATCCTCTGCAAAGAAGCCATATTTAGCATAGATTTCCTGAAGCACATCCCAAAGAGTCTTGCCCTGCTTACGATAATAAGCTGCAGCCTCAGCAACAAGCATACCTGCGGAAATACCGTCCTTATCTCTGATATCTTCACAAACTGCATAACCAACAGACTCTTCATATCCAAAGAGATAGGTATAACCATTCTCGTGAAGATATGGGATCTTACCACAGATATTCTTAAAGCCTGTAAGTGTCTCAAACATCTCTATACCATAGGCTTTGGCCATAATAGTAGAAAGAGTTGAAGTTACAATAGACTTAACCATCGCTCCCTTGGCAGGAAGTGTACCGGCATCCTTACGTCCCTCTAATACATAGTTAACAAGAAGATATCCTGTCTGGTTACCGTTAAGAGGAATGTAGTTGCCATTGTCATCTCTGATCTCTATGGCAAATCTGTCAGAATCAGGATCTGTAGCCATTAAAAGCTCCGCTCCAAACTCTCTGCCATACTGCTCTGAAAGCTTGAAAGCCTTGGGATCCTCAGGGTTAGGATATCCGACTGTTGTAAAGTCAGGATCAGGATTTTCCTGTTCAGGAACTATCTTCCAGTTAGAGAACCCTCTGTCTGTGAGCATCTGTCTGAATGGAATTGATCCGCAGCCGTTAAGTGGTGTGTAAACAAGAGGAATAGAAAGATCCAGTTCATCTCCCTCATGAATAGCCATTCCCTCAATCTTATCAAGATACTCTCTGTCATATTCAGCACCAAGAACAACTATCTTGCCTGATCTTACGCCCTCTTCAAAGTCTGATGTCTTTATTCCTGTCCAGATATCTACAGCATTGATCTTCTCTGTCATTCCATCAGCAACATCTGATGAAACCTGACATCCATCATCCCAATATGCCTTGTAGCCATTGTACTCTCTTGGGTTGTGTGAAGCTGTAATATTGATTCCTGACACTGTTCCAAGACGTCTTATCATAAATGCAAGTTCAGGAGTAGGACGAAGATCCGGAAAAGTATATACTTTGATTCCATTTGCTGCGAAAATACCGGCAGCAAGCTGAGAAAACTCTTTTGAAAAATGTCTTGGATCATGGGCTATTACAACACCCTTCTCACAAGCTTCTTTTCCCTTGGAAACAATATAATCAGCAACACCCTGTGAAGCCTTACCTACTGTAAGGAAATTCATACGGTTTGTTCCTGCACCAACTTTTCCGCGAAGTCCGGCTGTACCAAAAGAAAGATCCTGATAGAATCTGTCTTCGATTTCCTTGTCATCTCCCTTAATAGCCTCAAGTTCAGCCTTAAGCGGATCAGAATCCGATAATTTATCCAGCCACTCCTGATATCTTGACTTATAATCCATTATTTATTCCTCCTATCTTATTTATCACCAAGAATCTTGTTGATAACAATTCTGCCTGCCCTCTTAGCAGCGTACGGTCCGACCTTCTTAAGTTTATCTTCAGCTCTGACCATTGTGCTCGCAGCAGGTACATCTCTTGTGAGATGAATGGCATCAAACTCGCACTTGGTTGTGCAAAGACCGCATCCGATACATCTGTTCTCATCGACGGTTGTAGCGCCACACCCAAGGCATCTTGCTGCCTCTGTTTTGACCTGTTCCTCTGTAAGAGTAAGTCTCAGATCCTCAAAGGTTTCCTGCGCCACTCCGGCTTTTTTACCGGGGATCTGTCTCTTGGCATTATCAAAAGTCTCTACAGAAATATCATCCTTGTCAAGTTCAATAAATTCTCTTCTGTCTCTTGCAAGATCAAGCCTGTTACCCTCATGCACGAAACGGTTGATTGAAACATAGCCTTCTCTTCCACCTGCTATCGCATCTATAGCAAATTTAGCACCGGTGAATACATCACCACCAACAAAAATATCAGGCTCAGCCGTCTGTCTTGTAAGGCTGTTTGCAATAGCAGTTCCGTTTCTGTTAAGTTCAACCTTGGTTCCTTCAAGGAGCCTGCCCCACTGAACCGACTGTCCGATTGAAAGAAGAAGATTCTCACAAGGAACTTCTATTGTATCACCCTCGTCAAATTGAGGATTAAATCTATGCTGATCATCAAATACACTTACGCATTTTTTGAAGATAACTGCCTTGACATGTCCAGCCTCAGTAACAACCTCTCTTGGCCCCCATCCGTTTAGAACTTCTATTCCTTCTTCCTTAGCCTCAGCTACTTCATCCTTGGCTGCAGGCATCTCTTCAGGGCTCTCAAGACAGAGCATTGTAACCTTTGAAGATCCGGCTCTGACAGCTGTTCTGGCAACGTCAATAGCAACATTACCGCCACCAACAACGACTGTAGCTCCCTTTAATCTTACGCTGTGATCCTGATTGATGGTGCGAAGGAAATCAACACCTGTCTGAACACCTTCTGCAGTCTCTCCCGGAATGCCTGCCATTCTGCCGCCCTGCATACCGATTGCGATAAAGAACGCCTTATAGCCTTCTTTCCTAAGTTCCTGGATAGTAGTATCCTTACCTACCTCTACTCCGCATTTGAACTCTACGCCCATCTGTCTGATAACATCTATCTCAGCATCAATTATGTTCTTTTCAAGACGATAGCTAGGAATACCATTCATGAGCATTCCGCCAGGTCTCTTTTCTTTTTCAAAAACAGTAACGGGATAACCGTTTAGTCTGAGATAATAAGCTGCAGAAAGACCGGCCGGGCCTCCACCTATAATAGCTACCTTGTACTCATCGCTCCACATTCCGCCATCATGCTTCTCGCATAGAGGAACATATCTCTTATCCTGTTTAAGTTCAAGCGAAGCAATGAACTTCTTGATCTCATCAATAGCAAGCGGCTGATCAATTGTTCCTCTTGTGCAGGCATCCTCACAGCGTCTGTTACAAACTGCTCCGCAAATATAAGGGAATGGATTATCCTGCTTGATGAGTTTCAGGGCATCTTCATATCTTCCCTCTGCTGCCATCTTGATATAGCCCTGAACTGATAAGTGTACAGGACAGGCAGTCTTACAAGGAGCTGTTCCTGTCTTATAGCAATTGATCTTGGCGTCATCCCTGTAGTTGTAGTTCCACTTCTCAGGTCCCCATTTCTTCTTGTCAGGAAGCTCTGTCTTGGGATAAGTAACCTCAGAGCCGTCTTTTTTGCAAAGCTTCTGTCCAAGCTTGGCTGCTCCTACCGGGCAAACCTCAACACATTTACCGCAGGCAACGCATTTATCTTTTTCTACGTGGGCTCTGTAAGCTGACGCAGACATATTAGGTGTATTAAAAAGCTGTGAAGTTCTAAGTGCGTTACATACACCCGGAGCACAGTTACAAATAGCTACAATCTTACCCTCACCGTCAATATTGGTAATCTGGTGCACATAGCCGTGTCTCTCTGCTCTCTCGAGGATCTCATACACTTCCTCTTTGGTAATGTAATGACCGATTCCTCGATCATCCATATACTCAGCCATATCACCCATTCCGATACAGTAATCACCGCGTATCTCTCCTGAGCCCTCTCCTCTCATAGCCTGCTGCTTACGACAGGAGCACTCGGAAATACCATACTTGTCATACATATCGATCCAGCGGGATAAATGCTCTACTGGTACTGACTGATTTTCAAGAGAAATTGCCTTCTCAACAGGAATAACGTGCATTCCTACGCCCGCTCCTCCGGGAGGAACCATCTGGGTAATCCCCGCAAGCGGAAGCTGTGTCATAAGGTTAAAAAATGTAGCAAGCTCCGGGAATTCATCCGTAAGCTTATCCTGCATCATCATAAACTCTGCTGAACCCGGAACAAAAATAGGCAGTTCATACTGTCTGTGCTTATCCGCAGTCTTAGCCCTGTTCTGTTCAATGATACCGATCCATTTGAGGCGGTCAACCATCTCCTGCGTTTTGTCGACCGGCATATTATTCATCTGAGCCAGTTCCTCAATAGAGTAAGGAACTCTGGTCTTCTTGAAATTAAGCAGGAACTTAACCTGTTCCTTGTTGAGAATATGATCCAGCATCCAGTATTCAGGATCTCTGTTATTGATCTTGTTAGTAAGCTTCTTGACATATCTGTCTGTTATCAGCTTGGCCAGTTCAAGAACCAGCATCTCCTTTTCTGGATCCTCTGCCTTATAATTCGGGTCCTGCCAGAAATCATTCTCGTTGATCATTGGATCGCCAATTTTCCAATTAGCCTCCGTCAAAGTCTTTTTTGCCATAAAACCTCCTACCATTTGTTTCTTGCCATATCTCGGATATTTCCCCTTCAAAGTCAAATGCTCAAAGTGTAATTCATATCTCATACTGTTGAATTGCACTTTGAGCACTCGACTTCTTGAAATATATCCCCATAAAAATATCCGCCTATATTATACTAAAAAAACGCTGTAATTTCCACTAATGTTAAATCGATATATAAGAATGATATACGAATTGCTCCATGATTAACATAATAAGATTGTAAGCAATGCAAAACCATTGTATAATCTAAAACTAACGCTCTATTGTATGGAGGAAATTATGAAAATAGAAAAAGTCACTACAGAAGATGCAAGGGAGCTTTTAGATATCTACACTCCCTATGTCACAGACACAGCAATTACTTTCGAGTATGAAGTTCCATCTGTTATTGAGTTTGAAGAACGTATCAGAAATATCTCAGCCAAATTCCCATATATCAAGGCTGTAGATGATAATGGTGCAATACTTGGTTATGCCTACGCTTCAACTTTTAAAGGCAGAAGTGCCTACGACTGGTCCGTTGAGACAACAGTCTATGTGAGAAAAGACTGTAAGCACAATGGAATAGGCTCAAGGCTCTATGAGGTTTTAGAGAAATCTCTTGCAAAAATGGGCATATTAAACGCAAATGCATGTATCGCATATTTAAAAGAAGGTGCTACAGACGAGCACCTTACAAATGATTCCAAATATTTTCATGAAAAACACGGTTATAAACTGGTTGGAACTTTCCATGACAGTGGATTCAAGTTCAATACCTGGTACGATATGATCTGGATGGAGAAGTACCTTGGCCAGCATACCACATCACCTGCGCCTGTCAGATTCGGGCAGTGGACCCTTGAATCATAAATTAACCTTAGGAAGATTCCAAAGGAAATGACGAGCCATAACTCTTAATACAATAACAAGTGCAAAGCTCATGACCATGGCAAGATTCCATGCTCCAAGAAGCTCATGCATTATCACCATGAGGATGCCTCCTATTATGACAGGCAATGCATACACATGCTTGACAAAAATAGCCGGCATCTGATTGGAGAGAACATCTCTTAGTACTCCCCCTCCGACTCCTGTGATAAAACCAAGGAATACCAGAAGGAACAAGTCATCTTCATATCCAAAATTAGCGCCTATCATTACGCCATCTACCATAAAGGCTGCAAGACCGACTGTATCAAATATGAACAGCCCTCTGTCATATAATCCAGAAAACTTCTGGGGAATACCCTTGTGAAAATACATGATTCCAAAAACTATATTTGCTACAACCGCTGCCACAAGAACATAAAATGGATTGATAAACATCTGCGGCGGGAAATTTCCCATTATGATATCTCTTGTAAGACCGCCTCCACAGGCTGTTAATATCGCAAGAATATTAACTCCAAAGATATCCATTCTCTTCTGAATTCCGGTAATAGCTCCGGACACAGCAAAAGCTACTGTTCCAATAAAATCAAATATAACAAGTAACGATAAAGACAATTTAAAAAATCTCCCAACAAAAAATATTTAGCTATTTAATGCAGATTCTGTTTTTGCCGCTTCCCTTGGCTTCATAAAGAGCCTGGTCAGCCCTGGAGAACACATCATCTGCGCTATCATCATTTTTAAACTCAGTCATTCCCACACTGATCGTTCTATGACCAATAGCCTCAAACTCAGTTTCGGCTATCTTTTGCCTGATCTCATCAAGAAGGTCTCTGGCCTCTTCAATAGAAACACGCGGGCACATGAAAAGGAATTCCTCTCCGCCCCAACGGCCTATAAGAGAACTAGGAATTCTGCATATCTGCTCATTGAGCATATCGCTTATAGCGACAAGTATCTTATCTCCCTCGGCGTGTCCGTAAGTGTCATTTACAACCTTGAAATCATCAATATCAACAATTCCAAGTACTATGTCAATTCCCATAGTCTTGAAGGTTGCTATAGTACTACGAACAACTTTATCAATAACACGCCTGTTACTAAGACCTGTAAGAGCATCGGTATCTGCAACCTGACGAAGCTCATCATTGGCCTGGCGCAGCTCTGCAGCAGTAACATTGATAAATGTAGCAAGTCTTCTGACCATTGAGATCTGACCATGCATTTTCTGCTCTTCACTCATCTCAATTGTCTTATCGCCTTCACCTGTAGGCTGGGCCTTGGCATGCTCGCCTTCTCTCATACTGATCGCTATGAGAGTAACATGATGCTCAATAAGATATTTACCCATGCGCATGATCTCGCCGCTTGAATAAAAGCCGGAAACAGGCGCTATCTGGCTAAATGGCCCGGTTTCTTTATTGATAAGATATTTCCAGTATAATCTTCTGACGCCACATGAATACAAAAAAACTGCCTGTGGTGCGAAGTCTTTAACATGTTCTACAAGTTCTGCCACATCCCCTTTGATCACATCAGGGTCGCCATATGAAAGATTGACCTTGGTTCCCTTATCAAGATCAGCTGCAAGCAATATCGAGCCGCTCTCAGGATCGCAGGAAAACGGAAGTCTGAGCACATGCTGATCATGCTGTGTAGACATGATCGGGAATTCAAGTATATTGGAAAAGAAATCATCATTGGCCTGAATATCGAGGTACTTACTATAAATCTGAGTAGCAGGAACGCCATCTAGTTCATACAGGCGTTTTCCCTCAATTCTGGTAGCTGTCATATCTTTGCCAAGAGGCTTCCATCCTATTGCATGCCTGACATCCACAACGAGATCGTCGCCTGAATAGGTAATAAGGAGAACACCTGCGTGGATGATACTGTCCTCATTCATTACGCTCGTATAAGTCTCAGATATTTCTACGTTGGCACTTCCGCCTCCAAATATCTTGACATCATTTCTGCATTTCTCGGCTTCATTGAGAATCGTATGCGAATTTATTGTTTTTAGGGTTATGAGGATTTCCGCAGCCTTAATATTTTCGGTTGAATCAATAACCTCCCTTATCCTGTTTCCAAGCGCTGACTCTCCGTCTGGTTCGCAGTCATACAAATAAGTGCATGTCTCAGTAGATTCAAATACCGATACTGCCATTACCATTCCGTAATCGGCCAGATGTCCATCACAGATATCTCCATTAGAGCTGGTTCCTCCAATGCTTGCATCCGGATAAACATCACGTATCATTCTCTGAACATGACTTATCTGCTCGTCATCAAAGACGATTGAATACAGGTGGAAAAGAATAGATTTATAAGGATGATCAGCTGTGTAGCTGTAAACTGCCTTAAGAGCAACCTCTACATCCTCAACCCGCGTAAATTCGTAGTTAAACTGCCTCATTAGCCTTCCTCAAATCTCAATACTTTTTTTCATTACCGGCATATCTCGCCATGAGTATTTTAAAGAATAATGGCTGAAAAATAAAGATTAAAATATATCCGGCAATAAAACAGATTAAAAGTGATGGAAGAAACATGGAAAGGAGATTCAGCTGAGCCATGCCACCTGACTGCTTCATAGCCATCTGATAAGCAAGAAATACCATACAAAATGTCATCAAAGGCGTATAAATAAGATTTGATATCAGACTTGAAAACAGCCTCTCAGGAAGAGTTCCCTGCTTAAGGCCAAGCTTCCCCGCCAAAGTATTAGTCACCTTGCCCATAGGAATAACGAATCCTATTATCATGCTGATAATAGTACTGACGATAAAGCTGAGAATAAAGCCCGGCACAGTGAAATGACCTGAGAAAAGGGTTCCGATAAGAGACAGACAAAAGCTCATGAGCAGCCCCATTCTGATATTCATTCCTCGTCCTATTTTTTTCATTTTTTCTTCCATTCGAGACCTCCTTGTGTTTTTTTATAGTAATTATTATACCTTTTTACGTAATCTTTTACACGCAAACTTATTATCCTATATCAGAACAAAAAACGGGGCAATGCATGCATTGCCCCATTTATGATCATAGATATTCAAAATATTACATTGCTGTCCATCCACCATCGATATAGAGAATCTGGCCTGTAGTATACGATGAAGCATCAGATGCAAAATAAAGAACTGCTCCGTTAAGTTCTCCTTCTCTTCCTGCTCTTCCCATTGGGCAATAAGCATCTGCCACAGCGTCAAATGCACCTGTACTAAGAATATCGTTAGTCATCTCACTGCCAAAATAAGCAGGACCTATGGCATTTACAGTAACGCCCTTTCTGGCCCATTCAACAGCAAGTGCCTTAGTAAGCATCTTGACTCCGCCCTTTGCAGCTGCATAAGCAGGAACCATCCATGCATTATGTGGCATAACTACTTCAGAATGAAGAGAGCCGACATTGATGATCTTTCCATAGCCGTTTTTAACCATAATATTGCCTACTTCCCTGGCAACATAGAAAACAGCATCCAGATTTGTTCCAAGAACATTACGCCATCCTTCATCAGTCAGATCACTTGCAGGTGTAGCATCTCCAACTCCTGCATTATTAACCAGAATATCAATCTTTCCATAATGCTCTTCTACAGCCTTGACCATCTCGCGAATTTCGTCAACGTTCAGGACATCACATTTGTGAGCATAACACTTAACTCCAAGAGCTTCGATTTCTTTTTTGACCGCTTCAAGCTTCTCCATTCTTCTGGCGCAAATGGCTATATCTGCTCCCTGCTCAGCAAGTGCCTTGGCAAACTGAACTCCAAGTCCGGAAGAAGCTCCGGTCACAAGTGCTACTTTCCCTGTAAGATCCAAAAGATTTTTCATTGCGTAACCTCCGTATATAATTTTATGTAAGAAATTGTATTTAACACAATTAATTATATCGAAATTCAAAGACTTATGCCATCTTTTTATCACTATTCCGACAGCTATTTTTCCTTGTGTTTTCTAGGGATTTGAACAAAATACTCAAATATGATACTATCGTTTAGTTGTATAAAATTCATGTAGAAGTTAAGGCTATGCTTTTACATATATTGAAATATTGAAAGACGAGGACAAACACTAATGAAAATCGCGGTAACATATGATAATGGCCAGGTATTCCAGCACTTTGGTCATACAGAGAATTTCAAATTTTACGAAGTAAATGATAACAATGAGATTGTTTCATCCAAGGTATCCGGCACAAACGGAACAGGTCACGAGGCTCTTGCAGACCTTCTCTCAGATGAGGATGTAGATGTACTTATCTGCGGAGGTATCGGTGGTGGTGCCATGGATGCTCTTGAGAGCAACAGCATCACAGTATGTTCAGGTGCTTCAGGAAATGCTGATGAAGCAGTTAAGAATTACCTCGCAGGTGCCTTAGAGAGCACAGGTGTTAACTGTGATCATCACCATGAGGATGATGCTCATGATGAGGTTTCAGCTCAGAATGAAGAAGATATTGAAGGAGAGTCCGGTTGCGGCGGATGCGGCGGTTGCGGAAGCGATGATGAGGAAGGCTGCGGCAGTGGCTGTGGTGGATGCGGCGGCGGATGTGGCGGATGCCACTCAGGCCCTCTTTTTGAAGGTAAGAATGTTGGCAAGACATGCCGTGTACACTACACAGGTACTTTCAATGATGGTACCAAGTTTGATTCATCTTATGACAGAGGCCAGACACTTGACTTTGTATGTGGTATGGGAATGATGATCCTCGGCTTTGATAAGGCAGTTGCCGAGATGAATGTTGGTGATATCATTGACATCCACCTTGATCCTAACGAAGCTTATGGTCCTTTCGATCCAAACGCTATAATCAAGCTTAAGATTTCTGACCTTCCCGGTTCTGAAGAGCTTAATGTTGATGAGAGAGTTTACCTTCAGGATGTATATGGAAGACCTGTACCTGTTAAGGTAATTGAGAAAACTGATTCTGAGATTACTTTTGATGCCAACCACGAGATGGCAGGCAAAGAACTTAATTTCAAGATTGAACTTGTAGAAGTTAAAGATAATTGATATCTTAGTCAATGGCAAAGAGCCTTCGGTAATATCTCCGAAGGCTCTTTTACTTATAATCTTACAGAATATCTATGTGTTCACCGGCAAGTGCCTTGTTCATGCTGCGGACAGCGCAGAATTTTCCGCACATTGAACAGGTATCATCAAACTCAGGTGCTCTGTCTGCGCGGATTGATTTAGCAGTTTCAGGGTCAATTGCACATTCCCACTGCTTATCCCAGTCAAACTCTTTCCTTGCTTCTGCCATTTTGTTATCAATATCCATCGCATGCGGAATCTTCTTGGCAATATCTGCAGCATGAGCAGCTATTTTAGAAGCAATTATTCCCTGCTTGACATCCTCAACATTAGGAAGTGCCAGGTGCTCTGCAGGTGTGACATAGCACAGGAAAGCGGCTCCTGCTGCCCCTGCAATAGCTCCGCCTATTGCTGAAGTAATATGATCATATCCGGGTGCAATATCCGTAACAAGAGGCCCTAATACATAGAAAGGTGCTCCCATGCAGATAGTCTGCTGCATCTTCATATTGGCCTCAATCTGGTCCATTGGCATATGTCCCGGACCTTCAACCATAACCTGAACATCCTTCTCCCAGGCTCTCTTTGTAAGTTCTCCAAGCCTTACAAGTTCTTCTATCTGGCAGACATCACTTGCATCTGCAAGACATCCCGGTCTGCAAGCATCTCCGAGTGAAATTGTAACATCATGTTCTCTGCATATATCAAGAATTTCATCATAATACTCATAAAATGGATTCTCTTCTCCTGTCATGCTCATCCAGGCAAAAACAAGTGAGCCTCCTCTTGAAACTATATTCATTTTGCGCTTATGCTTCTTGATCTGATCAATAGTCTTTCTGGTAATACCGCAGTGGAGAGTTACAAAATCTACTCCATCCTCTGCATGAAGTCTTACCACATCGATAAAGTCTTTGGCAGTAAGCTCAGATAAATCTCTCTGATAATGAATTACGCTGTCATATACAGGCACAGTTCCAAGCATTACAGGACATTCTTCCACAAGCTTTTTTCTAAATGGCTGGGTATTTCCATGGGATGAAAGATCCATGATGGCATCTGCTCCCATATTAACTGCAGCCATTACCTTCTCCATCTCTACATTGTAGTCCTTACAGTCTCTGGATACTCCAAGATTAACGTTTATCTTGGTTCTGAGCATTGAGCCCACTCCCTTGGCCACAAGGCTTTTATGATGTTTGTTTGCGCATATCGCAACCTGTCCCTTTGCAACAAGATCTCTTATTTCCTCAGGAGTCCTGTACTCATCTCTTGCGACCTTCTCCATCTCAGGTGTTATGATTCCCTTTCTTGCTGCATCCATTTGTGTTGTGTAATTGCTCATAGATTTTCCCTTTTCTTTTAGTTTTATATTTTCATCATTTAATGCAAAAGAGGTCCTCTCCCTGACCCGAGTTTAAGACCTGCATCAATGCATTTTTCTATATATTTTTTGGCTTCTGAAACTGCGCTTTTCAGATCATGCCCCTTAGCCAGATTAGATGCTATTGCGCTTGATAATGTACAGCCTGTCCCATGTGTATTAGGGTTATCAAGTCTCTTTCCCTCAAACCATATAATCTGAAAGTCAGTATCCATCGTATGTTCCATGGGCCTCATGCACAGAAGATCAGCTGATACATCCTCTCTTTCAAAAGAACTATGTCCGCCTTTTATCAGTACATTGCACCCATATTCGGACGAAAGCTTTTTGGCTGCATCTTCCATCGCTTCTCTGCTATCAATTAAAAACTCCTTAGCTCTGCCTTCTTTTGTCGATAACAGTGTCTGTGCCTCGGGAATATTGGGGGTTATCAGAAGGCTGCGGCAAAAGAGCTGTTTTTTCAAATACTCCCTTGCTTCAATTCTTGTAAGTTCTGTTCCGGACGTTGAACTCAGCACCGGATCAAGGACAACGTTTTTTAGACTGTATTTATCTATAGCTTTAGCTACTACCTCCATAACTGATCTGTCAGGCAGCATTCCTATCTTTACTGCATCAGGAGGTATATCCTCGCACACAGCCTGAATCTGTTTTTCTACAAAGCTCTTTTCAACCGGAAGAATACCGGTTATTCCAAGAGTATTCTGAGCAGTGAGTGCTGTTACAACACTCATTCCATATACTCTGTGCGCCTCCATTGTTTTTAGATCAGCCTGGATTCCTGCTCCTCCGGATGAGTCACTTCCTGCAATTGTCAGAACTGTCTTTTGCACAATACTCATGATCATTTTCCTGCCATATTAAGCTCTTCATAGGCCCTTTTAAGTTCACTTGCAGCAGCTCTGCTGTCAGGAGCCTTCATTATTGCTGTAACAACGCAAATGCCAGCAATCGGAACACCTTTTAGTACCTGAATATTATCTTTATTAAGTCCTCCAATGGCATTGGCAGGGATCGGTACTGCTTTACAGATATCCCTTAATGTATCCACCGAGGTAAGGACTGTTTTTACCTTGGTTGTTGTCGGATAAATTGCTCCAACTCCAAGATAATCTGCCCCCTTCCTATAAGCTTCAAGTGCCTGTTCAACAGTCTTGGTAGTGGCACCGATGATCTTATTCTTCCCAAGTATCTTCCTTGCTATGTCTACAGGCATATCAGACTGCCCCAAATGAACACCCTCTGCATCTATAGCCATTGCCACATCTATCCTGTCATCTATTATCAGAGGAATATCATATTTAACGGTAATCTCATGAACCTTTCTTCCAAGGTCAATATATTCTCTTGTAGTCTTATCTTTTTCCCTTAGCTGCAAAATAGTAACGCCGCCTAAAATGGCATCTTCCACCTTTTTCAGGAATTCGTCCTCGGACAAACCTGTGCTGTCAGTGACCAGATATAACTGCGTATTCAAAGCTTTTCTACCTTCCTTCTCTCGCTTATGGTTTTATCATCAAGCAGGGATATTTCATCTAAAAGAGCGGTATAAAAGCTACCACTTCCAACTTTCCCTGCATTAATTGAGCTTACAGCTTCATAGGCAAGTTCACCTGCTATTCCCATATGCTCGCAGGCTCTTACAGCAGCAAATAGCGCTCCGCCTCTGTCTTTTACACCTGCAAAAAATGTTGCACATATGGCACCAAGCATGCATCCTGTCCCTGTTATCTTTCCAAGCTGAGGATTACCGTTGTTTACTAAATAGGTCTTTTCCCCATCTGTAATAATGTCCGTGGCCCCACTGGCAAGAACAATTGCATCAAGTTTTCTCGAAAGCATGATTGCATGTTCTGTAGCCATATTCTTCGTAACTTCAGCCCCGGCATCTACTCCATTTCCCTTATAATCTGGATTTAAAAGAGCTATGATCTCAGAATAGTTACCCTTTATCAAAAGGATCTGTTTATCACTCCGTGGAGTACTGCTGATAAGACTTAAAATAAAGCTCCTTCTTAGTTCAGAGCAGGCCACTCCCACAGCATCAATAACGACAGGGATTTCTTTTTCCAGAGCCTTAGAAAAAGAAATCTTCATGGCTTCCATTCTGGTATCAGAGATGTTTCCCAAATTGATCAATAGTGCACCCGCAGTTTCTGTTATCTCACTAACCTCAAGAGGGTGCTCTGCCATAATAGGCCTAGCACCCAGTGAAAGAATTGCATTTGCACACATCATCATTGATATTGGATTTGTAATGCAATGGATCAGGTCTGACATTTAAGCCACCTTTTCCTTAGATGAATCTATATCCTTTAGGCTGTTCTGAATCTTGGACAAGACTCCTGCTGCCTTTAATGTCCTAAGTAGAAGGTAGGCTATCGATCCGCCAATAAGTGTTCCGCAGATAAAGGATGGAACGTAAAAGAACCATGTAAGGCCTTCTTTGCCCCAGAGGTAGGTCATTACAGGGTAAGAAACGATCGCTCCTATTACTCCTGTTCCAAAAACCTCTCCAAGTACTGCAGCTATTATTTTTCCTTTGGATAATTTGTAGAAAATGCCCGAGAGCGCTGCCCCAAAGATTGCGCCGGTAAGGGCAAGTGGTGGGATTCCCATTACAATCATTCTGATAATGCCTATAAGAACTGCACATAGAAATGCATAGGCAGGTCCCATGAACACTGCACAGGTGATGTTGATAAGGTGTGCCATCGGGCACATTCCCTCGATTCGAAGGATAGGTGATATTACTACGCCAAGGGCAACAAACATTGCCAGCATCACCATCCTCAGTAAATAGTTACTTTTTTTCATACTTTTCCTCTTTTCCCAGACGGTGGGCTCGCTTTTAGTTCCAAGATGCATAAAGCGGAAGCCCCCAATATGGTTGCTTCCGCGAATACATTCCTATTATCAGGCATCCCTACGTTGGCATTATCCAAATCAGGTTCTCGGTCGAAGGTCACACCTTCCTCTCAGCCTGTAATACAAGCTCCCGTCTGTTTAGTTGTCTTAA
>JAEEGL010476583.1_pt1 | contig 16319 bp, 26 predicted proteins | sample 9134231 | NCBI WGS metagenome assembly JAEEGL01 (sample SAMN16246548, study PRJNA631951) | gut metagenome | biome: gut microbiome; feature: rumen; material: fiber-attached | host: Bos | place: Iran: Karaj | collected 2018-10
CTATTTCAAATTGAAATTTGAAGAAGACATGTGCAGTGGCACTCCCATTTACTTTGTTAATGCCACTGATGCATATGGAAACATGGATAATGGAAAATGGAATAAGTTATTGGCGGCCAAAGCCTGTTTGTGTTTCCTTGCCCCTGATGGGCTGCTCCTGTTCTCTCATAAGGACTTGAAGGAAGCATTTATAGGATATGCCAATTACTTTGTCAAGCACACCACACAGTTCAGCGATAAAAGGATGAGATGGGAGAAAAAGGCCATATTAGATTTATCAAAAGGAACTTACATACCACTTGACCCTCCTATGGATTTGTTTGAAAAATAAAGGTCATAAGACCTTTCTTATGACCCTCTTCCCATTTACTTCTACTATTTGTTGGGGTAATTCGAACTTGGTGTCCCGTGGATGTGTTTTGCGGTATTCGATGAATTCTTCTACCGAATATCTATCCCCTCTCTCAATATTACATATTCCGCATGAACATACTACATTATCCTCTGTATGAGGCTTGGAATTGTCAATTCTATCACATCCAAGATGTCTCCAATCGCTGTCGCCGCAATAAATACACTTTGAAGTAAAGATGTTATCCATAATCCATTTTACTGTTATCGTGCATTCGCCTCTGTTATCATTATTGTCTTTATCTGTATACCTATCAAGAATACTTCTCGCCCGCACTTTTTGAGGATTGTTCTTCCGCCAATTATTTTTTATTTCATTGCTTTTCTCTTTATTCTCTTCTCTCCATCGGCTCGCACTCTTTATATATTTTTCCATGTTCTGCCGATATCTTGCTTTTCCTTTTTCTAAAACATGCTCTTTGTACCATTCTTCGCCATATTTAAGAATAATGTCATCCTTGCTTCTCCTTTTATATTTATAGTATTTTTTATCGGGATGGTTTTTCCTCCATATCCTTGTAGTCTCTGCTTTCCTATCCCATGCCTCTTGCCCATATTTCTCTATATATTCTTCTTTCTTCATAATTCAAATATACAAAATAAAATACTTAAATCAAAAACCATTTATTTTAAATAGCATACTACTTATATTTAGTAATAAATAAGTAACAAGATTTCTTAAAATGAGAAAACAAAGAATTACCGTCCGATTGACGGAAAATCAGATGCAAGTGCTGTCGGAACTCTCACAGGCGCTTGGCACAAGTTACAGCATGCTTGTGAGGAGCATGGTTTCTGACTTCCTCACAAAATATGAGGAACAATTGGAAAGAATAATCGTGAAAAAACTATTTGGAGGAGATGCCAACAATCAACAAGATTCAAAAGGCGAAGACCCCTTCGGAAAGGAAGGAGACTGACATGAGGAAACTCCGCGCTAAAGCGTATCAGAACACCACATGGCGGAAAATGAGGGATACTTACCTAAAATCACATCCGATATGTGAGGATTGCCTCGCAAAGGGAAAAGTGACACCCGCCACCGATGTTCATCACATTAGGTCGCCCTTCAAAGGTGGGGAGATTAATTGGAGCCTGCTGTTGGATTATGATAACCTTATGTCGCTATGTAAGGAGTGCCATGGGAATCGCCATGCGGCGCAACAAGGACATGTAAACCCTGAGGATATATTGAAGCAACTCGACGCTTTGTTCGATGACACTATCCCCGATAATAAGATTGAAAATGGGGATTGGTGATGACCATAGGAGAGATAATCGACAGACATTATGCCGAGTTGGCTGAAGGATGCCATTGCGATAAGGTCATATCACATGCCAAGACAGAGTGCGATATCTTGCAAGATGTCTGTGTCACAGCCTTGCGCAAGTACAAGGAGAAGGAAATAGAAGAGGAGGAAGGTCTCGCCTACCTTCGGAAGACCCTCTATACCGAAAAGCATTTCCAAAGGAAAAGAATAGTGAGCGAGATTGTCTCTTATACTGACAATCTTGAGGATTTGGGGGTATAAATATCCCCATTTTTTATTTCCGGCTCTCAATATTTCATATTTAATATGAAGAAAAGGGCGCGGCGAGATTTGCTCGGCCTCCCGCGAAATTTTTCGAAGACCCCCCCCTTGCCATCAGGGGTTGGTGGCCTCCGCCCCTCTTGCCCTCGACTAACCAAAGCGAATCGAAAGGGCAATGGCAAAGGATTAATAATTATCACGAAAGGAAAGCGATGACAAGTGTGGGCGGCAATCGGCCATGTGTGGCAACCATGACCGAAATCGGATAAGACCGCCTGATGAATTAATGAGGATAAATCAAAAAAAGTAAAGGGATGGTTGGGGATTGCGTCGAGATATCCGCAGCCATAATCGGTGGCTATCCCGATGCCGTCAAATATCTCCACCCGCAATCAGGCTGCGCATAAAACTCCGTGGTCTGCCGATTGGCTTGTCGCGGCATAAAGTTGAAACCTGCTATTTCAATTTGATTCAGCAATCACTTATCGCCATCTGATACCAAATGAGACGGAGAAAAGAAATGGGATGGGAAAGCGAAAAGCGATTTCGGTTTTTCGAATCGGGAAAAAGGAATTGTATAATGCCATATAATTTTTTTATCACCTTGGGTTGCTTCGGGGGGCTTATGATATTCGGTTGTTATGATTGTAGTTATATGGGGATATATGGGTATCCTTATGTCGGGAGGCATGGGAGTGGCAATTATTGCCTCAATTTCGCTTTACTATGTCCGCCTATTAGCATACTTTTATTTAAAAAAAGAGTGAAAATATGGTAGAAATTGATGAAAACATGGCCGAAATGAAGCAGAAAGAGGCCGAAAATAAAAGGATAAACAAGCAGGTTAAGAAGTTCATGAAGTCAGTCAAGGAGTTCCTGATGGCCAAGAATGGCGGCAAGATACCTCCTGAGTGGGGGTGCTCATTGCTGATGCTCGAAACCTATTATGCCCAATTTATCCGGTTGACATATGAGATTGACGCCCTGCCTTCGCTTATCGAGATGACAAGATATGGGGCCGCGCCAAGTCCACTGTTGAAAGCGAGGGACACTACCGCTGTCAGATTGGAGTCATTGTTAAAAGGCTTTGGCCTGACCATGAAATCGGCGATGGGTATGGAGATAGTTGAGCCCGTGGTGGAAGAGAGTGTCCTTGACAAGTTCTTGAAGAATAAGATTGAAAAGCGGTAAGCGGTGAAACACACCAAATGGAGGGACTATATAAAAGGCATCAATGAAGGGCTGATACCTTCAGGGGGGCTAATGAAATATGCGGTCTCCCGCTTTGAGCATTTCCTCACAAGGACCGACATGTGCTTTGATGAAAAGGCTGTTGATGATTGTATTGACTTCATAAGCACCATCAAGCACTTCCTCGGTAAATCAGCGGGGAAGCCATTTATACTTGAGCCATGGCAGGAGTTTATAATTGCCAATATCTTTGGGCTTAAGTGGAAATCTACCGGCTACAGAGTCGCTACCGAATGTTACATACAGATTGCAAGGAAGGCGGGGAAAGATGCTTTCATGGCTGCGCTTGCCCTTTATCTAATGATATTGGAGGGTGAAGCCTCCCCTGAGATAGTTTGCGCCGCTAACTCCACCGACCAAGCCCGCATTCTGTTCAACTATATCACACAATTCAGTAAATCAATAGACCCCAGGGAGAATGTCATAGAGCATTACCGCAATTTCGTGCAGACACAATTCAATAATGGGATATGCAAAGTCATAAGTTCTGACGCTTCAAGAGCGGATGGTATGAACATATCGGCTTTCTTCCTTGATGAGTACCATGAGGCGAAAGACCGAAAGATGTATGATGTGCTCAAATCCTCGCAAGGTATGAGGGAACAGCCATTGGCCATTATCATCACCACAGCGGGATTCAACCTCTCAGGGCCATGTCATGATTTATTTGAGTTGGCCGTGCAAGTGCTTGGTGGCGTAGAGGGAAAGGATATGGACAACTTCTTCCCCTTCATATGGCAATTAGACCCTGATGATGATTGGACTGACCCGAAGAACTTTATCAAGTGTCAACCTAACTTGGGAGTAACCGTCACCGAGGACTTCATGCTTGCCGAGGTCAATAAGGCAAAGGTAGACCCTACTGCCGAGGTCGGGGTCAAAACCAAGACATTGAATATGTGGTGTACATCGGAGTTTGTATGGATTAAGCCCGAAATAGTAGTTGGGTGTATGAGGGATATGAAGTTGGAGGACTTTACAGGATATCCCTGTGTTATCGGTGTTGACCTTTCAAGTGTGGGAGATATGACAGCAATATGTGCTATGATACCTATTGAAGACAAGAGGTATTTCTTCCATTGGACTTTCCTACCGGAAGACACTTATACTGACCATCCAAATAGGGCTTTATATGAGAAATTCCATAAGTTGGGTGAACTTGATTTAACAAGCGGTAACATCGTGGATTACTCATACATAACAAATCTCATTGTAAAGATAAATGAGACATGCCCCGTGACCACCATCTATTATGATAGGTGGAACTCGACACAATGGAGTATAACAATGACTGAAATGGGATTCAACCTTGTGCCATTTGCGCAGAATATTGGTAATTACTCACAAGCGACAAAAGAGTTCCAAAGGTTGATATTATGCGGGGACGCTGTATTGCAGAAATCGCAGAACTTCCTATGGCAGATGATGAACTGCACAATCAAGGAAGATAGTCAAGGGAATGTAAAGCCCGTGAAGCAATCATATTCTCGACAAAAGATAGATAGTGTTATCGCGGCAACAACCGCCTTGGGTGGCTACCTTGCGGAACATGGAATTGCAACAGATTTTGAAATATTCACCTTACCTTGATTAAGCGGCTCTCTTTCTTGGGAGCCGTCTTCCATTTACATATGGTTCTATTTGTTTTCTAATGGGGTTTGTCATTGGTTTCCACATATAGCCACCATAACATTTAGCCCGCCCTAAAACACAATTACTGATGTTGCCTCTGTTTAATCCATAAGCAAGGGCAGCATCTTTGTAACTGCTCCACTCTCTGATGAAGTCTCCATTTAATGAATACTGCAAGACCGGTTTTGAGACTGTCTTTCTCCATCGAGCCATCCTGATGCCATAAATAAGGTTTTGTCTGTGGTCTGTCCACTCGAGATTTGTGCTAACAGGGTTCCAACTATTCCCGTCTATATGATTAACTTCAGAGAAACCCTCGGGGTTTGGGACAAACATATAAGCAACAAGGCGATGCACAAGAAAAAATTTGCTTTTGCTATTTTTACCTAACCCTATCATCCAATAATGTTGGTTGTATTTCCATTGCATTATTCTACCCCGTATTGTTAGTTTGAAGGTTTTGCCATTCTGTTCTTTATCGACAACTCTATCAAGACTCTTGACCCTACCAAGGTTGCTTACTTGATACATTCCTCGATAGTCAACTTCTTCGCCCGTGATGACATCTTTGTAATATATATCTTTCCATATCTCTTGCATACTTCTAATATACAAAAAGATATGGACATTTCAAAAAGCAACCATCCGATTAAAATCGACAATTTTACCAAATATCATCTTGGAAATTGACAATTTTCTGCTGCAAATTTGTTTCCGTGTCGAAAATGAACTTTTATAACATTCTGATTATTAGTTACATATAAAAAAAATTACAAGATGTTTCCGCACCGCCACTCAAGAGGAAAACCCCTGTAGAACACAATCTGCGGGGGTTTTCTATTTGTATTCTTGGAAATAATCCTTATATTAGTTGCCGATATTTGTTGCAAAAGTGCTTCCGAAATCAAATTTGTTTCCAAATATGGCAAGGACAACTTATGATGTGAACCTGTACTGCTCCCCGAGCAAGGTTTCAAAGAAGACAGGAAAAGCCCCTATTTACCTCTCGATTGTGGTTAATGGAAAGCGGGAATTGTTCCCTCTTCAGCAAAAATGCACCCCTGATGACTTCAAAAAAAGTATGTCATCAAAAAAATCTAACCCTATAAAAGATTATTGTAACACTATCCTAAACAAATTGGAGAACTACAAATTGGAGATGATGCAGAGCGGAAAGGAATTGACCGCAAAAAACCTTCGTGAGTTCTTTGAGAGAGGCGGGGTGACCAAGGTCTACACCCTTGATGACCTTTTCACCGAATACTTGGGAATCTTGCACAAGAGGATTGGGGTGGATTTGCAGATGGAGGTCTATAAAAAGTATGAGAGGTCCATCGCCTATTTCAAGGAGTGTAATGGCTTAACAGGAAAAGAGTCGCTCTCGGACATCGGGAGGGAACATATACTGACCTTTCAGGCCCAATCATTGAAGGATTTCAAGAAGTCCACCTCGGCGGGCTATCAGGCGAAGATAAGGACCATATTCAAATATGCCTTTGAGAGCGGCAAAACCAACAAATACCTATATAATAATGTCCATATCGACCGGGCGCTCGATGTCAACAATATCAAGTTCCTGACCGAGGAAGATTTGCGGAAGATTGCCAACCATAAGTTCGCATCGAAGAGGATGGAAAACATCGCTGATTGCTTTCTCTTTCAATGCCTGACGGGACTCAGCTACATCGATATGAAGCAACTTGAAAAATCCGATTTCCGCAAGACCGAGGATGGCCGATATTACATCAAGAAAAAAAGGCAGAAAACCAACCAAGAGTTTACCACCGTCCTTCTCAAAGATGCGGCTACCATCGCAATCAAGCACCAATTTGACTTGAAAGTAAAGAGTAACCAAAAGTACAATGAATATTTGAAAGAATTGGCTGACCTATGTGATATCGATATGAATTTGACATCCCATGTCGCAAGGCATACCTTCATAGTATACCTGATTAACAAGCATGTCCCACAGGAGACTATTGGTAAGATGTGCGGATGGGCTGAAGGTGACGCGCAGCGGATGTTGAAGGTATATGGAAAACTCCTTGATGAAACAGTGTTCGCTGATACCAAGGAGTTGGAAACCGAGCAGGATAAGTTTTCAAGGGAGGTGATGGAAATCCTGATGGAAGACTAATCATCCTCCAATTTACTGTCTATCCTTTTCCTTCCCCTCGTCTCCCTCTCTCCGCTGTCCTTGACTCCCCTAACTCGGAACATGGACATAATCTGATTGTATTCCTCTTGGGACACAGTTATCTTCGCGAGTTTCGCTGATTCAGCCGTGACCATGAGTTCCGCGAGGGATATGGCCAGCTCATATGCCGAGTTATTCCTCATGAGGTAATCGGCAAGGGCGGTTATGTCGGTTGTGCCCTCCCTCATTTCCTTTTGAATGTCTTTTGATAAAATCAACATGACTTTTTTATTTAATCATGCCGCAAATATATAAAAAAAATGCGTGGCCCGCAAACCACGCATCATGAAAAAGGATAATAAATAATGACAGTGAAATCTAATATTAATATACAAAATTAAATCGGGATTTCAAAATTATGCTGCTAAAATCTCAAAGATGCCATTCTGTTGAGTTTATCTTCCTCAACTTTTGAATCATATAACTCATATAACCTTTTTGCATTAAGGTCTGTTACCTTCACACCTACCTCTATTTCAAGAGAAACACCGCTCAAGGTCTCATATGCCTTGTAGATTTCCTTGAACTTTTCCGATGCGTGTTCCCTATCCTTCTCTGTTCCATTTTGCCACATATCGGGATGCCACTTTTTTGATAACTCCCTAAAGCGCTTCTTTATATCATTGCTGTCGGCATTGATTGGAACACCAAGTATCCTGCAATCTTCCTCATATCCTTCAAGGTTGCTTCCTTTAACCTTGAACTCAAACACAAGCCCGAACTCTTCCTTAATCCTCTGTGAATTGGAAGTGACAAAGTTGTATATTGCCACCCTCTCCCTTTTGTCTTCGGGAAGAAATGCTGCGGCCACATATGGGAATGGGTGTCCAAATGGGATATCGACAGATTTTACTGCCCTCAATGTATAATCACCAAGTACAAGTGTTGCATCAAATGAGAGGTCACCTCCAAATATAAGTTTAATGTTCATCTTCTCTCAACTTAAAAAGGCATGTTAATATCAGCAGCAATTGTTCGAGCCATTCTGTTAAGCCTTTCCTGCCCGCAATAAATCATATCACCGATATCGCCAAAATAATCCTTGAACAAATAAGTCCTTGAAGGAGTCTTGTCACTCCATGTCTTTCTGCGAAGAGCGACGCCGGTCTTGAAGACATTCTCATCACCCCACTCATTGGTGTCAATAAATTGAAGGTAATATCCATTGCCGATATTCTCCCTTTCCCTGCTACTCAATCCGACTATTACAAATAGTGCGGATGAAACTCTTGATTCATCAATAAACTTTTCCATATCTCTTACTCTGCTTAACAAGGAAGGTTATAATCATAATCAAAGTACATAAACAGCCTTTTGGTAATCACCACACCATCAAGGGCATAGGATAGCATTATCTCCTTTCCATTATCGCACAAGGACTCACTAAACTTATACACCCCGCTCATAGTTTGGGCCATACGCAGCCATACCGATAATGTATTGTAGTAGTCTTCCTTATAGCCGTCAAAGTATCCTTCTTCTGCTGCGACTGCACCACTATTCACAGCTATATCTTCTGTGTATTTGAACTTAATCTTTTCCATATCTCTATCTGTTCAAAAACTCGTAAATAATATCTGCAACATCTTTGGCCGTATGCCAATCACTATGTTTCTCGCTGTATCCCTCAACACTTATAATAAAGGTTTCGTCCTCGTCATCATCCAAGCGTATCTGCCAAGACAACCCATTATCATTAAAGCAAAGTGCCTCGTAGTTGCCATTCACATAGTTGTACCAAAACTCTTTAGCCCTTTCCAAGGCAACCTTTTTAGTAATGTTCTTCTTCATATCTCTTATCTGTTTAAGCAGCATAATCTTTTACAATAGCATCGCAGATGGCTTGAATGATATCACATTCTCCTGCGAGAAGTTGTGCATAATTACAAGGTACTGCCCTCTTACCATTCTCGGTTCTCTGCTCCTGCAAGGTTTCCAAAGTGTATTCCCTTTCACCGACCTTGACACCGAAGTCCCAAATCCTATCTCCGCTTACACTCTCCGCAACAATAGGGTTGTTATCCTCGTCATAACCGATAGTTTCTTCGCCACCGCCATAAAACCAAATGCTGTAAATCTTGTCATAAAGACCAATAAATTTTGTATTCTTCATATCTTCAAATTTTTTATTTGTTAAACTCCTTGTCTGCAATTTCTTTCATAACCTCGAGGGAGGAGTGCCATCCATCCCAAAAATAAAACTCTCTGCCATTATACTCGTAGATGTCCTGCTCGGAGTGGAAGATGTGCCAATATCTCTTTCCGTACTCAAAACCACTTTGTTCGCTGTATCTGACAACACCCCTCGAAAGTCCTCTAACCATACCTAAAAAGCGGTCAATCCAAACCTTTTTACTTTTACCATTAACACCTGTGTTGTAGGCAATATTGAGTTCAAGGTCTAACTTCGCTCTTTTAAGGTTGTCATAGAAAACCTCATTATCCTTATAGTAGTCCATAAGGCGCTCAATTGTCTCTATACAGTTAGAGACCTTTTCCTCGCACTCCTTTTTGTTCTTTTTATCCATCTCGGAAAGGATGGTATTGACATCAGTCATAGTGCTGACGAGAGTCTGATAATTCTCAAAATTAGGGGTTTCAATCTCGCTGAAACCATTAGCATTACTGTACACAAAAATCTTCTTCATATTTTCAAATTTTTTAATAATTAAACATTCTCAATATCTATTATCTTTTTGTTTGTTAAGCATTCTCTTTGATGTTCCACTCATTCCAAATAAGGTTGGAAATCATATTTACACTCTTCAGAAAGTTTTCTTCAACATCGTAGTAATCATAGCACTCATTATGGTCAAGGTGCTTGTGGTCGGTAACCTTAATGTAGCCATAGCCAGTAACCATAACACCCTCAAAGGAGAAATCACCACTCTTAACTTCGCTGTTTTTGAAAAACAGGTCAGCGACAACCTTCTTCAAATTCTTCTTTGTCATATTCTTAAATTTTAAATTGTTTCAAAAAAAATCGGAGTCCTATCGCCGATGCTCTGACCCATCATTGATAGAACCCCGTAAGTTTCTATTGTTGGTTGCCCTTAATGTCAGAGAGGGGCTATTTATTTTTTTTAATCTCACTGCAAATATACAGAGAATTAAAATTAAAAACAAATTCTTTTTTAAAAATTATCTACAAATTCCGTGCCAATCTATTTTTTTAATCTCACTGCAAAGATACAAAGTTTATTTTTAATTTCCAAATCCCTTTTTTAAAAATTATCTACAAATTCCGTACCGGTCTATTTTTTAATCTCACTGCAAATATACAAAGTTTATTTTTTATTTCCAAATCACATTTTTTTAAAAATAGTTCCGGGCATATTTCACAACATGTCCGGAACAAGGCAATAACTTAATAAAAAATAGAAACTATATAGTATTATGGCTTTTTTTCTTCCGCATATCGCCCGCATGCTTCCTTGAGCCATCCCTTATACCTCTTGGAATCGAAGGTCGTAAACTCAATCGTATAAGTCACCCTATTATTGATGTATCTGACGTAAGGGTATATGATAATTATGGCCTGCTGCCTGCTCACCTTCGACCACTCTCGAAGAAGATAATACCTAATCTTTATGGCCTCCTCCTCGGCGACCTCCCTCACCGCTACCTTATACTCCCATCCCTCCCCATCGACATCAACCTCGGGAATCGGGAGGAAGAACTTATAGGTGGTCATCGTCACCACCTTCGCCCTTTTTGCCTGCTCCTTCGCCCGCTCATTTGCCCGGTATATCTCATATTTTGGGTCATCTCTCCTTGCCATATCTATTACTCTTTATCATTATTCCACAGTCCGGCCGGTCTCGCCCAACTTCGCAATCACCTCGAACTGATACCACCACTTCACAATTTGGTATTTGTCTTTCCATATCTCAATTTTTCTCTCATTTGAGAGAGTTCCCAACTTCCCCTTGGCGGTCAGGTATATTATCGGTTTGTCCATATCATCATCCTCTTTTAATCATAAATAGTCCCTTGTCGGTTTTTATTGTAAGGGTCTTACCTTTTAAATGATTGGATATATTAGTGTAACTTACGCCAAGATATTCTGCTGCTGATTTAGATGTATCAAATTCATCCATAAACATTGGCTGTAGTTGATAAACCTGAACCTTATGATTCATTACGGACACATATCGCTGTTTAAACCACTTCTGCTTCTGCTTCTTTATATATGCTTCTTTTTCTTTTGGCGTTAAATCTTTAAGATTGCGGTTTCTTCTTGCAGTAGGATGTTTTCTTAAATAGTATGCCCTATAGTATGCCCTTCTTTTTTCCGCTTCCGTCATACCTCTATAATCAGCCCAATTTCCTTTTTCTATATTTGTCTGTCTGATTCTATCTTTATTTGTTCCGTAGTTGAAATTATAATCTTGTGAGCACCATTCAAGGTTTGACTTTTCAAAATCAATAGAACCATCTTCATTTACCCACACAGAGTTATTGAGTTTGTTTTCATCCTTATGGTTTACTTGTGGTAGGTTGTCGGGATTTGGAATAAATGCCTCAGCAACTAATCTATGGATGTATCTCCAAGTTGGTTTTTGATTGTCATTGCAATATAAAAGAACAGCTAAATATTGTCCTATCATTTGGGGTTTTAGAATCTTTTCCTTTAGCATTCTCTTTTTTCCATCTTTCATATTGACAACCCTACAAACACTCTTTACATTTCCTTTGTTGGATATCTCATATTTTTCATTTATAGATTTCCATATTTCCATAATTGTTAGATTTATAATAATCTAAGGCAGAATGCAATTAAGTCAAGTATTTTTTACTTATTTCTTAACTTTTTTTTAAACTTTATATTTTTTTTACTTGATTCTTGCTATTTATTTTTGTATATTAGAGTAAAGAGCGGGAGATATACCGCTTGCGAGTGTTTCGGCTGAAACTTAGCGTCACATGCTGAAGATTCAAATCAAGAAGGTTCCATCACCCCTTGCGGGATTAAATAGGTGCGGTAAGGTCCTTTGGAATCGTCGGAAGACTTAATAGAGCGCTCATACGGGACTCGGCTTTTAAACCCTCGGATGAAGCATGGCACAACTTTGTGGAAGAAAGATAGCCGAAACCTCCTCGCAAAACAATTTACAAACATCGGGAACTCGTCATCCTTCGGTAGGAAGGATAGCCACTCATACCGATGATATAAAGTCCATAGAGGGAACTGCGTAATGGACACCAAGGGGGATGCGTCGCAAGATGTACGGAGATGAGGGCAGAGGCTTGGATTATCAGGCGAAACTCCGAACCGATTGGGATAATCACAGAATCGGTTACCGAATATCAACATAGTTATTTGGTAGATATATCCGAACCCGCATTAATACTGCGGGTAGGGGGTTTTATACCAAATAATATTTTAAAAGATATAAATCATTTTTGAGTTATATTATATCATTTTTGAATGGAAGATTATTGTTTTCCATTTTCCCTTTTTTGTGTGTTGGAATGAAAAAACCCGCTCATAGAGCGGGGGCATTATGTTTCCAAAACATTATGGTAGTTTGACATGATTTTTCATCTTGAGATACCCAAGGAAGAGTAAAATCATTGAGGAGATTACCCCAAGGATTGAGAGTATTACCATCCATTTTGGATAGACTTTCTTGATGGTCTCGACAGGTACTTCAATTGGAATCTCTTGGATTTTCACACTGTCTTTCTGATGGTATTCCAAAGTATGAGGAACCACAGCGTCAACTTGTCTCGGCTCGGTCCTCAACTCGCCGGCCAAGATTGACTTTGTTGTATCCACCCAAGCCCTGCTCTTTATCTTTCCGCCTTCGGCTGATAATTCCAAAGTGTCTAACATTCCCGTCCAATCCTTGATATATTCGGTCTTGCTAATCTCAACCTTGATAGTGTCCAATTTCGTGATTATGCTGTCGCGGTATTCGACAATTGTTTCGGTTTTCACAGGCACTTCTTTTATCGGTCCGCAAGCGGCAATCAGCACAAGGCCGAGAAGGCACATTCCTGCCTCTCTCGTCCATTTTTTTATAAAAGATGACATATTACTCATTTTTAAAAAATAAAAGCCCGAGAGGGCCTTATTTTTGATTTTTTATTTAGAACATTCTGTATTTAATATCATTCAGCCTATTGAGCCACCCTCTCAAAAACTTCTTGTTATTTCCGCTTTTCGCAATTTGATGAAACCACTGATATCGCATAGTCCAAAGTTTTCTGAACACTCCTGCGGAAGGTTGTGCATTCAATGCTGCAAGGGTCTTCGGTCCAACTATTCCGTCGGGCTTGCAACCAAGGCATTCCTGCACTTTCTTAATCGCGGTCTTCGGTCCTGACCCCCATCCCATATCTACACATAGTTGGGCTATGGATTGGTTCTTAATCTCGTCCGCTTTCCAAGGTTTCCAATAACCGTCCTTGAAGATTTCAAGCCATTCCTCATCGGTAATGTTCTTCAAATCCTCACAGGTCTTGTCCTTTCCAAAGTATTTTTGGTACACCTTGATAGTTACACCCATCATCGTGCAACCGCCCTTGTCATCAGGGTCATTTACAAAACCGCCTTCCCATTTGCGGATAAAAGGTATCATTAGTTTAGCGTCAGCCATTTGTGTTTCTCCTTTAATGTTTGTATATTTATTCTAAATCAGTTAGTTATGGAAGAAATTTGGAAAGACATTGAAGGTTGGGAAGGAAAGTACCAAGTTTCTAATTTAGGAAGAGTCAAAAATATTGATTATAGGGGCAAGGAAAAAAACATGAAATGCAACATAATAAATGGATATTTGCGTGTTCATCTTTCTGACAGGAAAACAAAAAGGGATGAGAAACTTCTTGTCCATAGACTTGTTGCCATCGCTTTTGTTCCTAATCCCAATAACTACCCAATCGTAAATCATAAGGATGAAACCCCACTGAACTGTGTTTGTACCAACCTTGAGTGGTGCGATTACATTTATAATGCAAACTACGGCACTGCCATTCAAAGGAAAGCAGATAAACTTTCAAAGCAGGTCAATCAATATACATTAGACGGCAAATACATAGGAACTTTTAAAAGCACAAAAGAGGTTGAAAAACAACTACATATATTTTCAACATCTGTTGCTGCTTGTTGCCGTGGAGAACAAAAAAGCACAGGCGGTTTCAAATGGCGCTATGCATCTTGATTCTCTTCTTCCTCTTCCATATGCCCATGCATATGTCTCCTATGCTTGTACTCCTCCGTGGTTTGGAACATCTTAAACTTGTAAGAATAATCCACACCAATAAGTGCCCCGCTAAAGGTAGCTGCCTCACCGAATGCGGTAAGCACACTTGGTGAAATCTCGCCTAAAGGTACGGCATAAAATCCCAAAAACAGGAGCACAATTCCTGCTATAACAACCAATACCCCCAATATAAATTGAAGGGATAGTTTTGTTTCCGTAGATAATCTTTCAATCTTCATTTTTCTTTACATCATCCTTCTCCTGAGGTTTTGCATCTTCCTTTGATGTGTCCTTCGGTTTCGGAGCGGGGGCCACTTGGCCATGACGCTTTTTACAATTACACATTAATTCTCCTCCTTCTTTACAGCATTTTTCCTTGTCCTCTTGGGCTTCTCCTCTTTCAACTCCATCTCCTGCTCAGCAAGTTTGATGGCCTCCTCAGCCATTTTCCTCGCTGACGCCTTCTCTTGGAAATAGGATATGACCCATGAGCCGATAGCCATGAGATTAAGACCACCGAACACCAAGCCGATTATTTTAATTACCATGGGGGCCCAAAAACTCGCCACAAAACTCGCGACGGCCAAAGCCACCCAAACCATCATTAAAATCTTTGTAAACCTGTTCATATTTCTCTTTTTTAGAATAAGGGGACGGAATCGCCGACACATAAAAAAAGGGAAGGCTGTGACACCTTCCCCAAGCAGGTCCTCTCTTTGTCAAGGTAGCGAGTCTTGGTAATTTCGGCGGCTCCTGCTAAGTGCCCGGATTTGTTCCCAATTGTCTCACCGTGAGGGTTCCCACCACCTGTCCATTGAGGTATATGTCCACATAACCCCATCGGTCTCCCGAATCATAGTTCTCAGAGACGGAGATGGTGAATCTCACAGTGGAGTGAGACTCTACCGTCAGCCATGCGATATAATTCGCCCTCACCTCGGGATACCATCCAAAAGTATCAGCGTCCGCAGGGTCCCAAAGAGGGAATATGGTTTGGCTTCCCGCTGTCCGGGACATTGTCACACCTGTTCCGAAGTCCGCTGTGACATCGGAGCCCGCTCCCGCCTCGGCCTGACTGACTGTAAAGGTGGCATATGTTGTCCCATTAATCCTGAAATATACATAGCCTGTTCTCGCCGCCCCTCCATTTTGCGCCGCGGAATACCTCGCCATTGTGCCCGATGACTTCGAAACCGTAAGCCATGAGGAATCACTTGTCGATACCGTCCAAGCGGTTGTCGAGGCGGTAACATAGATATTGGATGAGTTGGACCCTGAGCCGATTGAGGCACTAGAGGATGACAGGGTGATGTAATCCGTGCCACCGCCGCCATCGGGCCATACTTGGTCATTACCCCAATCAATTTTGGAAGGGGTCGTGCCGCCTATGGTTATCGCGGTTATTATTGTGCTTCCTATCTCTATCATCGCCTCATATATCCTGTTAAAAAACTTGATTATTTTTTGATGTACATTATTTGATTTGTATCCGTCACAGTGTCCGTCGGTTTGGTGCTGCCCGTGTATGTCAGCACCTTGTTCAGTGGGTTTGCGTCATATGATGTTGCCAATAGAGTAGACATATGTTCGATGTTACCATGCTCATCATAGACATCAAGCCCTCCCGTGACCATGGTTATTACCCAAACATAGTCGCTTATAGTATAATTCACATCCTTTCTCGGGATACATGTAATCACATATCTTCCACCTGTGAGCCTATACTTTTGGGCACTCCGCGGGTCGGCGAATGCGTAGCAAAGAATCTTACTCCTTGTCGCCGATGTGCTCGCCGTAGCCCCTGACACAAAGATATCCAACATGGCGGGGGTAGGGCTATTAGGATTAGTCCTTGTGGGGATGGACGGCTGTACCAAAATCTCATATGTGAAGCCATTTAAGTCCACAGTGGGGTATGGCAGAGCGAAAGTGGATGCCATGGTTAATGAACCCCATAGACTCGCCTCATTGGAAGAGTCTGAGATAAGATATGCCTTCTCATCCGCGCAAAAAGCCGATGTGGTATAGGTTGAACCATTAAACTTATATTTCACTACTTTTACCGGAAGGTCGCTCACAAAAGTATAA
>JAEEGL013037293.1_pt1 | contig 16319 bp, 16 predicted proteins | sample 9134231 | NCBI WGS metagenome assembly JAEEGL01 (sample SAMN16246548, study PRJNA631951) | gut metagenome | biome: gut microbiome; feature: rumen; material: fiber-attached | host: Bos | place: Iran: Karaj | collected 2018-10
CCGCGCCGTTTAAATCGAAGGCCACCGTGTAGACCTGGATGTTCCACTTCGCGTAGACCGTGATGTCATCGGAAATCGCTGTCAGGTCAACCGGACGGGTTAAAGCGGCATCTTCATACCACACTTCATCCGCCTCAAAACCGGCACGGTTTATCTCCGGAACCACCGCTACAGGGTTATCCACCGGCACTTCCACGAAAACGCTTTCCAGGCTGCGCTCATTCGGATTGAACTCCACCAGGTAATGAGTGCGGGTCCACTTTGCGTACAGGGTTGCATCTTCCTCGATGCCTGCCGCCAGATCCACCGGGGCGTCTCCTTCGCCCGGGAAAGACTTTAAGTACCACCCGTCAAAGCGGTACAGGGCCCGTTCTGTTGCCAGGCCTTCCGGCAGGGTGATGGCGTTTCCAAGGCTCGCGTTCACCGTAACCGGTTCCGGCGCGCCGCTATAGTTTAAGTTAAAGGTTAACAGCGCGGAGGATTTGCTCCAGCCCGCGTAGACATTCGTCGGGGCCGTGATGGCCTGATCAAAGTCGAAGGGCTTGGTGTAAGCGCCGTCCGCAAACCAGCCAAGGAAGGTGTAACGGTCCGAGGTCGGATCCGCGGGCTTTTCAATCTTTTCGCCGTCTGCCACCAACAGGGGCTTGTTCACGCCCTCCCCGTTCATCTTGAAGATGACCACGTTGGCGGTCTTGGTCCAGTGAGCAAACACGTTCAGGTTCGCGTTCACAGCCGCGTTTACGTCCACCGGGTTGCCGCCTACATAGGAATCATACCATCCGTCAAAGCTATAGCCGGCTCTCTCCGGAGCAGCTACCGCGGCGGCCTTCTCACCCGCGGCAACCTTCTGAATTGTCTCGCCGCCGCCGGGATAATTGTCAAAAAAAGTCACCCGATAGGCGCCCTTTCCGGGTTCTTCCGCGCGGGCAGTCGTGGGAACAAACAGCACGCACAGGCAGAGGGCCAGAAGAGCCGAGGTGACAATCGAAAGATATTTTTTCATAGGAAACCTCGCCTTTATTCAGAAATGGGGTATCTACTCAGCACAGCCGCTTGCACCCCGCTGCAAGCGGCGTAAAACAAAAGTTGGCATGCCAGGCCACAGGCAATTTGGAATGCGCGGAGCGCATTGCCTGTGGCTTCGTAACTGATCAGGTACTGAGCAGTTACGAAATGGGGGAGAATCGCTTCTCCCCCGCTTGTTTTCTGTGTGGCGGCGCCCGCCGTTAAAAACAGACGCCGCCGGTTTCGCATTTCATTTTAGTCCGTTTGGTTTCAGGAACGAAAACGGATTATTCGACCACGATCTTGTACTCGTTGATCTGCGTGATCCACTTGTCGAAGGTTGCCTTCACCTTGATGGTGAATTCGCCCTTGGCGTTCGTGGTTCCGGAGATGGTTCCGGCTTCGCCGTCAAGCACAAGGCCTTCCGGCAGCTCGCCTTCTACCAGCTCGTACTTCTCGTACAGCGTGTCAGCTTCGTAGTTCACGGAGAAACTTGCAGCCTCGCCGGCCTTCGCGTTGAACGTCTGGCCAACATAATCTCTCAGTAAGAGACCGTTGCGGCTGTGGCCCTGGTTCGCGTACTCGCTGTACATCTGCATCGCGCGCAGACGGACGATGTACCACTGGTTGTTGGACAGGTAGGACTCCTGACCGGTTGCCGGATCATCCTTACCAACAAGGACGCCGCCCTTTTCGCCGGTCAGCGGGTTCAGGGCGTCTGCGCTCCAGTGACCGGAGATCGCGTTGTGACCGCTGGTTCCGTTTGCGGAGAACTTTCCGCCCGGTGCGTGGTTGTGGCCGGTACGGATCATCAGGTCTTCGCCGGCTACATTCGCCTGAGGCGAGTACATATCCGGATGGAAGAAGAACGTCGCAGCGCCCCACTCGGTACGGGTCAGCTCATCGCACATGTTGTAGTTCGAAGGAGTCGGCACAGCGCCAAGTCTGGCGAATGCACTCATGGCGCCCTCAGCTCCGCCTTCCTGGATACCCATCTGGAAAGGCTTCACATAGAGTTCACGGACTGCCTGCTCGGATACCCATGCAAACAGGTCTTTGGAGTTACGGTTGGTTTCCTGGTCATTCAGGAACATGTGCTTTAAGTGAGAGCCTACACCGGTATCCTGGATACCCTTGGCAACGGCTGCGGCGAAGATACCGGCCATCATACCGTCCTGAGAGTAGTACTCGTTGTTACGTCCGCTGAAAGGCGTACGGTGCGTGTTGACAGCGGGGTTCAGCCACTGTTCCTTCGCAGCTGCCAGGTTGTTGGCGTTCTTTAACAGACCAAGGGAAGCAACCAGGCGTCCCTGATAGTAACCAAGTTCTGTGTTCCAGGTGGAAGCGATCGTGGTGTTGCAGCACCAGCTGTAGGTGCCGTTGAAGGAGGTCGGGCTATCGGCAATGCCGCCTACCGGGATACCCAGGTTCGGAACGGCGGTACCGTTGTTACCACCCTGCCAGCAAGCTGCCTCGATGTCGGTCCATACCCACTGGTTCATGAACTTCGTCCAGACTTCTACGCCAGTCATGCCGGCGAACTTGCCTTCTTCAATCACTTCTTCGCTGTTGTAGTAGATACCGGCCAGCTCGTTGAACCAGATCCAGTCGGAACCTTCCGCGTTGATAGCCTCAAGCTGAGCCTCGGCGTTCGGCATCTGGCTCCAGCCAGCGATCATGTCGGCCGTGACATCGTAGGTGTCAGCGCCGCCCGCGAAGTTGTCGCCGGCGTAACCGGTGAACAGAGCATCCGGATACTTGTAGGATCCGGAGTTCTCTTCATCAATCTTGGAAGCATAATCAGCCAGGTACTCCGAGTCATAAACCACGGCATTGGCATCCTCGCCCTCAAGTACCAGAAGGTTAGCGGCAGTATACACTGCTACGTTCGCGCTTCTGCGGTTCGTATTAACGGCGCCGCCTTCCGGAATAGCAGCCGTTACTCTGTAGTTGGTGTTGTTGTAGGAAACCAGGTCGCCTACAGCATAAGCCTTGGTGCTGTCAAAGACAGGGAATTCAGGAACCGCGATCGCCTTCACGGCCTTGTAGATCGTATTGTTCGTCTTGAAGATGTCACCCTCAGCGTAGTTCTGCAGGGCCAGATCTGCAGGAGCCACATAATCCTTGGAGAATTCCACGACATCCTTGCTTCCCGCGATACCAGCCTTGTCGCCAGCCGCGTAAGCATTGTTGGCCTGGAAGAACGGATATACGAACTCGTAAGCTTCCAGGTTGTAGTTCTCATAGTAGCCCATGAGATCCAGGAACTCATCGGAGAAGACCAGTCCGCCGACATACTCGCCGGAAAGTCTCTCGCACTCTTCCGCGTTGAATTCGCCGGCCGCGTGATCCTTCGTGAACTTGTAGTAGTCCACGCTGGAGGTTCCGGTCACACCCTGGGATACGGAGGTAACCTTTACAACCGCGCCTGCCGCGTAATCCTTCGCAGCATCAAACTCGGAGATAGCAGAAGCCGGGTTGCCATCGATGGTAACAGCCGGAGCCTGCGGGAAGGTGCCCACAAAGTCCGCGCGGCTAAGAAGGACCATGTCCTCGCTGAACGCATTCAGTTCGGCCCAAAGGCTGCCTTCCGCCTTATCGCGGGTACTGTAGTAACGGCCGTTCTCGGCGCTGAACAGGTTCTGGATCAGCTGATCGCTGAAGTCATCCAGGCCAAGGATTGCCTGCGCGTCGAGCGTAACGACAGCGCCGCCCTCGCCTGCGTAGCAGTGAGAGTTGTCAGCAGCGTACAGAATGTACTCGCCGGCGTCTAATACGTAAGCACCCTTCACGCCATCATGCTCAGCCTTGTCGCTGTAGTACGCGATGTCTTCCAGGTTCACGGTGATTTCCAGCGTCTGGGACTCGCCCGGAGCTAAGAGAGCGGTCTTGGCGTAGCCAACCAGCTTGACGGCCAGCTTCTCTGCGCCTGCTTCCGGATCGTACGGAGGCTGGCTGTAGATCTCAACGACCTTCTTGCCGGCCGCGTCGCCGGTGTTGGTGACGGTAGCGGAAACGGTAACCGTCTTTACAGCAGCGGGGCTCTCTAAGGAAGAGGAAACCTCAGCAGCGGTAAGAGCAGCAGCGTCCACGGTCACGTCGGAAACTTCAAAGCTCGTGTAGGAAAGGCCATAGCCAAACGGATAAACAACGTTGTCCGCATACCAGGCGGCAGCTTCCGCAGCGGCGTCAGCCGGAGCAGCCTTGGCAAGCTCACCGTCCACATAGGACAGACGACCTTCTAAGATCTCGGCGTAAACGGACTCATAGTAGCCGTAGCCAAGATAAATGTCTTCCTCGTAGTCAACGCCATGCATGCCGTTGGAAGCGTCGCCGGTGGAGCTTAAGTAGCTGTTGGAGCCGGCATCGTTCTGAACGTTGGCGATGGAGTTGTACCAAGTCGGATCCGCGGTGAAATCGCGATACCAGATGTCAACCAGCTTACCGGAAGGATTGTAGGTACCGTCAAGGAGCTTCGGGATCGCTCTGTGGCCGGTGGTTCCGGTTCTGCCGATGAACATGATGGCGTCGATGCCTTCATCTTCGTTTAAGTTGTACATTTCCATAGCGTTGGAGGTGTTTAAGAGAACGACCACGTTCTCGCAGACTTCCTTCGCCTTGGCAATAACCTGAAGTTCGGTCGCGGAAAGCATCAGCTGATGCTTTACTTCGTTACCTTCCGCATCGCGGGCCAGGCGCTTGTGGGTCCAGCCGTTTACGTTTTCTTCCGCGTCGTTGGCCAGTTCGCCGGTCGCGACGGAAAGGTCGCTGCCCTCGGAACCGCCGCGGGCCAGGATGACGATAGCGGTGTTGTACTCGCCAATCTGTTCCTTGGTAACGTCCGCCACGTTGTTCTCATCAACAGCGGTGGGGTTCACGTCGAAGCCGCCCTCGGTTAAGTATCCGGGGAGCTGTGCGCGAATGCCCGAGAAACCACGGCCGGAGCCGCCGCCTGCCGCACCGGGGATCGGAGCGGAGAACACGGTAACCTTCGCTCCGGAAGCGAGCGGAAGGACACCCTCGTTCTTCAGAAGAACAGCACCCTCGCCAGTCAGCTGCTCATTCAGTTCCTCTGCCGCGGCAATGCCCTCTTCCCACGTATCAAAGATCGGAACGGATTTCTCGTAATCCCGACCGTTGGTCGCAAGAGCGGTTGTCGAGCAAAGGGTGGTGACGACCATCGCTGCGGAAACAGCGATTGCCATAAGCTTTGATCTCTTTGCCATAGTGTTACTCCTCCTTTTGGGAATTATTGTGAATTTATGATATATTATTCATTCAAAACAGTCAAGTCTTGAACATTATGTTGACATTTTTTCTGTTTTTGACTATAATATGAGCAGAAATGAGCAAAATGAGCACAGCTGCTTACGAGGCGCTGTGCTGACGCAAATGCTTATATTTCAAACTGTTTTCAGACAAAAGGAGAACTTGCCATGCTGACACCCAGACAGAATCAGATCGTTTCCTTCTTAAAAACCCGCAAACATGCCAGGGTAGAGGAAATTGCCCAGTTGCTTTTCACCAGTGAATCCACCGCCCGGCGCGAAATCGCGGCGCTGCAACGCATGGGCATCATTCTGCGCACCCACGGCGGCGCCTCCATCGTGGAAAACGCGGAGGAAACTCCCATCGTCATCCGCCAGGTGCAAAGGGTCAACGCAAAAAAAGAGGTGGCAGAGCTGGCAGCTGACAAGCTTCCAAACTTTACCACCCTCTTTATCGACAACAGCTCCACCGCCCGAATCCTCGTCCAGCAGCTGCCCCTGAAAAACAAAACCGTTGTCACCAACGGCGTCACCGTCGCCGTGCAGCTGGCAGCGGACAGCGATACAAACGTGCACCTTCTTGGAGGCCGCTACCATTACCACGCAAGCGCCCTGGTCGGCGACAGCACCGTGAAGGCCATCGAGCAGATGCAGTTTAACCTCATGCTCTGTTCCTGCACTTCCTTAAGCGTAGACGGCGCTTTTGAAAGTTCGGAGGATCAGTGTGCCGTCAAGCGCGCTGCCCTCGCAAACAGCCGGTACAAAATTCTTCTCGCGGACAGCTCCAAACTAAACGACAACGCCATGTACCGCACCGGGAACCTCACGGATTTTGACCTGATCGTGACCAACGCCCCAAAAGACGCTCTACAGCCCTTACTTGCCGTCGCGGGAGACCGGATTGTGCATTTGTGAATAACTCTCCTGCGGCCTTACGGCTGCGTCATATTCTGAGAGATCGACCCTATGGACAGTATAACTCCATCCCATTTCGTTCAAAATAATCTGTCCATGCGGCTGACGGCCGCTCGTCAGTAATGATCCCGGATACCCGATTGAGTGCGCACACGCGGGATAAGGCATATTTCCCGAACTTGCTGCTGTCCGCGGTTAAATAGGTTTTTACCGCGTGATCCATCATGACCTGTTTCGTCAACGCAATCTCTTCGTTGCCCTCCATGATCCCGTTTTCCAGTGACAAGGCCTTGCAGGAAACAAACGCCTTTTCTACCTGAAAATCCGACAGGCGCGAGATAGCTCCCGCTCCCATAAGCGCCAGGTAGCCCTCTCGCAGCTGACCGCCGCTGGAAATAATATTCCAGTCGGACACGTCTGATAATTCAATTAATATTTCAATCGAATTGGTAATGACGGTCAGATTCTTTTTTTCTTTGATCGCCTTTGCGATATAGACCGCCGTAGAACTCGCATCCAGGAACAGATGATCCCCATCCGAAATAAGCTCTGTCGCCAGCGCGGCAATCCTCTGTTTTCCCGCCACGTTATGCTTCTGTCTTACGTTAAACGGAAGATCAATTCCCGCGTTTTCGTTGAAAACGGCCCCGCCATAGCTTTTGGTAGCAATCCCTTCTTTATCCAGTTTTTCCAGATCCCGGCGGATGGTTTCTTCTGAAACGGCAAATTCACGGGCAAGTTCCCCTACGTACACGCGGCCGTTCGTATGAAGTTTTTCCAGAATTCGGTTCTTTCTCTCAAGAGCCAGCATAGGTTTCTCCTATACACAACACCCATACGGCCTTACGGCCGCTCCACACCATATGATATCGCCCCTACGCACAGCTTCGTGCTACGCATCGCGACCGGGCGATATCATAGTAGACTGTTTCTGATCTGTTCATCCGGATGCGCGATGACCACCGAATCCAGATACATACCGCTTTCGGCGATAGCCTCTTTGGCTTTCTCAACTGCTGCCTCACAGGCTGCCACCTCTCCCGTCAGAACCAGGAAGGATTTCCCGCACATTCCCTTGGCAATCCGCACCTCAATCAGATCCACGATGGCCGTCTTGGCTGCCACATCCGCCGCGACAATGATGGAGGATACATCATAGGTTTCCAGTATCCCTACCGCGCTTACCTCCTCTATTCCCGTGGTACCATAAAGCGCCTGAAACAGCGACTCATGCGGATTTCCCAGGACAAAGCTGTCGATGTACTGCTCCGGGTAGGCGCTTATTCCTGCCTCCACGGCGGATTGTACCGCGGAAAGCTGCCCTGCCACCAGGGCAATATACTTGCCGGGGCAGACGGTCTGCGCCTCCAAAAGCTCCACACCCGCAGTTTTAACCATGCGGTCCGCTGCCGCGATACCGGAGGGCGTTGTCTTATATTCAATCATTCCGATGGCTTTACTCATCGTCTTTTGCTCCTACTTCATTCCTGGTAATCGACGTTTATTCACGCGCAATCACAATCTGTCTTCCCGTCACTTCCCGTACCACACCGTCTATGGAGGCATGCACCGGAACGGAAAGTCCGCCGGCCGCCTCTGCGATCACCTGGCCCCGCTGGGTGCGGTCCCCCGCATGCACAACCGGTATCGCCGGAGCGCCAATGTGCTGGGAAAGCGGAATCGTCACATGGCTCACCGGCATGGAGCCTTCGGTGAGCGGTGCCGGAACATCGTAACGGGTCAGTCCCAACCTGGCTTCCAGACGCTTTTCCGGAACCTTGCGGTACTCCCGCCAGTCGGGAACCGGACCTGCCTGCGCAGCAGGGGCTTTTACCCCTTCTTTTCGCAAGCGGTTTTTATACTCCGTGATCAGCGTGCGCGGCGCAAGCCCCTGCGGGCAGGCGTACATCTCGCAGACGCCGCAGGAACAGCAGAAAAAGGTGTTCAGGAAAACCTGCGTATTCTGAAAATCCCGGTTTGCGGCGCTTCGCATGAACAGATGCGGCTCGATGGGGTGTCCAAGCGCATGGCGCGGACATAAATCCGTACACATCTGGCACTGACAGCAGACCGAAGCGGCGCGCTTTAGCTGGACTTCAAGGGAAGCGCTCATGCGGCGGATTAAAATGTGGTCCTCCGGCAAAACCAGGATCGCGTTCGTGGTCTTTGTCACGGGATCTTCCGCCGCTCCAAAGCGCCCCATCATGGGACCGCCAACTAAAAGCCTCGCCTTTCTGGTCGTCACGGCGCCTGCCTGAGCGATCACTTCCTGTAAGGCAGTACCTAAGGGAACCCGCACCGTCACCGGATGCTCCACTTCCCCCACCACGGAAACCAGCTTGTCCACCACCGGCGTGCCATGGTTTAATCCCCGCCAGATATTGTAGACGGTTTCCACATTAAACACGGTCACGCCCACCTCAATCGGAAGACCACCGGGGCGTACCTGCCGTCCGGTGCACTCGTAAATCAGAACAACCTCATCCCCTGTGGGGTACACGCCCCTCAGTTCATTGATCTGAAGCTTCGGAAACCGGTGGATCACGTTTTTCAGCGCTGCGATCGTGTCCTTATATTCCGCCTTGACACCGATCACGCCCGCCTTCGCTCCCACACTTTCCACCAACAGGGAAAAGGTAGAGAGAATCTCTTCCGCGGAAACTTCCAGAAGCTGACGGTGAAGTTTTAAAAGCGGTTCACATTCCGCGCAGTTTAAGAGCAGCGTATCCGCGCGCTCATCCAGCTTGGCATAGGAAGGAAAGCCGGCACCGCCGGCTCCCACCACACCGCAGGATTTGATTGTCTCTTTCAGTTCACTGATGTTCATGGTTTACAAACGCTCCCTGACAAGTTTCCGTTCCTTATGCACCGGTTTTTACAGTCGGTTTTCTTCGTCCACAATGCCTACAATCGCAGCGTCAATCGGCGCCTTCTCCTGTCCGCAGCCGATCCGGGCGGCACTTCCCGTGGCCACCAGCACCATCTCTCCCACACCGGCGCCGATCACGTCGATGGCCACCAGTCTCTGATCCCCGCAGTGCATCACATCGAGGGGCTCTACGATGGTAAATTTGCTGCCAACTAAATTGTCACATTTTCTGGTGGAAATCAGACTTCCCACCACTCTTCCAACAATCATGGCTATCGTTATCCTTTTATACTATATGCCGTATCGCCCTGCGCGATGTGGCTGGCATTCGCTTCATCCGTATCGATGTGCATTTCCAGCGTGAAGCTTTGATCCACCCGGATTTTCACGTGGTTAAACACCGTTCCACGGTCATTTTCTACCTTCACGGAAACATAATCGCCGTCATGCAGGCCGGCTTCGGCCGCTTCCTTGGGCGACATATGGATATGTCTGGCCGCAATGATGCAGCCCTCTTTTAAGTACAGCGCGCCCGCAGGCCCGACAACCGCGATGGGAGCGCTTCCCGCGATATCACCGGATTCGCGGATGGGGGCTTTGATCCCCAGCTTGATTGCGTCCGTGGCGGAAATCTCCACCTGGGATGCCTTGCGGACGGGTCCTAAGATCCGCACGTTCTCGATCGCCCGGAGCTTTAATCCGACGATCGTCACCTGTTCGTTGGCGGCAAACTGGCCGCCCATCAGGTCTTTTTTCTTTGTCAGCTGGTATCCCGGTCCGAAGAGCACTTCCACATGTTCCTGCGTCAGATGGATATGACGGGCGGAAACGCCAATGGGAACGGCGTACCCGTTTCCTTTTTCTTCTTCTTTCTGAACCGCTTCCAGAACCATTCTGGCGATAGCTTCGATCTGATTACTTTCCAAAACGGCACCTATCCTTCCCGGGGATGGGGCTGCCAAGGCGGCAGCCCCTTACCTTTCCTTCGTCTTATGCCTTAGCCTTCGGCAGGATCATCTCCACGTCGTTGTGCGGGCGAGGGATGACGTGCGTCGCAACCAGCTCGCCAAGGCGGCCCGCCGCGCTCGCGCCGGCCTCCACGGCCGACTTCACGGCGCCAACATCGCCGCGCACCATCACGGTCACGAGACCGGAACCGATCTTCTCGGTGCCTACAAGCGCCACGTTCGCGGCCTTGCACATCTGGTCCGCTGCCTCGATGGACGCGACAAGTCCTCTGGTTTCCACTAATCCTAAAGCTTCCTGTGTCATGATACTATCCTCCTAAAAATCTTTCCTGAATTATACCGTGTAGAGGTAACTGTCCTTCTTCGGATCGTCCTCTTCTTCCACTTTCTGTTTTGCCTGGGCCTCCGCCCATTTCTTTTTCCACCGCTTTGCGCTGAACTCCACCATCCTCACGATTTCTTCGTGGGGGTTAGGGATGACACCCCAACTGACCGGTTTTTTGATGCACCTTTCCAGCGCCGCTTCCACTGCTTCGTTGCAGGCGGACACGGAGCCTTCCACAATCAGGGTTACTAAACGCCCGCCAAGGCGCCTCTCCCAGGTGGACAGATGCACCTCCGCCGTCTTGCACATAATGTCCAACGCGTCCACCGCGGCCACCACGCCGCTGACTTCAATGAGGCCGTACGCGTTTGCCATGTTTCTACCTCACATCTATTTACTGGATCGACGGTAAAATCTTCTCCACATCCGCATGGGGTCTGGGGATGACGTGCTGCGCCACCAGTTCGCCAAGGGCGCTGGCTTTCTGCGCGCCGGCTTCCACGGCTGCCTTCACGGCGCCGACATCGCCGCGCACCATCACGGTCACCAGACCGGAGCCGATCTTCTCGGTGCCCACAAGGCGTACCTCGGCGGCCTTGGTCATGGCATCGGACGCCTCGATGGCGGCCGTTAAACCTCTGGTTTCAATCATTCCTAATGCTTCGTAGCTCATACTCTTGCTATCCTCCTGCATATCCTACGGGACTTTTTTAGTTCCACCTATCTCTTATCAAAGGCGCTTAGGCCCAACATTTTTACGGTATCATCGGTCGGGTTCGGGATGATGTGGTGCTGCACATAGCCGGACATCTCTTCCGCCTTGGCCATCGCGGCCTCCATTGCCGCGGTCACATCCGCCACCGACCCGCGAAACTTCACGCACACAAGGAGCGGAACGGCCAGCTGCTCGGGGTTCTTCGGCTTGTTCTTGTCAAAGGTTTCCAGCCACACATTCCCGGCCTTCACGCCGGCATCGGCACAGCAGAATGCCGTGACCAGCCCGTATACCTCCAGGATTCCAACGGCTTCGTTTCCCATGCCTTACCTCCCGTATTTACTGATTGGCCAGCGACTCATCGCTCATGACCGCGATCTTAAGGCCCTTCTGCGCCAGGTTCACCTCCAGCGCCTCGTTGATGCGCGAGAGCGGGAACTTGTGCGTGATCAGCTCCGTAACGGGAAGGCCGATCTTCTTTGCGCGGTCCAGGAACGCGAAGGTGTTCACGTAATCCCGCAGCGTGTAGACCCAGGATCCCACCATGGTTAACTCCTTGGAGCAGATGTCAAAGTGAGGGTTGATGGTGGCATCGCCGCCATTGATAAAGAAGCCCAGCTCGCAAAGGCCGCCGCCGTTGCGGATGAACTTGTAAATATTGGAATGGGCCTTGGGATTTCCCGTGCACTGGAAGCCGAAGTCCGCGAAATGCCCGCCAAAGGCTTTCTTCACGCCTTCCGTCAGCGCCTCGATGCCGCCCGGATAATCCGCAAAGTTGACGGTCGCGTCCGCACCCATGCGGAGGGCGAACTCTAAGCGCTGCGGGTTTCCATCCACGGCCACGATCTGGTTGACGCCCATCGTTCGCAGCACTGCGATGCAAAGGAGGCCGATGGGGCCGCAGCCCTGCACCACCACGCGGCTGGCAAAGCGCAGAATGCCGGTGGATTTGGCGCGCTCCACGGCGTGCACCAGCACGGCCGAGGGCTCGATCAGGATGCGGGAGTCTAAGTCCATGCCGGTCACGTTAAAGAACGTGGACCCGAAGGAGCCGCCGCGAATGAAGAGGTAATCCGCAAACCAGCCGTTTAAGTGAACGTCGTCATCCGGCAGAAGTCCGTAGACATCCGAATCTCCTACGTTCTGCTTGTTTAAGTCGTACATCGTGATCTCGGGATCATCCTTGAAGATCATGCAGGTGACGATCTTATCGCCCACCGCCACCGGCTTTCCGGCGCTGTCCTTCTTCACGTTCTTTCCCATCGCCACGATGGTTCCGGTTCCCTCATGCCCTAAGGCCACGGGGATTAAACCAAACGGATCCTTCTTAAACTCGTGCGCGTCCGTTCCACAGACACCGGTGCCTTCCACCTTGACTAAGATATCGTCATCGCCAATCGGCGGAATGGGGTATTCCTTTACGTCAAAATTTCCCAGCTTGGTCAGCACCGCCACGCGGGAGGTCTTCGGGATCGCCGGGGCAGACGCGTTTCGGGATCCTGAGGTGCCGTAGGCCGGGGAGGCAGCGTTAAACCCACCATTTTGCGCCTGCATGCTCTCTAAGACGGCCCGCACGATTTGTTCTATATTCTGCTGTTCCATATTGTCTCCTCCTTATCGGATGCACAGGCTGTCCGACATGACGCAGCGCCGCATCTTGACAAAGGATTTCGCGCTGGTTAAGCCCTCGCCGGTGCGGCTGGCGATGGTAAAGGTGCAGATGCTCTCTCCTCCAAAGCCAAGGGCCGAATAGGACGGGCCGTTTTTCACCACGATCGCCGTATCTAAGGCCTTCGCGTAGCGGGTGATGCGATCCACGTTCTTGGAGTGGATGTGCGCCGAATGGCGGTTTCCGTGTTCCAGCCAAAGCGCGGTCTCCAAGGCCTCGTCAAAGTCCTTGCAGCGGACCATTCCGAGGATGGGCATCATGAGCTCCGTCGTGATGAGCGGGTGCTCCTTCGGGCCTTCAAAGACGATGCAGCGAATGTTATCCGGCACATCCACGCCCACCATGGCAAGCAGTGCCTTGGCGCTGCGGCCCACGCACTTGCGGTTTAAGCGGCCCTTCGCGTCCATCACCGTGGAGGTCAGCTTATCCTGCACCTCCTTGGAGGCCAGGTAGCACCCCTGCTCGGTGATCATGTAATTCATCAGTTCGTCCGCGATGGACGCCACCGCAACAATTTCCTTCTCCGCGATACAGGGCAGGTTGTTGTCAAAGGTGCAGCCGTTCACGATATCCTGCGCGGCCTTGCGCACATCCGCCGTTTCATCCACTAACGCGGGCGGGTTTCCGGCGCCGGCGCCGATACCCTTCTTTCCGGAAGAAAGGACGGTGGTCACCACCCCGGGGCCGCCGGTCGCCACCAGCAGCTGGATGACAGGCGACTGCATCATGGTTTTGCTGGTCTCCATGGTGGGCACCTCCACCGTGCAGGCCACGTTGTCCGGGCCGCCGGCCTCCAGGGACGCCTCGTTCACCATGTTGATCGTAAAGATGGTGGTTTTGATGGCCTGCGGATGCGGGTTAAACACCACGGTGTTGCCGCCGGCCAGCATGCCGATCGTGTTGCACAGAACCGTCTCGGACGGGTTTGTGCAGGGGGTGATGGCGCCGATTACGCCAAAAGGCCCCATCTCCACAAGTGTAAGCCCCCTGTCGCCCGAGTAAGCTTCCGTTTTGATATCTTCCGTTCCCGGCACCTTGTCGGCCACCAGGAGATGTTTTAAAATTTTGTCCCCGACGTTTCCCATGCCGGTTTCATCCACGCCCATGCGGGCGATGATCTCGGCATTTTCCCGGGTTTTTCGCCGGATGACGGAGATGATTTTTTCTCTCTGATCCATGGACAGATTCCGCACGATTTTCTGTGCCTTTTCCGCCTCGCGGATGGCTTCTTCCATGGTGGGAAATACGCCATGCATGTGGCCGGAAGGCGCGGAGATGTTCATTTTGGCGACAACCTCTTTCACGATGTCCTGGATCATGCTTTCACTGACTGCCATTCTTTTCTCCTTGCCAAAAGTGAGCTGTTCCGTTATTTTTCCAAGAAACCTGTATTGCTCAGCATAATCCTGCGAGAGCGCGGTTTCTTTCCAGCACTATATCCGTCTACTTATTCAGCTGTTCCAGCACTCTTCTGGTAATCTCCGCGATCACTTCAGGGCTCTGGGCACGGTTTTCCACGCGCATATCGGTGCTTCCGTGGATTCCCTCGTGGCCGGAGGAGCAGGAGCCGCCGCAGTTGTGGCAGTTCATGCCGTTCTTATTCAGGCACAGATTGGCGGGATGCTTACCCGGAAGGCCCATCTTGCGTCGGATCTCGTAGAGCTTCTGCACGGTCGCCTGGTCAAATTCCTTCGGGCCGCCCAGCATCTTGGACTGATACAGAAGCTGCGCGTAAAATTCCACGGATTCCATCTTCATATAGGCCGCCAGAAGGTCGGTGGACCAGGTCAGGGCGCCGTGGCTCTCGAGCAGAACCGCGTCATAGTAGGGAAGGTACTTTTCCAGGCGGTCCGGGATCTCATTGGTGGAAGGAGTGCCATACTCCGCGATCGGTACGCAGCCAAGGGCGATGACGGCCTCGGGCATGATGGGCTGCGTCAGCGGGATCCCCGCAATGGCAAAGCTGGTAGCATACACAGGATGCGCGTGTACCACGCTCCCTACGTCCGGACGAAGCTTGTACACTCTCATGTGCATCTTGATCTCGGACGAAGGCTTAAAGCCCTTGTTGGCCTGCAGCACGTTTCCGTTCTCATCCACCTTGCAGATGTACTCGGGCGTCATGAAGCCCTTGGAGACACCGGTGGGTGTGCACAGGAATTCGTGGTCGTTCAGCTTCACGGAAATGTTGCCGTCGTTGGCCGCCACCATGTTGCGGTCGTAGATCCGCTTGCCGATATCGCAGATCTGTTTCTTGATTTCATACTCGTTGATCATATTCCTTCCTCCGTGTTACGTTGTGTTCAAGTATTCCAACAGTTCCCGGATTCCTTTTCCGGAAACCGAATCGACAAAAAATATGGTTTTACATCCTGCCAGACGAAGCCACCTTTCGGCCCTTTCCGGGTTTCCGTCCGGACTTTCTGCCTGGGTCACAATGCCAATGCACTCCCGGTTACACATCGCGGTGCAGGCGGGCGGAAACAGACAGTATGGCTCCCGTGCCGAACACAAAAGGCCTGCCACGTCCGCCTCGCAGGTGTAAACCGCCAGCGCATGGCCTAAGTGAGCTACCTGGCAGTACTCCCCCGGCGTGTCAATCAGACAGCTTCCGTATTCCACCGACTGGGTCTTATGATAGGCGATTTCTTCTCCCTTCAGCGCCTGAATCAAGGTGGTTTTTCCGGCTTCGCTGCGCCCGATTAAGATTAGTTTTTTCATCTTATGGCTGTTCTGATCTCAAAAAACCTTCAGGTTTTCGTCAGCGGACACACTGCATAGCCCAGCCTGTCTTCGCAGTATTCCCGCACCGCGTTCACAGCCGCTTCCACCTCCGACACGCTCCCCGTGATGATGAGCGATCCGGAGAAGCGGTCCACAAAGCCCAAGTCAATGCCGGCGGCCTTGCTGGCCACGTCCGCCATAACAATGGCTGTCTCGGCCGGCGTCACAGTCAGGATCCCGATGGCCGACTTGGAATAGTCTACCGCGGGGTCAAGTCCCAGCTTGACGTATAGCACCGGATCCGGGCTGGCGATGATATGGGCCAGCGTAATCTGCTTTCCCGGCACCAGCTCCTGGATGATCCGCTCCAGATGCCGGCTGCTCTCATCCACAATGGCCATGGTCTCTCCTCCTATTTCGCGGTTTTCGATCGATCGCCCGACTACCTGCGTCTCATTCTCATCCACCGATCACGCAGGGGATCTTCGTCACGCTCTCTGCCGCCTTCTTCAGCATCTCCATATGCTCCGCGGACGGCGGGGCGATGTTGTTTAAGCTGTAGGTTCTCCCCAGCCCCTCATACTTATCGAGTCCCAGGCGGTGATACGGTAAAAGGTGCATGCGTTTCACCCCGGGGAGCTTTTCGGCAAAGGCCGCGATCGCCCGGATTTCCTCCGGCGTGTCGTTAAAGGTGGGGATGGTGGGAACGCGGATTGAAAGCTCCGCGCGGCCATCCTCCGCGATCTTTCTGGCGTTTTCCAGGATTTTTTCATTCGGCACCCCGGTAAAGGCCTTGTGCTTTTCGGAATTCATGTGCTTGATGTCAAGCAGGTACTGATCCAGATAGGGCAGCAACGCCTC
>JAEEGL015094623.1_pt1 | contig 16319 bp, 18 predicted proteins | sample 9134231 | NCBI WGS metagenome assembly JAEEGL01 (sample SAMN16246548, study PRJNA631951) | gut metagenome | biome: gut microbiome; feature: rumen; material: fiber-attached | host: Bos | place: Iran: Karaj | collected 2018-10
ATGTGACAAAAGTTTGACAAAACTATTGCTTTTCCGTGAAAAAGATTGTATATTACAGAATGTAAACCGGGCAATCCCGCCCAAACAAATGTGTCACTAACAACAAGGAGAACACACTATGAAAAAGCAAGGTTTTACCCTTATTGAATTAAAGGTCGTGATCGTGATCATGGGCATCTTGGCCGCCGTGGCAGTTCCGAAACTGTTCGGCCTCATCGCTAAGTCCAAGGCTTCCGAAGTCGGCCCTGCCGCAGGAACCTACGTGAAGTTGCAGGATGCTTACTTCTCTGAACAGAACAAGTACGGTGGCTGGGGCCTGATCGGCTACACCGCTCCGGGTTCTGAGGGATCTTCCACCAGCTACAAGGGCACGACTTTCACCTATACGGCGGAAGCTTTGCAGTGGAATTCTGAAACCACTGCTGATACTGAAAAGGCATGGCAGGCCAAGAATACCGAGACGGACCTCAATGATTGCAAAAAGAACAGTACATGGACGATCAAATTGCTGACAACCGCCACCACTAATGTTACTGGCTACACGACGGCAGTTACGGCAGTTTCTGGCGGAAATGCAAACTGCGAAGTCCTTACCCCCAGCTTCACGAAGATTGGAAAGTAATAGCCTAGCGCTTTTACAACTAAGCCCGCCGGTACTACCGGCGGGTTGTTTTTTTATGCTATCTTTTTTTTATGCTTGCCCGGAAACCATTTTTGGCGGCCTTTTTGTTAAATGCCCTGTTTTTTGCCCTTTACCTAGCCTTCGGGGTGGTGGCCCATGGTTCGCTAGACGACTATTTTATGTCCAGCGTTCTGACCGGGGCTTACGGTTCGGAATACGACGTCCACATGTATTTCATCAATTCGGCCTACGGCTACTTTCTGAGGCCGTTCTATCTCGTTTTTCCAGGAGTGGGCTGGTACTTTCTGTTTGAACTGGCAGGTACGTTTGCCGCCTTTACCACATTCTCCTATTTCATTATTCACAGGCTGGGCAACAGGCTCGGTGTACCCCTAGCCCTAATCATGCTGGCGGCCCTGACCCCCGATTTCTATTTCCAGCTCAGCTTTACGCAGTGCGCCACAGCCTACACCGCGGCAGGGGTGCTCCTCTTTGCCATGGGCGATTCCGAAAAGATCAAGAAGTTCCTTGTTGCCGGGGCCCTTTTCCTGGTTGCGGGCAGTGTTATGCGGTGGGAGGGCTTTCTGCTGGGCATGCCCTCGCTCTGCGTACTACTGACGCTGAATCTTTACACCCGCAAACGGCTCTACAAGATGTCTGTCCTTATTTTGTGCCTGACCATGGCCACCCTATACGGACTCCGTATCCACGACAAGCATCTCTTTTCTCAAGGCGACTACAAGCAATATGCCGAATACCAAGCGCCACGAGCCTTCTTTGGCGATGGTGCCTATTACGACTCCGAAGCCACAAAAGACGAACTGCAGGAACGGGGTGGCACAAGCCTGGATTTTGACTTTGCTAGGAACTGGACTTTTTACGACACAGAGAACCTAAGTGTCGAAAAGCTGCAATCCATTATCCAGGTGGCCAGGCGAAACCTATACGACCCCAACTGGGCAAAAATGCCCCTAGCCTTTTTCAGAGTGGTGTCAAGCGCTCTCACCAGGACCAACGGCTGTTGCTGGGCCATATTCTGCCTGTTCCTAATACTGATTCCCCATAAGAAATCCAATCTCTACCCCTGGATATCCCTCTCCATCGTGGCCCTGTCCATGGGCTACCTGCTCTTGGTGAATCGCGTGGCCTACCATGTGACCACAGGGGTGTGGCTCTACGCCATCGTCTCGGGAATCCCGTTTCTTGACAGGGAGGGGCTTGAACAGAACCCATTCATTAAGAGCCATATTAGGGCTGTGCCTCTTGCAATGGTTGTTTTTGCTGCAGCCTTCGCCTATTTCGCCATCTCTGTCCAGGCGCTGAAGACACAATGGAGCATTATCGAAACCAGGGAACTGGACCAAGACTGGAAGGGGTTCGTCAATTTTGCGCAGGAACACCCTGACGATGTGTTCATACTTTCCTTCGAAAGGTACAAGCAGCTGGGAACGATAAAGGACAAGGCATACCTTTCCATAAAGCCGGGAAGCTGGCAAAACATTTTCTCTTTTGGTTACTGGAATATACGCCTGCCCGCCATGAAGCGGGAATTTGCAAAACGGGGAGTGACAAACCCTATCAGAGACATTGTAAACCCCAACGTATTTGTCATCGAGAATTCCCATTACCCGATGTTCCTCGATTTCTACCGCGAGCATTACCACACCGAGCTTTCCGTAGATACAGCCCAAACCTTCGGAGAACTGAAGCTGCTAAAATACCGACGCGTCGGGGGTGAACCATGAAAAAGTTCCAAAGAGTAAACCTGACCATATTCCTTTGCCTGATTGCGGTCACCAGCATCTTTTTTTACATATCCGAAAAAACGATCTTCTCGCAGCCACTGGACAAACCCTGGCACTTGCAGCCTACAGTCCACGAGGATTCCCTTACCGATAAGTACAAGACCCAGTATAAAATTCTGGGGAAGCAGAGGCTATCCCAGCAATTGGGCGACACCACCAGAATCCAAGTCTATATTCTTGTAAATGCCTGGGGAGTCCCTGTTGACGAGACCTTGCTGGCAGAGGACTTTTCGGCATTTGCCGACCTGCCCCATGTATTCGCCCTGCACCAGAGGCTTGCAAACCGTACAAAACATGCCGAGCTGACAGAATTCAGGAACGAAGTTCCCGAAAACGTCTACCTTTTTGGCGGGGACTCCCTGGAATACGGCCGCACGGATTATATCCCGCAGGCGGGATTTGCCCAAAGCATTTTCTGCCAGCATTGTAGCGACAGTGTAATGCTTGCCAAGGTAGATTCCCTGCTGCAGGCGGATTCCCTGAAGTTTATCGCCTGGACAAGCCAAAGTTCCAGGACCGGAGACCGCGATAGCCTGCACCTGGCGCTTAGGCGGATAGCGGACTTTACAAGAATCCATCCGGAAATCCTATTTATAGTCCAGGGCACACACCGCCCCACCTTGGGGACTCCAGAGGCAAGAAAATCCTACAAGGCCCATTGGGTTCCGGCTGCGGTACTGAACTATCGGGAGTAAATGGGCATGATCGACAAGAAGACACTTTTATATTCCTTTGCCATAAACCTGTTTTTCCTGGCCCTATGCCTGGCATTTGGTCACCTACGATTTTCATCCATAGACGACTGGTTTATGTCGGGAATCCTTTCCGGGATTTACGGCGGGGGCTACAACGTGCACCTGACCTTCGTGAATGCAGCCTACGGCTACTGTCTGCTCCCCCTTTACCACCTCTTCCCGAAAATCAGCTGGTACTACGTAGGCGAGGTGTCGTCTGTATTCATATCCCTATTGGTCATAGTCTATATCTTGATAAGAAAAACTGGTTACCAGTGGGGCATTGTCCTTGCCATGCTGCTCTTTGTGTTATGCGCCAGCGACTACTACCTGGCCATGCAATTTACACAGTGTGCCGCTATACTTTCGGCGGCGGGGATGCTCGCATTCATTTACGGGGCTGGGAAAGTTGAGGAATCCGGGCGGGTAACAGGGGCTGGTATAGCCGCTATCGCCATCGGTGTCATTCTCCTGTGGTGGGGTTCCTGCATGCGCTGGCCGGCATTCCTGATGGGTATGCCCTTCTTTGCGGTGGCGCTCTTGATGCATGTGAAAAGACTATGGTCGGTCAAGGCCGTTATCGCTATTGGGTTGGTGGCCATACTTGCCGGAGTCTGGGGATTCCACGAGTTCAACAGATACCACTACAGTTCACCCGAATACAAGAAGTACATGGATTTTCAGAGACCACGAGCCCTTTTGGGAGACGGGCTAAACTACAACCAGCTGGCCGTAGGGGAAGACCTGGAGGAACAGAGTTTTTCTTTCAAGGATTACGCCTTGCTCACCGACTGGGTTTTCTATGACAGCGAGGTGTTCGCACCAGAAAGCATTAGCATGGTCACCGATGCCATCAGCAGGCACTACTACAAGATACCATTCCGCACCCTGCCCATGACCATACTGCGCTCCATGCGCACATCAGCAGAACGACCAGCCTTTATGGCGTGGCTGCTATTCAGCCTGGCCCTGTTCGCCTTCAACCCGCGAAAGAACCTGTGGGTCTGGGCATCGCTGGGGATTATGTTCTCCATGATGGCATACCTGCTCTACCTGCAGCGACTCGTCTACCGTGTAGAAATGGGCTTGTGGTTCTATGCGGCTGTCTTGACCATCCCCCTGCTAAAGGAACGTTTCCGGATGCCCAGGATGGTGTCTGTCGATCTGGCGACGGTCCTAGCCCTGGCGACACTTTTCTCTTTCGCCATAACGGGTCCTCAGGTGCGGTCCACCAATACGGGCGAGATTGTCCCCATACTGAACGAAGATGCCGACACGGCCGATTTCAAGGGGCTTTTCGCCTTCATGGATTCTGTTCCCGATTCCACCGTATTCGTTGCGCAAATGAATTCCTACATGCGTATTTCCAGGCAGAAGAATCCCCCATACCTCACTGAACCCCAGGGCAGCTGGGAACAGCTCATATCCTTTGGGTACTGGACTCCCTATTTCCCCGATGTGGAGGCGGCGTTCCGCAAGAGGGGTGTTAGCAACCCCATCAAAGATTTGGTGCGGGATAATGTTCTTGTCATTGATGAGCCACATCTTGTAGATTTCTTGGAAAGACACCATTATGACAAGGTCAGGATAGACACCGTAAGGAACTTTAACGGAATGGTTATCTACAAGTATTCCCTTGACAACGATTCCCTGGAGGTGGCGGAATGATTAAGCGTATTGTCTACCCGCTGATTGCCGCGGCCCTGGTGACCATCACCCCGTTTTTGAGCACCTTCGAGAAGGGGCAAGACATTGTCCGCGGACTGATTGACTTTAGCATCTTGGCACTGCTGCTCGTGTTCATGCTGGTACGGGACAGGTTGTTTGCCCTACGTAAAGCGGCTATAGCCTTGGTATTGATGGGACTATTCCTGGTGGCCGTCACAGACCTGCAGAACATAATGACAATCAAGGGGTGGGCCGCCGGGTGGAGAATCACAATTCCCTTGCTGACCTGTTCGGTAGCGGTAGCCATGCTGAAACCGGTAAAGTCATTTACCCCTTGCGGCATCAGCTTCTTTCTCTTTGCCATGCTGATACTCCATTTCTTCTTGAACGGGGTATACCCCAGCCAGCCGCTCCTGGAGTTTCCCCTGGCGCAGAGGCTTGCCTTCACGGCAACCAACGAGAACTGGGCGCGCAATAACCCGACCGAAGAATTTAAGGCGCGCAACCACGCCTCCGATTCCGTGTCGGTAACCCGGTACTATGTGGACACCACCCGGAACAACGTGGTTGTACTTGTAGAATCCTGGGGTATTCCTATGGATTCCGCACTATTCGCGAAGGAGCTGTCCATATTCGGCAATTCCCTGAAAGAATACGGCATCCATTTCAGGATGTATAGCCGCACACGTACAGCCGAGCGCGAAGACCTGCTAGATTCCACCTGGCGCGATTCCACAAGGCGACGGGACTCCTTGTTTATGCCCAGGCGCTTTGCTGGGCTTGGTTACCAGACCACATTCCTTTTCGGTGGGGATTCCACCCTGCACCGCCGCCACAAATATATCGCAAATGTCGGATTCCAGCAGGCGTTCTGGGGCGATTCAGCTAATGACAGCTTGGTGGCGTTAAAGGTGGACTCCCTTTTGAGCGATAGTGGTAAGCACTACATTGCCTGGACTACGCGGGACACGCAATTCCCCATCAGCGATGACCCTGCTGAAACTGAAAGGCTTTATTTCGAACGCCTATTCGGCACACTTCAGATTGTGTCTAGCCTGGCAAAAAAGCACCCCGATGTGCGCTTTGTGGTGCAAGGCGACCACGAACCCATTCTCTCGCCCCTGGAATTTCAGCACAAGTTTTACCGCCGCTGGGTTCCCTTCGTGGTGTTGAATTAAAAAAAGATAGCCCGCCGGAATTCTCCGACGGGCTTAGTTGTAAGAGCGCTAGACTATTACTTACCGACAACCTTCAAGAAGCTCGGCGTCAGGATTGCACAATCATTATTGTTTCCGCCATTTTCTTTAATGCTTGCATCATACTTGGTAACAGTAGAGGCCGTTTCGTCTTTAATCGTCCATTCGCCCTTTCCCTTATCACAGTCATTGAGAGCTGTTTCGGTGTTGACAGCCTTCCAGGCGTCTTCCTTACCAGTCTTAGTGGATTCATCCCATTCTCTGGCGCCAGTATAGGTGAACGTGGTAGCCTTGTAGCTGGTGGAAGAACCGGTACCGGCGGGGGTGTAACCGATCTTGCCCCATCCACCGTATTCGTTGATTTCGGTGAAGTAGGCGTCCTGCAACTTCACGTAGGTTCCTGCTAATTTCCCTCAAACAAAATTCTTCATTGTTTATATTTGCGCCCCTTTTCATTAACCAGGAGACCGCCCATGCTTTTTTACGACGCCACCTTACAATACTTAGAAAAAGAAAAATTCAACCTGTCGCCTTACACAGCCAGAACATATTACTGGAATCTAAAGAAAATCTCAGATTTTAGGCCAACTCTTGAATGTTCGGATTTGTGTCCAGATATCATCCTGGAATATAAACGTCACCTGGGGCAATTAGGGAACAAGCCAGCCACCATCAACAAGGCGCTCTCCGTCTTCCGCATCTTCACAAACAAACTAACCAATGACGGAATCATCGAAGCCAACCCCTTTGACAAGGTGAAAATAGGCCGAGCCTATACCCGGCGAGGATTCCTGACAATGCACGAACTCAAGAACCTATACCTCAATTTTGAGGATAGGTACAACACGCTTACCAAAACGGAACGAGACACAATGCGGGTGTTCCTGTTCAGCTGCTTTACTGGGCTACGGTACAGCGACCTTCGCTCACTGGACGCCAATGAAATCTTCGACTGGAAGATCCGCAAGCAGATGCACAAGACGGGTGACCCAGTGTATGTCCCCATTCCATTGCAGGCGAGACTATTGTTACCCGAAAAAATAAAGAGCGGACCGGTGTTCCGAGTCGTGGAAAATTCGTACTTCAACCGGACTCTCCGCAATGCCGCAAAGAAGTTGGGCTACTACAAGCACATCCACTGCCACCTGGCAAGGCACACCTTCGCGACCACGTGCATAACCCTGGGAATCCCCCTCCCCGCCACAAGCAAGCTGCTAGGCCACAGAAACCTGGAAACAACCCTGATTTACGCCAAGTACGTGGACTCTTTTTTGGACAAGGAGATGAAGAAGTTTAGGAAATTGGGGTAAAACTATCAAATAAGGCTAAAAATTGGCTTTCTGCCAGCCCTTTTTGTAAATTTTAGGATATATTTGTAGTAGGTATGGTTTACCCGGAAGTGATACATGGGATGTTTGTCGATTTACGAAGCATCACGCTTGATGATGCCGAGTTTTCGTATAGTATCCGTGCAGACAAACGAAACCGGGATACCGTGGGACAACTAGCACCTTCGCTCGATGCTCAAAAAGAATATATTCGTTGGCAGATGCAGGAGCCTAATGACTATTATTTTGTTGTTTTGAACAAGAAAGGCGAGCGGATTGGGCTTTATGGGGTGTATGACATTCACGATGGAATGGCTGAAGTTGGCCGCGAAGTAAATGTCGGTGAACCGACAGAAATTATGGAGGTTGGTCTACTTATTACAGATTTTTGTCGTGAAGTTCTTAAATTGAAACGGACTTGTTTTGTTATTTATGAAAATAATGTGCATCACTTGAGTGATGCTAAGAAAAATTCAACGTTTGTAAAAAAAGTGGTTCGAAGTGGACATGAGGCTCTTTACTTTGAAGATGATTTGAATGTGGAGAGACCTTCGTCAAGAAAAATTCGACAAATGCTTGAAAAACTATACAAGAAAAGTTTAACATTAACAAAAGGATGAAAATGGATTTAAATGAATTTGTTACCCATGTTGCGGAACAGTTTGAAGAAACTGACGTTTCTCAGATTGTTGCGTCCACTAAATTCCAGGAGTTAGACGAGTATTCGTCTTTAATCGCTTTGTCTCTCATTGCTATGATTGACGAAGAATACGATGTGACCATAAAAGGGAATGATCTTCGTTCTGCGATTACTATAGAAGATTTGTTTAACATTGTAAAAAGTAAAAAAGGATAATGGCTTTCTTTTCTGTCAATAATGTTGCCATTCGGGGCATTTCCGCCTGTGTTCCTCCGAAGGTCGAAGAAAATAGGGATATCCCTTTTTATTCGCCTGGGGAGGCTGAACAAATCATAAAGCGTACAGGGATTGAACGAAAACATATCGTTGAACCCGGTATTACGAATCTAGACTTGTGCGAGAAGGCTTTCTATGCCTTGAACGAAAAGCTCAGATGGGAACTAGACTCCATTGATGCAGTTTTTTATGCAACTCAGACAGAAGATTATGTGACCCCGCCTAATGTTTTTGTCATTCATAACAGGCTAAATCTACCGGAGAGTTGTTTTGCGTTGGATATAAACCACGGCTGCCCTGGTTGGGTGATTGGGTTGTCTACAATTGCAGCAATGATTAGTGCAGGATGTATAAAAAGGGCTATATTTTTTGATGGAGATAATTGGACGGCGGTAAGTTATAAATTGAATAGGGAAGCTCGACCTCTATTTGGAGATTGCGGAACATGCACCGCTCTAGAATTTGATACGAACGCAAAGCCTATGGATTTTCATGTTGGTACGATGAGCAAGGATGGTGGAGCATTGCTTCGCAAGTATGGACGAAGTAGAAATCCTCATACTGAAGAAACCTTTAAAAAAGAATATGATATGTTGTTGGGGAAAGACTCCATCACGATGGAAAATGCCGATATGGATGGAGCAAGTGTATTTTCTTTTGGTATTTCCACGATACCCAAAAGTTTAAAAGTTTTTTTCGAGCATTTCAATATAAGTATTGGAGAAGTTGATAAGATTGTCTTGCATCAGGCAAATAAGTTTATGCTTGATAAAATTGCAAAAAAACTTGGTGCAAACAAGGAGCAAGTCCCGTCTAGTCTTAGAAATTATGGAAATACGGCTAGTGCATCAATTCCTCTGACGATTGTTTCGGAATGTGGTTCTGATTACGAAACTAGGACTATGAATACCGTTGGTTGTGGTTTTGGAACGGGCCTTGCATGGGGGTCGTTCCATATTATAACAGACAAGATTATATGTCCAAAGGTGGTTGTTTACTAATGTACAATCCGTTTAGTTTGGATGGCAAGACCATCTTAATAACAGGTGCATCTTCTGGAATGGGGCGTGCAACCGCAATTGAATGTTCAAAACTGGGTGCTAGATGCATTATAACGGCCCGAAGTAAAGAAAGACTTCAAGAAACTTTTGATACTCTTGAAGGGTGCAATCATGTGCAGATTTTGGCTGACCTTACAAAGGATGAAGAGCGAATTAAATTGATAGATTCTGTATCTGTTTTAGATGGTCTAGTTTGCAACGCTGGGATGATTCATACAAAGGTCATTCCTTTCATAAATCAGGATGATTTTAACAGCGTTTTTTCAATAAATACTTTTGCTCCAGCCTTATTGATTAAGGATTTTTATAAAAAAAGGAAAATTAACAGGGGTGGTTCTGTTGTTGTGATGTCATCTTTGGCGTCAATGCAAGAAGACTACGGGAATACCGTTTATGGAATGTCAAAAGCAGCGATAGAATCATTTACACGATATTGTGCACTTGAATTTTCTAATAGGCGAATACGAGTTAATTCCGTTCATCCAAGTATGGTGAACACAGAATCTATACAAAAGTGTTCATTTTCACAAGAAACCTTAAAAAAAGATGAAGAACGCTATCCCTTGAAAAGGTATGGGAAACCGCAGGATATAGCTTGGGCTATTATATACTTGCTGTCTGATGCGTCCTCATGGGTGACAGGAACAAATGTTGTTATCGATGGTGGTGTCCATTTAATTTAGTGAAGACTATATGGATTTTATGTATGATTCTATTTAATGATTCTGTTGGCCATACTTATTCTGATTATGATTTAAGAAAGTGTCTGCTAGATGTAGGGGCCAAAGATTGTGAAACACTTTTCATTCATTCAGATATAATGTTTGGAATTCCAGCAAAGGGGTTTCGTAGAACCGAGCTACTAGAATCTTTGTATCAGGCGATAGTCTCTTTAAATGTTCCTAATGTAATTATCCCAACATTCACGTATAGTTTTTGCAATCATGAAGATTATGATGTTCTAAACAGCAAAACATCAATGGGCTCATTTAACGAATATTACCGTAAAAAAGAAAATCGTTATAGAACGCATGATCCTCTTTTGTCTTTATCGGTTCCTGAGAATTTAAAGCCATTGTTTCAAAATGTTGGAGAACATTCCTTAGGAAAGGGAAGCGGCTTAGATATCGTTCATCAAATGAAAAATGTTAAATTTCTCTTTCTTGGCGCGGATATGGCTAACTGTTTTACCTATGTCCATTATGTTGAAAAAATGCTTGATGTGCCATATCGGTTTGACATGCCTTTTGAAGGAAAGACAATTGATGAAAATGGGATGGCCTTGCGAAGGACTCAGTATATTCACACCCAATGTGCAGGGGTTCTGCTACCGGAACGTTATGATTACTTTGAAAACGATTTGATAAATAAAGGCAAGTTGAAGAAATCTCAATATGGGGATAAATTTATTTCTTGCATTAGTGAAAAAGATGCATATGAAGAAATCGTCCATCACATTGAAGAGAATAAATTTTATTTTTTAGCTAAGCCTTATCGAGACAAAGACTTGGTTTATCGATATACCTATGATTGGACACAATCGAGGATAACTCATTGCTAGTGGTGTAAAAATGCTCATCTCTGTTTCGACGTATTTGCAAAAATCGGCAAAAAAATATGCAAATTCCATTGCCGTTTCCGATGGAAAAAGCTCTTTGTCGTATTTTGATTTGCTTGCTAATGCGGAAAAGATTGCGAACGCTTTTGTCAAAAAGAATATTTTCAAAAAGCCTATTGCAGTGATGATTGAAAAAAGTCCGGCGTCAATTGCAGCCTTTATGGGTGTTGCTATGTCTGGCAATTATTATTCTGTGATAGACGAAAAGATGCCGCAAAATCGAATTGAGAAAATTCTGGAAACTTTAAAACCTGAATTTATCATTTCGAATAATCGCAATAGGAGGAAAGCAGAATCTTTAGGGCTTGAAGCGGCAAAGATTCTTTATTATGAAGATTTGATCGCGGATGAAATTTCCGCTGAAGAAAAGGCTGCTGTAGGAAAAGCTGAAAATAGAATTATAGATACTGATATTCTGTATGTCCTATTTACGTCGGGTTCAACTGGCGTTCCCAAAGGCGTTATCATCTCTCATCGCTCTGTCATTGACTATACTGAATGGGCTTCGGAAACTTTCGGCTTCACTCATGAAACCGTTTTTGGAAACCAAGCTCCGTTGTATTTTGACAACTCTGTATTGGATATTTATTCTGCGATAAGGAATGGCGCTTCTTTATATTTGATTCCCCAGATGTGTTTTTCTTTCCCGATTCGCTTGCTTGAATTTGTTCGCGATAATAAGATTAATACTATTTTCTGGGTGCCAACCGTTTTGTCTCGCGTTGCAGATTTGAACATTTTAGATAAATGCGATATTGGTTGCTTGAAAAATGTTCTTTTTGCCGGCGAAGTTATGCCTGCTCGTCAATTGAATGTTTGGCGCAAACGCTTGCCTAACGCGCTTTTTGCAAATCTTTATGGACCAACGGAAATTACTGTTGATTGTACGTATTACATTGTCAATAGGGATATTAGGGATGATGAATCTGTTCCTATAGGAATTCCTTGCCGGAATACGGATGTTTTGGTCCTTAATGAACAGAATCAGCTTGTCGGTGTGGGTGAAAAGGGCGAGCTGTGCGTTAGAGGCTCCTCTTTAGCTTTGGGATACTACAATAATCCTGAGAAAACAGATGCGGCTTTTGTGCAGAATCCCTTAAATTCCCTATATCGTGAATTGATTTACAGGACTGGCGATATTGTCCATTATAATGAATTGCACGAGATTATTTATGACGGGCGTAAAGACTCACAGGTAAAACATACTGGACATCGTATTGAATTGGGCGAAATTGAAACGGCAGTATCGAGCAATAAGAATGTTTTGAATAACTGCTGTATTCACAATTCCCAGAAAGATGTTCTTGTATTATTCTATGTGGGGAATGTTGAAGAACAGTCTATTAGAAAACATTTATCGGTTCTTTTACCCGATTATATGTTGCCCAATGTTTATGTTAAACTTCCTTGCATGCCGTTGAACATGAACGAAAAAATTGACCGCGTTAAACTTCAAGAAGATGCTTTAAAATTGTAGAAGAGGCTATTATGGATGATAAGAAAAAAATTTTGGAAATGCTTGCGGAACTCCGTCCGGAATTCGATTACGGAAATAGTTCGAATTTTGTAGAAGACGGTTTGCTGGATTCTTTTGACATTGTGTCGCTTACGACTATGCTCGAAGAATATTTCAAAGTTACGATTGACGGTATGAGTATCGTGCCGGAAAATTACGCATCCGTAGATGCTATTCTTGCTCTAGTAAAAAGCTCAAAGGGCGCAAATTAATGTTTACGAACTTTTCAGGCAAAAAGATTTCTGCGATGCTGGGGGTTGTTCCTGAAACCATCAGTCATTTTGACGATGAAATTGGGAACTATTCTTTTCCGGCACAACAGACGATGCGCTTGAAAAAAGTAATGGGTTATAATCAGCATCGGCTCTCCAAGGAAACTTCGGCGGTTTCTGACTTTGGAGTATTTGGGCTGAATTATATACTACAAAATAAATGGATCAAAAAAGAGGAAATCGGTGCTGTAGTTGTTGTCTCTCTATGTCCGGATTTTTTTGTTCCGCACAACAGTAATATTATTGCAGGAACTTGTGGGTTAGATGAAGATGTTGTTTGCTTGGATATTGCGCAAGGATGCTGTGGCTTTTTGATTGGCTTGATGCAGTCCTTTATGCTGTTGGATCATTTGCCCAATAAAAAGGTTATTCTTGTCAATGGCGATGTGCTGAGTCATAAGATTTCTAAGCGCGATAGAAATGATTATCCATTGGTGGGTGATGCGACAACAATTACGATTGTTGAAAATAACGCTTCCGCTAAGCCGATTTATTATGAAATGCACATGGATGGCTCTCGCGGGAATGCTCTAAAAATCCCGGCAGGGGGCTTCCGTATGCCGAATTCTCCTGAAACGGCTGTGATGCGTGACTTGGGTGATGGCAATTTTAGGGCGTTAGACCACATGCATATGGAAGGAAGCGAAATATTCAATTTTGTCCAAACAGACGTCGCTTCAATGCTGTTGGATGTATTTAATAGGAATGTCGCCAAGATAGAAGATATTGATTATTTCTTTTTCCATCAGCCGAACCGTTTTATGCTCCAAAAACTTGCCGAAAAGGTTGGTATTCCCAAAGACAAGCTATTTATGAACCTTGTTGAAAACTTTGGCAACCCTAGCGGAGCATCCATTCCGTTAACAGCTATTTATAATTGCCGTGAAACGCTACTCTCAAAAAATAGCCGCTGTTGTCTTTCTGCTTTTGGCTCTGGGCTTGCTTGGGGCGTGATGTTTATGGATGTAGGAAATCTCGACTTTTGCGAAATGGTAGAAACTACTCTATAGATGGTGCTTGCGCGATGTGTATGGATATCATAAAGAATGCTGTCGGCCGTTTGAACCGGACAAATTGCATAGATTCCTTTGCAAATATTGAAAAAAAGATGCAATGCGGTCAATGCGAATTGGTTTTGACAAAACCTTTGTTGCTGATTGAAAAAAATACATCGTATAATAGACTGTATTATTTTCGCACGAATGTAGAGGCTACCGAAGATTATGTGGATGTTGTGCGAAATTTGGGCCGTTTTACCAACCTTTATGCCGATGTAACAACGAAATCCGCTTTTCAATATGATGGGTCTATATTTGAAAAAATGCTTTTTAAGCCATATCGGCTATATGTAAGGAAAATTGCGAAGAAAACAGAAAAAAAGTTTAGGGAAATGTTGACTCCTGTCTTTGCCGATATTGACGATTTTGACGAAATTCAACGGATGCTATTAGATTCCTTTGATGTGATGTGCGACCATATTCCTCTGTCAGAAGAATTAAAAGGCTTCTTGAATGAACGTAAAATTCTTAAAATCGCCATCCAGAAAGAAATTGCAGGAGTGTTAATATTTGATGATATCGGTGCACAATCGTACGCTCGGTGCTTGTGCGTTTCCTCAAAATTTCAGAATGGCTTTGTCGGATATTCTTTATTAGCCAGATATTTTAATGATCGATTGGAATCGGGTGTGAAATTTTATTATTTATGGGTTGATTCGAACAATGAATCCGTGAAGAAATTGCACGATGCATTCGGATATCATGAAGATGGATTAAAAAATTATATTTTCAAGAGAGGGTAAAAAATATGGAAAATGAAATTCAGAACATTATAAAAGATGCTGTAGAAGAGTTGAATGAACAACTTGAAGCCGATAAGAAAATTGAATTCAATCCAGAAGTCCGTTTGATTGGCAAACAGTCTTCTATTGAATCAATGGATTTTGTTACGTTAGTAACGATTATTGAAGAACTGATATCCGACAGACTGAACAAGGATGTCAGAATTGTGTCCGATAAGGCTTTCTCGCGTGAACGGAGTCCGTTCCATTCTATTGGCACGTTGACTGATTTTGTGATTGAATTGGTGAAAGAGGCTAACTAATGATTGTTGCTGTGACTGGAACACATAAAGGAATGGGCAAAAAGATTGCTGAGTATTATCTTGGTAAGGGAGCTATAGTTGTTGGTTGTAGCCGTCATGAATCGGAAATCCAGCACGAAAGATACAGGCACTATATAGCCGATGTAAGCGATGAATCTCAAATGATGCAGTTTGCGAAGTCTGTTCGTCAGGAATTTGGAAGTATTGACGCATTGATTAACAATGCGGGTATTGCTTCGATGAATCATTTCTTGATGACACCTTACGAAACTGCTCAAAGACTGATGAACGTCAACTATTTTGGATGCATTACTTCTATAAGAGCTTTTGTGAATCTTTTGAAAAAATCAGAGCATCCTCGCATTGTCAATTTTTCGTCAGTCGCAGTTCCCCTGGCCTTAGACGGAGAGCTTGCTTACGCATCTGCTAAGGCCGCCATTGAAAGTATGACGAAAATTATGGCAAAAGAGTTGTCGAATTTTAAGATAACAGTAAATGCAGTTGGCCCGACCCCTATACAGACCGATTTGATTGCGAAAGTCCCTCAGGAAAAATTGGATAGAATCCTGAGCAGCCAAGCAATACATCGTTTTGGCTGGGTTGAGGATGTTATTAATGTCATTGATTTTTATTTGAATCCGAATAGTGATTTCATTACAGGACAAATTATTTATCTTGGCGGAGTTACGAAATGAATATTGACTTCATACTAGAGAAAATGTCGGTAAACAACAATGACACTGCCATTGTTACGAATGGTTGCGAATACACTTTTGGAGACATCCTTCAAAAGTATGAAGACTCAAAAAATATTTTAATCAGTAATTCTATAAAAAAGGGCTCTGTAGTCTCTGTTATTGCTGAATTTTCTCCGTTGTCGATTGCTTTGTTCCTTGCTTTGATTGAAAATGATTCGGTTATTGTTCCGATATCTAGATCAGTGAAAAGTGTAAGCGACTATAATCGTGTGGCGGAAGCGGGTTTTGCAATAGATTTGTCGGATGATATGAATGTTAAAGTTGAAGAAACCGGCGCATTAGTTAAACATCCGATGCTTTGCAGTTTAATTGAAAAACAGCATCCTGGGCTTATTCTTTTTTCTTCGGGTACAACCGGAGAACCGAAAGCGGCTCTTCACGATATGGTTCAGCTTATCGAAAAGTTTAAAAAGCCCGGAAAAAAGATTAGTACTGTAACATTCCTCCTTTTTGATCATATTGGAGGCTTTAATACAATGATGCACTCCCTTTCTTCGGGTAGCCTCATTGTTACGCTTAATGAGCGTAGCCCAGAAGAAGTTTGTCGATTGATTGCGCAGTATCATGTTGAATTGCTTCCTGCATCTCCGACCTTTATCAATATGATTCTTTTGAGCCGTGCATATGAACGTTTTGACTTGTCTAGTTTGAAAATGATCTCTTATGGCACGGAACCAATGCCTGAATCAACATTGAAGACGATGCATAAAATAATGCCTAAT
>JAEEGL011114030.1_pt1 | contig 16318 bp, 17 predicted proteins | sample 9134231 | NCBI WGS metagenome assembly JAEEGL01 (sample SAMN16246548, study PRJNA631951) | gut metagenome | biome: gut microbiome; feature: rumen; material: fiber-attached | host: Bos | place: Iran: Karaj | collected 2018-10
ACAACAAAAGGCCAGATCGTGGTTGTTGAGATAATGGGAAGAAATGCCGGCTGGCTTACAGGCGCTGCTGCTCTTTCAAAGGGTGAGGACTGCGACGGACCTGATGCTATTTATCTTCCTGAGCTTCCTTTTGATGTGGATGCATTCGTTAAGAAATGCAAGGAAATGCTTAAGAAAAAACGCTCCCTTGTGGTTGCCGTATCTGAAGGTATACATACAAAAGACGGAAAATACATAAGTGAGCTTGATAACAGTACCGAATATGTTGATGCTTTCGGACACAAACAGCTTACCGGAACCGCAAGATACCTTTGCAACGTTCTTTCAAGAGAGATCGGCTGCAAGACACGCGGTATCGAGCTTTCCACTCTTCAAAGGTCTGCAAGCCACTGTTCTTCAAGAGTCGATATCCTTGAAGCTTACGAGGTTGGCGGTGCTGCCATGAAAGCGGCTGATGAGGGTGATTCCGGAAAGATGGTTGTAATCCAGAGACTTTCAGACGATCCTTATCAGGCAGGTACAGAAGTTAAAGATGTTCATAAGATTGCAAATGATGAGCGCCTTGTTCCAAGAGAATGGATCACAAAGGACGGAACCTACGTTACAAACGACTTTATAACCTACGTAAGGCCGCTTATCCAGGGTGATGTCAGTCCTGTTATGGTAGACGGTATCCCAAGACACCTTTACGTACCGGGTTATCAGGAACTTCTTTAATCGATCCGGAGGTTGTTATCTATGAATAAATACATGAAGATCGCCATCGACGAAGCAAGAGAAGGAATAACAAAAGGGCACGGCGGACCTTTTGGATGCGTCATCGTTAAAGACGGGAAAATAATCGGAAAGGGTCATAATGAGGTTATAAAGCACATGGACCCCACCTGCCACGGAGAAATGATGGCAATAAGTGATGCCTGCAAAAACCTTCTTACACACGATCTTGAAGGTGCCGAGCTTTATACGACGGCTGAGCCTTGCCCGATGTGCCGCGGCGCCATACTCTGGGCAAATATCAATAAAGTGTATTACGGCTGCTGCGTTCTTGATACAGAAAGGATAGGCTTTAGAGACAAGGACTTTTATGAACGCAAAAATGATTTTATGGAAGAACTTGACAGAGATGAATGTATGGTGGTTTTCAAAGAATACGACCGGATAGAGAACAAACCGAGATATTGATAAAACAAAAAACAGGGCAAGCGTAAAAGCTTGCCCTTTTTATATTATATTATCCAAGCGCTACATCAAGAGCCATCATAAGTGTAAAACCTACGGTAAACATTATAACGCCCACATTTGAGTGCTCTCCTTCTGCCATCTCAGGCACAAGTTCCTCAACTACCACATACATCATGGCACCTGCCGCAAAGCTAAGTAAATACGGCATTGCAGGAACAAAAAGACCTGCGGCAAAGATGGTAAGAATAGAACCAATTGGCTCTACAAGGCCCGACAACGCACCGTCTGCAAAGGCTTTTGCCTTGCTTTTTCCTTCTGCTCTAAGAGGCATTGAGATTATGGCGCCCTCAGGGAAATTCTGAATGGCGATACCAATTGCAAGTGCAAGTGCTCCGCCTGCAGAAATAAGTGTTTTTCCTGAAAGGAAACCTGCATAAACAACACCGACAGCCATACCTTCAGGAATGTTGTGTAGTGTTACCGCAAGTACCATCATAGTGGTTCTTTTAAGTTTTGCCTTAGGTCCTTCTGCTTTTTCCGAGTTAAGATGAAGATGCGGGATAACACAGTCAAGGATCAAAAGGAAGATAACACCTATCCAAAAGCCGATAAATGCAGGAAGAAATGCAAGTCTTCCCATGTCCGATGCCTGTTCCATGGCAGGAACGATAAGGCTCCAGATTGAAGCAGCCACCATGACACCTGCCGCAAATCCGCTAAGAGATTTTTGCAGCTTTACACCCATTTCTTTTTGCATAAAAAACACGCATGCAGAACCAAGAACAGTACCTGCAAAAGGTATAAGTACTCCCATCAATGTTTGAGTATTCATATCATACCTCCAAGCTTAGGCTAGAAATTGCTTCCGTTCCAGCCCCAGTCATTTACGCCGTGATAGGTGACATAAATGTTATTTCCCGGTATCCCAAGAACCTCTCCGTAAATGCGGCAGATCTCGCCGGTCATCTTGTCATAATCTGAAGAACTTGCAGAACCGAAAAGACTTACCGACACATAAGCTCCCTTTTCAAGCTTTTTGCCTGCAAAATAGAGATCGTAATCATCTTCGATTCCCACCATAAGGTAGCTTTCAGGCTTGTGAAGAACAGGAAGAGCCTTTCCAAGCTCGGTCTTTATAGTCTCCTTTTGTGCATCTGTAAGCTTAACTGTAATCTTTGAATCAATAAATGGCATATTGATACCCCCTTCTATTTTTTACAAATATTATATCAGGTGGCATTCTTCATATCAAATGTAAGTTGTTTTTCAGTATCAGGAGTTTTGCTCTTGTAGTTATCAAGGGTGATATCTACGGTGTCAAAACTGTCAACCTTGTATCCATACTCGGTTACATAGGCTTTATCTTCGTCAAACTTAAATTCCTTAACAGAAACATAATTTATCTCACTGCCATCGGAATGGTCATAGTCTGTAGCGTAGTAGATCGACTGTGCTTCTCTTCCTGTGTTTCGCATGGTTCCTATGCCGTTACTCATGCTGTCCTCTCTGTAGTCTGAAAGTGAGATACTGAGTTCACCGCTATCCATAAATAAATACAGCGAAGCATCTGCAGATTCAAAACTGTGATGAGCACCTGTCGGAACCTTAAGCCAGAAAAGCATGTCTTCAATAGTCATTGAAGATGATGAATCCGAATATGGTTTGCTGATGTAATAGTACATAACATCATCGTCGTTTATGTAATACGGATACATGAAATGACAGTCCGCATACCAGTTATAGCCCATATTTTCCTTCTTGGTGTCTCTGTAAGAATCTGTATACCACTCGTAAAGCACTTCTCCGGATACCTCAAGAAGCCTTGTGGAATAGTTATTTGCCATCAGCGCGTCGTAAACCTTTTTAGCCGTAGCCGCGCTGTCAAATACGTATTTATAGCGTTTGTCTATGAGCATCTCGTTTGCATCATACGAATTTATCATGTATTCCATACAAGGCTCTGACTGCTCGCCGTAATATTTGCTCGATTTTTCGTATACTCTGATCATGTAATCATCCGTAGAAGGTTTAAAAAATTCAGAGTCTTTTGGATCTTGGCGAAGCACTGAGCCATATCTGTCTTCATCAACATAACCTTCAGGAGCGGCATGTGAGCTGCCACCAAAAAGTCTAAGGGATGCGTAGCCACTTGATCCATTTTTGTGATTATAAAAGTTGTATGAGAATGAGGTGTACTCCGGCTCAACTCTTAAACTAATATCAATCTGTCCGTTCTCGTTACGTTTATGAAGAGCTGCCTGGATATAGGAGCCATAATCATATGAAGCCTCCTCATATTCCTCTTCCTTAGCCGGAAATGCTACAGGCTCGTCATTCATTTCGCCCGATACAAACACAAGGCCACCAGGAAGCTTTTCGATGGTAAGCGCACCTACAGCGTCGCTGTAACCTTCTGTAATATAAATTCCATCCCAGTTTGCCTGCGCCGGCTCTGCCACCTGTACCCCCGCAACTATTGTCTTAATATCTGTAGCGTAGTCTTCTTCAGTAATTTTCTTTATATCCTTAAAATCCCCTGCGCCAACTGATATGGTATCACCTTTAAGAGCATCGTAGAACCTAAGGTCATAGCTTCCGCTTTCAGGAAAGATAGAAGCAATGTTTTCTCCTTCCATCTCGCAGTAAAACATGTTGTTTCCAACAAACAGTATGCCGTAAGAAGCGCTTGTCTGTGCGCTCTTCCACTCACCGTTTATATTGTTTCCAAAACTTGAGTATTCACTTTCAAGATTGGCGGAAGCCTCACCGCCGTCAAGGAAAAAGTGGCATTCACTGTTTTCAAGCATCTTTGCGCAAAGATCTGATGTAACTACAAAAGCGACTTTATCGGTTCCAACATAATAGATCTCGGCCGAAGCCTCACCTGTAGGTGTTTCTCTGTACTCACCGCCGCCGTCATTATCTGTATTAACATACACTTCACCGCTGCTTTCTTCTGCGCCCGAGGCCTCACCTGACGAAGCTCCCCTGTTGTCTTCAGGTCCGCCACCATAGTCTTTGGATTTACCGCAGGCTGAAAAAGCTGATATCATAAGTGCCAGACACAAAATCATAGAAATAAGAACTCTAAATTTAGATTTTTTCATTTACCCTAATACCTCCTGTGTTTTATGTAAATTTGTGCCGTACAATTAATTATACAATGAATGTCAGAATATTAACATAATTGTTTACGCAACAATATCTCGTTTTACACAAAAAGAGAACCCCGAAAGCTAAAATAACTTCCGAGGTTCATCTTTTTGTTTGTTAGGTTATTAAAATCTTAGTTGTTGATAAGCTTGTCTTCTTCGTTATTCCAGCTGTAAAGCTTTCTGATCTCTTTACCTACAGCCTCACTTGGATGCTCTGCAGCTTTTTTGCGCATAGCCTTAAAGTGAACCTGCTTTCCTGCAGGAGACATATCAAGAAGGAACTCTTTAGCAAATGAACCATCCTGAATATCTGAAAGGATCTTCTTCATGGTCTTCTTTGTCTCTTCTGTAATGAGCTTTGGTCCAGTAACATAATCGCCGTACTCAGCTGTATTTGAGATAGAGTATCTCATGCCTTCAAAACCTGACTGGTAAATAAGGTCTACGATAAGTTTCATCTCATGGATACACTCAAAGTAAGCATTTCTAGGATCGTAGCCTGCTTCGCAAAGTGTCTCAAAGCCTGCCTGCATAAGAGCACAAACGCCGCCGCAAAGAACTGCCTGCTCGCCAAAAAGGTCTGTCTCTGTCTCTGTTCTGAAAGTAGTCTCAAGAACACCTGCTCTAGCTCCGCCGATACCAAGCGCATAAGCAAGTGCAAGATCCTGAGCCTTTCCTGTAGCATCCTGCTCTACAGCGATAAGGCAAGGAACGCCCTTTCCTGCCTGGTACTCAGAACGTACTGTGTGTCCAGGTCCCTTAGGAGCGATCATAGTAACGTCCACATCCTTAGGAGGAACAATGCATCCGAAATGAATATTGAAACCATGAGCGAACATAAGCATGTTGCCTGCTTCAAGGTTTGGCTTAATGTCTTTTTCGTAAAGATCTGCCTGTTTCTCATCATTGATAAGGATCATGATGATGTCGGCCTTCTTTGCAGCTTCAGCTGCCGTATAAACCTCAAAGCCCTGCTTTACTGCCTTGTCCCATGACTTGCTTCCTTCGTAAAGTCCGATGATAACATGACATCCTGAATCTTTAAGGTTAAGGGCATGTGCATGTCCCTGGCTGCCGTAACCGATAATAGCGATAGTCTTTCCTTCAAGTAATGATAAATTGCAATCCTGCTGATAATAAATGTTTGCCATTTTCTTTCCCTCCAAAATATTAATTATTTACTTAAATTTAATCCTCAATCAGTTCGCCCATATCACCAAAGCCTCTTGTAAGGCCGGTAACACCGGTGCGGACCATCTCAAGTATCTTAACGTCGCCAAGAAGATTGATAAAAGCATCAACCTTAGACTGGTTACCCGTAAGTTCGATCATCATAGAATCTGTAGAAACGTCTACCACCTTTGCCCTGAATATGTTTGATGTGGCAATAATGGCCTGACGCTTTTCAATACCGGCTTCCACCTTGACCATAACAAGCTCGCGGCAAACAGAATCTCCTGCGGTAAGCTCTTTGATCTCCCGCACATCTTCAAGCTTTGCAAGCTGCTTGCTAATCTGCTCTAAGATCTGCTCGTCGCCCTTTGCAACTACTGTCATCCTGGAATACAGCGGGTTTTCGGTAGCTGCCACGGTAAGGCTGTCTATGTTATAGCCTCGCCTTGAGAAAAGGCCTGCAACTCGGCTAAGTACACCTGAGGTGTTGTCTACCAGTATGGATAAAACCATTTTCCTCATTAATTCTCACCCTCTTATTTTGTTAGCTTTCCAAATATTTTAGCAATTCATAGTGCTAAAGTCAAGTAATAAAAACATACTTTGGTATGCTTTGTGGTTATATCAGCAAGAACACACCAACATTTCTTAAAAGGCCGCTTTTAAAAAAGCCGTATTTTAAAAGTTTTGCTCTTTTTTCAAAGAATCCGTCGGCGCTAAGGCCTGCAAAGGCAGATAAAACATCATCATATCTGCTCATTCCTTTATAGGTTTCATAAAACTCTTTTCCCTGCTCTATGCAAAGCTTGAGGCTTTCCTTAGCTCCGCTTTTATTTGCTGCCTTTTCTTTTACGTAAGCCTTAAAATCCTCTCCCCCCACAACATTTCCGCCGTGTTGTCTGTAAGACATGGTTGCCTCATTTAAAAAGCCGATGTGTCCAAATGCCGCGGCCGCAATCATAAACCACCAGTCGTGCATACGCATAGAGGATGGCACAAAATCAGAAGACTTACCGTTTCTTATCACTTCAAAAAGCGGCATATTTATCATCATAGTGCATCCCGGCGCCTTGTTTTCCATAAGAAGATGTGGAAGGTCAAGAGCCTTGCTGTTAAAATGGGATAAAGCCTGAAATGAAGGGGCAGTTACATTCCCTTCCGTATCCGTAAGTCTTGAATCCGTAAACACAAGAAGCGGCGTATCTTTGCCATATTCTTCTTCCATTTTATGCATTTTAGAAAGGGTCTTTTCCATCTTGTCAGGGTCCCATACATCGTCCTGATCGCAGAACATAAAATAATCAGTATCTGCAGAAAGTTCCTCGTTAGCTCTTATAAGGCCGGTGTAAAAGTTTCCCGCTGATCTTCTGTTTATCTCATTTTCATGGACAAAGACCTGACCATCGTATTTTTCCCCGTACTCTTTTAAAATGCTGACCGTAGCGTCTAAAGAGCCGTCATCCTGGGCAAAGATCCTGAAATCTTTATATGTGCCCTTAAATAAGGAATCAAGCTGATCTCTTATGTATTTTTCTCCGTTATATGTTGCAAGAATAACTGTTATCATAACATTTCCTCAAAAAATCACTTCATGTATTAAAGTATACAACCCGCAGCCTTTTATAGCAAGAAAACAATGGCTCAAATAGTGACAATTTTTTAACATTTTCTATTGACTTATTTTAAACTTCTGCTATCATATAATCATCTGACATCAAAAAAAGCCTGCTTTTTGAGGTGAAAGATCCAGCTAAATAATTATTTACGGGCTTATAGTATCTATATGCCTTCGTTTCTTGTGTTTAAAGCTGCATCTTTCAAAGGTGCAGCTTTTTTTACGCGATGTACCTACTTTTTATAACGGAGGAAGATCATGGAGACCAGAGTCGCAGTTATATCAATAATCGTTGAAGATCCGGAGCAGACCGGAGCCTTAAACATGGCGCTTCACGAATACAGTAAATACATAATAGGAAGAATGGGCATACCATACAGAGAAAAAGGCATCAGCATCATAAGTATCGCCATAGATGCGCCGCAGGATGACATCAATACCCTCTCCGGCCGTATCGGCAAGATAAAAGGCGTTACTGCAAAAACTGCTTATTCAAACGTTATTACCAAAAATACCAATGCATAGACATCTTAAGAGAGAATTGTAATGAAAGAAAAAAATCATCTGTTATCAAATATAATACTGATCATTTTACCTATTTTAACAGCACTTGCGGCCCTTATGCTGGGGCGTATCTTTATCGCGCCTTCAGAGGTTTTTTCCGCTCTTTTTAAAGGCCCTGATATAAAGCCTCTTATCCTTATGACAGTTACCCAGATAAGGCTTCCCCGTATACTTCTTGCTCTTCTTGCAGGCGCAGGGCTTTCTGTTGCAGGATGCGTTTTTCAAAGCCTTTTTGATAATCCCCTTGCCACCCCAGATACCTTAGGCGTAGCAAGCGGTGCAAGCTTTGGAGCAGCCCTTGCTCTTTTACTTCACCTTGGTATGGTGGGCGTGCAGCTTACTTCCTTTACCTTTGGCCTTGTTGCGGTTGTACTTACATTTCTTGCAGGCTCAGGAAAAAGCAAAGGAATGTCAGCTATAGTTTTATCGGGTATTATGATCGGCTCACTTTTTTCTTCTCTTGTTTCACTTATTAAATATGTGGCTGATGAAGAAAGCGAGCTTCCTGCCATAACCTACTGGCTTATGGGATCGTTATCGGGCGCCGGCTACAAGAACCTCATTTTCGGTGCTCCCGCTATTTTATTCGGACTTATCGTTATCTATCTTATAAGGTGGAAACTCAATCTTCTTCCCCTTCGAGAAGAAGAAGCCGTTTCAACAGGAGTTAACATAAAGGCTCTTCGGGTTGTTACCATGCTTTGCGCCACCCTTATGACAGCATCTGTTATATCCATGTGCGGTCAGGTAGGCTGGGTCGGGCTTCTTATCCCTCATATGTGCCGCATGATGGTAGGCAGTAATCACAAAAGACTTATCCCGTTTTCAATAAGTATCGGCGCCGCATTTATGGTGGCTGTAGATACTGTGGCAAGAAGCGCTACAGCAAGTGAGATCCCGATCTCCATTCTTACCGCAATTATCGGTGCGCCGTTCTTTATCTACCTGATGAGGAGGACAAGACTGTTATGATACTTGATGTAAATAAGCTTAACTACTCTTATCCTCACGGCCCTGCTGTATTAAAGGATATCTCTTTTAATTTAGGCAGCGGCGAAGTTATGGCGGTACTCGGGCCAAACGGCGCCGGAAAGACCACTCTTCTTAAGGTTACAATGGGAGTTTTAAAGGCTTCAAGCGGAAGGTGCACTATCGACGGGGAAGATATTTCAAAGCTTTCCCCTAAAAAGCTTTGGAGCAAGATTTCCTACGTGCCACAAAGCAAACTTAGCACCAGTTCTCTTTCATGCCTTGATATGGTACTTCTTGGCCTTGCAGGTAAGATAAACTCATTTTCAAGCCCATCGGCTGAAGATAGAAAGTCTGCCTACGAGCTTATGAAAGAGCTTAAGATAGAAAAGCTTGCAGAAAAAAAATGCGATGCCCTAAGCGGCGGCGAGCTTCAGATGGTGCTTATAGCAAGGGCTCTTATCTCAAAGCCAAAGCTACTTATACTTGATGAGCCGGAATCAGGCCTTGATTTTAGAAATCAGCTTATCGTACTTGACACCATGGCAAAGCTTAAAGACGATGGCATTTCATGTATTTTTAATACGCATTACCCTGAGCACGCCCTTATGCGTGCAGACAAGGCTCTTCTTTTTATAGACGAGCACACTGTTTTTGGCCATACGGAAGATGTTATCACCGAAGAAAATATTGAGCGCTCCTTTGGAGTACGCGCCCGCATCGAAGATGATTACATTGTCCCGTTAAGCGTTATTTAAGCAGATCTTAAAGGGGCTTAACCCTTTTTGGATAAATATTTTTTACACACGAAAGGAACTACAAAATGAAAGCACGAAAGATTTTAAGTCTGATGCTCATCCTTTGCATTGCGGTAAGCGCACTTGCAGGATGTTCAAAGGGCGAAAAAGCAAACACAAACACAAATGAGACCGTATCAAAGGATCAGACAGAAGAAACCGCTCCTGTCGCATCCGATGAAAATGAAGACACAAAAGAAACTGCAGAAGCTGCTAAGCCCGCAGAAGAAACAAACGAGACTTCAGATACCATAACAGTTACCGACCACAACGGCAACGAAGTAACATTAAATAAAAATATCAACCGTATCGTAGTATGCGACATTTTCCCTATTCCTGCATTCTTATCTGTATTTTTTGATTCAGCAGATAAGATTGTCGGAATGGCAGGAGCCAGCATGACCGCTGCAAAAAACAGCCTTCTTTCTGAGCTTTACCCTGAGATCTTAAATGCAAGCACCTCATTTATCGACGGATCAAATGTAAATATCGAAGAGCTTGCTCTTCTTGACCCGGATCTTGTTATTTACAGTGCTTCAAGCAAAGACCTTGGAGACCAGCTCCTTAGCAAGGGTTTTCCTGCAGTTGCTGTATCTGTAAATAAATGGGATTATGACTGCATCGAAACATTAAACAACTGGATAGCACTTTTTTCAGAGATCTTCCCTGAAAACGACAAGACTGCAGTTTGCCGTGAGTACTCAGAGGCTAAGTACAAATTCGTACAGGACAGGGTAAAAGACATTCCTGATGAAGAAAGACAGAGAGCCTTCTTCCTTTTCCAGTACAGTGACCAGACAATCCTTACAAGCGGAAGACAGTTCTTTGGTCAGTGGTGGGCAGATGCCATCGGCGCTGTAAATGTGGCTACAGAGCTTGAAAAAGACAACTCGGTGGCAGTAAATATGGAGCAGATCTACGCATGGGATCCTTCACTTATCTTCATTACAAACTTTAACCAGTCCTTCCCTCAGGATCTTTACGAAAATACTGTAGGAAACTACGACTGGAGCGAAGTTAACGCAGTAAAGAACAAAAACGTATACAAGATGCCTCTTGGAATGTACAGAAGCTATACACCGGGTGTTGACTGCCCTGTTACTCTTCTCTTCCTTGCAAAACTTGCATACCCTGATCTTTTTGCAGATGTAAACATCACAGAAGAGACCAAGGCTTACTACAAAGAAGTATTTGGCATCGAGCTTACAGACGCTCAGGCAGATTCGATCTTTAATCCAAGCGTTGCTGCAGGCGACGTAAAAATATAAAAAACAAAGAGGAATAAGTTATGGGACTTAATGATACCCCGGGAAGTGAGCGAGCTCACATAGGTTTTTACGGCAGCACAAATGCCGGAAAATCATCACTTGTAAATGCAGTTACAGACCAGGATCTGGCAATTGTTTCTGCCATAAAGGGCACCACAACGGACCCTGTCACAAAATCAATGGAGATACTTCCGCTGGGACCTGTTGTTATCATAGATACACCGGGTTTTGATGATGACAGCGAGCTTGGCGCAAAAAGAGTTGCCAAGGCAAAGCAGTGCCTTAACAAAACAGATATCGCCATCCTCGTTATCGATGAAGAGCTTGGCAGAACAGCTCTTGATGATGAGCTCGAGGCCCTTATAAAGGCTAAGAACATCCCTTATATCGTTTGCCACAACAAATGCGACAGAATAAAAGATATAAAGGAAGTACCAGGCGAGATCTATGTCTCATCCGTAACAGGTAAAGGCATAAATGAGCTTAAAGAGGCCATAGGAAGACTTGGAAGCGAAAGCACCACTGAAAAGCATCTTGTGGCAGACCTTATAAATGCAGGGGATAATCTGGTACTTGTTATCCCTATCGATGAATCTGCTCCAAAGGGCAGGATAATCCTCCCCCAGCAGCAGATGATAAGAGATATACTGGATTCAAATGCAACCTGCGTATGCTGTCAGCCTGCTGAGCTTGCAGGGGTTATAGATTCCTTTAAAATCCCGCCCCGCATGGTCATAACAGACAGCCAGGCTTTTAGCGAAGTAGCCGCTGCTACTCCAAAGGAAATACCTCTTACCTCATTTTCAATACTCCTTGCAAGATACAAGGGCTTTCTTGAGACTGCGGTAAAAGGTGCTGCTACAATCAAAAATCTAAAAGACGGCGACATCATCCTTATGGCAGAGGGTTGTACTCACCACAGGCAATGTCAGGATATCGGTACTGTTAAGATCCCTAACCTACTTCGCAAAGTAACAGGTAAAAACCTTAATTTTGAGACAGTAAGCGGAACAGAATACCCTGATGAGGAAACTCTTTCAAAATACGCTATGGTCATCCATTGCGGAGCCTGCATGACAACAGAGCGCGAAGTAACATACCGCATGAAATGCACCGTAGATGCAGGCATACCTTTTACCAACTACGGTATCACACTTGCTTATCTTAAGGGAATATTGCCTCGAAGCATCGAGCTTTTCCCTGACCTTCATAAACTTTTATAGGCATGTAAAAAGAGCTGTGACCTTTGAGGCCACAGCTCTTTTTTACATATGTACCTGGTACTTGTGTCATTTATACCCCTGAATTAGTCTTGTCTAAATCTTTCTTTTCTTCCAGATTAATTAGCACACTATAATTAATTAACCGTTCTCTACGTAATCTTTCAGTTATTATTCGTGGTGTTATATCTAACTCCACTGATAGTTTAATAATACTCTTTTCTGAAAAATCATTCTTATTCCTATATTCACTAAACACTGTATAATCAATTAACGTGTTATCCGCCCAATCGTATGCCGCTTCATCATCTTCATCTGTGAGATTCCCTGCTATTTTCAAATGACCAAGGATTATATGCCCGAGTTCATGAAACAGTTCTCTCCAAAAATTATCTTCTTCTTCCATACCTTCAGAAAAACCTATAACCAGCTTATTCCCATCGTAAAACGTGGCCCGTTGCTTATTTTTCTCGTCAAGTTTAGGAAGAAAGATCAAAACTATACCACAATCCAATAATAACCTGGACAGTTTTTTCATGCTACTTTTATTTTTTAATGTAGAGCAGGCTTTAATCTCCGGTATCGCTGATATAAGCTTTTTTATATTTAACGGATTAACATCACGATCTCTTGCTGAAAGCTTAGCCTTTTGAGCAAATGAAATAAGTTCAAGGTCTTTTTTTTCTGCTAAACTTAACTTTTTGCTAACCATCTGAGTAACCAGCTCATTATTTAGGTTACAGAGATTTACCATCTCAAAAAAACGGCGCAGGTTTTCGGTCTTTTCTCCACTATCGCGGGATTCAGGAAGCCAACCCGCCCTAACAAGCTCGGTATAAGGAAATCTTCCAACCAGTTCCGCCTCTTCTTTTGACTGCTTTCTATATTCGTCTTGCATTAGTCGTTCTCTGTACGCCGCCTCAAGGCTATTCCAAAAACTTGCGGGAGGTCCAAGAACTATCTCAAGACGGACTGCTACTTCGTATGTAAGCTGGACATCGCCATTTATTAGCTTACTTATATGTTTTTCCGACATGTTCATTCTGGCAGCAAAAGCCTTTTGGCTCATGCCTCTTTCTTCTAGTTGCTCTTTAATAGTAGCTCCCGGCGGAACAGCTAAACGAAATCTGGTTTTTGTCATATCAATACCTCCCAAATCTAGTGATAATCAACAATCTCAATAATATTTGCCACCTGGATCTGTCTTCCATGTTTTTCAAACACTAATCTATAAGGATGAACTAAATCAACCGCATATTGCCCTTTTCTATTGTTCTTTAATGGATGGCATCTGCCAATATGAAATCTAATCATCATTTCGACAGATTCAGCTGCTTTTATTTCTTCCAGCCTTTGAGCTAACTTTAGTGCCATCATATGTCCATAAGTGAGTTCAGCTTCTTTTGAATCCTCACAAACTCTTTCAATCTTCTTATTACCGTATATAATCCTCAAATTATTTCTCCAAAATTTACCTCTTAGGTTAATCGTATTTTAGCAATATCAATTAGTTATGTCAATAATAAAATTACCCAAAAGGTTAATTTTATTCTTGATACTTTTTTTGCTTCATTCATAATCTACGAATAAAACATCACCTTAAGGAAATCTTAAGAAAAAAGGCCTTTTAAAAGCCTTTGCATATAGTTATAATATGTATTTGTATTACAGATGTTTTGGAGGGATTATGAACAGCAAAAAAATAATCAAGTTTGCAAAAAGAGCCATTCCGGTTCTTCTTGGAATATACATATTACTTATCATTTTTGACCTTGTAAAAAACAAGCATACAGACATCGCGGCAGAAGATACAGATGTCCCTGTTCCTGAGGCAATTCAGGAATTTGTTGAAAAATACCCGGAGGCTGCAGAATACGCCGAAAACTACTCAAAATATGCCGGCAAGGACCTTGACGATGATGTAAAAAAAGAAATGAAAAAGAGCTCAATTCCTCTTTTTATTCAATGGGATAAAAAATGGGGATATCGCTCTTACGGCGAAGGATACGTAGGCACTTCAGGCTGCGGCCCCACTTGCCTTGCCATGGTAGCCTGCGGCCTAAAGCAAGATGATTCCATAACCCCAAAGTCGGTCTGCGAATATGCAGATGAAAACGGGTTTTACGTATCAGGCCAAGGCACTTCCTGGAGCCTTATGACAACAGGCGCCGAGCACTACGGTCTTTCATCATCACAAGGCGAGATCTCTGAGCGTTATATACTAGATAACCTCTCAGAAAAATCGCCAATGATATGTTCCATGAAACCGGGAGACTTTACAACATCAGGGCACTTTATAGTTCTGACAGGAATAGATGACAACGGAAAAGTCATAGTAAATGATTCCAACAGCCGCAAAAACAGTGACAAACACTGGGATGCCGCAACTCTCGTCTCACAGATGAAGGGCATTTGGATGTTGTCTCTTGAATAAATATAAAAAACCAAAAGCTTGGCGCAAATATATATCACGCCAAGCTTATTTTTTTCAATAATTCATCAATTAGTCCTGAGTGCTCTTCTTTATAAAACACCGGTATCTTGTTTCCTGCTTCTATTTCGTACTCTGAGCCACCTTTATAATTTTCACCTGTAAACAGGTTTACCCAGGTGCCCTGCGGAATATAGACGCGTCTTCCTGTGGCATTTTCCTTTAGAAGCGGTGCTACAAGAAGTTCTTCTCCAAGAAGGTATTCATCTTCACATCTGACTGCCGCTTCATCTGAAGGATAAACATATACAAGCGGCATCATCATCGGCATGTCTTTTTCTACACACTCTTTTGCCGTATAGATAAGATACGGGATAAGCTTTTCACGTAGCTTATGCCAGTAGCGCATCTCATCAAGAAACTCAGGCGCATTGTAGCTTTCTGCCATATTCCAGGGGCTTCTTTCGTTATTACCATCAGCTCCCGGCATAAGTTCTTTAAACTGGCCGCCGTCAGGCTCTGAGTGCCACTGCATAACAGGGCAAAAACATGCAAACTGGGTAGCTCTTCTGTAAAGATCAAGTGTAGGAAGCGGTCCTGCAAAGCCCGCTATATCAAAGCCCCAGAAAGGAATTCCGGTGGCTGCAGCAGAAAGCCCTGCGCTAAGCACAGAAGCTAATTCCTCATTTTGTGACTGCTGGTCTCCTGCCCAGTATATAGGCACAAGGTGCTGCCCTGAAAACCCCGCTCTGCTAAAGATATTTCTATCTACGCCAACAAATTCCTTATAAGCGGTTGTGTAATCTTTAGCGTATCGGTTTTTGCCTTCTTTTCCCGTAGAACCGTCGGCAAAGATAACATCGTCCTCATAAACAAATTCGCCGCCATCTGTTTTAAAACCGTCAACGCCCATATCAAGAAGATATTTGCGCTTATTAAACCAGCTCTTTTTTGCCGCGGGATTTGTAAAATCAGGTATAAGCGATCCGTCAAACCAGTGCCCTTCAGGGATCCTGTAAGGCGTTCCGTCGGCCATCTTTACACAGAACCCGTGCTCAATGGCGTATTTTTCATCATTTGCATTTTGAACCGTGCCTTTTTCTCCGCCGTTATGCTTTTTATAAACCGGCACCTGCCACAAGATCAGCTTTAAGCCATTATCATGAAGCTTTTTTATCATACCTGCAGGATCCGGCCATGGTCCATCTGAAAAATCAAAATCAGAAAGAGTTAAAACCTCATCCTTTTCCTTTGGGGTATATTTAGCGCCGTTCCAGATGTAAAATGTGGACTCATCACTCCAGGCCTCAAGCACCAGCACGCTTGCAGGAAAATCGTATTTTTGAAGTTTTTCCATCTGCTCTAAAGTTTCCTTTTCGCTGTTCCATCTGTTTGCAGAGATCCAGACCCCAAAGGACCAGTCAGGTGGCAATACGGCTTTTCCAAAAAGCCTCATGTACTCTGAAACAATTTCCTTAGGCGATCCGCTAAACAAAACAAGTTCCGTTTCCTTCTCGCAGTGAACTTCTATTATGTCCTCACCAAATACAAAAGTTGTCTCTTTGTATGTATCGACGTAAAGTCCAAACCCGCTGTCAGTCCAAAAGAAAGGTGCACTGTTATAGGTCTTGTCCCCTTGGAAACAGAACTTCTCAACAACGTTATTTATGACGGTCTTTCCTTTCTGGTTAAGACCGTTGTACTTTTCTCCCATTCCGTAGGCTCCGGAATAGTTCAAGCTGATACAGACTCCATAGTCAGAAGAGCAAATGACCGCCACGCCTCTATTTATCTGTATTTTCTCGTTTACATCCAAAGCTTTGATCTCTTTTTTCACTTCTTATAAATCTCCCATCAACCTTTTATTCCGCCTGCCATCATACCGTTCTTAAAATACTTCTGTGCAAAGATGTAGATGAGAACTATAGGTATCATGGAAATAAG
>JAEEGL011246562.1_pt1 | contig 16318 bp, 17 predicted proteins | sample 9134231 | NCBI WGS metagenome assembly JAEEGL01 (sample SAMN16246548, study PRJNA631951) | gut metagenome | biome: gut microbiome; feature: rumen; material: fiber-attached | host: Bos | place: Iran: Karaj | collected 2018-10
ATTTTCGTACTTGATTAAATTTTTTAAGCTGACTTTAAATTTTGTCAGATAATAACGAAACGTTCGAATCTTTGTATATCAAGCACTTATGGTTCAGACTTCAGTACAAAAAATTTAATTATTTAAAAATTTAAATTTAAATTACTGTTTTGCATTGTACCATCCTACCGACACTTTTTGCCGAATATTTCTTAAAAATAAAGACGTTTTCTTGAATCAAAGTATACACCTGGTATCCCCCTTCTTCGCATATTCTCTAAGGTTCGCGTCCGTATATGCTTCCACAGTCACATTTCCTCCAAGAATCATTAGACGATATATTCCTATATCAAGTTACTCCTCTAAGATAACCTATAGCAAAAATGTTATTCCCTCAATAACTTCATATAGATCCAACTTCTTAGTCGGTGAGGAATCAATCGAATAATAGGTCTAATAGTAATATTCTTCAAGAAAATGGGAAAAGAGATAAATCCCAATTTATAGATTTTGATTTGTGTGCAGATTTCGTCTTTTGCATAACTCCATCCCCCTCTTCTTTTAATGGTTTCGGGTGAGAAACGGAACCAAACCAAAGATTCTTGTATATTATAAACCTCACAACCATTCTGTAGCATCTTGATCCAAAGGAAATAGTCTTCGGGGAAATAATCCTCTTGATACCCACCCACATTCAAAACAATCGATTTGTGATATAGAACAGCGGGATGATTAACCGGGCATCGACTTTTCGCATATTTATAGACCGCGTGTGGATGCTCAGGGACTTTTCGCTTGGTTTGCAAGTCGCCCGGAGTCTCTAAAAACTCATCCACCCAAGAACTAATCATTCCATATTCAGGATGTTCAAGCATCATTTTAATTTGCCTCTCAAAGCGATCCGGTTTGCAGATGTCATCGCTGTCGGCTCGAGCAACAAGTTCATACGTGCATTTAGGCAATCCGAAATTCAAAGCCTTCCCCAAACCTCCTTTTTTCTTTCTAAAGATCTTCAAAGTTCCTGGACAAATTGCATGATACTTGAGGATGACATCCTCAAGCTCGGAAGTAAGATCTCCATCGCATACCAAAACAAGCTCAGTCGGCTTTAGAGTCTGATTGACAAGGATACTCTCAAGAGATTCATCGAAGTACGTGGGATTCTCTTTGTCATAGACTGCCATCAAGACAGAAAAAGGCTCCATCATTTCTTCATTCATAGGAGATTGAAAATTAATCATAAATTCTATGTTTTAAGGTATTTAGAAAACGATTCCCCAATATGGGTATTTTATAAGGGTCGAAAAAGGATAGGTCGTCTTTTATCGTTATTCTTTCTTTTTTTGCATGGGGATCCATTCCTTGAATATGTTTATGAACAAGTTCAAAGAAATTATACTCATTCAAAACCCTCAACTTAGCATTTTTAACGGCTCGATGATTACTAACAGCAAGATTGTCCGAAAGACTTTTTTCGATAATGTCGATAGCTTGATCGGGGTTATGTATATCTATTGCTCGAAAACTATCTTCATCAAAATAGTCACTAATATTCGTACAACCATAATAGAAAGGGAAAGCTTCGCCTAAATAAGCATCCGCTAATTTCTCACTCCAGTAATAGGGCTGAGCGCAATTCTCTAAACAAATATGATATTGATAGGGAGCAATTACATCCCATTTGTCACCAAAAGGCCGGATACCCCGTCCGAACACATCCAGTTGATCTCCAAAGTGAGCCTTCAGCTTTTCGACAAAAGCGATTCTCTCCCGATGACCTTTCGAGAAGGACTTATTGCTGGATATAACACTGATGAGTTTTGTCTTATCAGGAGACAGAGACATAAAATCATCATAGGTCTTATTATAGATATTAATTCCATCTTTTCTCACCATGCCGATATGCCAGGCTAATCCGGGCTGGTCATTGACAACGTTGTGGTGAGATAAATGCTTTTGACAGGAGATCACCTTGCCAAATTGGTTGAGGAATCCCTTTGAAAAATGCCAGACGGAATCCGGCTCCCAAGTTACATAAATCGTATTCTCTGGAGCAACATAACAAGTTTCTTTCTTCCCTGGTAGTCGTTGGTAACAAACTACCCAGAAATCAGCTTCCTTAATAGCCTCATTGATAAAGAAATGACAGTCTTTCCAAAAGAAATCACCTTTGGGTAACTGACGATTAAAGTCCTTATCACTTGCAGCTTGAGAAATCTTGATGATTATCATGTAGGTTAAATTGAGTAAGCTACCATTTAATGGTTATCACTTGTCAAATTAAAATAGTGTCAATAAATCAGTACCCCAAGAGTATTCTTGTAAGCTTAAATTTTTCAAATATAATAACTAATACATGAGCCATTACCAACATACTAATAAACATAAAAGGAACAACAATCCATGGATTTACAATTCCCAAAATATTGACGAGCAAAAATCGTAATGGCATTAATATGCATCCATTCAACATATAAAACTGTAACGAGTACCTTCCAACTTTATTTACACAAGATATAATGTATTGATTACATTGAGTATCACAATATTTTATGCAAATTGCTAACAATGAAACAGATCCAATTATTGGTAGAACAAGGGAGAAAAAACGATCCTTATACAAATTGGATAAAATAACATTGAAGATTAAGAACAATAATGAAAAATTAATCCAATTTGTTCTCAAAAAGCTTCTTATTGAAGAATAATACTTTTTTACTAAAAAACCTAAAAGGAAATAACGTCCATAGTCTAAAAACAAAGGAATGGCAGGGAGAGAACTCAAAACTTTCGTATCTAATATCGTATATACGAGAAGAATTGTTGCAATAATGCTAAAAGTGGACTGTACGATAAATCTTTTAACGGGCGCAACAAATAAAAAGATGCCAAATAAAGCATATACAAACCATCGATCCCCTCCGTCTAATAAATAATAATAAAGATAATCAGATAGTGAACTTTTCGAAACATAAGCCAAAGAGGGATTTGCGAATTTGACACATAAGGATATGCCACAAATAAAGATATACGGAACAGCCAGTCTTTTTATTTTATCTTTCAATACCAAAAAATAAGATTTATTGTTCGAATAAAAGAGAAATCCTGACACAATAAAAAAACATGGCATGAAAAATGATGATGTAAAATTTGTTATTATTTTACATCCTAAAAAATCAGACCTGAAATTAATAGGATAATAAAGAATTGAATGATCAAGATATACCAACAAAATTAGAAGACCTTTGATAAAATCAATTTCTATTATCCTTTTGGATATAGTATTTGTAAATGCCATATAACAAAAGACACTTTCTCACCTTATATAAGTAAAATAAAATGAGACCGAAATAAAGAAATAATGCTAATTAATGTGTATAAATACACTACATAATAAAATTAAAAAAAAAATTAATAAATTCGTCGACAATTGGGAACAAACTTATAGACTGCGTTCAGGTGTTCTGGGTTCTTTCTCTTGGTTTGTACGTCAACGGGAGTCTCAATAAACTATTCACCCAGGAGCTTATCATTCTTCAGGCGCGACATAACATGTTTATTTCTTTCTTGGAAGGCGTTGATAACATACCACCTAGTAATTTGCTTCTTCAATAGCTTCATTGATAAAGAAACAGCAGTCTTTTCAAAAGAAATCACCTTTTGGTAACTGGCGTTTAAAATCCTTATCACTTGCTGCTTGAGAGATCTTAATGTTGATCATTGCGCATAAGTTAAGGCTTACCACTTGTTGCCAAAAAAGCAACAGATCAAAGTAGAGAAGCTACATTTCATCCTTCTATACATATCAAAGATAAAAGAGCAAGATCGAAATATCACTAATTCTGTAATAATATTCAAAAATCATTATAAGCTAATTTGATAATAATCCATACCCTCTTTAAGTACAATAAAGAAATTCTCAATATCCTTCACGTCAATTGCTCCTAATGCACAAAGGCGGAAAGTATTGGTCGTGGATATCTTACCTGGATAAATGGTGAATCCACGTTTATAGCAGTAGTCATGAATCTTTTCGAAACTCCAATTAGAATTATCTGGGTATTTAACAGAAACAACAAGTCCAGATTCAATCTTCGGATCAATGACCGTCTCAAATTTCAATTCGGCAACGCCTTTTCGAATAGCCTCATATACCCTTCGATGACGGGCGAACTTAGCGTCTTCACCAACCTCAAAATACTCCTTCAGCGCCTGTATGGTAGCATATATGGTCTGAACAGGAGGAGTAAAGTGCATTTCTCCCGTTTTCTCAAAATTCTGGTATTGCAAATAGAGATTACAATAGTATGAGCGTGTTGGATAATTCTTTGAAGCTTCGATAATGTCCCTCCGACCTATGATAAACGATAATCCAGACATAGCCATCAAACCTTTTTGTGCAGATGCCATGCAAAAGTCTACATTATCTTTTACCATATCAAAAGGAATCATTCCAAGAGAAGAAGTAGTATCACTTATAAAGATTGCTCCATACTTATGTGCCAAACGACCAATCTCTCGAATAGGATTAAGCACACCCGTACCCGTCTCGTGATGGCAACAATACACCACGGCCACATCAGGATTATCTTTCAATGCGTTTTCTACATCTTGTAAGTTCGGCTGTTGAAAATAATTTGATTTCAGATCAATGTGAGGAATATGATACATTTGGCACACCTCTACAGCTCGACTGTTATATGCACCATTATTAACTACAAGTATTTTCTTGTCTTCGGGAACAAGAGAATTGATGGCAATATCTATATTGATGGTTCCAGAACCACAAAATAGAACTGAAGTATATTCTGGCTCAGGAGCATGAGCAACTTTACAAAGATCGCTACGGAGACCTTTCATCAGAGAGACAAAATCTTTTTCTCGAGGACAAATATCAGGTACAACCTGTGCCATCTTAACAGTATCTGTAGTCGTAGCAGGACCAGGATTTAACAATACATTACGTAAAATATTCATATTTAGTCAATCTTTACAAATGGGGTAAAACATTCTTTTCTGCATAAGCAAGATCTTGAAGATCGTCGATTTCATACCAAAATAGACTATCCTCATTTAACACATAAACTTCAGCGCCACTTTGTGCCATTGATAATATTTCATATTCATAACCCAATTTGGGTGACACAATAACCTTTGGAGCAAAGTCGGCACACATGGATTTGTAAAAGGTGTTTGATATTTTATGAATACCAACCATTTCGCCTTTTATTTCCAATTTACTTTTATCTGTAGAACAATTGATTAACTGATGATTTTCATCATAATCAACATAATATTGGTCTTGAAATTTAGTGACAGGGGTAATCAACATAATCGTTGATTTCTCATGTACTAACAAGTTCCTAATAGCTTTTTGCTCAAACACTAAATCTGACTCTAATAGCAAAAAATCATCATTGCAAATACCCTCTCTACAATTAAAAAGGGTAAACATGCTATTTGTTTCTGCATAGCGAGGAGAAAAAATACATTCTATCTGGGGATAGTGCTTCGCAAGTTCTTCATACTTCTCTTTATGATATCCCGTACCGATAATAATTCGGGTCATACCACAATCAATTAAAGTATTGATACTACGTTCGATCATAGATACACCACCACATTTGATAAAACCTTTAGGAATTAGTTCTGTTTGTTGTCCAAAGCGACTTCCCAAGCCTGCGGCCATAATAACAGCTGTCGTAATCATATAAGTTTAGTTCTTCAAAAATTGCATAAATGACTCCTTGATCTGTATGGGGGTTATGGTCGGACGTCCCAACTCTTTTCGATTTCCCTTTCGTACTCGGACTTCAAATAGAATTGGCCCATCCAATGAATTGAGTTTTGAGATTTCGGCCTTTAACAGTTCAATCGTACTCACGCTAATTGTTGTTTTGTATCCTACAGCCTTGGCAACAGCAGGTAGATCAATCTTTAGGCCCACAGTAGGCTGGCCACCTACACTATCATGAGCACCATTGTTAAAAACTATATGCACATAGTTTTTAGGAGCATTGTTTGCTACAATCGCCAAACTACCCAAATGCATAATGGCAGCACCATCTCCGTCAAAGCACCAAACTTTTCGGTTGGGTTTTGCCATAGCAATGCCTAAAGCAATCTGAGAGGTATGCCCCATAGAGCCAACAGTCAAAAAGTCGCGCTCATGACCTTGATTCATTCTAGTACGGTATTCAAAGAGTTCCCGACTAATCATGCCAGTGGTAGAGACAATACAATCATTTTCCCCAAGAGCAGAGACTACTTCCCAAATTGCATCTTCTCGTGACATTGTTAGGTCGTTCTCTTCTACGCTTTGTAGCTTATAATCCTCGAACGTATCCTTTTCAATCACCAAAGCAAAAACCTCTCGGTTCTGAAGAGCCTTAACTGCTTTAGCAATCTGCTTCTCTGCTTTTTCTTCTTCCTTGGATAGCACCTCATAATTCACTCCCATTACATTCAATAGGCCAGTTGTCACCTTTCCTTGCTTTACATGCTGGGGTTCATCGTGAATACCTGGTCGCCCTCGCCAGCCTATTAGTAAAAGCACCGGAATATTATAGACTTCCTGATCTGTGAGTGAAGCCAGAGGATTGATTATATTGCCCTCACCACTATTTTGCAAATATACACAAGCAGGCTTACCAGTTGCTAAGTAATGACCAGCAGCTAAACCAACTGCAGCGCCTTCATTGGCTGTTATTATGTTGTGCTTTGAATCGCAACGGTCAGTGATATATGCACAAATGCTCTTCAACAAGCTATCAGGAACGCCCGCAAAACAGTCGATACCGCTCTCTCTCAATTTCTCAATAAAGAATTCTGGACGTATCATATTATTGTCGTTTAATCAGTGATTTCTACGTGTAATTACTTCTTCTTAGTTCCAGGAATCAAGTTCAATATCTGTTTGATAGGCATACAGTACTCTTCGGATGCCTCTTGACAACGGGTGGTTTCAAGAATACGTTCAGCACACTTAACCATCGCAGGATAAGCACTACGCAACATATGATTCGCGTAAATCACGATATTAATGCCCCACTCTGCCAGTTCTGCCTCAGTGAACTGAGCATAAGTTGTGGGTACAGCAACAATCGGTGTATGATCATCTCTCTTACGGAAACGCTGACAAAACTTCCTGATGTCCATGCCATCCTTGTTTTTACTATGAATCATAATGCCATCTGCTCCTGCGGCTACATAAGCAAAAGCGCGTTCCAAAGCATCCTCAATAGGCTTGCCAGCAATGAGTGATTCAATACGAGCAATAATCATAAACTCACGAGTTACCTGTGCTTCTTTACCTGCTTGAATCTTTGAGCAAAAACCTTCAATGGTATCCTGTGTCTGAACTGCATCAGTACCAAAGAGGCTGTTTTGTTTCAGGCCCACCTTGTCCTCAATAATGATAGCAGATACGCCAAGTCGCTCCAAGGTTCGCACCGTAAATACAAAGTGCTCAGTCTTACCACCAGTATCTCCATCGTAGATAACAGGCTTAGTAGTAACTTCAAGTGAGTCATTCAAATCATGCAGACGGGTCGTCAAGTCCACAGCCTCTATATCGGGTTTCCCCTTGCTTGTAGAATCAGTAAGCGAACTCGCCCACATACCATCAAACTCTCGAATCTCGTTACCAACTTCTACCTTTGTATGCTCAATGATAAGACCTGTTAGACCACAGTGAGACTCCATGATTCTCACGATGGGCTTAGCGGAAATAAGGCGTCTAAGTGAAGCCAAACGAGCCTGAGGAGTTACACCCAACGAGTCTATTGCTTCTTTTAATCCAGATGCTGAGATGCCTTTTGTATAGGGAATTTCTATCACTTTGCCACCAATAGTCGCCATCACTTTGAACACCTCATCACGAATATATTTATCAGGACCATAGAGCCAATCATCTCCGTGTATGATATAGTCTGGCTTGTATTTTATTAGATTAGGAACATAACTCCAATCATCCTGAGGAACTATTGAACTAACACCTTTAATATTCTCGATTACATTTTTCCTTTGTTCGTAGGTTAAGTAAGGAAGACGTTTGTGAGTGGCTATTGCCTTGTCAGTAAAAAGACCTATCATTACGTTACCATACTTGGCACCTTCATTGATAATATTTATCAGCCCAGGGTGCATGATATCGCCAATCATACCTAAGTAAACTGTTTTCATTGTATAATCCATTCTTTATAACTTTTTAGTTATTAACTAGTAATGGGAAATATTGTTCTCAATATATATGCTTGAATAATTAATTTGTAGTAATTCAAAAAAAGAATCTTGATAATAATATCGAAGCATAATAACTTACCAGTTTATTTCATATTGTAGTTTTATATTATATCTATTACATTTAGCCAAAAACTTATCAAGATCTTTTCGATGATGATGTTTCAACATCCAATAATGGAAGGAGAAAGGAAGCATTAGTTTCAAATAAGTAACAATGTATGCCTTTGTATAATTAAAATAATGAGGGATGGTTTCCGAAAATTTTACTGGAGTGCGCCAATCGCCATAATAAAATTCTAAACATTGTTCATACTCTCGAGGAACACTAACAGTGAGACCACGAAAATCCCAATCAATCAAATCAGTTAAATACTTCTCAAATATGAAGGAGTCAAAGTCATATCGAATTTCTGGGGAAATCTTATCTTGTATGTAAAAATCGATGTATTCACCATTGCGCATTATAGAAAAAAGGTGATTACATCTATCCTCTCGAATTAAAGCAAAGCCTTCATCTTTCAATGCCCAGAATGCTTCAAGTAACTTATCTCTATCCTCACTCAACACAAACAGATCTATATCAGTATCCCACTCAATAAAATTATTCTCTCGGATAATACCTAATAATGTGCCGTAGGCAGGAATAACACAAATGTTAGCATCTCGTAAAATGCGAATAACTACTTTTAAATTCTCAAATGCTATATCTCTATTAATAATATGATTGTTAAGATCAATAATTATAGGACGATAATGTAAATCACCCTTAGGTGTTTTAATTTTAGCCATATTATTTTGTTGTAATAGTTTTTACAAGATTGTCTATACGTTCTTCAAAAGAAACTGTCATCAAACCTGGTCTTGACAATGACAGATTAGGAATATTAGCTAACGCAAATTGCCTGTCAATAGCATTTGCGATTGCAACTACATCCATAGGATCAACAATTTCACCATTATCCTTAGATACGAGGCAGGATGACCCCGCCTTATTAGAAACGATTGTACGGCAACCAGCTATAAGAGCTTCATTCGTTACTGCACCAAAGGCTTCTTGGTAACTATTTAATATAAATACACTTGAAAGATTGTACCAGGCATATAACTGATCACCATAGAAAGAACCGGTAAAAAGTATCTCTTTATCCACCGACTTAGCATGCTCTTCTAATGAATCTCTTTCTGGGCCATCTCCAACAATGACTAAAGTTGCATCTGTTTCTGCAAGAGCAAACGCATCAATAACACGGTGTAAATTTTTCAGTTCGACCAAGCGGCCAACAAATAATAGTACGTTTTTCCCAAGAAGACCATAGTCTTCAGCATAACGCTTACTCAAAGGCAATAGTCGTTGATAATTAGCAATTGCCTTTCGTTCATCCATCAGAATTGGCATCCATATCCCCTTATTATAGTGTTCTTGATACCATTCTTGAACTTGAGGTGTAACTACAATAAAATTATCGAATAATTTCGCTAAATGATTGCGTAACCACGCATGGAGTTTGGTAAAATCATTATCATTGGCAATCATATCATAACTATCATCCGTCATGGATATCACCTTGAACTTGCTCCTTGTTAGCCAACGATATAGCAAGACCTGGAGGGCTGAGATTTGAAATTCGGGGACTATTACTATCTCCGTTTTTTCTTTGGAAAGCATCTTCCACAATCCAAAACAAAACTTACGATTATTGGTTTTAATTTTTATACCTTTTAAATATATCGGTTTGAATGTGCATTGGGTTTCTATTAAATCCATATCAAAATTTTGTTCGTGATCTATTCGATCATAAAAGCACATTTTCATATTAAGTCTATCGTGTAAAGCATTATAGGTGTCAATACGATAGGGAGCTATTGTCGTACGAATAAAGATATTTGACATATATCTATTCTTTATCAATAATAGAGTTACTTACAAATCCTTTTTCATTCAGCCATTTACAATAGGCAGGAAGGATCACACGAGTTTCCTTCTCGTGCAATTTGCAAAAATGGAATAATACAATATCGCCGGAAACAGTATTGCTAATTAAGTTTTGGTAACTATGTTCAAAGTCGAAATTATCTAAATTTGAATCGCAGGAACCCAAAGACCAATAAATAATCCTATATTTCGACTTTAATGATATCCATGTAGTCAAAGTTAGGCTGCCAAATGGTGGTCGAAGGAGTGTAGAATGAAGAACTTGATTTGCCCGTTCAATATCATTTAAATATAGCTCTGAAGATGTAGAATAAGCATGCAAATGGCTATATGTATGATTGCCAATTGAGTGGCCTTCGTTGATTATTCTTGATAGTAATTCCGGATAGTGTTCAGCATTATCTCCTCTGCAAAAGAATGTGCCTTTGAATCCATACTTTCGCAATTCATCAAGTACGAACTCACATATCCCAGGTTCCGGACCATCATCAAACGTAAGAAATACTACATTTTCTTTTGTAGGGATATGGGATACCTGGAAATACTTCAGAAGACGATTAATAAGCTTTTGGAAAATAGCAGTCATCGTTTTTCTATAGATTTACTATTGTACCAGAACTGAGGAAAAAAGAAGTGCAACCAATTTGAAACAAAGGTGGAACAAGCTGCCAATATACCAAAATGCTTTCTTCGGAAATAGAAGAACTCAAAAGGATTGTTACCTAATGGACCAAAGAAATTCTTCCATCTTTTTGCAAAAGGTTGAGAAGGATCCATCCAAATTGTTGGAGATTCATGAGCATCGCATTCTCCGAATACACCTATTCCTGTAAGGCAAGCAATCTCTTGTTCATTAGCACGAAGAGCATAATCGGTATCTCCTAAACAATGCCGAAATGTAGGATCGTTCATGCCCAAAACATCATAGACAAACTTTGGAATAAGTACGATATTCCCATTCATCGTTTCGCACTTGTTGGGTTTGGTTAAGTCTGTCAGGAGTTTACCATTCTTCCACCCTCCATACGTAATCTGATTAGGATTTCCAGTGGCACAAGTAGAACCTATAATAATTGAGCTATCCTTATTCACAGAAGAAAGATGTAACAATCGTTCAATGCAATCATCGACAATATTGGTATCGTCATTCAGCCAAAGATAATAATCATAATCTTTCTCTTTCGCTGCTATTTCCCAGGCCTTGTGCATCCCACGGTTCCAGAAAAGATTGCCATCTCCCTTTATGAGATGAACTTTAGGATACAACTTAACGATTTCTTCAGCAGTGCCATCAGTAGAGCCATCATCTACGACATATACATTTAGTATATAATTACTTAAATTGATTTGAGAAAAAATACTTGATAAGCATCGAATCGTTTTCTCTTTTCTATTATAAACTGTTATTAGTACTGCAATTTGATACATAATTAATTACTACTTAACAGAATGATGGCAATTTCATAATAGTTACTGCATAAGGTTCATCGCTTCGATAGGATTCATATCCCACCATCTGCTGCTTATATATCTCTTTATATTTTCTTCTGAAGTCCTATATTTAAGTATCCGAGCAGGAACACCACCGACAATCGCATAAGGTGGTACATCTTGAGTGACAACCGCGCCAGTTGCAAGTACAGCGCCTTCACCAATAGTCACCCCATCTAAAATAGTTACCCTTGCCCCAACCCAAACATCATTTCCAATTGTAATGGGCTTTATTTCATCAAAGACCAAGTCTTCTTTCACAACTTGAATCCCGAAGTGATTTTTCTTTTTATAAAAAATAGGAGATGTCGAAAACAAATCCAATGGATGTGCACCTAATCCACAAATAAAATCATGCGAAATGCTACAATAATTCCCTATTTCAGTATTCTGTACTTTGGCATTTTGACTAATATACGTATAAGATCCTATTGAACTATTTGTAATGATAGAACCAGACATAATATGGGTTTTATAGCCTAAGGCTACATTTTCATCAGCACATACTCCATCTTCAATGATTGCTTTTGGGAATCTGGATCGCATTTCAAAATTCCGAGCCTCATTATTAGCAATTCGAAAGAGCGCTTTAAATAGCCCTGGAACCAAATAGAAAATTCTTCTTTTCTTCATCGTTAGAACTTTAACCGATTAGCAATTCTGGAAACGAGGGTCGAGAAATAGTATTGTAAAATCATAACCAAACCTTTACCGCGAGAGAATCGAGATAAAACCTCAAAATAATTATATGAAATCATTTCCCGGAACGATATCGCTCGTGGAGGTTCGGAAGAAGACTCGGAATCGTAGAGAAAGATTCGATCTCCTTTCTTATTATAGACTATATTGGCTTCAATTGGCTTATAAACACAATCAAAACTCTTAAAGACTTTATAGGGCAGCGATTTCGTCGTAAGGATATAGCGGGTAGTGTATAATTTTTTACTTTGATAAAGATCAACGGTAAGCTCATCCTCTTTCAAGTCTAAGAAAGAACCTAAAAATTTCGGTTCAAAAAAACCATCATATTTCACAACACATTCTTCAAATGCCGGTAATTTCCATTTTGTAATAGGAAAACACATTTGAAAGGACTGAAATCTTGTATCTTTTTCTTGAGCATGAGTACCAATTTCATTGTTATTCGTAACAAGTGATTGATAGGGAAAAGTGAAATATTTGTTTTGTTCAATGCAATACCGCGTATGATACTTTAACCAAGAGCTCTTTGGCCACTGATTCAGATTTTCTGGAAGATACAGCAGATTAAATTCTTCGTTATTTTGTTCATACCACTTCATGAAAGAATTCCATTTCTCACGAGTCCACACTTGCCCCCAGGACATAGCACAATTCATGAAATATATGTCATAATCCGATTTTACTGGGTGAAAGGGGTATCCATGGACATAACTGATCGGGAAATTATATAGACTGAAACCGGCTATCCGATCATCGTCTTTGTATTTGTCCAAACAACTGATTACATAGTTCAGAAAGTAAGGAGTTACAGTAATGTCATCCTCGAGAACGACTAATGCTTCAAGATTGTATTTTTCTATGTATCCTCCACAAGTAAGGACGTGTTTCCTAAGCCCTAAGTTTTCAGGCTGAAAGAGAACTATTTTTTCTCCATGTTTCCACGAAAAGGCATCAGCACACTGCTTTACTGATGTATTATCACTATGATCAATACTGATGATTAGCATCACATCCTGATCATAATAAGCCAGGCTAAGAGAATCAAGTAATGATAAAAGACAATCGGGGCGATTAAAACCAATTGCACAAATTGCTATTCTGTATTGCATGTCTGAATGTAAATAATTTCTTCGTTATTATTATCAGCTTCTATATTGTCCGAACGAAGGATATTAACACAATAACCTATAAAGAAAAAAAATTGAAAATCTTGAAGATAGGAACTAGACAACATCAAACGGCCCAAAGACCATATCAATATAATTAAAAACAGATTGAATTGCCTTTTACCAAGGACTTTTCTGAAAATATATACAATAAAAAACAAAAAAAGAAGCAAGAGAAATGACCCAATATACAATCCAAAATTCATCCATACTTCATAGACTAGATTGTGTGCATATTCTGTTCCGCTTCGGCCCATCAATCTGTCACTACCTAATCCATATCCTATACCTCCACGATCATTGGCAATATAATTCCATAATAATTCATGAATCTCATCACGACCAGAAGATTTTTCATAATTAAATAGCTCGTCTTCCAAAAAGCTTTCAAAAATTCGTGTACTCATTCCCATCATTCGAGTTATAAACATCAGCACAAGCATGATAGGTCGAAGAAAAATATAAATTGCACCTATCACTAATAGTAAATTGATGGTTATTACAGTATTATGCCTATAGTTAAGAAAAAGAAATGCAAGTAAAAATACTAATAAACACAACAAAGGACCTCGAGCACCAAGCATGAGTATCATTCCTACACCTAAGAAAAAAAACAACAAATCCATTATTTTTTTTGATTCCGAATAAATATAGTACAAGAACATAGTCGGAAAAAGGACAGAATAAGATAGCGACATCTCATCGCTTGACAAAGAACTATTGATTAATCTGAATAAAGAAAGTAGGACAAAAAAAGCGGTCATAACCAATTGTAACTTTGAAATAATGGTAAGTGCCGATTTATCACGATGAATATCAATCATCAATGCAAGGAAGTAAAAGGGAAGTACATTGAGTGCAAAAAATGAAAAGGTATCTTCAACAAAGAAGTAGGTATTCGGATAAATGGTAGGAGACAAATAGTAAAAAGAACAAATAGCCAAATAGCCCACTATATCAATTAATCGAATAGTCTTGAATATCAACGAAAGACAAAAATAGATTCCGACAATCCAAAATAATGAGAATATATTATCGGTCAAACCACTCAATCCAACAGTATTGATAATAGGACGAATATAATAAAAAAAAGTGTCTCCCAACGTTAGAAAAAGCAAATAATAAAATGCCTTTAATGAGATAGGTAGATTCCAGAATTGTTTTAATCGTTCTTTGAGTTCTTCCATAGTGCTTGATTCAATTTGTATCGCTTAATCTATGGTTAATATAATGTCCGTTTAATTACTTTATGGAAAAAACCACAAAGTGATTCTTTTAGATGCTTAGCAAGCCACTTCTTTGAATACTCAGGAAAGACCAATGCAACCTCTCGCGATTTTTTGAATAGAGAGAGAAGATAAAAGAACTTACCTTTAATTTCTAAATAAGACTTTCTTTTGCCAAAATTTCCACGACTCATTACAACACGGATGAGTTCTTTTGAAAGATCACAATCGTTACCTTCTATGAATGGAATCTTTCCCATACCCAGTCCTTCTTGAAGAACTCCGCCCAACTTTTTCCAAGCATCGAGTACGAACAATTCCTCCAGATTCTTCTTCAAGTTAGATTCTTGAAAGTCAGTTTTCTCTAAAAGAAGAGCCCAATCGAGGAATTGACGGATTCCCAACTCCGAATTACGAAAATGACGTGTCAAATGCTCAAAAACATAGAGGATGTTGTACTGTGCGGCAGGAATTAGGATTTGCTTTCCTAAGATAGAAATCGATTGACACTTCTCTGGAACCAACCAATAACTGGCAAGTTCCTGAAAACGTTGTTCTGCTTTCTCAACAGTTGCATACCCGGGCTTGAAATGGATTTCAAAAAGTATTCCTTTATACTTTATCGAATAATCGTGTCTGCTTAACACTGCATGGTTTAAGTCTCTTTCCTCACACATCGAATTCAGACATGCAACCGCCTTATCGAAATCCCTCGGGCCAACATAAACGTCCACATCACCGCAAGCTCGGATACACCGGGACGGATACAATTGCGCCAACCCCTCCCCTTTTAAAAGAATCGGATTGCATCCCAAAGCTTCAAATTTTTCAAATACCTCCAAAAGAACTTGCTGCGTTTTAAAATGTATTTGTTGTGAATTGGCTACATATTGCAGAATATAGTTTTTTTGGATATCATTTAAATGGAGTTGGTCTGAAAGTGCAAGAATCGTATCGGCAACAACACCCAGCAAGGCATGATCTTCGAAAGACTTGAAGACAGATGATAGTGCAATCTCGTTCTTCCCAAGAAGGCTATAAAGATCCTGTTTTTCTTTTTCTCTATTCCAAAGTGATATCCTCAGAATTGAAAAAAAGACATCTTGTTCCATTTGGTTCATGACTGAATACTATCTATCAAATCTTGTATATTCGACTTGAAACGAGCACGACAAGAATCTCCGAGTTTTTGAATATCTTCTTTCGAACACTCGAGAATCTGATGAAGAATACGTTTGGGGTTCTCAAACTCGATACAATCACCCGTACGATAGTTTACAAACTTAGTATTATGCAACAAATTCCTTATCTTGCTTCTCTGATCATTCGACCTTGCCATTTTGCGCAAGCCTATCATTGTTAGGAGGGAATTCTTAAAAGAGTTATCACAATAACTATCTATACTATAGAATGGAGTACCACATGCAATACAACTGACGATAGCATGAAACCGGATTCCGATGAAACCGCTTGCATTCTGAATCCATAAAAACCATTGGATAGGATCAATCGGATAATCTATGCAATCGTCAAAAGAAAGTCCACTTTTACCCTCTGGTATCGGTAACTCTATCAAC
>JAEEGL013221843.1_pt1 | contig 16318 bp, 9 predicted proteins | sample 9134231 | NCBI WGS metagenome assembly JAEEGL01 (sample SAMN16246548, study PRJNA631951) | gut metagenome | biome: gut microbiome; feature: rumen; material: fiber-attached | host: Bos | place: Iran: Karaj | collected 2018-10
CTTACGACGGAATTAAGTCGTTGAACGTAATAGAGTGGCTTCTTGACGATTGAATCGCGCCCCAAAACGCAACGAGCCGCGTCGGGTTGTAGAAACCCAGCGCGGCTCTCTTTTTACCTGACGTCAATTACGCCGGATCATTTGGCGTTGAATTGATTGAACGTCGCTTTGACGGCGTCTTTAATCGCGCTCGTCGCGGCTTTCGCGGCGTTGGCGTCGCGACGCGCGTTGCGCAGTTCCTTGTAGTAAACGCGTTCGATCGCAGCTTCGATCATGTCTTCTTCGCGATCGGTCACGAATTTGCCGGCGGCGCGCAGAGCGCGTTCAATTCCGTCCTCAAGTTCGTCTTCCGCGTCGTCGTCGGCGCGACTCAGGTCGTAGTCGAGCGCTTTGGCGATCGCGGTTTCAAGAGCCGCGTCGTCTCCGGCGCTCAACGCCTGAGCGACGGCCGCTTTAATCGCGTCTTCGATCAGGTCTTCGTTTCCGGTCGCAAGCGCGTCGTCGATCGAGTCGACGGGAGCTTCGTCGGCGGGAGTCGCAACGGGTTCTTCAACGGGCGCGGTCGTCGTTTTCGCGACGGATCCGCCGTTGTATTTCTCAAACGTCGCCTTGACCGTACGCGCCGCTTCGGCGGCGTTCGCGCCGCGGCGAACCGCGCGTTCGACCGCGTATTCGATCGCGTCTTCGGTTCGGTCGTTCACCGCTTTGCCCAAAGCGCGAAGAGCCTGTTCGACGCCGTCTTCAACGGCGTTCTCGCCGTCGTCGTCCCAGCGTTTCGTGTCGTATTGAATCGCCTGGCCGACCGCGTATTCCAACGCGCGGTCGTCGCCGTTTTGCAACGCCGCGGCGACGGCGTTTTCGATCGCGTCTTCAATCGCGTCTTCGTCGCCGGTCGCGAGCGCTTTGGCGATCGCGTCGGTCGCTTGCGCGGCGGGAGCCGCGGGGGTCGCGGCGGCGCGTTTCGCGACGGGGCCGCCGTTATATTTCTCGAACGTCGACTTCACGGCGTTGAGGAGTTCGTTCGTCGCGGCGTTCGCGTTCGCGTTGCGCAACGCTTGTCTGTACGCGCGTTCAATCGCGTTTTCAATCGCGTCTTCGGTTCGATCGTTCAGACGTTTGCCAAGCGCGCGAAGCGCTTTTTCGACGGCTTCTTCAACGGCGCCGCCGGCGTCGTCGTCGCCGCTGTTGCGATCGTAGTCGAGCGCTTTGCCAAGCGCGTACTTCAACGTCGCGTCGTCGCCGGTCTTCAACGCTTTTTCAACGGCGTCTTCAATAGCGTCTTCGACGACGTCTTCGTCGCCGTTAGCCAACGCGCGGCCGATCGTCGCTTTGATTTTAGCGTCGACGGCGTTGTTCGCGGCCGCGGGAGTCGCGGGAGTCGCGTTTCGCTCGGGCTTGGGGGTTCCGGCGCTGTATTTCGCGTACGTCGCTTTGACGGCGTCTTTGACGGCCTTCGTCGCGACCTGGACGCCGTCCTGACCGCGCGAGGCGCCGCGCAACGCTTTATAATAAGCGCGGTCGATCGCTACTTCGATCGCGTCTTCCATAGCGTCGGTTACCGCGACGCCGGCGGCGCGCAACGCCTGTTCGATTCCGTCTTCAATTTCGTCTTCTGCGTCGTCGTCGCCGCGATTCAAGTCATACTCGATCGCTCTGGCGATTACGGTTTCAAGAGCCGCGTCGTTTCCGGCGGTCAACGCCTGCGCGACGTCCGCCTTAACCTGGTTTTCAAAAACGTCGTCGTCGCAACGCGCCGGCGCGTTAAAACTCAGCGAGAAAGCGACGAGGAACCCTACAAACGCAAAACCGAAACGATTTTGCAATTTTCTCCAACTGGACAAGTTGAACATTTCCGTTCCTTTCTGAAACGATAAGTAAAATACGGTTCCTTTTAACTGAACGCGTTAACCGTAAAAGCGTTTCGCGCCCGTCGCATTGGTTTAAGTGTAAAAAGTTTTTCCTGATTGACAAGTCCCCGCGCAGGAATTCGCAGAGGTTCCGTCAACAAAAACGTTCCTCGAACCCGACGCGACTTCTTGCGTTAAGGCTTTTGACCATAGCCCGAACAGGACTCCGTCCGAGTCCAAACGCGGCGCGAGCCTGCGACCGGTCGCGTCGGTCGCGAAGAACGTCGGGAAGAAAGCGCCGCCAAAAAGCAAAGGGCCGCGCCAGGTTGCGAACAGCCCGACGCGGCTCTTGCCGTTAGTCGACGTCAATCGCAAGGCGACGTCATTCGTTTGTTTCAGGCGCGACTTCCGCGGGCGCGACCGCTTCTTCAACGGCGTCGGTCGCCGTTTCGACCGCTTCCTCAACGGCTTGCGCGGCTTCGGTCGCTTCTTCCGCCGCTTGCTCGACGGCTTCCTGCGCGGGCTCGACGACTTCTTCTACGGCGTCCTGAACGGCTTCGGTCGTTTCTTCAACCGCCTGCTCGACGGCTTCAGCAGTTTCCTGCGCGGCTTCGGTCGCTTCTTCAACCGCCTGTTCGACGGCTTCGGTCGTGGGTTCGACCGCTTCTTCAACCGCCTGTTCGACGGCTTCGGCGGTTTCCTGCGCGGCTTCGGCGGCTTCTTCAACCGCTTCCTCGACGGCTTCGGTCGCAGGTTCGACGACCTCTTCAACCGCTTCTTCGGCGGCTTCTTCAACCGCCTGTTCGACTTGTTCGGCGGCTTCGGTCGCTTCTTGAGCCGCTTCTTCGACGGCTCCTTCGACGTTTTCAAGCGCCTGATCGACCGCTTCGGCGGCTTCTTCAACGGCGTTTTCCGCCGCTTGTTCGTCGACGCCTTCCGGGACGACGTCGCCGTTCATCACGTCTTCAAACGCGGGAATTTCGGCGGTTCCTTCCTCGACGACCTGTTCCGCCTCGGTCGGCGCGGCTTGCGCGGGCGTTCCATTGTCGAGTTTCGTCACGATAATGAGCGCCAGGCCGACGATGAAGAAGAGGAACATCCACGCGAGCATCTTGCCGACGCCTTTGGGCGAGCCTTTAAATTCGCGCCAGATGAAAACGCCCCAGATCGCGGACATAAGCGTCGCGCCCTGACCGAGCCCGTAAGCGACGGCGGGGGAGGCGACTCCGGACGCCAACACGTTGAACGTCATGCCGATCGCCCAGATCATGCCGCCGATCCAGCCCCAGAAGTGGTTGCCGAACGAGCCTTTCCAGTAAAGACCTTTTTCGACCGGTTCGCCGACGATCGGGAAGCGCATGAGAATCGGCATGATCACGCAGTTGCTCAGGAGAATGCCGACCGCGAAGATCAGGTTGGCGGTGTAGGGAGTCAATTTGCCCGGTTCGAGCGAAGCGTATTCCTGCGACAGGTTCGCGAGCGTCAAATCGATGAGTTCTCCGTGGTATTCCACGCGCGCGAGCGATTTCGCGACGAAGAAATAGAACAACGACATCAGGACGCCGCAGAGAACCGACAGCGCGAGTCCCTTGCCGATCGGTTTTTTCGGCGCGTTGGGATCGGCGTTGGCCGCGTCGCGCTTCTTATACGAAAGCGCGCTGAGTATAATCGCCAGCGCCACAAGCCCCACGCCGACGAACAGAAAGACGGGGTTGCCCGACGCTTCGGGCGCGCCCATATAGTTCCAGACGACGCCCAGCACGAGCGCGAGCCCGATCCCGACCGGGAAGGCGACCGCCATGCCGGCGATATCGATCGCGGAAACCAGAAGAATGTTCGCAATGTTGAAGACGACGCCCCCCGCGAACGCCCAGACGAGCGCTTTGGGGTTCTCGGCGATCGCGTTGCACAAGTTGTCGATGTAGTGAGGACCGACGCCTCCTTCTTTCGAGCCCCAGGTCATCGCGAAGACGACCGCGGTCGCCAACAGACCCAGAACGTAGTCCCAGTAGAACAACTCGTAGCGCCATTTTTTATCGACGAGCTTTTGCGTGTTCGCCCACGATCCCCAACAGATCATGGTGACGACGCAAAAGGCGATCGCCGTCCAGTAGTTTTGAAGTAAAAACATTATTAGCTCCAAACAACAAGTTAGCAGTTGACGTTTAAGCGCCGGAACGCGCGACCGCATCCAACGAGGATCGGTCGATCGGGCGCCGCTCCGACCGTATATGATACGGCGTCCGCGCGCGCTTTGCAATATCGACGGCGACGCGCGGACGTTTTTTTATCGAAGACTATAGTTTTTCGATTTTCAATTCGCGACCCTGCAGGAACTCCCGCGCTTCGCGTTTCGTAAAGACGCTCTTGGTCGCGGAACCGTCGCGCACGCAGCTCATGCCCTGCGCGCTCGCGCGTTTCATCGTTTCGTAAGGATCGCAACCGTCCAGAAGCCCCGCGATGAACCCCGCGTCGAACGCGTCCCCGGAGCCGGTGCCCCCGACGAATTCCGTCTTAAAGATATCGGCGCGGAATTTCTCGTCGTTCGAGTAGTAAATCGAGCCGGCGCCGCCGCAGGTGATCACGCACGCTTTCGCGCCCGCGTCGACGAAGAATTTCGCCTGATCGACGGGATCGTCTTTTCCGGAAATGACGCGTCCTTCGTCGTCGTTGGGCATGAAGTAGTCGCAGTAGGGCATGAGCGGTTCGAGAACCGGCCAGTAAGGTCGCGAGCCGTAGAGAACGACGTCGAGGATCGTCTTGCCCCCTTTGGCCTGGAACGCCTTGAAGTAGTCGACGGTCTCCCGCGTTTCGAGGCGTTCCATCATGAGATAGCCGCCGACGTAAAGGACTTCCGCGCAGTCGGTCCATTCCTGGGGAATATCGCCGATCGCAAATTGCGCGTTCGCGCCGGTCGTGCTGACGAAACGTCGGTCTTCGTTTTTCACGTTGACGATAAGCGAGCAGCCCGGCCCGGAGTTCTCAATGCGGCGCACGCCGGAAACGTCGACGAGCGGATTTGCGAGCGATTTGAGAATGTGGTCGCTGAACGCGTCGTCCCCGACGCATCCGCACAGCCCGGTCGGAACTTCAAGGCGCGCCAGATTGATCGACACGTTCGAGGCGCATCCGCCGAGCGTCAATTCGACGCGATCCGTTTGAACGAGTTCGCCCGGCGCCGGCGCGTGATCGATAGGGGCGCACCCTACGTCGGCGAACAAAATGCCTGCGGACAAACAACGCGGTTTCATTTCCATAAGATCGTCCTTTATTTTCAATTAACGATACGGTTAATAAAACGTTTTGGTTTTAGTTATTGCGCAACGCGTCGAGAACGGCGTCGACGGCGTCGTATCCGCTCTTAACGCACGCGGGCAACCCGACGCCGTCGAGCGCGTTTCCGGCGAGCGCGAGCGTCGGCGTTTGCTCGAGCGCTTGTCGGAGTTTCTCGCGCCACGCGAGTCTGCCGAGATAATATTGCGGCATCGCGTTGGGGAACCGCGCGACGTCGACGAGAATCGGCTCGCCCTTGATTTCCAGAAGCGTTTTCATTTCGTCGCAGACGCGCCGAACAAGCTCCTCTTCCGGCAAATCGACTGTTTCCGGAGCGCGCGCGCCGCCGACGAAGACGCGCAGCAACGTCGTTTTTTCCGGAGCGCGCGTGGGATATTTGTAACTGCTGAAACTTCCGGCGATAATCCCGTTCTTTTCGGACGTCGGAACGACGAACCCCATGCCGAGCGCGGGCTTGCCGATTTGTTCGTCGCGATACGCCAGATGAACAATCGCGACGCCGGTGTGTTCGGTCTGACCGTAAAGCTCGGCGGCGTCGGGATTAGCCGACTTCAACGCGCGACTCGCGGCGCCCGAGTCGGTCGCGAACACGACCGCGTCGAAGCGTTCCGCCCGACCTTGCGCGTCGACGACGTTCCAGCCGCCTTCCTGCGCGCGTTCGACGTTAACGATCGGTCGATTAAGCCGAATTCGGTCGCGTCCGAGCGTGTCGGCGAGTTTTTCGGGCAACGCCTGCAGTCCGCACTTGAGCGTGATGAAAAACGAATAGCGCGCGCCGCTTTCTTCTTCGCGTTTGACGCGTCGCGCGTTTTTCATCGACTTGGTCATCGACCAGATGAGCGAGCGGTCTTTCGCCTCCATTTCGGCGAAGCGCGGCAACGTCGCCTGCAAGCTCAACTTCGCGGCGTCCCCGCCGTAGATTCCTCCGACGAGCGGCTCGATAATGCGGTCGAACGCCTCTTTGCCCAGCCGCCGAATCGCAAAATGAGCGAGCGACTCCTCTTCGGAACTCTTGCGGCGCGGAAGAAGCAGCTCGAGCCCGCAACGCAATTTGCCCCAGGGCGTCAAAAGGGGCGTGACAAGCATCGGATAGAATTTCGTCGGGGCCATCGTCATGAACCCGTCCGGAAGCGGATAGAGACGCCGATTGCGAACGACGAACGTCCGGCGATACCGATTGTTCGTCGACTGAAGTTCCGACTCGAACCCGAGCTTTTTGCACAGATCCAGCCCGTAGGGAACCGTCGTGATAAAGTTGTCGACGCTCAGTTCGCAGAGAAAACCGCCGACGTTGCGCGTGCCGATCACCCCGCCGACGCGATCGTTCTTTTCGAAAATTGTGAAATCGACGTCGGGCGCCGTTTCGCGCAGTCGCCAACCGGCGGCGAGTCCGGAAATTCCGGCGCCGAGAACGGCGATTCGAAGACGGTCGGCAGTTGAATTTGCGGAGTTGGTCGACATTTTCTGACTTTCGTAAACGCGCGATTTCGCCGGGTCGAAACGCTTTCGTTCGTCAAATTCCGACGTCTGAAATCGCGCCGTCGCCAATTCTATCACAGCGAATAGCGCGCGTCAAGCGTTTTTGAAACGTCGCCGGGTTTTCGTCCGATTCATTCTTTTGGTCGAACAACGCCGTAACTCTTGCAGAAAAGCCGGACTCTTTACTGCTCCTTTTGGGAAAACGCTATTCCATGATAACTGTCAAGGTCAAAACCAAAAGGCCAGAACAATCCGTCGTATGTAACCAATAAATAGTCGAAATTATAACCGGGCGACGTCAGATCCAGACACAGAAAAGTCGGCGTTCCATATTCAAAAACCTGCCATTTCCCTTCTACTGTCGTTTTTTCATCATGTGGTTGAGAACACAAGCACCAGATTCTTCCCAAGGGACCTCGCTCAGAATCGGTAAGATTCGTCCTTTCCTTATCTTCAACTTTATAAACGCGTTTCATTAACTGAGGCGGTATGCCGACCATCTGAAAAGAGCCGTCTTCCTTTAACGTTAGCTGAAATCGCTTTTTGTCTTCTTCGGAAATAAACGGCGGTATTTTGCGGAACTTTCTATCGTAATTTAGAAACTTACTATGTTTCAGATCAAGCTCCCAGACGCCCGTTAATTCCCCTTCGTCGACGTGATCAACTAACTGATAAGGAAAAAGGGCCAAGCGAAAAAATACAAGAAGTAGAAAGGAGAATAATAGCAAAAACAGGAGTATACTCGAAACCAAACCAGACTTTAAAAAGGTATGCATTTTAGTTCCTTTTACCGTGCCTTCTTAAGTTCTGTACTTTCCTAGCATTGGTCGACGCCTTCCGTGAACGCGAAATATCAACGTGTCGAAACGCTTTCGTTCGTTAACGCTTGACGTCTGAAACCGCGTTTACGTCAATCCTATCATAGCGAATAGCGCGCGTCAAGCGTTTTGGGGACGTCGGGTTCGATTTTGGAGCCGCAACGTTTTTTCAAAAAATTTTTGCCGAAACGGACAAAATTTTTTGACGCTAACGTATTGATCTGTTAAAATGACGACAGTCGTCGGCGCCGGACGAACAAAGACGCCGATCTTCCCGCCTGTAAAAACAACAACAACGACAAAGGAAACACGTCCATGTCGACACGACGCACCGTTTTGGCACTTTTAGCCGCGTTGACAATTGGCGCGGTCGCCTCGGCGTTTGCCGATCCGCCGAAAATAACGCCCGTTCCGACGGCGCAATTCAATCCGCCCCCCGCCGCGATCGTCTGGGTCGACGACCTCGATCTTTCTCTCGCCGCCGTCGGGTTTGGCGAGACGAGAAAACAGCGCACGACCGACGGCCGCGAACTTGTCGTGAACGGCACGAAGTTCGGTCGCGGGTTCGGCTGGCACGCGCCCGGCTCGATGGTCGTAACGCTCCCGAAATCGGGGGTCGTTCGTTTTCGCGCTTCGTTTGGAATCGCGGACGAAACGGGCGGTCAGGGACATATGCGCTTCCATGTTTACGCGGACGGCGAGCATGTCTGGACGAGCGAGTACGTCGTCGGAAACAGTCCGTCGGTCTCTTGCGACCTGACGTTCTCCGGCAAAGAGAATTTCGTGCTCTACGCGGACACGGGGCCCGAGGGGTACGGGCACGACCACGCGGTCGTGGGGGACGCGCGTTTTGAACTCGACGAAGAGGCGGCGAAAGAGGCGAACTTCGTTCAGATCGTTCGACCGCTGTATATCGACGATTCCGGAACGGTCGTCGCGCTTCCGGGACACGACGCGGATTCGGACGAATACGAGATCGTCAAAGAATTCACGTCGCTAAAGGCGCAGCTTGCCGAAGGCATGCGTCCCCGCGCCGCCGAGACGGCGCGCGACGTTCAGGCGACGTTGCTTCCGACCGACAAAGACCCGTTGGATATCGTCGTCCGTCGCGTTTCGACGCTTCTGGAAACGCTTCGGGACATGCGCGACGACGACGCGCTCGATCAGGACGCCGCCAATTGGGAAGCGTTTCTCGCGAAATACGAAGCGGTCGACAAGAATTGGCCCGTGGAGGGCGAGCCGTCGCTCGACGCCGTCAAAGAACGGCTCGGTCTCTTCCGCGACGCGTATAAGTTGCGCCGCGCGATCGCGCTGAAAAATCCGTTGCTCGAAAACTTCGACGACATTCTCTTCATCAAACGGCACTACAACCCCGAGCCGGAACGCGAAGGCAACCATATGGTCGACCAGTTCTTCGGGTTCCACGCGCGGCCGGGCGGGGGACTGTATCTGATGAAGAACGCGTTTTCGGAGAATCCGGAAATCGTCGACGTTCTGAAAGATTCCGTCGTGCAAAACGGGCGCCTTAAAGGAACGAAACTCGATTCGACGTGGGGATTCCTCGCGCCGCATTTAACTTACGACGGCAAGCAGATTTATTTCGCCGCAGCCGACGCCAAACAGCCGCGCCACGTCTACGAATGGACGACGGAAAACGCCTATCATATCTTCCGCGTCAATATCGACGGCTCCGAACTCACGCAGCTTACCGACGGACCCTGGGACGATATCGATCCGTGCCTGTTGCCCAACGGACGCGTCGCGTTTATCTCCGAGCGTCGCGGCGGTTACGGACGCTGCCACGCGCGGCCCTGCCCAAGCTACACGCTCCACTCGATGAACGCCGACGGAAGCGATATCGTCGCGCTGAGCGTTCACGAAACGAACGAATGGGCGCCGACCGTCGACCGTAACGGCATGATCGTCTACACGCGCTGGGACTACGTCGATCGCGGGTTCAATCAGGCGCATCATCCGTGGATCACGTTCCCGGACGGCCGCGACTCGCGCGCGATTCAGGGAAATTATTCCGAAGATCAGGGAAGCCGCCCGCACTTCGAGACGTCCCTCAAGCAGGTTCCGGACTCCAACCTCTTTGTCGGAACCGCCAGCGGCCACCACACGCAGAACTTCGGCTCGATCTTTCTGCTCGATCCGATGGTTCAGGACGACGACGTCGGGGACGATCCGATGGCGCCGCTGCAGCGCGTAACGCCCGACCAGCTCTTCCCGGAAGCGGAAATCGGCACGCACGGTCCGCCGCATAACTACGGCCAGCCGTTCCCGTTGAGCGAAGATTTCTTCCTGGTCGTTTACGACGCGTTCAGCGGTTCGGCCAAAGGCGAAGCGAACAATTACAGCATTTATCTGCTCGACGCGTTTGGGAACAAAGTGTTGCTCTATCGCGACAGGAATATCTCGTGCCAACATCCGATTCCGGTCATGGCGCGAACCGTTCCGCCGGTCATACCGAACCAGACGTTCGTCGGGCTGACCGAAGAGGAACGCGCGAGGAAGGTCGTTCCGGACGAACTTCCGAAGACCGCGACGGTCGGGCTCGTCGACGTCTATAAGACGACGCGTCCCTTCCCGGAAGGTTCGAAAATCAAAGAACTTCGCATCGTCCAGATTCTTCCCAAGACGACGGTCAACGCGAATATGCCGTGGATCGGATTCGCGGGGGAAAACGGCGCGCGCAAGGTCCTCGGGACCGTGCCGGTCGAAGAAGACGGCAGCGCGCGGTTCGAAGCGCCGGCAAACGTTCCGTTCTATATGCAGGCGCTCGACGAAAACGGCGTCGCCGTGCAGACGATGCGCAGCGCGACGTACGTTCATCCGGGCGAAACGCTCACGTGTCTGGGCTGCCACGAAGGACGCTTCAACACGAACCAGAACCTCGACTCGGTGACGCCGACGGCGTTCACGCGCGCCCCGTCGACGATTACGCCCGACGTCAAAGGCTCCAACCCGTTCAACTATCCGACGCTGGTTCAGACGATTCTTGACAAACATTGCGCCGAATGTCACGATCAGGGCGCGAAAGAAGGCAAGACGTTTGAACTTGGGCGCGGGCCGGAAGATCAGTACTTCCTCTCGTCGTATCTGAATCTTCGTCCTTACGTCTACGTGACGGGCAACGGGAACGCCAATCCCAGCGCGCCGGTGAAAGAACAGCCGCACCACGGAGGCGCGTGGAACGCTTTCACGCCCGCGAAGACCATGCCCGGCGAGTTCGGCGCGAACCGCTCGCCGCTCTGGAAATTGCTCAAAGAAGGCCATTACGACGTCAAATTGTCCCCCGAGGAAATGCGCGCGTTCGCGCTCTGGATGGACAACAACTGCGACTTCTTCGGCGCTTACGAAATGGAAACCGTCCAGGCGCAGCGCCGCGGCGAAGTCGTAACGCCGACCCTCGAATAAACGTTTTTAACGAAAAACCAACCCGACGGCGGTTTGGACGCCGCCGTTTCATCCTCAACAATAAGGAAGACCCTATGAAAAAAGCGATTCTCTTTTTAAGCGCGCTCCTGGCGCTTGTCGCCGTTTCGACCGCGACGTTCGCGCAAGACGGCCCTCGCGGTCCGCGTCCGCAAGGCGATCGTCCCGCGTTCGAACGTCCGAACCTTAAGCCGACGCTCTTCGCCAATTTAGGCGACGAATGCTACACGCCCGACGGCATGACCGTCAGCGACGAGACCGGCTTGCTCTATCTGAACGTTCCGAACTTCGGACGCATGGACGACAACATGGTCAAAGCGGATTCCGCGCAGGGCGGCTATCTGTACGAAGTCGACAAAGACGGCAAAGCGACGCGCATTTTGGAATATCCCGTCTCCGAAAAGACCGGTCAGGCCGGCCCGATGGGGCTGGATTTCGGTCCCGACGGCAACCTGTACGTCTGCGACAACCAGTACTTCCACAATAAAGACTTCTGCTCGCGTATTTTGCGCGTCGTGTTCAAAGACGGCAAGCCGACCCAGGAAGTCCAGGTCGTGATCGAAGGCGTCAAACTCGCCAACGGCATGTCGTGGTATCAGGACAAATTGTTCTACACCGACTCGTGCTTCGATATCGACGCCGAAGGGGACGAGATCATCGGGTCCGGCGGCGTCTTCATGTTCTCCGCCGACGAAGTGACCAAAGCGGGCAAAGACGGCGAGCCGGCGATCCAAATCAAAGCGGGTCCGGACGATCCGCACTGCGTCGCTTACGCTAAAGTCCAAAAGCTCGGTCGCGGCGACAACACCGGTCCCGACGGAATCTGCGTCGATAAGAACGGAACCGTCTGGTTCGGCAACTTCGGCAACGGCTATCTTTACTGCCTGCGTCCGAACGACGCCGGAGAGTATAAGCAGGAAAACGTTGAAAACGTATTCGACGCGCTCAATCAGCGCGTTCGCGAACAAGGCCCCAACGCCGGCATGAAACTCGAGTGCTGCGACGGCATTTTCTACGACAAAGACCTCGACTGCGTCTATATCGACGACTCCGTCGGCAACGCGGTCTGGATGTTCAAGCCCTGCGAAAAAGGCCAAACGGTTCGTCCGGTCGTCATGTGGACCAACGACGATAACGACGGAGCCGACGGTTCGTTCGACCAGCCGTGCGAAGCGTGCGTTTACGCGGGCAAACTCCTGCTCGTCAACTTCGACTGGCCGTTCCCCGGCATGAAGAACACGACGGTCGATCCTCCTGGGACGATCTCCGCCATTGATTACGCCGAAGTCGAGAAATTCGTTCGCATGATGGAACGCTTCCAGGGTCCTCGCGGTCCTCGCGAAGGCATGGCGCGTCCTAACGGCGAACGTCCGCGCGGAAACCGTCCCCAGGGCGACCGTCCCCGCGGTCAGCGTCGCGGAAACCGTCCCCAGGGCGATCAACCGAACGAAGGCTGATTTTTCTCTAAACGATAGCGACGCTATCGCTTAATAAACGCGCGACTCGGAATCACGCCGGGTCGCGCGACTTCTTGTTTTCAACTATTGTTTAAAAGAGACGTGACAATGAGTAAACGAACGCTACGACAAATAATCGTCGCGTCGCTGGCGATTTCGGCGACGCTTGTCTTCGGCTCGTTCGCGAAGGCGCAAGAGGAGCCGACCGCGGGATTTCGAGCGAGAATAGAAGCGGACTGGGCGAAGCAGGAAGGAACTCGCGACCGAACGGTCGGAACAAAAGACGCGCTCGACGATTTAATCGCGCGTTCCGGCGATCTTCTGGCCTGTCTTGAAGAGAACGAATACGTCGACGCGGACAAGCTCGACGCGTTCCGCGACGCGATCGCCGCCGCGAAACAATTTGCGAACGAAAAATCCGCAAGCGCCGACGAAGAAGCGATTGCAAGCGCCTATCGCGCGTTGCGCTGGGCGTCGCGCGACGCGATTTTCGCCAACGAACTGCTCAAGGACACGCCGATCGTTTTTGAAAAAGCGAATCGGTTTGGGTTCCAGATCCTGCAGGAATATCTCTCGTATTACGAACGCTATTCGAACCAGCGCGGCGGCGGCCTCTTCCGACTGGAAAAGCCCGGCTTTTCCTTTAAGACGACGGAGCTGAGCGCGGACTTCCCGCGCGGCCTGTTCGCGACGCCGAGCTTGTCTTACGACGCGAAAACGCTCTATTTCGCGTTCGCCGACTTCTCGAAAGTTCAGGACCCCGATCCCGACGCGCCCGTGCGCAACGCGTATCACATGCGCGCCGAAGGGGACGCGACCGAACAAGTCGCGCAATTCCTGACCGAGTCGGACGGCAAATATTGCCTGTACCGCATGAATCTTGAAACGGGCGAGTCGGAAAAACTCACCGACGGTCCCTGGGACGATTTCGATCCGACGTTGTTGCCGGACGGCAGTTTGGCGTTCATGTCGACGCGACGCGGCGGGTTCGCGCGTTGCAATCAGACGTGGGAGCCGATCATGGTCGCCACGCTCCATAAACGAACGCCGGACGGTCAGATCCGTCATTTGTCGTGGCATGAAACGAACGAATGGACGCCCTCCGTCCTCGACGACGGCCGCATTCTCTACACGCGCTGGGATTACGTCGACCGCAACGCGGCGCGTTTCCAGGGGTTGTGGCTCACGAACCCCGACGGAACCGGCGCCGTGACGCTCTTCGGCAACTACACCGAAAGCCCCGTCGCGTGCATTCAGGGACGTCCGATTCCGAATTCGAACAAGATCGTCTTCACCGCGACGGCGCACCACACGGCGGTCGGCGGATCGATCGTCATTCTTGATCCGACGAAAGTTAAGTACGATCCCGAGACGGGTCAGGACTCCCCCGAGTCGATCGAACGCATTACGCCCGAAATCGCGTTTCCGGAAACGCCGAACGACGACGGCGAAATGAACCTTCCGGATCAGTACTATTACAGCCCGAACCCGCTGTCGGAAGATTTCTTCCTCGTTTCGTACAGCTTCGATCCCGCCAACGGCTACCTGACGACCAACGGCAATCTGACCGAAGACACGGTCGGCAGCGGCAAACTTGGATTGTACTATCGCGACCGATTTGGGAACCTGGAGCTTCTCTTCGACGACGAAAAATACAGCTGCCGCTACCCGCTCATTTTGCGCGAACGCGAAACGATCCCCGCGAAGATTCCGTCCCTGTTGCCCGACGAGTCCGCGTCGAACGTCGAGCGCGCCGCCGACGGCAAGACGGAGACCGGAACGTTCACGCTCTTCGACGTTCGCGAGTCGCTCTGGCCGTTCCCCGAGGATCGTAAAATCAAGGAACTGCGCGTTTATCAGCTCCTGCCGAAGTTCCCGTCGCACGCGGGGCACCTTCCGCCGGTCGGGCACGATTACGCGGGGAACGCGCGCATGTATCTCGGATCGGTTCCGGTCGAGGACGACGGCAGCGCGTACTTTACCGCGCCCGCGCGCAAGCCGCTCTATTTCCAGGCGGTGGACGAGTCGGGTCGCGCCGTGCAGACGATGTTGAGCGAAGTCTACCTGCAGCCGGGCGAAAATCGCGGCTGCGTCGGCTGTCACGAGCAGCAGCAGACGACGTTTCCGAACTCGGAGAACCGCGTGAAAGCGGCGCTTCGCGCGCCGTCGGAGCTCGCCCCCGGTCCGGAAGGAAGCGCCCCGTTCAGCTTCCCGATTTTGATGCAGCCGCTTCTGGACAAGCGCTGCGTCGAATGCCATTCGGGCGAAGAAGGGTCCGCGAGGCCCGCGCTCACGGGCGACGTCGAAGATCATTTCACCGTGTCGTACAACAGATTGAAGCCGTATCTCCAATGGTACGCGTGGTTTGACACGTATCACGAAGTCGTTTCGCTGCCGGGCGAATGCGGCGCCGACATTAGTCCGTTGTCCGGAATCATTGACGACGACAATCACAAAGATATCGGCCTGACCGACGAGGAACGGCGTTTGATCTACTTCTGGCTCGATTCGAACATTCCGTTCTACGGCGTTTATCGCGAAGACGAACAGGAACGCCAGCAACGCGGCGAGAAAGTTCCCCCGCCCGCTTTGCAGTAGGAAAACGTTTGACTCAGGTCGACGATAACGCGACAGCCCGGCGCGACGCCTAAACGACGCGCCGGGCTGTTTTGTCTTTTGCCGCTCCGTCGACGTCGACGAGCGTCGCGGCGCCTGTCCCTAAGAACGAACCGTTGATTTTTCGAGAAGCGTCCCGCGCGAAGCGCGGATAGCCGTCGCGTGATCGCGACGGAATCGGGCTTACGCCTGATTCAAAAGGCGCGGCGTTTTTGACGTCGCGTTGATTGAGGAATCCTACTTTTTCGCGTCGCGTGTTTTTTCCCGCGCGCGGCGCGGAGAGCCGATTTGACCGCCGTTGCGAACGTCGGTTTGTCGATTTCGCCGGGGCTGTCGCCGTCTCCGCGCTTCTTATTATTGAACTTCGTCCGTCTTATGACAGGCGGCGTCTTGTTTTTTCGCAAGTTCGACTTCATAGTCGGCGATCTTTTGCAGAAACGCGTCGCTAAACGTAAGTTGTTCGGCGTACCGAATCGCCTCGTCGAACATTCCGGCGCGACGCAACACGTCGATTTTCATTATCTTAAGATGTTCGTTGTCCGGCTGTTGTTCGATCCATTTTTCCAGCGGCTCGATCGCGAGTTTTCGACACGCGGTCGCGCCGGGATCGTCCAGAAGATCGTCGGACGCCCACGCGGCTTCGAGCGCCGACCAGTACGCGTTGCGCGCGTCTCCGACGCGGGTCTTAATCAAATAGAGCCGATAGAACTGCTTCGCGAGATCCGACAGAAACGCGATTCCTCCGCAACCGACGTATTCCGGCGTTTTAAGAAACGCCGCGTCGACGGGCGGCCTGTCGGTCAACTTGCTCGCGACGTACGAACAGTAGGGACATTCCTGAACCCACGAGAACATCGTGCTTCGTCGCGTCTCAGGGGGTCGCGTGTCGAGATCGTAGACGTCGGACTCGTCCGAGCCCATGACGATTCTGTGTCGCGATATCTTGCCGCAAAGAGGACACTTATACGCGCCCGTCGTTTCGGTGAACATCGTAAACTCCTTCTGTTGATAATTATTCTTTTCCGTCGGTCAAAACGGCGTGGGAGATTTCGTATTTGCCCCCCTGCCAGCCGTAGAGTTTGAAACGCGGATTGTCGTTGAGGTTGCGCAACATCTCTTCGTCGTCGATCGTAACGTCGAAGACTTTCTCTCCGTCGAAGAAACACGTTATTCGCGCGTCGTCGCGAACCATTTTGATCCGATACGTCTTACCCGGCTCCCATTTCGGCTCGGGTTTCTCCGCCAGAACATGACGCTCTTCGCTATCTTTATACGCGACGAGCTTCGCGCCGTCGGGATTGATTTCGAAGTACAGCGTTCTGAACATGTTGGGCGTTTCGGACGGTCCGATCGACGCGAACGCGTACGA
>JAEEGL014112260.1_pt1 | contig 16318 bp, 11 predicted proteins | sample 9134231 | NCBI WGS metagenome assembly JAEEGL01 (sample SAMN16246548, study PRJNA631951) | gut metagenome | biome: gut microbiome; feature: rumen; material: fiber-attached | host: Bos | place: Iran: Karaj | collected 2018-10
AGATCATCAGGACTTTTTTCATGAAATGAAGGGCCTTTCGGGGGTCTCGCCGGCGTGATCCGGCAAAAGTCATTGTATCACAGGCGGGCGAAAAGGGCAAAAAATGTTGAGAAAGCAGGCTTCCGGCACGCTTCGCCTTGACAGATACCGGCCGGGTCTGTAGATTATAAATGGGATTTTGTGCGCTTTTCGCGAAGATCCCGCAGTACCACAATACGGGAGGGAAGTATGGAGTTCACTATGATCGAAGCGGGCTGGCTGTCGCTTTTGCCCCCGCTGATCGCCATCGTACTGGCTTTGCTTACCAAGGAGGTCTACTCCTCTCTGTTTCTCGGTCTCCTGTCGGGAGTGCTGATCTACAGCTTCTCGGGAGGCGGATCGGTCGTTTCGGCCGCTGCGACGGCCTTCGATATGATGTATTCGAAGATCGCCGACAACGCTTACATGATCATTTTCCTGGCCCTGCTCTGGGCGGTGGTCGTACTGGTCTCGAAGTCCGGCGGCAGTCAGGCGTACGGACGCTGGGCCGGCAAACGGCTGAAAAACCGGCGCTCGGCGTCGTTTGCCACCTCGCTGCTGGGCGTTCTCATCTTTATTGACGACGGCTTCAACTGCCTGACTGTCGGGACCGTCATGCGGCCGATCACCGACCGGATGAAGATCTCCCGCGAGAAGCTGGCCTATATCATCGACGCGACGGCGGCCCCGGTCTGCATCATCGCGCCGGTCTCCAGCTGGGCGGTCGCGGTCGCGAGCGAAGTCAGCCAGACGGACGGATTCAACGTTTTCCTGTCCACGATCCCCTATAACCTCTACGCGCTCCTGACGATCCTCATGGTCCTGTTTGTCTGCTGGACCGGCCGGGATTTCGGGCCGATGAAGACGGCGGAGGCAGCGGCGCTGGCGAAAGCGGCCGAAGAAGAAAAAGAAGAGGATGAGCGGAAACCGAAGGGCCGGGTGGTCGACCTGGTGCTGCCGATCCTGGTGCTGATCGTCTGTGCGGTCCTGGGAATGGCCTACGTGGGCGGATTCTTCCGGGGCGTCAGTTTTTCCGAGGCGATCGGGGAGAACCCGACGGCCGGACTGACGCTGGGGGCTTTCGCCGGGCTGATCACAGCCTTCCTTCTCTATATTCCGCGCAGGCTGATGACCGCGAAGGAATTCATGACCAATATCGTGAGCGGGATCGGCAATATCGTCCCGCCGATGCTGATCCTGATCCTCTCCTGGAGCCTGGGAGGCGTCTGCCGGGAACTGATCGGCACCGGCAAATTCATTTCCGGCTTCGTCAGCACGACGGATCTGCCGCTGGGCTTTCTGCCTTTCCTGATCTTCGTCGTGGCCGCGCTCATGAGCTTTTCGATGGGGACGTCCTGGGGCACCTTCGGCATGCTGATCCCGATCGTGACGATGATCTGCGCCGCCGACGGCGCGGGCGCGCTGCTGATCCCGACGCTGGGCGCGACGCTGGCCGGTTCGGTCTACGGAGACCACTGTTCGCCCATTTCGGATACGACGATCCTGGCTTCCACGGGGGCGTCCTGCGAGCATATCCGGCACGTGGAGACGCAGCTTCCCTACGCCACGCTGGTGGCTGCGGTCTGCGCGGTGGGATATCTCATTGCCGGCTTTACGCTCACGCCGTGGATCTCGCTGGCGGCCGGGGCGGTCCTTCTGATCGCGGCACTCTTTATTCTGAACAAAGTGGATCCCAAACACTTCGTGAGGAAGAAGGGAAAAACGGAGAGCTGAACAGCCGGCGCTCCGCTGTGTAAAAAAACGGACGATATTTCTGCCGGAGGCGCGAAAACACTTGACGTATCAGCGAAAAAGGTGTATCTTTCTCGGTAGCTTCAGGGATAGATGCGTCGTCAGCCTTGCCTGAGACCGCCTGCGGGGGAGACCTTCCCCGTGCCGGACGGAAACAGGATGGGCTGGTCTTGTGCGGGAAGCGCATCCTGTCCCGGGCGCTGCCCCTTGCGGCAGGGCGGCTGTTTCGGCCGCCGTCCGAACAGGAAGGAAAATGGAATATTTTCCAATAATCAATCATAAAAGGAGAAATACAACTATGAAGAAGGTTGTAGCACTGCTGCTGGCCGCGCTGATGGTCTTCACGCTGGCCGGCTGCGCGGGCGGCAAGGTCCTGAAGGACGAAGGCCACGCGATGTGGAACGCCCTCGGAGCCTACAAACTGGCTGACGGGACCGACAACGGCTGGGGCGACAAGTCCGCCGAGGTTTTCGAGAAATCCGCGATGAAGGCGATTTCCCTGAACGACGTCAAGAAGATCGACAAGACTCTGTATGAGACCCTGTCCAAGAAGGACGTGAAGTACCTCTACACGATCGACATCCTGGTCGGCACCAACGATGCCGGCTGGACCACCCCCTTCGTGAAAGACGGCAAGAAGTACATCGCGGACGGCTCCTACGCGTTCAAGGCCGGCGCCTGCACCGTCGAGATGGACGGCAGCACCAAGGTCTACTCCGTGGATCAGTGGATCTCCGATCCCAAGACCGCGTACGTCGAGTCCCTGACTCCCGCCACTCTGTATTATCCGAGCTGGCAGGAAGAGGCCGATGAGTTCGGTATGACCTGGGCGAGCAACCCCGTGGTGACCGGCGGCGCCGGTGTGTACACCATGATCGTGGCCCAGTACAAGAACGCTTCCGCCGCCGGAACGCCCGGCTACGGCGCTGCCGCCATCCTGAAGGAGAAGAAGGACGGCATCGAGTACAAGGAAGACGTGGCCGAGCACACCTACGGCATCGTGGGCAGCTTCGAAGCCTCCGGATGGGCAGACGGCAAGGATATCCCGATGACCGCTGACGGCGCCAACATCTGGAAGGGTGAAGTCACCCTGAAGGCCGGCGACGAGTGGAAGGTCCGCGCGGACGGTCAGTGGATCGACAGCTGGGGCTCCAACGGCTACAACGGCGAGAACTTCAAGTGCGAAGCCGACGGGACCTACGTCGTGACCCTGAACCTGACCGACAACACTGTTACGTTCCAGGCGAAATAAGTTCGCTTGACAGGAGGGGCTTCCGCAAAGAAGCCCCTCTGTCTTCTTTTTATTCGGTATGGCCGAAAAAAGATCCCTGGGAGGCCCGATATGAAGCTGAAACGAACTGTATGCCTGCTGCTGGCTGCGCTGCTTGCGGCGTCGGCCTTCGGCTGCGCCAAAAAGCCCCCCGTGTACGAGGATTTTCAGAACAGCTACGTCGATGAGCTGCCCGAAAACGCGGAAGACGGGCTGACCCTCCACGCGTTCAACTGGACCTACCGGGAGATCACGGAGAACCTGGACAGCATCCGCCATGCCGGGTTCAAAAACGTGCTCACGATGCCCGTGCAGCAGCCCAAGAGCGGCGGCTCTTCCTGGTGGGCGTTCTATCAGCCTTTAAGCTTTTCCATCGGCGACAACTCCGCCCTGGGGACCAAAGAGGAACTGACCGAGCTCTGCGCGGAAGCGGAAAAACGCGGCATCTGCATCCTGGCGGATATCGTGGTCAACCATCTGGCAACGACGGACGACGAGGGGAAAGAGCCCGACGGCACCCCCACGGTCTCCCCGGCCGTTGCCGAGTACGAACCCCGCATCTACGCGAACCGGAACGAGGATACGGACGGCACCGGACTGACCTTCCATCACAATAAAGACGCCGCCGGTTCCGGCGCGGACACACAGTACTACCCCTACGGCAACCTTCCGGATCTGAATACCGCCAATGCCTACGTGCAGCAGCGGGTGCTGGATCTCCTGAAGGAGTGCATTGACGCGGGCGTGGACGGGTTCCGTTTCGACGCCGCGAAACACATCGAAACATCCGCTGATCCGAACTATCCCAGCGATTTCTGGGAAAACACGCTCGGAAAAGCGAAAACATATTACAGAGAAAAGACCGGGAAGGAGCTCTACGCCTACGGCGAGATCCTGAACGGCCCCACGGCGCGCAGCCTGCAGAACTATACCTCCCTGATGCGGATCACGGACGACGGCTTCGGGGGACAGCTGCGGCCGGCCCTGGCTTCGAAGGATCCCTCGAAGATCCTGAACGCCTCTCTCAAAACGGGCAATGCTTCCGAACTGATCGCCTGGGTGGAGAGCCACGACGAGTACGTGGTGGCGGAGTCTCATTACTCGGACGTGCGCGTGGCCAAATACTGGTCGATCATCGCTTCCAAGAAGGGTCTGGGCGGTCTCTTCCTGGCCCGTCCCACAGCGGAACTGACCGTCGGCCAGATCGGCTCCTACGCCTTCGAGAGCGAGTACGTGGCGGTCTCCAACCGCTTCCACAACCGGTTTTACGCGGCGGATTCCTACGAATCCGTGACGGAGACGTACTACGTGGTCGAGAAGATCGCTGCGGGAGACCAGGGAGCGCTGATCTTCAACACGGGCGATACCGATCCCGAAAAGACGGTCCGGGTGACCGTCCCGCATCTGGAAAACGGGAATTACTACGACGCGCTGACCGGCCGGAAGATCGTGGTGCACGAGCATACGGCTTATGTGCAGTTTGAAGCGAACGGGATGGCTTTCCTCACCCGGTCGAAGGACATCTACCCGCAGCTGGACATCTCCGAGCGGAGCTGTTCCTTCGTCGGAGACAAGGAGATCAACCTGGCGGCGCGGAATGCCGACGAGGCATATTACTATTTCAACGGCAAGTCCGCCGAAAAGCACGTTTTCGACAAGACGGCGACGGCCCGTCTGAGCGGACAGACCGAAAACGGGAAGGCAGAGCTGACCGTGGTCCTTCGGAACGGGAAAAACACGCTGGAAAAGACCTTCGTCTACCGGGAACTGCAGCTGATCGACGGGTATTTCAACGTGGTGGGCATCCCGGAGAAATACCTGAGCGGCGACTACGATATCTGGCTCTGGACCTGGTCGCCCGGTGTCTGGAGTCAGAAATATGAGATCCGGGACGGCGTCCTGCTGGTGAACACCCAGGGGATGACCGGCTTCCTGGTGGCGGTGTTTGAAAAAGGATACACGATCCAAAACCTTTCCGCATGGGACGCCGGCGTCCTGAAGCAGAGTTCCGATATCAAGGGAGATATCCTGAAGCAGGGTTTCTTCGATCTGAGCGGTTTTTAAAAGGAGGTCTTCATGAAGATCAGAAGATGGCTGGCAGCGTTCGCGCTGCTTATCGGCACGGCGGCGCTGCTCGGCGGCTGCAAGGGCGCGGAGGGACCGGACGACAAGCCGATCAAACTGGAGCCGGCGGGAAACGTGATCGCGAAGTACGTGAAGGACGCGACCGATTATTCCTCGAAACCGGCCGAAAAGACGAAGATCGTCCGACTGCACTACCGGCGGAACGACGACTCGCTGAATGACCGGAGCAATTATCAGGCCTGGAACGTCTGGGCTTGGGATATGACGAACGGCGGAAACGGTGCGGCCTACGAGTTCACCGGCTACGACGATTACGGGGTCTACTGTGATCTCGATCTGGCGGTCATCGGCGAGGGAAGAGAGATCGAAAAGCTCGGCTTTATCGTCCGGACCGACAACTGGTCGAAGGATCCGGACGGCGACCGCTCGATCGATATCCTGCCCGAGACCCCTGGCGGCGTGCAGGGCGTCTGGGTGCGCACGACCGAATCCACGGTCTTTGACACGCAGGAAAACGCTCTGAAATCCATCGTCAGCTACTCGCTCCTCCGGGATTCCAAGACCGTCACCGTCTATTTCAAGCCGCTGGCCGCGGATTTCAAGACGTACGCCGCCCGCTTCTCGGTGACCGTGAACGGCGAAGAAGTGAAAGACTTCACGATGGGAGAGTATGATGCCTCGGGGAAGATGGTCGACCTGAAGCTGAAGAAAGATATCGACCTCTGCGACGTTGTGACGATCGGCTACCGCTTTGATCCCACCTGGACCTGCAGGGTCGAACTGATGATGACAAACTACTACGACACAGACGAATTCAATACACGCTATGCCTACGACGGGACCGACCTCGGCGCGACCTTCGACAACGAGAACGATCCGAAAGCCACGACCTTCAAAGTGTGGGCGCCCACCAGCACGAAGATGGTGCTGAATCTCTATGAGACCGGCGACTACATGACGGAGAAGGCTCCGGCCCGGACCCTGGAGATGACGAAGGGGGAGAAAGGCGTTTTCGCCGTGACCGTTCCGGAAGACCTGGACGGGAAATACTACACCTACACCGTCACCAACTCCAAGGGCACGAACGAAGTGGTCGACCCCTATGCGAAGAGCGCGGGCGTGAACGGCCGGCGCGGCATGGTCGTCAATTTCACGAAGCTCAACGCGTCCCTCGCGGGATGGAGCAGCGACAGGCGTCCGTTTGAAGGAAACGGCGTGGACGCGGTCATCTACGAGGCGCACGTCCGTGACATGACCATCAGCCCGACGAGCGGCGTGAAGAAGGAATACCGGGGCCGCTTTATGGGCCTGGCCCAGACCGGCACCACCTATACGGAGGGCGGCGTGACCGTCACGACCGGCCTCGACCATCTGAAGGAACTGGGCATCACCCATGTGCAGCTGCAGCCCTTCTACGATTATTCGTCGGTGGATGAGACGGCTTCCGGCACCGACGTCTCCAAAACAAACTATAACTGGGGCTATGACCCCCTGAACTACAACGTCCTCGAGGGCAGCTACTCCACCGACCCGTACGACGGCTTCGTGCGGATCCGGGAATTCAAACAGATGATCATGGCCCTGCATCAGGCCGGCATCTCCGTGAACATGGATGTGGTCTATAACCACACCAGCGCTTCCGAGAATTCCTCGCTCAACCTGCTGGTCCCTTATTACTATTACCGCACCCGCGCGAACGGCGCTTTCTACAACGGCTCCGGCTGCGGGAACGAACTGGCGTCCGAACGCTACATGGTCAACAAGTTCTTCCGCGAGTCCTGCCTGTTCTGGACCGTGGAATACCATCTGTCCGGTTTCCGCTTTGACCTGATGGGCCTCATCGACAACCAGACGATGATCGACATCTACAGAGATCTGAGCGCAGTCTACCCGCAGATCATGGTCTACGGCGAGCCCTGGACCGGCGGGACCTCCAAACTGAAGGGCGGCATTTCCGACACGCTGCTGAAGGGGCAGACGACCGTGCAGGATTCGCTGGCGCAGGATTATTTCTGCGGGAGCGGCGTTCTGGTCGGCGCCTTCAACGACGTGATCCGCAACGCGGTCCGCGGGGGGAACAACCCCGACCAGGGCTATGTACAGGGGAGCGGCATGAATGCCTCCATGATCGCCATGGGCGTGGAAGGCGTCTTTTCGAAAGGCACCGTCAAGACGCAGGCGATCGACCCGAACCAGGTCCTCAACTACGTTTCCTGCCACGACAACTTCACTCTGTACGACCAGCTGGCCCAGACGATGAATCCCGGCGGGCTTCCGGCGGCCTATACGCAGGCCGATTCCATCATCTTCCTGGCGGAGGGCGTGCCGTTCATCCAGGAAGGCGAGGAATTCATGCGCAGCAAATGGAATGAGGATACCGGGAAGTACGAGGGCAATTCCTACAACGTCGGCGATCACGTGAACCTGATGGATTATTCCCTGAAGATCAAAAACGCGGAAGTCTGCGCCAAGATCAGGGAGCTGATCGCCTTCCGGAAAGCCCAGCCGGCCTTCCGTCTGGCCGACCGGCAGTCTGTCAGGGACAGCCTGAAAGACGTTTCCTCCGATACCAGCATCGTCCGCTATACGGTGGACGGCCTGACGGTGATCCATACGATCCTGCCGAAGACGGTCGAGCTCGACGGCACGTACGAGATCCTGTATTCGAACCTCCGCGCCGCCGGCGCCGATGTTACCGGGACGCTGACGCTGGAAGGAAACGAATCCGTCGTTCTGAAGAAGGTGAGATAAATGTTCCGGCACGGGGAAGCCAGTACGGAAGTCGATAAAAAACCGTTCGTCTTTACGCTGGCGGCGTTCGCCGTCAGTCTGGCAACGGCCGTGCTGCTGTTCGTTCTCGGCGGCGGGGAGGGGCTGGCCATCTTCGCGGGCATCCTGCTGGCGGTCGTGGCCGCTGGATCGGGCGCGGTCCTGTTCGCGATGGTGACGGACCGGGCTTACGTCGAGAACGGCGTCCTGACCATGACGTATCTCTTCCGAAAGACGCGGATCCCGGTCGGAGAGATCGGGCGCGTCACGCTGAAGGACGACGTCTATTCGGTCTTCGACCGGAAAGGCGTCCTGAGGGGAACGGTCAACGGCCGGCTGACCGGTATCGGAACCGTGCTGCACGCACTTGATAAGCAGGGGGTCCCGTTCGCCTGACACGGCGCGGGAGAGCCTCTTATAAATAAGAACCATGACAGTGAAGCCAATCACTCGGGAGGAGAAGATAGGGAGGAGATTATGGCAAATCTAAAACTTTCCCACATCTACAAGGTCTATGAAAACGGACACAAGGCGGTGAACGATTTCTCCATCGACATCGCGGACCGTGAGTTCATCGTGTTCGTAGGCCCTTCGGGCTGCGGGAAATCGACCACGCTCCGCATGATCGCCGGACTGGAAACGATCACGGCGGGCGACCTGTTCATCGGCGATACGCTGGTGAACGATATGGAGCCGAAGGACCGCGACATCGCGATGGTCTTCCAGAGCTACGCCCTGTATCCGCACATGACCGTATACGAGAACATGGCGTTCGGACTCAGGAACCGCAAGATGCCCGAAGAGGAGATCAAAGAGCGGGTCATGAAGGCCGCCAAGATGCTCGACATCGAGGACTATCTGGACCGCAAGCCCAAGGCGATGAGCGGCGGCCAGCGTCAGCGTGTGGCGCTGGGGCGGGCGCTCGTCCGCGATCCGAAAGTGTTCCTGCTGGACGAACCGCTGTCCAATCTGGACGCAAAACTCCGCGCCGCGATGCGCACCGAGATCACCGCGCTGCACAAGAGCCTGCAGACCACGTTCATCTACGTGACGCACGATCAGGTGGAGGCCATGACCATGGGCACCCGTATCGTCGTGATGAAGCTCGGCTACGTGCAGCAGATCGACACGCCCATGAACCTGTACAACGCTCCGTACAACAAATTCGTGGCCGGATTCATCGGCACGCCGCAGATGAACTTCTTCGACGTGTGCCTGAAGAGAGAGGGCGACGAAGTCTTCGTGCTGTTCCCGAACGGCGACCGCGTGAGCGTCCCGTACGAGAAGGTATCGAAGATCCACGACCGCTACCTCACCGGCGATACGAAGGTGATCTTCGGCATCCGCCCCGAGCACATCGCGGTGAACAAGGACGGAAACGGCCTGCGCTTCGTCGTGACGAACGTGGAACGCCTGGGCAACGAGACGATCATCTACGGCAAGCTGGGCGATCAGCTGGGCGAATTCACGATGAAGGACGAGGGCAACAATATCATCGTCAAGGTCGTGGACCGGGACGATATCGCGGTCGGCGACGTGATCTACGCGGAGCCCAACCCGAACAAAGTCCATTTCTTCGACGCGGAGACCGAGATCACGCTGATGGACAAGATCCCTCCGTACAATACGCTGAAAGCGAAAGCCGACGGCAATACGATGCGCGTGCTCGGCACCGACGTGCCGCTGCCGCCCGTATTCAGGGAAGCCCTGCAGGGAGCCGGCTCCTTCGAACTCAGCGTCCCGCCCGCGGCCATCGTGCCCGGCGAGGATTTCTGTCTGAAGGTGGCCCGCATCGAGGCGGCCGACGACAAGCGCCTGGCCTACCTCGTGAACGGAAAGAGTTATCTGTTCGCGCTGGTCGGAGAGGACGTCCGCGAAGGCGACGACTACCGCTTCTCGCTGCGGAATGAGAAGCTGAACCTGACCGTGGACGGGAACGAAGTCCTGAAGGCCGTTTCCGACGAGGAGTCGCTGGAAGGCGGCTTCACCAGGACGGAAGTCAAGGAGAACGGAGACCGGGTCCTGCACTTCTTCTATCATCTGGGCGATTACGAGGTCGAGGCCGCGCCCGAGCACGGCTACAAGATCAATTCGATCGACGGAGACCGCTGCTACAAGAACACCTACCGCTACGCCTTCCCTCGGGAAGCCGTCCGTTTCGCGGAAGATGCCGAGCCCGCGCTGGAATGCCGGGTAAAGGAGATCCTCGATTACGGGAACATCCAGTTCGCGAAGGCGGAGGCAAACGGGCAGGAACTGCTGCTCCACGTGGCGCCCGATTTTGCGGCGGACCGTATCCGGGCGGCGGTGGACAGTAGCGACATCTCGGTGTATTCGACCGCGATCGAACTGAAGCTCTGCTGATATGAAGGCAGTCGTGAGCGGGACCGAGATCGAGCTGGAGCCGAATTCGAAGCCCTATCTGCTCAAGCGGATCGTGGCGGACGGGTTCGACATCGTGCTCATCGCCGGACTGTTCCTGCTTTTCACCGCGCTCGTCATGCGCACGTCCCTCGCGGACACCTACCACGCGCACTTTGACCGCTCCGAGACGATCAAAACGGAAACGGCAAAGGCCCTCGAAAACGACCAGCAGGCCGTGAGCGAGGCGCTCGGAAACAATGCCGAATACCGGGACGAGGTCTTCGCGGCCAACCTGCACAGCTATCTCCTGAAGGCGCTCGCTGCCTTCGCCGCGGAGGTGCTCGTGCTGCTCGTCTTTCCTCTTTCGAACAGAGACAGGGCGACGCCCGGCAAGAAGATGACCGGGATCCTGCTCTTCAACGGAACGAGGCGGACGCGGGCCGCGTGGTACCAGATCGTCGGACGCTTTCTGTTCGTCCTTCTGATCGACAGCCTGGCCCTGTATCTCTTTACCGGGATCCTGACCTTCTTCCTGGTGCCGGCCCTTCGGCTCACGGAAATGCTGACGAACAAAAAGAACCGGACGATCTGCGATCTTATGACGGGTACGACGGCGATAGAGAAACTATCCTATCAGGGAATCAACTAATACGGGGAGGAAACCACTATGAAAAAGCTTACGGCGCTCCTTATAGCGCTCATCATGGCCGCGGTGCTGCTTTCGGGCTGCGGCGGCGGAGACGGCAATGTGATCCGCGTCTGGGTCGGTGAAGAATCGGCCGAATTCTACCAGAAAGTATGCGACCGCTACCTGCAGGAGCATCCTGATTTCGGTTATAAGATCGAGGTCAAGGGCATGGACACCGGCTCGGTCGCCGGCACCATCACCACCGACCCCACGGCGGCGGCCGACATCTACACCGTCGCACACGACAACATCGGCAAGCTGGCCTCCACCCAGTGCGCGAAGCCGATCGTGGACCAGAGCCTGATCGACCAGGTCAAGGCCGACAACCCGGAAGCCTACCAGGGCGTCATCTATTCGACGATCAACGGCAACACCTACCTCTACGGCGTGCCGTACATCTCCCAGGCGCTGTTCCTGTACTACAATAAAGCGCTGGTGACCGAAGAGCAGGCCCAGACATTTGAGGGCCTGAGAGAAGCGGCCAAGGCGGTCGGCGAGAACACCAAGGCCGTCACCGTGACGGGCGCCGACGGCTTCAACATGTCCTTCGCGCTGCTCGCCCAGAGAGCCAGCGACCACTACACCACGGTCAAGATCTATGAAGGCGCCGAGACCGTCTCCGGCGGTTCCAAGGGCAAGAGCAACTGCCAGGGCGACGATACCGTCGCGATCGTGCGCTGGCTGCAGGCCTACGCCGAGGACCCGAACGGATTCAAGTGGGCCTCTCCCGACGGCTGGGACACTGACCTGGATCACAAGGGCGCGCTGGCCGTGATCGGCGGCGCCTGGCATTACAACACCGCGAAAGCGGCCCTCGGCGAGACCAACCTCGGCATCGCCCTGATCCCGACCTTCACCCTGACGGCGGAAGCGACGGAAGGCCTGAGCGGCGTTCAGGCGGGCGACGTGTACCGCGGCGGCACCTTCGCCGACTGCAAGTGCTTCATGATCAACGCGACCTCGGCGAAGGGCAAATACGAGAAAGAGCAGCAGCTGATCAAGTATCTCGCGAGCAAGGAAGTGCAGAACGAATCCTTCCTCGAAGTCCTGAACGTCCCGGCCTACAAGGGCGCGGCCGACTTCATCAGCAAGAGCTTTAACGAAGGCAAGATCACCGAGAGCCAGTACATGCTGGCCGTGAAGCAGGTCGAGATGGCGGAGTGGGGCATCCCGCAGCCGTTCCTGACCGGCACGCTGAACACCTATTACTACTCGAAGAACGCTCCGGAAGTCTTCCGCGCGATGATCGACAAGACCGCGTATCCGACGACCGGCGACCAGATCCTGACCGAGACGACTTCGATCGAAGGCATCCGCAAGGGCCTGTATCTGATGGAATACATCTGGATGCACGGCCAGAAACCGAACGAGTTCCCGGCAAAACTCCCGGCGGAGGGGTAAGATTGGCCCGCATGGGTCCCTGAACCATTTTGTGGAGGGAAAAATATGGGTTCCAAATCATTAAAGGCCCCGGCGGGAAAAGGCAGCGGGCTGACGTTCTTCGAGAAGATCCGGAAGACGTTTTCCGATTTCGGGAAACGCTTCGCCGACGGATCTCTCGGGACGAAGCTGTCGCACTTTATCTTCGGCGCCGGGAACTTTTACCACGGACAGTACGTGAAGGGCGCGGTCTTTCTGCTGCTGCAGTTAGGCATCCTGGCCCTCATGATCTTCTGCCCGTCGGTCAACGGGACGCCGTACGGCTGGAAAGCCCTGCGGAATCTGTCCCTGAAACACGTCTTTGAGGGCGGGGAATTCGACCCTGACACCGGCGAGTTCCAGGTCGGTTCGGACTGCAAGCTGATGATCCTGTTCGGCTTCGTCACGATCGCGATGATCGTCATCTACTTCCTGGTCTGGAACATGAACATCAAGTCGTCGGTCAAGGCGGATACCGACCGGAAGATCGGCAAGAAGCCGACCACCTTCAGGGAGGATCTGAAAGAGCTGCTGGATGGCAAGTTCCATGTGCTCATGCTCACCCCGACCTGCATCGCGGCGGCCATCTTTACGATCCTGCCGACGATCTTCATGATCTCGCTGGCGTTCACGACCTACAATACGCCGGATATGAACGACCTCGGGACGAACCTCTTCCACTGGAACGGCCTGGATAACTTCCGGGCGGTGTTCACCGGAGAAGGCTCGCTCGGTATGGAGATCAAGAACCGCTTCCTGCCTGTCCTCGGATGGACTTTCATCTGGGCCATCTTCGCGACCCTGACCTGCTACTTCGGGGGCATCATCCTGGCGCTCCTGATCAACAAGAAGGGCCTGAAAGGCAAGAAGATATTCCGGACGATCTTCATCTTCACGATCGCGGTCCCGCAGTTCATCTCCCTGCTGGCGGTGCGCAACCTGCTCGGTGAGTACGGCCCCTTCAACCAGCTCCTGAAGGATCTGGGCTGGATCAAGGAATCGATCGGTTTCCTGGGGCTGAAAGTCAGCGACAGCGAGACCCTGGCCAAGTTCATGGTCATCCTGATCAACATGTGGGTCGGCATCCCCTATACGATGCTGATGACCTCCGGCATCCTGATGAACATCCCGGCGGACCTTTACGAGGCGGCCCGGGTCGACGGCGCTTCCACGATGAAGATGTTCTTCAAGATCACGCTGCCGTACGTCATCTTCATCACGACGCCGTACCTCATTTCCAGCTTCGTGGGCAACATCAACTCCTTCAACACCATCTTCCTGCTGACGGGAGGCGGCCCGACCTACGTGGGCTACCAGGCCGGCGGTACCGACCTTCTGGTGACCTGGCTCTATAAGGTGACGATCGATCAGGGCATGTACAACACAGGCGCGGTCATCGGTATCTTCACCTTCCTGATCACGGCCACCATCACGCTGGTCACGTATCGCCGCAGCAAGGCTTACAATGAGGAGGATACGTTCCAATGATTACCGGAAACAGAAAGATCCGCAGCCAGTCCCGCAACCGCAGGGTCAGCCTCGGGGCCACGTATACGATCCTGGTCATCCTGGGCATCATCTGGCTGATTCCGCTCCTTTGGATCGTCCTTTCCGCCTTCCGCTGCGAATATCAGCCTGACGGTACTTTCATCGGCCGCGTCACCTCGAACTTCTTCCCGAAAGCGGTCGGGTTCAAGAACTTTGCCGATCTGTTCTCGGCCACCTACTACGGTGTGTCGAAGGCCTTCGGGAGATGGGTGCTCAATACCCTGCTGATCTCGGTGATCTGCTGCATCATCTCCACGCTGCTCGTGCTGTCCGTGGCGTACTGCATGTCGAAGCTGAAATTCCGGCTGCGGAAGGCCTTCATGAACATCACGATGATCATCGGTCTGTTCCCGGGCTTCATGAGCATGATCGCCATCTACTTCCTGCTCAAGTCGATCGGTCTGACCGGCAACCCGACGCATCCCGAATACTCGGTCATCGGTCTGATCCTGGCCTACAGCGCCGGCGCCGGACTGGGCTTCCAGATCGCGAAGGGTTTCTTCGACGTGATCCCGAACGCCCTGGTCGAATCGGCCAAGCTGGACGGCTGCACCAACTTCAAGATCTTCCGGCAGATCATCCTGCCGCTCGCGAAGCCGATCATCATCTATCAGGCCCTGATGAGCTTCATCGGACCGTGGATGGACTTCATCTTCGCGAAGGTCATCATCGGCGCGGACAACGCGAAATACTGGACGGTCTCGGTCGGCCTGTATTCGATGCTGTTCGGCACGCACCCGGATACGAACCTGTTCACTCAGTTTGCGGCGGGCTGCGTGATCGTGGCCATCCCGATCGTGACGCTGTTCATGTTCCTGCAGCGTTACTACGTGGAAGGCGTGACCGCCGGTGCGGTAAAAGGCTGACCCGAGGCCGGCCGTATGTCAGAAAGGCGCTGTCCGCGAGGGCAGCGCCTTTTTTGACGGTGTTTGCGGGTTGACATTCATGACGGCCGTGCTATCTTTATCCTGTGAGACCCATACCGTGAAAGGAGCGGAAATATGAAGATATCTACCAGCAATCAGCTGATCCGGGTCCGGGTCGGAGATATCCCCGCGCTGCGGATGATCCGCGAGGCGGGGTTCGACGGGATCGATTACGGCTTTTTCGATATGAGCCCCGACAACGATATTCTGGAACTGCCGGATGCCGAGCGGGAGCGGCTCGCGTATGAGATCCGGAACGAGGCGGAGAAACTCGGCCTTTCTTTCCCGCAAAGCCATGCCGAACTGAAATACGGCTGGGGCGCCTGGGCCATCAAGATCGACGAGGAGGACTGGGCTTACCGCAGGATCCTGCGCGGCATGGAATATGCTTCGAGGATCGGCTGCCGGCAGATCGTGATCCACACGGTGCGCTGTCCGAAGGAAATGCCTCAGGAGGAGATCGACCGCTTCAATACGGAGTTCATGCGTTCATTTATTCCCTATGCGGAACGCTGGGACCTGTTGATCGGGATCGAGAACCTGTTCCGGCGGGAAGCGGAAAAGGGCGTTTTTTCCGGCCGCCAGCATACGGCCGAAAGTATGAACCGCTTCGTGGACGGGCTGGGAAGCGACCGCTTCCGGGTCTGTGTCGACACGGGGCACGCGGCGCTCTGCAGAACGAAGCCCGAGGATCTGATCCGGGGACTGAGCCCGGACCGCCTGACGATGCTCCATATTCAGGATAACGACCTGACGGACGACCGGCACCTGCTGCCGTATCTCGGCGAACTGGAATGGAAACCGGTCACAGATGCGCTGCGCGAGATCGGCTACCGGGGCAGCCTGAATTTCGAAGCACTCAAATGGATGAAGAAGTTCCCGACAGAACTGTTCCCGGCAGCGCTCAGGCTGCTGGCGGAAACGGCCAGACTGATGGCGGACGAGATAGAAAAGGGATAAAGATAAGAATACAAGAGCCGGCCTTTCGGATGAAACGTTAATTGGCGTCGGGGATGGGGGTTGAAACTGGAACTGGTACGCTTTTGGGGATAAATAGGGAGGCAGTGTTTCTTGGGACGAAACGGCGGTCATCTATGACCACGGCGGTCACGCCTATACGGTGTATCTGCGACCGGCGAACAGAAAAGGGACCGTTAAGATCGAAGCATCCCTGACGGAAGAGGATCCGACAGATCTGTTACAGGCCTGCCGATGTTTCGAAGTATAAAAAATGATAATGGCATATCTCTCAAAGCAGGGCTGGCGCAGATGCGCCGGCTCTGTTTGTGTAGCTGAAAGTCAATAGATGAGGGAGACTTCGAAGAGACAACCGAAGTTCCTTAATTGAATTTTGAAATTCAGGTTTGGCCATAGAAAACGGAAGTTAGTTTTTCAGAGAAATGTGAGATAATGACAGAGTATCCTCCCGCGGATAGGAGGAACGATGCCTGAGAAAGAGAGAAAGAAAGGAGCCCATCT
>JAEEGL016533967.1_pt1 | contig 16318 bp, 16 predicted proteins | sample 9134231 | NCBI WGS metagenome assembly JAEEGL01 (sample SAMN16246548, study PRJNA631951) | gut metagenome | biome: gut microbiome; feature: rumen; material: fiber-attached | host: Bos | place: Iran: Karaj | collected 2018-10
AATGCTCTGCATGCGGAGCGATACATGACAGAGACGTAAATGCAGCAATAAATATACTTAGGAAAGGAAAAGAGATCCTGGCATCATAGAGAAGCCGGGATCCCGAAAAGTACCGTGGGTCGCACGGGAAGTTAAGCCTGTGGAGAGAATGTGAGACGAAGTCCCCGAGGGGACACGCAGATCTCTGTGAAGCAGGAATCCCCCACTTCAAATTCGCGGAAGTGAATTAAGTGGTGGGAGCGTTCAAACAAATATCAGTTCCGTTATGAGTACCACCCCGCAGCAGGCAAGTGCCGTGCCGAAGAGGCCGGCGCCCACCCAGGCTGCCACGGCTCCGGCGATCAGCGCGAGGGCGCCGGCCAGCGGGATTTGTGTAGCATCCATGATGGCTGGGAAGGTCATTACTGCTAAAGTTACGTAGGGTACGTAGTACAGGAATGACTGGATGAACTTGTTTTCTATAGGTTTTTTAATGAGAGTGAAGGGCAGGATTCGGGTGGCACCCGTTGCGAGCGCCATGACGATGATCCAAATATAGATGTTGGTCTTCATATCTGATCACCGTCCTTCCCTTTGTTTTCGTCAGATAACACAGATGCGTCAGCGCCATCCTCTGCGTCTCCCACAGAAATCTCAGGCTCTTCTACCTTTCTCGGCGCGATGACCGCAGCCGCGATGGAGATTACCACCGTAAGCAGTATCGTGCGGGTGCCGGAAGAAAGGTTTTCCGTCGCCGGTATTTTGGTATAGAAGTAGCTGGCCGCGAAGGACAGAAGTACAAAAATACCCACAACTTTATCCTTCCTCGAAGGCGGGATTATGCAGGCAAGGAACATCCCGTAGAGGGCAACGCTCATAGCGCTGACCGCTCTTAGCGGCAGGATGTTTCCCACGACTATTCCTGCGGCAGTCCCAAGGGACCAGAAGGTCGCTGCGATGCTGAAGCAGCCTATCCCAAAATACGGATGTGCGTACCCCGGACGTGCGATGGACACGCCGAAAATCTCGTCGGTTATGCATATTCCGACCATAAGCCTGTGCCTTAAAGGAGTCCCGGCTTTGACCTTCTGATTGAGCGCAACGCCCATCAACAGGTACCGGGCGTTTGTGATCAGCATCATGATTACGAGCTGGACGAGGGTGGCCTGGGCCGCATAAAGGGTGAAACCCATATACTGTCCCGCAGAAGCGTAGCTCGTCATGCTGGCGAGGAAGCCCTGAAAGGCATTAAACCCGCAGCCCCTCGCAGTTATTCCGAGGCTGAAGGATACCGCAAAATATCCAATCCCGATGGGAATGCCTGCACGCATGCCTTCTACGAAAACCACTTTATTATTTTCTCCGTTTATTGCGTTATTTCTCATTAATATTATCTCAATTCGTCAGTAGTTTATGGATTCCCTTGTCCAAGCCGTCAAGGGTCAGTTCGTACATGGGGAAGACTTCTCTTCCCATGGAGAGCGTCCTCGCGCCCCAGGCATGATTCCAAAGACGCTCTTTTATGGGGTTTAGCCAGATGACCTTCTGATAGAAGCGCTTGAATTTTTTGAGCCAGTCGATACCTGGCTCGCTGTTCCATGCGTACCAGTTGATATTTCCGCCCCTTGCCATGAGCTCGTAGGAGGACATGGCGGCATCTCCGACGATGATCACCTTGTAGTCGGAGCTCAGGTTCTTGAAGAGCCATTCTGTCTCTATCCATCGCCCATCTACGATATATGGATCGGTGTATACGTAGTCATAAATGCAGTTATGAAAGTAAAAAATCTTAAGATCTTTCAGGTGTGTTGACTGGTTGACCGCCTGAAAAAGTTGGCTGCACAGCTTTGAATAACTTCTCATGGATCCATCGGAATCCATCAGAAGAAGGAGCTTGACCGTGTTCTTCCTGGGCTTCTCATATACCAGTTTCAACAGCCCCGCATTTTCACAGGTAGCATCGATGGTGGCATCGATATCCAGTTCCGTCTTAAGACTGTCAACCCTGGACGAAAACTGCCGAAGCTTGCGAAAGGCCATCTGGAACTGACGCGTGTCGAGTTCGTTGTCCTGCCTGAAGTCACGGAAGTTTCTTTCTCCCGCAATCTGTATGGCAGACTGGTGCCGACCTTCTCCTCCGACACGGATCCCCGCAGGATTATATCCTCCGTGACCGAAGGGCGAGGTGCCGCCCGTTCCGACCCAGTAGTTTCCTCCGTCATGCTTTTCGGTCTGTTCCGCCAAACGTTCGCGGAACATACGACGAAGAGTCTCGAGGTCGTATTCCTTTGCCCATTCAGGCATGTCATCGATGAGCCTTTCAAGCTCTCCCTGGGAGAGCCAATCCTTGAGTTCCTGAGGAATCTCATCTACGGATTCGACACCTTTAAAGTACTCATAGAAGGCTTGGTCGAATTTATCATATTCAGTTTCGGATTTTATCAGAATGTTCCTGCAAAGGAAGTAAAATTCCATAAGGGAATTTTCTGCCATGCCACGATTCAGGGCATCGATCAAAACGAGCCATTCGTCCAGCGATATTTTGAGTCCGTGAAGCCTGAGAACATTAAAGAACTCCAAAAACATTTCGTCTCCTTATCTTCTGAACCTGTAGGCCTGAGCGGTGTCTATGTCCTGATTCTTTTTCAGGAGAACTCCCATGTAGGGAATCTCGTCCGCGATCTTTGTCACGTCGCAGCCTGCAATCTGCAGCGCCTGGATCCAGTCAAGAAGCTCAGATGTGCTGGGCTTTTTCTGGATGTCGCGCATGCTTCTGATATCGTAAAAGGCCTTAAGCGCCTCATTTACCAGTTTCTGGTCCACGTTGCCGTAATGTACCTTGATGATCTCGCGCATCTTATCCTCCGTAGGAAATTCGATATAGTGGAAGATGCAGCGTCTTAAGAAGGCATCTGGCAGTTCCTTTTCTGCATTGGAGGTTATGATTACGATAGGGCGGTGCTTGGTCTTGATCGTTTCCTTGGTTTCGCTTATATAGAATTCCATACGATCCAGCTCCCAAAGGAGGTCGTTTGGAAACTCCAGATCCGCCTTGTCAATCTCATCGATGAGAAGCACTGCCTGTTCGTCGGAAGTAAATGCCTCTCCGAGTTTGCCCAGCTTGATATACTGGCTGATATCAGAAACGTCACCTTCTCCGAACTGGCTGTCATAGAGCCTCTGAACAGTATCGTACATATAGAGACCCTCCTGCGCCTTTGTGGTGGATTTGATGCTCCATATGATAAGCGGCATTTCAAGGGCATCTGCGATGGACTGGGCGAGCATGGTTTTGCCCGTGCCGGGTTCGCCTTTTATGAGGAGTGGCTTTTCGAGCTGAATAGCCACGTTAACTGCGTTCATTAGTTCGTTAGATGCGACGTAGTCGCTGCTTCCGCGGAATTTTTTCATAATCATCCTCCCCGAAAAATATAAAAAAATACAAGTCAATATTATCAAAGTCAGCGTACTTTTTCAAGAAACTTTGAATTGACTAATGCCAATACTGGTGATATTATTAGAAAAAACCAAAAGGGGGAAGCAAAATGCGAACAATTGTATATTATCTGGTCTATTGGATAGCCACGATTCACGATAAGATCCTGACTATCAATGACTCAGGAAACTTCATATTTACCGACAAACAGTTGCACTTTATCGTTATCGGACTTTTAGGTCTTGCCATGATCTTCATAGTCTATCCGATTTTTAAATCGCTGGCAGAAAAAGGTCATATAATGGTAGTTGCATGGATCTATGTATTCACGGTAATACTGGTAATAGCCTTTGCCATAGAGATAGGGCAGTGGTATTCCGGAACTGGCGTTATGGAGATTGCCGACGTAGGATACGGTATCATGGGATTCCTGGTAATCTTCGCCATATTCGCAGTAATACGCGCCATCTATCACGCAATCCTGAGGCTGATCAGAAAAGAAGACAAAAATTAAGTATCATAAGAAAGCAAAAACCCGGTTCAAATGATGAACCGGGCCAATTATTTTTTGCGCAAAAAATCTACTTCGCAAGTAAGTACAAAGCTTCAGCGAAGATCTTGGTGCTGGTAACCATGGTTTCGATATCGATAAACTCGTTGGGCTGGTGGCAAAGGTCCACCTCTCCCGGGAATACCGGTCCGAAGGCAACGGTGTTCGGCACTGCTCTCGCGTAGGTAGCGCCGCCCATGGTGATGGGCTTGGCATCGGTCTGACCTGTGTACTTGCGGTAGATATCCATAAGAGTAACTACCAGAGGATCGTCTGCGGGCTTGTACAGAGGGCCCGCACCTGTATTCTCCGTGATCTCCCAACCGAAGGGATCACAAATTTCGTGGACACCCTTCATAACCTGTTCAAGGGTGAAGGTCACGGGATAACGCACGTCGATCACGATCTTTGCCTGATCGCCTTCGATATCTACGATGCCAACATTGAGGGAAAGCTTGCCGGACGGCTCATCCTCAAAGCAGATATTCATTCTCTCCCCATGGATGTCAAATCCAAGATGGTCCTTAAAGAAACCGATTATATCATTAACATCCTTCTGAGCGAAAGTCTTATCCTTAAGCATGTCGAACATCACGGAGATGGCGTTCGTTCCAAGTTCCGGTGTGGAAGCGTGGGCGGAAGTACCTTTTGCGGTAATCTCGGTAGTCTTTCCGTCATACTCGACCACAGCTTTCGCACTGTCAGGGACGGCGTTTGATACGGTGCCGCCCTTAAGGGAGATCAGTTTGAGACCGTCGCCTTCTGCTTGCAAATTGATCTTCTTGGTTAGGTCGAAGGAGATCATTCCCTTTTCGCCGTGGATTACGGGGAACTCGGCATCCGGTGAGAAGCCGGCTACTGGAGCCTTTTCTCTCTCCATATAGTATTCCATGCCGTACCAGTTGGTTTCCTCGTCAAGCCCGAGCATGACTCGGATGGTCTTCTCCGGTTCAAAGCCGGCTTCCTTCAAGGCACGTACCGCAAAATATCCAGCAAGGAGGGGGCCCTTATCGTCGATGGTGCCTCTTCCGTACATCTTGCCGTCGATTATCTCAGCCTTAAATGGATCGGTGTTCCAGTTGGAGGGGTCTCCTGCAGGGACCACGTCCAGATGACCGACCACTGCCACGATCTCATCGGTTTTACCCGGAAAGTCAATATGGCCTCCCCAGTTATCAACGTTCTTTACTGTGAAGCCGTCAGACTCAGCCTTCTTCATCATGAAGTCGTAAGCCTTCTGAACTTCGGGGCCGAAGGGCATATCGCCTTCGGCGTCGGAAACCACTGAAGGAATGGCCACAAGATCCGACAGGGTCTGAAGCATTTCTTCCTTATTGTTTTCGATTATCTTAATATAGTCTTTCATGTTGATCCTTTTTTTGCAAATAAACTGCAGGGCAGCATAAGGCCGCCCTGCATTCAGATTTGGTTCTATACGAGTCCGATGTAAGGTGCAACGGAGATGATCGCTGTTGCTATGATCAGCATCGGAATGAGTATCTTGAGCCACAACTTAAGGAAGATGTTATATGGGATATTACCCATCTCGCAGATACCCATGTTGGTGGATTCAGGATAGAATCCGCAGATGAAGTTGATACCTACCGTGAATGCGGAGATCAGCAGAGCCTGTCCGCCTACGGTACCAACGGATGAACTTGCGAACAGTGCCATGGCAACCGCTCCGAAGATAGGCATCGTGATTCCGGATACACCGGAGGTGGACTGCAGGAAGATACCGATAAGGAGGTATGCAATAACTGCAGCGATAACGAAGGCCCAAAGCGGTACTGAGGTCAGTGCGTTCTGGATCCAGTAAATGAAGGTGATGCTCATACCAGAGGACTTGTCTCCCATGAATACGGAGATACCTCTCGAGGTTGCAAGTACGAGTACTACGCCCATGAGGTCAGCGCATCCGCCAACGAAGGTCTTTACCCATTCCTTTTCAGGCATCTTGTTAATGAAGCCGATTACTATAGCGCCAAGAAGCCATACTGCTGAGAACTCAAGGAAGTACCACCATGCGAAATCTTGGAAGTGGTCTTTACCAAGTCCTAAGAACTTACCAAAAACTGTTGTATCGAAACCAGTTGTCCTGAACCAATTAACTATCCAAAATACTGGACCGGGAACGTCTGGATCGGTCTGCTTTATGGTGTCCCAAGGAACATAACCGAGTACGCAGAAAAGAATAACGATACCGAAAATTACAAGGGACCAAATTCTTCTCGGAGTGAGTTCAACGATTTCAGCCGTATCCGTTTCCTTGAGGTTCATCTCGATTCCATATACCGGTGAAGATTCAGGATTAGCCTTTACCTTCTTGGCATATCTAAGTACATAGAGGATGCCCATAACGATGAGAACAACATAGAGGACAAGTCTCAGAAGGATACCATGTCCAATAGATAGTTCGTCATTACCGATAGCTGCAACGGCTGCGCCTACTGCATAAGGGTTAACTACGTCTGCCATGTTACCTGCGACGGTAGCTATCATGATTACCATGAAACCTGTGATGGAGTCATAGCCGGCAGCTACAAACAGAGGCAGGATAAGGATGGCGTATGCGGGCATCTCTTCCCATGCGCCATAAACGGTACCCATGAGAGAGAATACGATCATCAGGATGATGATAAGGGTGCTTCCCTTGAATCTTCTTAAGAGAGCTCCGATTCCTGCATCCATGGCGCCTACCTTGGTAAGGATGGCGATGAGACCACCGGATACCAGGATGGCGGCTGCTACTTCAGCAGCATCAGAAAAGCCTTTGATTGGAGCGGTGAACAGATCCCAGAGCCCGACAGGGCTGGTTCCTGCATTTTCTATTAAATCACCGGTATCAGGATCAAAAGCAGCATTGAAGATGATTTCCTTTTCACCGGCATCATTCTCAACTACCACCGATGTGGGCACGAACCAGGTCATGATTCCTACGATGATGAGGAAAATCATTACGATGGCCAGTGCGGATGGCATTTTAAATGTTTTTTTCATCAGAAAATCTCCTTTCCTAATAAATAATTCCTTATGAATAATAACAATATATAATGATATGTTTTAGTATATCACACTAAAGACATAAAGTGTTAATAAAAGTTGTTTTAATAACAAAAAATGTAAGCGGCATGCCTCTTGAAATACAAGGATTGGTGATGTATAATACATTAGAATTGAATATGGGGATGTAAAGGTTTCGACAGGGGTGTTGAAACAGGATAAGCGAGCGGCGGTTGGTCAGTCCACCTAATAAATGACCCGTTAAATATAAACGCTAAAAGAACAAACACACTCGCAATCGCAGCATAAGTCTGCACCGCGCGTCAGCCCGACTTTACCCGTAGGGTCAGGTACTGGCGTCGACTATACGGGGAACCCTTGTGTGAATTCCCGGCAGCACAAGGCCTAACGGGATAGGAGAAGCAGGAGCTTGTTAATGGGCGCTTGCCGATCCGAAACACCAAATCATTAACTGCGCTCGGAGAAATTCCTGCGGATGTGCTTTTGGACGCGAGTTCGACTCTCGCCATCTCCACCATAGCTTTTTACTCGAACTTCTGCAATTCACACAGGAGTTCGAGTTTTTTATTTTCCCTGCATGGAGATACTTGCGAAAAATGAAAATAATCTGACTTTCGCAAGTACACGTAATATATTATAATGGGGAAGTTTTTCTTGACAGCCTAACAACTGTTAGGTATAATTAACCTAACAAGTGTTAGGAGGTGCTGATGGTGGGAGATACAAAGGAACGAATACTTGAAATATCATTGCAGATGTTTGCACAGCGTGGCTTCTCGGCTGTATCGATCAGAGATATCTGTAAACAAGTAGGCATTAAAGAAAGCTCAGTATACTATCATTTTGAAAATAAGCAGTGCATCTTTGATGAAATAATGGACCGCTTCATAAGTTCAGCCACATCCATGATGCATACGTTGGAAGAGAATGTTTCGGGTGCTAATGGAGTTAAGCCTGAAGGTTTGCAAGCCATAGGGGAATATTTTTTTGATAAATATCTGATGGATGATTTCCTGAATAAAGTTATGCGTATGATGCAAATAGAGCAGTACGGAAACGAACATGTCAGAGAGCTCTACCTTCACTGGCTGATTGAAGAACCCGTACGCTTTCAGAGCAAAGTGTTTTCTGTTTTAATGGAAGCCGGAATTTTGCCTGCGACAGACAGCAAGTACTGTGCAGTTCAGTTCTATGGTCCGATTTTATATTATGCTCACAAATGGCTTTTCGTAGGCGAGTTGGATGAAGATAAAAAAGCAGCATTTCTAAATGATGCATATTCACATATGCAGCAATTCTTTATGGGAGGGAGCCATGTCTGACATAATAATCACAGGAGCAGGACAGGGGATAGGCTACTATATGGCTGAAAAACTGCTGACGGACGGAAACAGAGTTGCGGTACTTGATCTTTATATGGATGATCTTGAAGGCCTGAAAAAGCGATTCGAAAATCTGATTGCCTGCAAGGTGGATCTGACGGACGATGAAGCCGTAAGACAAGCCATATGCGAGATCGCAGAGACTTTCGGCAACATCGATATTGCCATCCATAATGCCTGTCAATGTGTTTTCACGAGCGAAGCGGATACAGCTATTGAAACGTACAGAGACGTATTTGAGGTGAATTACTATGGTGCGCTTCGGCTTGTAAAGAGTGTTGCTCCATACATGATAAAGCAAAATAGCGGGAAGATTATTTTCACAAGTTCCGGCGTAGGTGTTACAGGGTTTATGAACATTTCACCTTACAGTTCTACTAAAGGCGCGCTGGAATCCCTTGCGAAATGTCTTCGCCTTGAATATGAAAAGTACGGCATATCGTTTCAGATTATTCATCCACCGCTGACCAATACAAAATCATCTTCACCTCTGCCCGTTCCCGTTGAATTCAAAGCGGATCCGAAGGAGGTCGGATACGGCCTCGCAAAAAATCTAAACTCAAAGCGGTTTATCATATGCCACAGCAAAAACCAGAAAATGCAGACGCTTGGCTGCTACCTGTTCCCGTTGAAAATGGGAGCCTTGCTTTCCAAGCTTACAGCGAAGGCCTCCGCGGGGGAGTAATTTGCAGAAGCACTATACGGAAACTCGACAGAGAACAAATAATTGCAGACAAAGTCTCACGCTAAAGTGTGGGACTTTTCTAATATATGCGGGATATCGGATTCCGTCAATTAGCGCATATGTTTTTTGCTGGGTCGTATGTAGGATTTTAGATTTGGCCAATTGGCGCATATGTTTTTCTCGAAATCATATGTACAATATCAGATTTAATCAATTGGCGCATATGTTACTCCCAAAATCATATGCGCTAATTCAAACTTTAAAAAATCTTACATACGACACCCCTAAAATCATATGTACAAATTAAGATTTCTAGAAATAGCGCATATCTCAGCAGATGACATATGCAGAATCTGAGAATTTTCCTTTCAGCGCATATGGCTTTGTCTATGGTCTGAAAAGAACTCGGCCAGAGTTCTTTTTTTCTGTTGGCGAGAATTATTTGTCATAATCTGCATTTTTTGCTATACTATATGCATGGCTAGGAAATCACCTTGGCAAAAAGAATGGGCGAACCTTTTGAAGAAGGAAGCCCGGTACAAAAAGAAGAGGGTGGATGGACCTACGTCTCTCCTCCTTCAAAAACTGGACCGCTTTATTCCCGAGAAATTGAGTGGCACTCTTGCTGTGGCCTTTTTTAAGGCCTTTCAGGCAATTTTTGAGAAAGGTACGCGCCTGATAGAGCTTACATATAACCGCAAAAAAAAGCAGGCGGACTTTATGGTCAACGATTTCGCTAATGAGATGTACGGGGATTACAGATCGGCTCGGAGATTTACCAAGGATGCTAAGGGAAGCAGACTTCTGAACCTGATCATATCCTTTGTTGAAGGTGTAGCTCTGGGTCTTCTCGGGCTCGGGATCCCGGACATACCGCTCTTTATGGCGGTGGTATTAAAGGGTGTGTACGAGGTAGCCTTAAGCTATGGATACGATTATCACGATGAGAATGAGAAGATTTTCATCCTCAAGGTAATTGAAGTGGCCATGACAGACGATGAGGAATTCATCGAAGGAGATCGACAGATGAACGAAGCCATTTCGGTCATTGCTTCTGATGGTGGCAAGATCGGAGGGTGGAGCATTTCCAAGGAAGATCAGATGAGACAGACGTCAGATTCTCTCGTAAGAGAGATGATATATACTAAATTCATACAGGGGTGGACGATCCTGGGAGTCTTCGGTGGCATATTTGATCCTGTGTATGTAAACAGAATTACAAATTATGCGATGCTTAAGTACAGAAGAAGATTTCTGGCGACGCGTTTAGAAGGAGAGAGAAAATATAATGAACATAAATGAAAAAAGTAACGCTCAAAAAATCACCATGGCGGGCATCATCGCAGCCATTTATGTAGTACTGACCTTTGTGGCTCAGGCCTTCGGGCTGGCAAGCGGTGCCATCCAGTTCAGACTTTCTGAGGTACTGACCATATTACCCATGTTTACGGCAGCAGCGATCCCCGGACTTACGGTGGGCTGTGTACTGGCGAATATTCTGACAGGCTGCGCCATCTGGGACGTAGTATTTGGATCTTTTGCGACCCTTCTTGGAGCCATCGGAACACATCTTTTAAGAAAGACGAACAACCCCTATCTTGGAGTGATTCCGCCCATCGTTGCTAATATGCTTATCGTGCCGCTGGTACTTCAGAAGGTTTACGGAGCTACTGATGCATACTGGTATCTCATGGTTACCGTTGGTATAGGCGAGGTCGTCTGCTGCGGAGTGCTCGGCGTTATCTTATTCAAAGTTATCAAGAAATATAATCTCTTCAAATAAGAGGGAGTGCGTTTAAATGAGGCATATTTTATATAGGGAAAGCAATTACAGCATATCAAACTGGACAGGCGGCAAAACCAAGGAACTGGCGATTTTCCCTTATGACTGCAATTATCTTAACAGAGATTTCATCTGGAGGCTGAGTTCGGCAACCATCGAAACGGAGGAGTCGGATTTTTCGAAGCTTCCTGATTACGATCGCGTGATAATGGTCCTGGAGGGTAATGTCGTATTGACGTACGACGGGACAAAAACGGTCCGCCTTAAAGAGCTGGAGCAGGATAGTTTTGACGGCGGATGGAAGACCAAGAGTTACGGCAAGATCAGAGACTTCAATCTGATGGTAAGAAAGGGATCGGACGGAGCAATAGATATTGTAAGGCCTGACAGCGAGGCTAAGGAATATCCGGGAACCCTTGAGACCAAACATGCGAATATAACCCATGGCCTTTACTGCAAAGAAGGATACTTCGTGGCCAACTTTGAAGAAAAGGCCGTAATGGTAAATGAAGGCGAACTTCTGGTTCTCGAGTATCCTGATGAAGAGCCGAAGTATACTCTCATGGGAGAAGGTGTCATCATAAGGGGACAGATTGGGTATGAATTCGACTATGGAAATACACCCTTGGATGAGCCCGTTATTCCTGAGAATAAGAGCCCTTTCAAGAAAAAAATATCGTCAGGGGAATCCCTCGTCTTTAAGGAAAATACGGAATTTAAAGATGGCGGAGCCATGGAGGATCTTAAGTGGGCATTTGTACTCTCCAATACCCAGTTCAGAGGGGCAAGGCATATTTTCAGGAAACTGAAAAAGCTCTATTACGACAGCGAACTTTCTGAAAGGATCAACTTCATAGAGAAGTTTCTGGCGACTTTTATTGTATATATCGTAGTTATTCTGGCGCTGGCTCTGGTGATAGTAAGAGGCGGCGGTTCAGATAAGTTACTTATGATAGCATTCGCGGTATGGACCCTGATTGACTGCCTTGTAATCTCACCAATAATCTATTATTTCAGTATGCCGAAACCCATCGCAAAGCATATCAAGAATATAGATCATATGACTGAGGAGGAGATCGTAGCAGCAAATAACATACGAAACAGGAACGAAAGACTTGAAAAGCTGCTTAAGAAATATAGCAATTCAGGAAGAAACCTGGGTCGTGCTAGAGACGAAGACTTGGAGGATTAACATGAAAAAAATACTAGCCCTGGTTTTGGCGTTGACCTTAGCATTGGCTTTCGCAGCCTGCGGAGTTATGGACGAGCCGGCTCCTGAGCCTGAAGAAAACCAGGAGGCAACTGTGGAAGAGCAGAGTGAAGAACCTGGGGACGAAGAAGTAATCGACAGCGAGGACGAGGCTGAAGGTAATACAGATGAAGAGGAACCCGCTGAAGAGGAACAGGTAAAAGAAAACCTCGTCGATCCTTCTGAGATAACTCCAAGAGGAGATGAACCACCCGCGGGAGATGATAAGAGTATCAAGGGGATTCCTGATCTTATCGACGTCCTGACCTATGATGACGGCGATCTTCTGGTGCTTGTCAATAAATACCACGGAGTGGTGTCGGACTATGAACCGGAGGACATGATCACCATGGATAACAGCCTGACCACCTGGGAAAACATCAAGCTGAAGAAGGAAGCTTATGACGCATATATGGAAATGTATGAGGATGCTAAAAAAGAGGGGTATGACCTTAAGGTTTGCTCCGGATACAGATCCTACGACGGACAGCAACAGCTCTTCACCAATGCCATTAATTCATACAGCCCTGAATTTGCACATATGTATTCAGCATATCCGGGAAGAAGCGAGCATCACACAGGACTTGCCATAGACATTACCTCGGCCTCAATGGGCTGGGGACTCAGGCAGGACTTCGCAGATTATCCGGATGGACAGTGGCTGGATGAGCATTGCCAGGATTACGGCTTCATTTTAAGATACACCAAGGATGGAGAAGAAATCACCGGGTACATGTATGAGCCTTGGCACTTCAGATACGTAGGTAAAGAAGTTGCCGAAGAGATCATGGAAAAGGGGATCACGTTGGAGGAATATCTCGGGAAAGAATAAACTTGTGTATTAAACACAAAAAAATTACAGAAAGACTGTTGACAAGAAACTAATAGTTTGATAATATCGCAATATATTAATAATTGTTACTAAACCTTTGAAGGAGAAGTAAAACTGAGATACGAACTAAAGCGAGTCCCGGACGGTGTGAGCGGGATAGGAAACGGCTCAGAATAATGGGCTCCTGAGGGCGAGGGGAACGCGCATATAGCGTCAGTATCTGAGACGTGGTTCCAACGTTAAGGGAAAGAGGTGTGATGGCACTTCGTAGAGAGGCAGACAGCATGTGTCTGCAATCAAGGTGGCAACGCGGTTATTCCGTCCTTGAATTATTTCAGGGACGGATTTTTTGTATCGGGCATGCTTACGAAAACATCACAGAGGATTTTTTGTCAGGAGGAAGAAGAAATGACAGACAACAAGAGAAAAGACATACCTTACAAAATCTATCTGAGCGAAGAAGAGATGCCCAAGTACTGGTACAATATGAGAGCGGACATGAAGGTAAAGCCTGCACCACTGGTAAATCCGGAAACCGGTCTTCCCATGAAACCGGAGGAGCTGCTCCCTGTCTTTTGCAAGGAAGCCATCGACCAGGAATTCGACAATGACACAGCATATGTCGAAATCCCTGAAGACATCATAAATTTCTATAAGATGTACAGGCCGTCACCTCTCACCAGGGCCTACTGCCTTGAAGAGAAACTGGATACTCCCGCGAAGATTTTTTACAAGTTTGAGGGTAACAATACATCGGGATCCCACAAACTGAATTCAGCCATCGCCCAGGCCTATTATGCCAAGCATCAGGGCCTTAAAGGCGTTACGACGGAGACGGGAGCCGGTCAGTGGGGGACAGCCCTTTCCATGGCCTGCGCTTATCTGGACCTGGACTGCAAGGTATATATGGTAAAAGTGTCCTACGAGCAGAAGCCTTTCAGACGTGAGGTCATGAGGACCTTCGGAGCGTCGGTCACACCGTCTCCTTCCATGGAGACAGAGATGGGACGCAGGATAAACAAAGAGCATCCAGGAACGGGCGGGTCACTGGGCTGCGCCATATCTGAAGCAGTGGAAGCTGCGAATAAACAAGAAGGTTACAGATATGTGCTCGGTTCTGTGCTTAACCACGTGCTGCTCCATCAGAGCATCATAGGGCTTGAAGCCAAGAAGGCCTTGGACAAGTACGATATAAAGCCTGATATCATCGTAGGCTGCGCGGGAGGCGGATCCAATCTGGGAGGTCTGATCTCGCCCTTTGCAGGGGAGATGTTAAGAGGAGAAGCAGATTACAGGATAATAGCCGCAGAACCGGCATCCTGCCCGAGTTTTACCAGGGGTAAGTTTGCCTACGATTTCTGCGATACGGGAAACATCTGCCCTCTGGCAAAGATGTATACCTTAGGATCTGATTTCATGCCTGCACCCAACCATGCCGGCGGTCTCAGATTCCACGGCATGAGCCCGATTCTTTCTCAGCTTTACCATGACGGATATATGGAAGCAGTCTCCGTACCTCAGACGGAGGTCTTTAAAGCTGCGGAATTTTTTGCGAGATGTGAAGGAATTCTCCCCGCACCGGAGAGTTCCCATGCCATCAAGGTGGCTTTAGACGAAGCGAGAAAGTGCAAAGAGACCGGAGAAGAGAAGGTCATCCTCATAGGGCTTACGGGCACGGGCAACTTTGACCTGGTGGCCTATCAGAAGTATAACGACGGCGTTATGGACGATTATGTGCCGACTGATGAAGAACTTGAAGCGTCCTTCGCCAAATTGCCAAAGGTTGAATGATATATAGCTGTAATGAATCCGCATGGAGTTGCTGTGCGGATTTTTTGCGGGTCTACTTTTCGTAGGTAGAGATTTTTGAACTATGTGATAGACTTTTCTCGTAAGGAGGAAATGACATGGACAGATACATAACAGGGGACGTGATCAAAAAGCTTCGCGAGAGCAAAAAACTCACGCAGGAGGAGTTGGCTGGGAAATTGTTCGTCACAAGCAAGGCCATAAGCAAATGGGAGACCGGGAAGGGTTATCCTGACGTAAGTCTGCTGGAGCCGCTGGCTGAGGCGCTCGGTATTTCAGTAATAGAGTTGCTTTCGGGAAACGATGTTAAGAATGCTAACAAATCGGCCAACGTGGCGAGAAGCAAAATATACGTTTGCCCCGTGTGCGGGAACGTGATCCATTCTCTTGGGGATGCGGTCATAAGCTGCTGCGGAGTCATACTGCCTGCTCTTGAATCTGAGGAGCCGGATGAGGAACATCGGATAAAGGTAGAAGTCGTTGAAGATGAGTATTACGTCACTGTGGATCATCCCATGACAAAGGACCACTATATATCATTTTTTGCGGCTTTATCTGATCAGGGCGTTCAGATTCTGAAGCTCTATCCTCAGGGACCTTGTGACGGCAGGTTTAAGATAAATCGGGTGAAATATCTTCTGGCCTATTGCAATCGACACGGGCTTTTCAGGGTAAAAATGTAGAACCCTTTGGATACAAAGGAAATGAAGCACTTCTGGCTTGGCGGGGAGTGCTTTTAATGTGCCGTATCTATTGACATATATGGGGTGAATGGTATAATAACAGTAGTTAAATAACAAATGTTAGAAAACGCATTTATTCATATAAATGGAAGGAAGATAGAAATGCCTCCTACGGTAAAATTTAAAAAAGAAGAGATAATAAACGCAGCCCTGAGCGTAGCTGGTAAGAAGGGAATCGATGCGGTAACGGCCCGAGAGGTAGCCAAGGCTCTTAAAGTGTCAGTCGGGCCAATCTTTACCTACTATGATTCCATGGATCAGCTTAGGTGCGATGTGTTTGAGCATGCCAAAAATCGCTATAGAAAGTATATCGAGCAAGGACTCAGGGAACCCATACCTTTCCAGGGAATCTGGCGGCAATTCCTGACCTTTGCCAAGGAGGAGCCGGAGCTGTACAAACTGCTGTTTCTGACTAAGCCGTCCAATGCTTCAGGCGGAGCCATGGAAGCCCTTGCCTTATCACAGGATATGGCAAGGGAGTCGATCATGCGGATATATAAACTGGATGCTCACCAGGCGGACTGCTACTTCAGGGACATATGGGTTATGGCTCTGGGTTTTGCAACCATGATAGTAACGGACGAGTGCCCGTTTACTATGGACGAGATGCTATCTATTGGGGCTGAAGTAAGCCTCTCCGTCTTTAAGGCATATAGGGAAGTGCCCGGCATGCCGGGAGATAACTTTGACAAGGATACTTTATTCATAAAGCTTAACGAGAATACCCCCACTTCTCAAAGTGGAGGGATGAATCGTTCCACTTCTGCTGAAGGATGTCCTATCTAATTCTTGATATATCCAGAGGTTCAATTCCCGAATAAAGTTTCCTGATTTGGCAAGATTGCC
>JAEEGL016557204.1_pt1 | contig 16318 bp, 14 predicted proteins | sample 9134231 | NCBI WGS metagenome assembly JAEEGL01 (sample SAMN16246548, study PRJNA631951) | gut metagenome | biome: gut microbiome; feature: rumen; material: fiber-attached | host: Bos | place: Iran: Karaj | collected 2018-10
AAAATATGCCAAGAAATATAACAAGCCGTATATGACGGTTGTTTGTGGATGCCCATGGGATGCCCTGTGGAATTACGACTGGCGTGGGAAGATTTTGGCTCCGATGTCATTCTTCAATTTGAGGAGCATTCAGAAGGCGGCCCCTTACTCTATATATGTAACGAATGAATTCTTACAGAAACGCTATCCAAATATCGGCAAGTCTGTAGGATGCAGCAATGTGAATATTTCGACTGGCGTGGCTGGCGTTTTGGAGCAACGGTTAGAGAGTTTAAGAAAACGGCAGGCAGAGGGCCGCATACTCAGAATAGGAACTGCAGCTGCGTTGAACGTACCATATAAAGGTCAGGAATACGTAATCCGTGCCTTGTCTCGTCTTAGAAAGGAAGGAGTCAATTTTGAGTATCACTTGATAGGCCTTGGCAGTGATGAAAGACTAAGAGGCATTGCGGCTTCTGAAGGGGTTACAGATTTGGTACATTTCCATGGTCCGCTACCACACAATGAGGTGCTGGCCTTTATGGATGACTTGGATATCTATGTTCAGCCCAGCAAACAGGAGGGGTTGCCTCGTGCCACTATTGAGGCTATGAGTCGTGGTTGTTTGTGTCTGGGTTCACGTGTGGCTGGCATTCCTGAATTGTTGGAACCCCAATATCTGTTTACCAAAGGAAGTGTATCAGAAATTACTGATATTCTGAGAAATGTTACGCAAGAATCCCTTTTGAATCAGGCAAAACGGAATTTCAATAAGGCAAAGGAGTATGATCGTGACGTACTCAACGAGCGTCGACGTCTATTTATTGAGGATTTTAAGGAGAGTTATAGGTAACGATAATGAAGATAATACTTATACCAGGCAATACGGACTTGAACCGTGGCGATCAAGCCTTGGTCTGGGAGTCTATTCGACTGATAGAAGATGCATGTGAGGATGCTGATATTACACTGATGAAGGGAGATGACCTTCGTCAGTATTCTCAAACTGAGAAACTCGGATATCCGTTGATACATACGGTTCTGAAGCATCCGGGACGTTTTTTCAATAAGCGTAAGCATGTAAGATATTCAGTTTTTGATATTGCGGTCATGGGACTAGTGGCCGTATTTGATTTCTTTCTTTCGAGCGCTTTGTTGGTACGATGCAGATTTGTTAACTATTTAGCGCAAAGGTTTTTTCCAAAGAATAGCCGAGAAACGCTTGCGAAGTTCCGCAACTGCGACGCTGTAGTTGTTAAGGGCGGTGGTTTTATACATTCATACGGAGCTATTACAGATGCATATCAGATATACTACCTATTGTTCTATATGCTTCTTGCGATAAGATATGGCAAGAAGTTGCTGATTCTGCCTAACAGTATTGGTCCGTTAAAAAATGGGATAGCACGCAGATTAGCAATATATGTTATGAATCATGCTGATTATGTTTCGGTAAGGGAGTCGGTTTCCAATGATTACCTTCTCTCCATGAAGTCTCTACATAGCCATATATACCATCATGCTGATCTTGGTTTTTTCCTAAATGCTTCCGCAGGATTTGATGCTATAGACTACCTGAAGAATCATGGTGTAGATACATCAAAGCAAATGGTTGGCATCACGCTTCGCCCATATAGATTTCCGGGCGATGCCAATCCAGAGGAAAAATATAGGAACTACATTGATAGTGTAGTAGCCTTGGTACAAAAACTGCTTGAAAAGCGTTATCAGATAATCTTATTCTCTCATACGTTAGGGCCTGGAGCACATGAAAACGACACTCTTGCTTTGGAGGAACTTTCTGCTATTCTTGATGAACGGAACCTTCCTTACAAATTTATAGAGGACGTTGCGCTGGATTGTCGCCAAGTGATGTCTATTTACTCTCATTTTACTTTTTTAGTTGGTACAAGGTTCCACTCCGTCATCTTTGCTCAAAACAGTTTTGTTCCCACAATTGCCATTTCCTATGGGGGCAACAAAGGTGTAGGTATTATGAAGGATGCAGGCCTTGACGATTATTCTATTCCAATGGGAGAAATATCTTCTGAGAGGCTTGTCTCGGCTTTTGAACGATTAGAGACCGATAGGAATGAAGTAATTGAGCAATTAAGACAACATCGTAATGAACTTGAAAACGACAGGGATATTATGGTCAACGAAGTTAAAAAAGTGTTAACGGGGGGGGTAAGTTAATAAGAATTCCCTATGTGCCTGATACTAATATTGGTTATCTCAAAGCAGCGTAAGTGTCAGGTTATGAAAAGGGTTATTACATACGGAACTTACGATCTTCTACATCAAGGACATATTAACTTGTTACGAAGAGCCAAAGAATTAGGAGACTACTTGATAGTTGGAGTCACCAGTGACAGTTTCGACCGAGGACGTGGCAAACTTAATGTGCGCAACAACGTATTAGAGCGTGTTGAAGCAGTTAAAGCGACAGGCTACGCTGACGAGGTAATTATAGAAGATTACCTTGGGCAGAAAATTGATGATATTCAGAAATATGATGTTGATATTTTTGCAATAGGTAGTGACTGGGAAGGGAAATTTGATTATCTGAAGGAATTCTGTCAGGTTGTGTATCTTCCACGTACCGAAGGTATATCTTCTACAATGCTCCGTGCAGAAAGCCAGGATATATATAAAATAGGTATCATCGGTAGCGGACGTATTGCCAATCGTTTTGTGCCAGAAACCAAAGTGGTGAATGGTGCTGAGGTGGTTGCGGTATTTAATCCAGACAAGGAAGAATCAGAATTGTTTGCCAAGAAACATGACTTGGAAGCATATACGGATTTTGATTGTTTTGCTGAGAAAGTTGATATAGTTTATATTGCTTCACCACATCTGACTCATTATGATTATATCAAACGGAGTTTGTTAGCTGGTAAGCATGTACTCTGTGAAATTCCCTTTACGCTGAAAAAAGAAGAGGCGCTTGAACTTTACAGGTTGGCTGAAGAAAAGAACCTTGTGCTGATGGAGGCCAGTAAGACTGCTTACTGTCCCGCTTTTGGTCATATCGTTACCCTGATTAAAAGCGGCATTATAGGAGATGTGGTTGATGTAAAGGCCTCTTTGAGTAAGATGGTAGCACCCCCTACACGTGAATTGGATGCGAAACAGGCTGGTGGTGCTATGACAGAACATGCCCCACTTACAGTTATGGCAATCGTTAAGCTTCTGGGCTTAGATTGGAAGGATATAAACTTCCATACCAAACGTGAGAACGGTGTGGACATTTACACAAAAGGTGTCATTAACTATCCACATGCTACTTCATCCTTTACACTCGGTATTGGTGTGAAGACAGAAGGCAATTTGGTTATATCTGGTACGAAAGGGTATGTGTACGTTCCTGCTCCTTGGTGGCTTACCAGCTATTTTGAAGTACGATACGAAGACCAAACTAAGAATAAGAAATACTTCTATAGCTATGATGGCGAGGGGCTGCGTTATGAGATACAGGAATTCCTTTCAATGATAGTCAACGACCGTCGTAGTTGCTATAAACTTCGTCGTAGAGAAAGTGTTGCTATAGCTGAGATAATAGAGAGATACCGTAATGGAGAAAATGTAACTGAAATATGAAAAAGGATCTGAAATATGCTGTTGTAACTGGTGGCACGTCTGGAATGGGGCTGGGCGTAGCTAAAATGCTCGTAGATAAAGGCTATTATGTATTTACCACATATGTTGGCCCAGTATTTACTGAAAAGGTAAATAATTACGAAGCTCATTTGGTAGACCAGACCCAAAGAGAAGAAGTGTATGCCTTTATTAGGTATGTAAAATCAAAGACCAACCATCTTGATTGTCTCGTTTGCAATGCCGGAATGAGTATTCGCAAATCATTCACAGAGACAACGGATGAAGATTGGGATAGACAAATGGAGGTGGCTGTAAACTCGCACTACATCATGGTTCGTGAGTTTTTTGCTATCATACCTTCCGGAAGTCGGATCCTCTTTACTGGCTCACAGATGGCCGTTCATCCTCATGCGACAGTTCTTTCTTATGGAGTAACAAAGTCGGCAGTATGTGCTTTGGCCAAGAACCTTGTCAAGGTTTTTGAAGGGACAGGTACTACTGTAAATGCCATCATTCCTGGCTTTGTGGCAACTCCTTGGCAAAATGAAAAGCCGGAAGAAATCAAACAGAATATTTACAAGAAGACTGCAATTCATCGTTTTGCCACCGTTGATGAGATTGTTGATGCATTCCGCTTTTGCATTGATAATCCATTTGTCAATGGAAGTATGATAGAAGTGAATGGAGGATATTGTTACAAATGATATAAAATATGGCATCAATAGGATTGGTTAACGCTATTAAATACAATAAGTGGCTGTATAGAATTTATAACTTCACAGGTAGTATTCTTGTAAAAATTCTAAAATTATTTCTTCGTCCTAATGACAAACTGATACTTTTCACAAGTTTCAGTGGCAGGAGGTATGATGACAGTCCGAGAGCAATCTATGAAACCATGCTTGCAGATCCAAAGTTTGACGGTTATGATTTTGTGTGGGCATTTAGGGAGCCGGAAAAATTCATTATTCCCAAAGGACGTAAGGTTAAGCTAGATACTTTTAGCTATTATAAGTCAGCACTAAAGGCTAGAGTATGGATGACCAATGTTGGCATTACCCGTGGACTTGATTTTAGTGGTATCCGCACTTTTTTTATGAATTCATGGCATGGGACGGCTATAAAGCATATTGGCGGCGATGCTCAGGGGAAGGAAACGTTTAAGTCTAAGAAATCAAAGCAACCATGCGTTGACATATATCTTGCACAAGGAAATTATGATGTTGATGTTTTCTCAAGTGCTTTCCGCGTCCCACGCAATAAAGTTGCGTTAACAGGCTTGCCGCGCAACGATGAACTAGCTCAAGGGAACACTGTAATGATAGTTCAGCAATTAAGGGAAAGGATAGGTATGCCAAAGGACAAAAAGGTAATACTGTATGCGCCTACTTATAGGGAATACGAGAAAGATTATGGCAACAATTGTATCATGAAACCTCCCTTTGATTTAGACAAGTGGAAGAAAGAACTCGGTAATGATTATGTGCTGCTTATTAGGGCACATCAGGAAGTGGTAAGAGTACTTGACCTACAGGAGAATGACTTTGTGAGAAATATGTCAGCGTATCCAGCACTCAATGAGTTGATGCTAATTTCGGACATGCTTATCTCAGACTATTCAAGTATCATGTTTGACTTCTCTATACTTGGCCGTCCCATACTTTGCTACACATACGATTATGACCGATATGAAAAGGAACGGGGTATGTATTTCGATATACGAAAAGAACTTCCTTCAAAACACGATGAGGACGAGCTTATCAAACTCATAAAAGAAGGAAACTTATCTAAATTGTCTGAAAATGCTGTAAGATTTCGTGATAAATATGTAACGGAGTATGGCAGTGCTTCGCAAAAAGCTGTTAATATAATTTATGATGCAATAAATGAGAAAAATTAGAATTATCCGTGCAGTGACAGCCCCTCGCTCCTTAGGCTTTGTAAGAGGGATGCTGCCAGACTTAATGAAGAAATATGAGGTGGTATTGGTTTCATCCCCTGGTGAGCAGATGGATGAGATGAGTGAGACGTATGGGGTTCGATGTGTAGCTGTCCCTATGGAACGACATATTTCGCTGAAACGCGATATAGTATCGCTCTGGCGTATGATAAAGGTGTTTCGAAAGGAGAGACCAAATATGGTTCATTCCATGACACCCAAGGCTGGAATGCTCTGTATGGTGGCGGGATGGCTGACGGGTGTGCCGGTACGAGTGCATACCTTTACAGGTTTGGTTTTCCCGACCTCTACTGGGATGAAGCGACGCATCCTGATGGCGACGGACTGGCTGACTTGTGCTTGTGCTACACATGTTATACCTGAGGGCGAGGGAGTGAAGGCTGATTTACTTAACAATGGTATTACGAAGAAGCCAATGAAGGTTTTGGGCTATGGTAACGTTAGAGGAATAAACTTAGATCGTTTCTCCATGAGGGAGGAAATTAAAGCGAAACTGGATGAACTTTGTCTCAAAGACAGTTCTAAATTCACTTTCCTTTTTGTTGGACGTATTGTGAAGGATAAGGGTATCAATGAGTTGTGTGAAGCTTTTGATAAGTTGTCAGGCATAGCTCCTGCCCGATTGCTACTGGTTGGCGCTTACGAGGATTCATTAGATCCAATCTCAGAAAAGTCACGTGAAATTATCTCCAAAAACAAAGCAATAGAGGCTGTTGGACCCAAATATGGTGATGACCTTCTGGTTTATTATGCAGCCGCAGATTGTTTTGTCATGCCCAGCTATAGGGAAGGATTCCCCAATACTGTATTAGAAGCAGGAGCAATGGGATTGCCTTCTGTAGTAACTGACATTAATGGTTCTCGTGAGATTATTAAGGATGGATATAATGGATTGATTGTGCCTTCGAAAGATGCAGATGCACTCTATAAAGCTATGAAGAGAATGGTTGAGAATACAGAGGAGCGAAATAATATGGCTTCGGTCGCTCGAGAACATATTGCAACTCACTATGAGCAAGGATTTGTGAGAAAGTGCCTGTATGAATTTTATGACGAGATTTTACCTATAGAGAAGGATTGAATATGTATAAGAACTTTTTTAAACGATTTTTCGACTTTTGGATTGCATTGATAGCATTGATATGTATCAGTCCAATTCTTTTGGTTGTAACTATATGTCTCCACTTTGCCAATAAGGGTGCGGGGGCTTTCTTTACACAAGATAGACCGGGCAAGGATGAAAAGATCTTTAAGGTTATCAAGTTCAAGTCAATGACCGATGAACGTGATGCTGAAGGAAATCTTTTGCCTGAAGCACAACGGTTAACAAAGATTGGGGCTTTTATTAGGAAGTTCTCGATAGATGAGCTTCCACAGTTAATAAATGTGCTAAAGGGTGATATGGCTTTTATAGGCCCACGTCCTTTGCTGCCAAAGTATATTCCTTTGTATAGCAAAGAACAGCATCGCAGGCATGAAGTAAGACCAGGTATCAGCGGATGGGCACAGGTGCATGGGCGTAATAATATCACTTGGACTGAAAAGTTCAAATTGGATGTTTGGTACGTGGATCATGTTTCGCTGTGGATTGACATCAAGGTGATATTCCTTACCATTAAGAATGTACTATCGTCGAAAGACATAATTTTAACGACTGGACCATTTACTGGAGATAATTGATATGAAGAAAGTAATGATACTTGCGGGCGGCAACGACCAGATAGCTTTGATAGAAGAGCTACGTCGCTACTTTAAAGGTAATGTGGAGATTCTTCTTGTGGATATGTCAGATAAAGTAAGGGCCATACCTTTTGCTGACAAATTTCTCAAGATAAGCACGATGGATAAAGCTGCAGTGTTGGCAGCAGCAAGAGAAGAAAAGATTGATTATATCCTCACTGCATGCGGTGATCAGCCGCTTTCCACGATGGCATACGTCGCAACAGAGATGGGATTGCCAACGTACCTTTCAGAACAGGATGTGCTTGACCTGACCAATAAGCGCTTTATGAAAAACAAGATGGTGCAGTCGGGTATTCCAACCGCCAAACACATCTATATTGACAAGAATTGGGATGGCAAGTTGCCTGAATTTGAATACCCGCTTGTGGTGAAGCCAGTTGACAGCAATGGTTCAAAGGGTGTGAAAAAGGTGTTTGCCCCTGCTGATTTGGAGAAGTCACTAAAGGAGGCGTTCCAATACTCGCTATCGGGTGATGTGATTATTGAGGAATTCAAGCAAGGCGAGGAACTCTCTGTGGATGTGTATGTGGAGGGAACAACGGCCAAACTACTCTCAATAACGGCATCCAAGAAGATTCAGGAGAATAAAGATTCGTTTACCATCATTCAGAGCTGTTATCCTGCTCCTACCGAGTACAAGGAAGAACGTGTACTTGAAATCTGCCAGGAGATTGTCGATGCTTGGAACTTGCACGATACCCCACTGCTGGTGCAGATGATTCAGAAGGGAGACAGTTACAATGTGTTGGAATTTAGTGCCCGAATGGGTGGTGGTTCAAAATACCGGTTGATACAACGATTGTCTGGGGTTGATATAATGAAAGTATATGTAGAGATGGTGATGGGTGAAAAGCCTCATGTGGAACCCAAAAAGCAATACAACAACGCCATCATGAGCTACATCTATTGCTACCCTGGTGTATATAAATCGATAGAAGGCTTGGAAGAGCTCAAAGAAAAGGGCGTAATCCTTGACTGGTTTGTTTACAGAGGCCCCGATTCAGTAATTGAGAAATCGAATACCAGTAGCGATCGTGCCGCTGGTTTCTTGGTGGTGGGTGATTCACAAGAAGAGGTTGAAAAGAAATTGGCTGAAGCCAATGCTGCCTTGCGTGTGCTAAATGACAAAGGTGAGGACTTTATGCGCCACGACTTATTTTAAAAATGATCTATTATGAGAATAATTCCGACTTTGCTTAGGGGTACGGTTTATCTGCAAGCACCATTGAAAGCTTTTGAACTTGACAGTCGTATCATTGAAGAGAAATATGGATTGAGAGTACGACGGTTAGATTATGATAATGATGTAGATATTGAGACATGGATGAGTATCATCCATACGTCATATGACGATTGTCACTATACGATTGAAAAAGCAAGAAAGTATTTGGCGGGACATAGGTTCATGAATGATACGCAAACCTTTGTATTTCAAGAAGTTATGAATGGGAGGGGGGGTAGTTGCTACAGTATCATTCGGCCTCTATAAGGCTAACCCCAATATTGGCGGTGATTTCAGAATTGGGGTGACACAATCGGCACAAGGTAAGGGTTATGGAAGGTTGTGTATTTTGTTTGCTTTCTCCCAATTGGCAGCAATGGGTGTGAAATATGGTGAATCTGCTATCTCGTTCAAAAGAAAAGAATCGTTGTATTTACATTATTCACTGGGTTTCAAACCACAAACAAATTTGAGATATGTTGCCAATAAAACAGCTGACAAAAAGATAAAGAACCTGAATTTTATCTTGAAATACCGATTATGGAAATCATATCGGAATTATCTAAGGAAAGAACGACTAAAATTTGTTTAGATGAAAATAGCGATTATTGGAGCTGGTAATGGTGGTCAAACCTTTGCCGGATATTTATCGATGGCTGGATATGAAACCAGCCTTTATGATATTGATGTTGAGAAGATGGATGCGCTCAAAAAGATTGGGGGCATCAAGCTTGAAGGAAGACTTCAAGGATATGGAAAAATAGATTGCATCACAACAGACATTGCAGAAGCTGTTGAGGGGGCAGAGATTATCATGGTGACAACCGTGGCCAATGCCCATAGAGCTGTGGCACGTTCGTTGGCACCTTGTCTGGTCGACGGACAGGTAATCGTATTGAACCCAGGACGTACCTGTGGTGCGTTGGTGTTTAAACAGACACTGGCAGAGACGGGTTGTAAGGCCAGGATTTATTTGGGAGAAGCCCAGACACTGGTTTATGCAACACGCGTGATTGAAAATGGTCACGTGAATGTGATTGGCGTGAAGGACGAGGTTTTGTTGGCTGGACTGCCTGCAAAAGATACTGATTACATATTGGAGAAGTTGACCCCGATATACCCATGCTTCCAAAAGGCGGACAATGTGTTACGCACATCGCTTGAAAACATAGGAGCCATGTTTCATCCTTGCGTATTGCTTTTCAATGCTGCAACTATAGAAAGAAACGATGTGTTCTGGTTCTATCGGGATATGACAGAACAGGTAGCAAAGTTTATTGAGAAGTTTGACGAAGAGCGATTAGCCGTGGGTAAGGCATACGGGGTTCATCTGTTGAGTGTAAAGGAATGGATTAAATTCGCTTATAAGGATACAATTGGAGAGACGCTTTGTGAACGCATGCGCAATAATCCTGCCTATCACGACATCAAATCACCTTCAACCATCTTCACCCGTCAGTTGACAGAGGATATTCCAACAGGTGTTCTGCCTATCATGGAACTTGGTAAGGCTGCTGGAGTTGAAACTCCGTTATTGGAATCTATGATTCATATTTGTGAGGCTTTGCTCAATATGGATTTACATTCTAATGGAAGAAACTTGAAGAATCTGGGACTTGCCGGAAAGGACAAACAAGAAATATTAGACTATATCACCCATGAAGCATAATGCAGCATTGAAGGACGTGTTCGGCTTCATCAAGCCCCTTGTTGATGTTCATACAATGGGGGTTTACACCATGGCCAACCTGTTAAGGGACTGTGGCTATAAGGTGTATGTAGCCAAGGATGATGTGGCAGAGGCTGTAGAAAAGATTCAGAAGGTGAACAACTACAGTCTGGTGAAGCGATGGATAGTGAGCAATGGAATCACCAGAATAGGTTTTAGCTACCGATTAGATCCTCAGGAAGGTTGTGACTACTTCATGACATTGTACCACCAATTGAAGGCTGATAATATGTTTTCTGTTGATGGTGGTACTATCACTCAAATTTTCTTTGCAGGATTACCTGATACCTGTGAACTGGTAAAGGGGAAAACTTCAGGCGAAGTCCTTGTGTTCCCTGGCAATGAGAGCCCGATTGAGTCATTGACAATGCTGAAAGTGCCAGAAAGCTTAATGCCACAGGCATTGAATCAGGATAATCCCTACGACAATATGCGATGGGATTTTGCCAAGAAATTGATTGAATCGGAAAGATATAAGTTAGAACCTCCTTTGGATCATTTAGGCTATAAGGAATGTGGTAAAGAGAACGACAGTTTTGTTTTGAGACTGAAATATGCCAAAAAGAAACATTCACTTCCAATTATTCGCACGCACTCAGGCCCCTATAATCCTAATAGAATGGAGGCACTGAAGGAGTATAACTCTTGGTGTAGGGATTTGGCTCAGAGCCAGCTTTTGGACGTACTTTCGATTGGAAGTTCGCAGTTGACACAATCTAACTTTGGTGAGAATTGGGAGGGCAAGGCCAATGGTGGCGGTGTGCCAGTCAACTCTGAACTGGAATATATGGCCATCAGAGAGAATGCCAAACCTATGCTGGTGAGAACCTATTCAGGAACGAAAGACGTGCCAGGATTGGCCAAGATTCATGAAAGGGCACTGAATATCTCATGGCACGCATTGAGCTTCTGGTGGTTCGATGAGCTTGATGGTAGAGGTCACAACAGTCTATTGGATAATCTGAAGGAACACTTTGATGCAGTTCGATGGATTGTGACTTCAGGAAAGCCTGTAGAACCGAACGTACCCCATCATTTTGCATTCCGTGGTGCAGACGATATTACCTATATCATAACAGGATACTTGGCAGCAAAGGCATGTAAGAAACTTGGTGTGCGTAACATGATTTTGCAGAATATGCTGAATACGCCTAAATATACTATTGGTGTACAGGATTTGGCAAAAGGACGGACAATGCTGAAACTGGTACGTGAACTGGAGGATGACAATTTCCATGTCAGCTTGCAGTCTCGCGCTGGATTGGACTATTTTGCACCTGACTTGGAGGAGGCCAAAGTCCAGTTGGCTGCTGTTACTTGTTTGATGGATGATTTGGAACCTGAAAATGAAAATAGCCCTGAGATTATTCATGTGGTGAATTATAGTGAGGCTGTACGATTGGCAACACCTCCGATTATCAAGGATAGTATTAGAATTACCCTCAATGCACTCCGTGAATATAGATTAGCCCGCGCATTTGGAAAGGTGCCGAATATGAAGTTTGACAAGGAGGCCAAAGAGCGTTTCGACTCGCTGTATGCAGAGGCAAAGGCTGCCATAGAATTGCTGGAAGCAAATATTCCGAACCTATATACACCAGAAGGATTCTACAAGGTGTTTGCGGAGGGTTTCCTGCCAGTTCCATACCTGATGGATCAGGAAAAAAAGTTCCCGAAGGCTAGAATGTGGCACACAGCCATCAAGAATGGCGGTATCAGAGTGATAGATGATGACGGAAAGATAATTGATACGGTAGCGAGATATAGATCAATTATCTCAAAGATGGGTGAGTAAAAGAAAAAAACCTTATAAATTGCAGATACAATAAAGAATGCGATTGACGAATACTCAGCAAGCATTTCTCGAATTGGTAAGAGCTGGGCTATGGGCTGGTGATGAATTTACGGATTTAGGAACGGAGTCCCTGGTTTGGGATAAGGTCTATCAGTTTGCAGCAGAACAATCTGTCGTTGGGCTTGTACTTGCCGGAGTAGAGCATGCCAATGTAAAACTGCCACAGGAGTTGCTGTTGCAATGGATTGGTGAGGCGCAGATATTGGAACAGCAGAATCTTACGATGAACAAGTTTATTAGAGACTTGTTTAAAAGATTATTAGATGCGAATATAAATGCTGTTCTTATAAAAGGGCAAGGGGTGGCTCAAAACTATGGGAACCCGCTGTGGAGGAGTTGTGGCGATATAGACCTTTTGATGGACAGCGAGAACTATGAAAAGGCAAAAGCTTTGTTGATACCCATGTCTGACCATGTGGAAACAGAAAACAAAGTTAAGAAGCATCAGGGCTTGTATATTAAGGATTTTCTGATAGAGCTACACGGGGCGATGCCGTTTATGTTGTCGGAGAAGGTGGATAAGGTAGTGGACAAAGTGATAGGCAAGGTGAATACGGATAATACGGATGGTACGGGTTATTTGCTAAACGTGGCTGTTCCCAAGGCAGATGAGCATCTGATGATAGTGTTTACGCACTTTCTACATCATTTTTTCATAGAAGGTGTTGGTTTGAGGCAGATATGTGATTGGTGTATGTTACTGTGGCGTTTCCGCTCTGAGTTGGATTTACGGGTGTTGGAATCACGGATAAATAAAGCTGGACTGAAGACTGAGTGGCAGGTGTTTGGTGCTATGGCGGTGGAATACCTTGGTATGCCGAAAGACGCGATGCCAATGTACGATTCACGGTACAAAGTCAAAGGAGAGCGGGTACTAGAACGTATATTGAAAAGCGGTAATATGGGGCACAACAACGATCTGAGCTATCGGTCTAAGTATTCCGGCTTGACATATAAGTTAGTGGCCTTATGGCGAAGAATAAAGGATTTCACAGGCTTCACCATGATATTCCCTGTCGATGCGCCAAAGTTCTTTGTATATTATGTATTAGCAAAGATAAAATGAACAAAGCGCGAAATGTGTTGATAACCTCCGCCAATAAGCAATTGTCACAGATCCAAGAAATCATAAAGAAAGCCAAAGTATCCAACATTGCCAGGAAAGTCTATATTTGTGGCATGTATCCAGAATCTGCTTCTCGTTTGGTTGACTCTGACGGATGTCTCGAGGTTCCAATCTGTACGTCTGAGGATTATGTCGAATCAATATGGTCATTGTGCCTTGGGTATAACATCGGCCACATCATTACTATGACAGAAAAAGAGTTCATCATCTTGTCAGCGAATAAGGACATGTTTGCTAAGTATGGTATTCATGTGATGGACTATAGAACAGCCAGTGACTCTAAGAAGATAATATAAGAATTGCAATTGAATAATAGAATGTGAATATATGGAAAGAAAAACTATCTACCTTTGTCTGGCGCACATGTCGGAAGAGGGAATGGAACAGAAGTATGTGAAGGAAGCATTCGACACAAACTGGGTGGTTCCAATGGGGCCAAACGTGAATGCGTTCGAGGAAGAGTTGTGCAAATTTGTTACTGGTAATACAGAAAGTGCAGTATATGGTGATTCGCGTTGGCCAGAGGCAAATCCTGCTTCGTGGCATCTGAACGAGGCATTGAAGGATACCAAGGTGGTGTGCCTGAGTGCAGGTACAGGCGCAGTGCATCTTGCTTTGTTGGCTTGTGGTGTTGGCCCAGGCGATGAAGTGTGTGTGCAGAGCTTTACGTTCTGTGCATCTTCGCACCCAATTACCTATTGCGGAGCAAAACCAGTATTCATTGGTTCAGAGAAAGATACATGGAATATGGATCCTGAATTGCTGGAGGCTGCTATCAAAGACAGGATTGCCAAGACGGGCAAGAAGCCCAAGGCTATCGTGCCGGTGGCTCTTTACGGTATGCCGTATCAGATAGACCGCATCATGGAGATTGCGAACCGCTACGAGATTCCTGTGGTGGAGGATGCTGCCGAGGGCATGGGTTCGCGGTTTAATGGTCAGGTGCTGGGTACGTTCGGTAAGTACGGTGTGCTGAGTTTTAATGGTAATAAGATGATTACTACCAGCGGTGGCGGTGCATTGATTTGCCGCAGTGCAGAAGAGGCTAATCAGATTATGTGGCTGGCCACACAGGCTCGCGATGCTTATCCTTACTATCAGCATACTACCATTGGATTTAACTATCGCATGAGTAATGTGTGTGCGGGGATCGGGCGTGGTCAGATGACGGTGCTGGATGCACATATTGCACATCATAAGCATGTGCAACACCTGTACGAAGAGCTGATGAAGGATATTCCCGGGGTAAAGATTAACCGCCAGCCCACGAATCCTCGTTACGACTCGAACTACTGGCTGTGTACGATGACCATCGACCCAAGCGTAAAGGTGAAGGGTCAGGAGAACGCCTATAAGGAGGTGATTAAGACTGCCGTGGGTGGTGCTGCTGGTGTCATCCATCAGGTGGATAGCCCTGTGACAGACTGCCAGCCCAATGATAATGTAGAGGCTATGCGTGTGTTTATGCTGGGCAAGAAGGTCGAGTGCCGCCCTGTGTGGAAACCCATGCACAAGCAGCCTGTATATCAGGGCGCGCCCGTATATACCAACGGTGTAGAAGAGGACATCTTTAAGATTGGCATGTGTCTGCCCGCTGGGCCATACGTCACTGATGATGATGTGAAGTATATTGTGGATAGCATCAAGGAAGCAATTGAGTGAGCGCCATGAGTGCTCGCACTCTGATGGTCGAGCGTGAGCAGGCTCGAGTGAAGCTCAAAGAGAACACCTTGTAAAGGACTAATACTGATTAAGGAGCCTGATGTCGTTGGTTATGTAACTTCAATGACTGATGGCTCTTTGTCGTTTATAGAAATCGATGAAGATACTGAAAGCCATCTGGCAGTTTTGTAGTTACTTGTTCGTTCCACAGAAGAGGCCCAAGGATTATTATGATTTCTGATTTGTCATCTTAACTCACGCAAGTCATAAAGCAGACCCCCAAAGATGTGCTTTATGACTTTTTGTGTTCTTATGCACAGGAACACAAGGAATTGGCTATGTTCTTGGTGCGCGTGGGAGGTTGTTTGAGAGAATAGGAGTGATGTGAGATAGTTATGGGAAAAACAATTAAACCGTCCAAGAGTCTGGTTTATTGCTATGCATGTAAAAGAAGGAAAATGCTCTTTGGGGAACAGTCAGAGGCGGATAACTTCATAAAATACAATCATGGCGGTATTCTGGAAGAAAACGGAAAGGCACCTGTTCGGAGTTATTATTGTGAACTCTGCTGTGGCTATCATGTGACCAGTAATCCTTCGAAAGAAGAAGGAGAAAAAATGGATCTTCAGGATTCCCAATTGGTCAAGGAACTGACTTCTATTACACAAGCGATGGACAAGTTCAAGGTGTTGGGCCATGATTTATCGAATAGGATTCAAGACTGTAAAGATCAGATGTTCATAGGTAGCTTTCGGGAAATCAATGAACTCCACGATGATTTGTTGCCTTATAGAGGTCTGTTGGAAAAATTGCCTCTTGAAGAAAAGTCTCGATTCGCAACCCATTTTCGCAGAGCAGATTTCTTATATGCCATTGCGTCAAAGATGGAGGAATTGGTGGCTGTGCCAGATAATGAATTTGAAAACCATGTGAACCGTGAGTTTCCTGCCATCTCAGAAGAGAACTTCAAAACCATAGAGATGATGGTCAGGTTAAGAAAGATGGAACTGTATATTCGCGAAATGAGTAATCTCCCAGGAGCACAAGAAAGTGAGGACTATAAGCTAAAGGTTGAAGAGGTAGGCCGCTACCTTGCGAGTATAAGACCAATTGTTGGCAGGAAAGTTACTTCATCCTACCGCAGGAAATTAGGACTTGGATGAACTATCATTCTGATATTTAGAAAGAGGGCTGAGATCATAATGTCAAAGCCCTTTTCTCGTTAAAAATGCGTAATTGTTAAAGTGAAATAGGACAGAATCCATGGAGAATTCTTATTTTTGCAGAACTATCGTTGAATAATTATTCTCTAATGTTGTAAAATGTACAAAATTGAACTGAAGGAGATACGTAAACAGAAGGTACTTTTGGTGATGGCTTTCTCGCCTCGGGATATCCTAAGCAAGCTTCGCTCTCCGCTCGGCTTACCGAAAGAGTTTGCT
>JAEEGL012082691.1_pt1 | contig 16317 bp, 15 predicted proteins | sample 9134231 | NCBI WGS metagenome assembly JAEEGL01 (sample SAMN16246548, study PRJNA631951) | gut metagenome | biome: gut microbiome; feature: rumen; material: fiber-attached | host: Bos | place: Iran: Karaj | collected 2018-10
AGAGCGCGGTCGTGGAGATCGGGGGCATCTCCGTGATCATAGGCACCTCGAAGCTGCAGCCGAACGATCCGGAGATCTTCTACGCGCACGGGATTGACCCTACGGAGAAACGCTGCATCGCAGTGAAGTCGACGGTGCACTTCCGCAGGGCCTACTCGGAGCTCACTTCGGAATACTGCTGTGTGGAGCTGCCCGGCCTGTTCACACAGGACATCGAGGGCATGCCGTATAAAAAGGTAAGAAGTCCGATCTATCCGCTGGACAAAGAAACTACATTAAAGGACGGTAAGGCGAATGTGGAAATACGTAGTTAAAAGATTACTCCTTCTAATCCCTGTCGTGCTCGCGGTGTCGCTAATCATCTTCGGCATATTCGAGATAGCTCCCGGGAATGTCGCGCTGATGCGCCTGGGCGAACAGGCGTCCGTGGAGGAAATCGCGGCGATGAACGAGCAGCTGGGGCTGAACAAGCCCTTCCTGTACCGATACGCCCATTATATCTACAACATCGTGGTGCATCAGAACATGGGCGAATCCTATGTCTGGGGTAAGCCCGTATGGAACGAGATCGCGAACAGGCTCCCTGTCACATTGAAGGTCGCCTGCAACGGCATCATCGTGGCGGTGCTGATAGGCGTCCCGCTCGGCATCTATTCTGCCGTCAAGCAGTACTCCGCGCTGGATAAGATCGCGACGTCCACCTCCCTGTTCCTCGCGGCGGTGCCGTCGTTCTGGCTGGCGCTCATGCTCATCCTTATCTTCGCGGTCAAACTGAGGCTGTTCCCGACCAGCGGGAACGGGTCATGGAGGAACTTCGTCTTACCTGCCCTGAGCCTGGGCTTCCCTTACGCGGCCCAGGAGATGAGGTATACCCGTTCCTCCATGCTGGAGACCATCCGGCAGGATTATATCGATACCGTCCGGGCGAAGGGCGCGCCTGGACGGGTCGCGATCAACAAGCACGCCCTGAAGAACGCCCTCCTCCCGATCATCACCATCACGGGCAACAACGTGGGGCAGCTCATCGGCGGCGCGGTGGTGACCGAGACCGTATACGGCCTCCCCGGCCTGGGCTCGCTGATGGTGACCGCCATATCGAACCGGGACACGAACCTCCTCTGCGGCTGCGTTATCGTCGTCGCGGTCCTGTACTCCCTGATCATGCTGGTCGTGGACCTGCTGTACGCGTTCATCGATCCGAGGATCAAGGCCCGCTACGCTACGAGGGGGTGACGCTATGGAAACCAAGACTATGAAAATCAAAAAGACGAGCCGTTTCGGGGAGATCTGGCGCCGCTTCCGGAAGAACAAGACCGCCGTGGTCGGCCTGGTCATCATCTCCATCTTCATCTTCGTTGCCATCTTCGCGGACCTGCTGGTCCCCTACAAGCTGGCTACCGAACAGCACGTCATGCAAAAGCTGATGCGACCCTGTGCCGAGCACATCTTCGGGACCGACCACCTGGGCCGCGACCTGTTCGCCAGGGTGTTCCACGGGACGCGCTACTCGCTGATGATCGGGGTCGTGACCACAGTCTGCACATTGATGATCAGCCTTGTCCTTGCCTCCCTCGCAGGTTATTTCGGCGGTGTGGTAGATAACGTCATAATGCGCATAATGGACATCATGACCGCCATCCCGAGCCTGGTGCTCGCCATGGCGATCGTGGCCGCGCTCGGCAGGAGCGTTACGAACATGTTCATAGCGCTGACGATCTCCGGCATCCCGACTATGGTCCGGGTCATCCGCAGCTCGATCCTGAACGTCGTCAACCAGGAATACATCGAGGCGGCGCGGGCGTGCAACACGGGGACCGGCCGGATCCTGAGGAAGCATGTCCTCGCCAACGCCATCGGCCCCATCATCGTGACCACCACCATGAACGTCGCCTCGAGAATCATGAATGCCGCGACACTGAGCTACATGGGGCTGGGATTCCTACCGCCCACGCCGGAATGGGGCGCGATGCTGAGCGACGCAAAGACATACATGCAGACGATACCGACGCTGATGATCTTCCCGGGCCTCTGCATCGTACTTACCACACTGTCCATCAACCTTGTCGGCGACGGCCTCCGGGACGCGCTGGATCCCAAGCTGAAGAACTGAGGGGGGAAGCGCAATGGAAAACGAGTACATGCTGAAGGTAAAAGACCTGCATATCCAGTACGTTACCGGTGACAACACTGTTTATGCTGTCAACGGCGTCACACTGAACATCAAAAAAGGGCACACCCTGGGCCTCGTGGGCGAGACCGGCGCCGGAAAGACGACCATCGCCAAAGCGGTGATGCGCCTCCTGCCCGAGCGGACGGCGCGGATCACCGGCGGTTCGATCGAGCTGGACGGTGTCGAGACCCTCAAGCTCAAAAAAGAGGAGATGGAAAAGATCCGGGGCAAGACGGTGTCCATGGTCTTCCAGGACCCGATGAGCAGCCTCGACCCGATCGAGCGGATCGGCGACCAGATCAAGGAGACGCTGTATTACCATAATTACGCGAAGCGTGACAGCAAGGCCATGGACGCGAAGGTCGACGAGCTGCTGATGATGGTCGGGATACTGCCCTCCCGCAAATACGACTACCCCCACCAGTTCTCGGGCGGCATGAAGCAGCGCGCGGTCATAGCCATCGCCCTGGCATGCGAGCCGGACCTGCTCATAGCCGACGAACCGACCACGGCGCTCGACGTCACGATCCAGGCCCAGGTCCTCGAGCTGATGCGAGAGCTGAAAAAGGAGCATAACACCTCCATGCTGATGATCACCCATGACCTCGGCATCGTGGCTCTCCTCTGCGACGAGGTCGCCGTCATGTATGCCGGGGAGGTGGTCGAGTACGGCACCCTCAAGGACCTGTATTCCGGGGACCGGCACCACCCCTATACGGAAGGGCTGTTCGCAGCTGTCCCAAGCTTTTCCGGGGAACAGAAGCGGCTGAACGCGATCCCCGGCCTTATGGCGGACCCGACCAAGCAGCCGGCCGGCTGCCGCTTTGCGGAACGGTGCCCGTTCGCGACGGAGCGGTGCTTCCAAACGCATCCTGAGTATTACAACGACAACGGGCATCTGATCCTCTGCCATCGCTTTGCCCAAACGGAGGGAGAAACCAATGAGTGAGTTCAACAAGGAACAGCCGTTGCTGGAAGTCAGAAACCTGAAGAAGTACTTCAAGGTCGGGAAAAAGTCGTTCCTCCACGCCGTTGACGACGTCAGCTTCCGGGTCTACAAAGGGAAGACGCTCGGCGTCGTGGGCGAGTCAGGCTGCGGAAAGTCGACCCTCGGGCGGACGGTGCTCCGCCTGCTCGAGCCCACTGCAGGGGAGATACTCCTGGAAGGAAAGGACATCACAAAACTCAGCGACAAAGAGATGGGGAAGATGCGCAATGACATGCAGATCATCTTCCAGGATCCCTACTCCAGCCTGAACCCCCGCATGACGGTCTCAGACCTTATTGCGGAATACATGATCGTTGCGAAGAAATACCCGACCAAGGAGGAGATCAAGGCCAAAACATATGAGATGATGGACCTGGTCGGGTTGGATCGTCGGTTCGCTCGTTCTTATCCCCATGAACTCGACGGCGGACGCCGGCAGCGCATCGGGATCGCCCGGGCCCTGTCCCTGGAACCGAAATTCATCGTGTGCGACGAACCGGTCTCTGCCCTGGACGTTTCGATCCAGGCACAGATCCTGAACCTGCTCATAGATCTGCAACAGAAGCTGGACCTCACCTATATCTTCATCACCCACAACCTGGCCGTCGTCCGGTACATCTCCAACGACATCATGGTCATGTACCTCGGGGAGTGCGTCGAGTTCGGCAGCACAGAAAAGCTGTTCGCCAACCCGAGCCACCCCTACACCAAAGCCCTGCTGAGCGCCCTGCTGGTCCCCGCCCTGGAGACCCACGACAAGGAGCTCGACCTGATCCGGGGCGAAGTCAGCAACCCGGTCGATCCCAAGCCCGGCTGCCGTTTTGCGGCGCGCTGCGCCTACGCATGCGACCGCTGCCGGCAGGAGACACCACCCCTCCGGGACATCGAGGAAGGCCACCAGGTAGCCTGCTGGCTCTACTCGGACAAGTGAATAATAACGAAAGTTATTATAAAAACAAAAGAAAGGAACCAAAACCATGAAGAAACTGATTTCGATGATCGCACTCGCGCTCGCATTCATTATGCTGTTTGCGGCATGCGGGTCCAAGCCTCAGACTGCGGAAACGCCTTCGGAAGGTAAGACACCGGCGGGCAACACCACGAACAACACCACGAGCAGCAACAACACGGGCAACAACGCGCCGGCGACAAATGACAAAGCCGACAACAAGCGCACGGATCTGAACGTCATCATGAAACAGAACCTGATGTCGATCGACCCGCACAAGTTCATCTCCATCGACCAGCAGTGCTGCTTCCTGAACGTCTACGAGCCCCTGATCGCGCTCGCCGATGACGGCACCATACTGCCCCGGGTCGCAGAGAGCTATGAAGTCGCGGACGACAACGTCACCTATACGTTCCATCTGCGCAAGGGCATCAAGTTCCACAACGGCGACGAAGTGAAGGCATCTGATGCGGTGTTCTCCATAAAGCGCGCCATGGAGACGGCGGAGACCAAGGTCTACACAGCCGACATCGCCGATGTGAAGGCCGTTGACGACTACACCATCGAGATCAAGACCTTCGAACCCACCGCCACGTTCATCAACAAGCAGTACAATCTGGCAATCATCAGCGAGCGGGCCTGCAAGGAAGCGGGCGACCTGTTCGGTCAGGATGCGGCCCATACCCTCGCGGGCACCGGACCCTACTACTTCACCTCCTATGAATCGAACCTGACCGAATACGTCCTCGAAGCGTTCGAAGACTACTACAGGGGACCCGCCAGCATCAAGAAGGTGACCTACAAGATCGTCGGCGACACCAACACCGCCCTGATGGCGCTGGAGGCCGGCGAGGTCGACTTCGTCTCCACCTCCACGGCGAACGTGGCCGCCCTCCAGCAGAACCCCAACTTCCAGGTCATCATGAACCCCAGCACCCACATTTCCTACGTGAAGTTCAACATTGACCGGGAAGGCCCCCTCCAGAACAAGCTGGTCCGCCAGGCCGTCTGCTACGCGATCAACAATGCGGAGATCCTGTACGGCGCATATGACAACTACGGCGACCTCGCGACCTGTATCGCCCGCGTAGGGTATGTGTTCGGCGCGACCAATGATGTCGAAACATATGACTACAACCCTGAGAAAGCCAAGGAGCTCCTCAAGGAGGCCGGCTATCCCGACGGCGTGTATATCGGCAAGCTCAACTTCCGCGGCGACCTGTACTTCGCCACTGCTTCGGAGATGATCCAGCAGGAGCTCGCCGCCGTGGGCATCACCTGCGACCTCAACCCCCTCGAGCAGGCGACCAGCCTTGCTGCTCATACGTCGAGGGACTATGACTTCATGTGCCACGGCGATACCAAGAGCCTTGACTCCGACAACTTCTTCGACTACACCTTCAACGAGACTTCCACCACCTTCATGGGACCCGAGATCAACCCCGAGATCATCCGCCTCGGCAAGCTCGCGAAAGTGGAGCTCAACAGGGAAAAGCGGGCCGAAATCTACAAGGAGTTCTGGCAGCTGGTACATGAGGAGGCCTACATCTACCCCCTGTTCCACAGGCACAACCCGTATGCCGCGGACAAAGACCTGAACGTCGTCCTCCGCGCGAACGACTATTCGTTCTATGACTGGAGCTGGAAGTGATCTTATCCCTCTGACAGCGGGATAGGATAACCAGGGTACAATCGTCCGCGCGTCCGGTCCCTCCTGGCCGGGCGCGCGGACAGCAGAGAAAGCTCAGGTGGAACGATGAACATCATTGACTTGCATTACGGGAACTGGGACGCGAAGATAGCGGTCGATTACGGTTTCAATGTCTATTCCCTCACCTGCAGGGGCGACGACGTCCTGAGGACGACCGCCGACCCGGAGACGGATCTGGCCGCGTCGCCCGTCGTCTACGGCACCCCCCTCCTCTTCCCCCCCGACAGACTGACGAACAACGGCTTTTCCTTTGAGGGGAAGCAATACACCATGAGGAATCCCGACCCGGCCAAGCCGTACAAGATCCACGGTTCCATGCACAGCGCCCCGATGCGGGTCGTCTACCGGAGCGCCAGCATGGCGGTGGGTGAATATGAAGATGCCGGTGTCAGGTACCCCTTCCCGTTCAGGATGTCCATATCCTGTGAACTGGGCGGCGAAGGCCTCCGTCAGCGCTTCTGCATCATGAACACCGGCAGCGGGAACATGCCCCTCGTATTCGGCCTGCATACGACCTTCCTCGCCCGACCCATCGTATCGGTTTCGGTGGGAAAGGCTTGGGTGACCGGTGAAAACTTCGACGCCGTCGAGGAAAAGCCGTTGTCCGACGAAGACAGGAAGCTCGTATCCGGCCGCAACACCGAGGGTATCATCCTGCACGACATCTATACCGATTCCGGGTTCCATACGGCGACCGTCGGCGAGTACTGCTACAGGCTCTCCCGCAATTTCAAAAACTGGGTCGTCTGGAACAAGGACGGTACTCGCGGCTTCATCAGCCTGCAGCCGCAGTCCGCCCCTGTGAACTCCCTGAACAAGCCGGGCAGGTACATCATCCTCGCTCCCGGGGCGGAAGAGGTGTTCGAGACCCTCATCACCCGGGCCTGAACCGGCGCAGGCACACAAAAATCGTACGTTTTCAAAATATTGAGAAGGGGCTAAAACCAAATGAAAGCAGCTTTACTGTCAGCATGGAACAGTCTGAGCCTTACGGAGCTCGATAAACCGGTCCCCACCGGTAAGCAGGCGCTTATCAAGGTCAGGTACGGCGGCGTGTGCGGCTCCGATATCACCGTATACCGCGGTCTGCATATGACCGCAACTGTACCGAGGGTGCTCTGCCATGAGATCCTCGGCACCATCGAGACCCTGCCCGAAGGGTATGTCGGCCCATTCAAAGTTGGCGAAAGGGTGCTCATGAACCCGGTCATCTCCTGCGGCAAATGCCCTGCCTGCCGGTCCGGCCGCCTGAATGTCTGTGAAAAGCTCGAGCTCCTCGGCATCCACCAGAACGGCGGTTTTGAGGAGTACACCGTCGTGAACACCGAAAAACTGGTCCATGTACCGGACGAACTCCCAGACATAGTCGCGGTCCTGGGCGAACCCTTCGCGGTGGGCAGACATGTGTGCCGGCGCGCTGGGGTCTCTCCTGAGACACGCGTCCTGGTCATCGGCGCGGGGACCATCGGCCAGGTCGTTGCCATGAATGCAAAATGTCTCGGCGCCAGGAGTGTGACTGTTTCCGAGATCAACCCGGGCCGCCTTGCGCTCGCCGCGAAGCTGGAGCTCGAAACCATCGACCCCAACGCGGAGGACATCCGGGCCAGGACCGCCGAGATCACCGAAGGAGTGGGTTTTGACATCGTGATCGACGCGGCCGGCGCCAAAGCAAGCCTGCTGCAGCTTCCCGACCTCTGCCGTGTGGGCGGCACCATACTGTCCCTCGGCCTTTCGGGCGCTGCTGTGGAGTTCATCCTCGGCAAGATCTCTTTCCGTGAGCAGGAGATTATCGGCTCAAGGCTCTATTCCCAGAAGGATTTCGAAGACGGCGTTGCCGTCCTCAGCGAGCTCGCCCGAAAGCTGCCCATCCGGGAGATGGTAAGCGAAATCTACCCGCTCACACAGATCACCGAGGCTTTTGAAAAGATGATGACCGGCAGGAACAACGGCAAGATCGTCATCGACGTTGCGAAGTAGCACCGCTCTTCGCCGGGAGGAGACTATGTATCCAAATTATCCGGTCCTGACACCCGGGATCAAACTGTGCGCGAAGGTCGAACCGCTGGTCACGGAAACCTACTGCACTTTCCTTGAACAGATGGGGATCCGTTACGCCTACACCTGGATTGCCCCGGAGCAGTTTACAAAGGCTTTCATCATGGGCTTGAAGGAGCGGCTGGCGCGACACGGGATCACGCTGTTCAACGTGGGTTCCGTCCACATCGCCAAGAACGAGGGCATCATCCTCGCGAAGCCGGGCAGGGACGCAGCGATCGCACATTTTATCGACTGCCTGAAGGTGCTTTCCGAGTCGGGCATCCATACGACCACCATTACCTGGGAGCCGGACGGCTGCTGGGCCAGCGACTGGGATTTCCCCACCCGGGGCGGCGCGCTCACCCGTGCCTGCGACATGGGCGTCTTCACGGAGGACGGGCGGCGGACGGCGGATACGCGGTACACGCAGATTCCCATCGACCGGGACGCCTTCGTGAAGACCGGGCTGACCCACGGACGCGTATACACGACAGAAGAGATGTGGGACAGCTTCACCTATTTCATCCGGAAGGTCATCCCCTATGCCGAGGAATACGGCGTTCGGATCGCGCTGCACCCCAACGACCCGCCGGTCGAAAGCATGGGCGGTGTCGCCTGCCTGATCAAGAGCTACGACGATTACCGCAGGGCCTACAGCGTCTGTGACAGTCCATTTCTGGGAATGGAGTTCTGCTGCGGCTGCTGTCTGGAGACGCCGGACACCTTCGGCGACATCCTGGAAGCCATCCGTGAGTTCACCGCACGAAAGAAGATATTCCTCGTGCATTTCAGGAACGTACGGGGCAAGCTCCCCTGCTTTGAAGAGACCTTCATCGACGAGGGGAGCACCGACATGCTCCCGATCATGCAGGAGTTCGTAAAGTGCGGCTTTGACGGGACACTGATCATGGACCATACTCCGCGGATGATCCCGGAAGGCGGAGGTTATCCGGAGACCGCGTACGCGTACGGGTATATCCGTGCCCTTCTGCAGGTCGCGGAGGGCAGCGCCGGACGATAGGCCGGGAGGGATCGGAAGATGACGGAAGATACCCTTGCAAGGATGCGCACCTGCGGGATCGTGCCCGTGGTGGTCGTGGAGAACGCGGACGATGCCGTGGCCACGGCGAAAGCCATGCTGAAGGGCGGCGTGGACGTGATGGAGATCACCTTCCGCACGGCGGCGGCCCCGGAGTCCATCCGCCGGGTGGCGGCGGAGGTCCCCGATATGCTGGTGGGGGCGGGCACGGTGGTGACGTTGGATCAGTGCCAGCAGGCCGTCGAATGCGGGGCCAAGTTCATCGTGTCCCCAGGCTACGACGAGGAAGTGGTGGCCTGGTGCTGCGAGCACGACGTCCCCGTGACCCCCGGCTGCGTGACTCCCACGGAGATCATGATGGCCCTGAAGCACGGGCTGAAGGTGCTGAAGTTCTTCCCCGCCAACGTGTACGGCGGCCTTGGGGCCCTCAAGTCCCTCTCCGGCCCCTTCGGCGGGGTGAAGTTCATCCCCACCGGCGGCGTGGGCCCGTCCAATCTTGCCGAGTTCGCCGCCGCACCCCAGGTCCACGCCGTGGGCGGCAGCTGGGTCTGCCCCAAGGGGGACATCGGGGCCCATGCCTTCGATAAGATCGAGACCCTGTGCCGGGAGGCCCGGCAGATCGTGGAATCCACCCGGAAATAGGAGAACAGGAATATGAAGTTTTTGACCTTCGGAGAGATCATGCTGCGGCTCAAGGCCCCGGGGCAGGAGCGGTTCTTTCAGAGCCCTATGCTCGAAGCCACCTTCGGCGGCGGCGAAGCCAACGTGGCCGTGTCCTTGGCCAACTACGGCCAGGACGTGTCCTTCCTCACCGTGCTCCCCAAGAACGCCATCGCGGACGAGTGCGTGAAGGAGCTGCGGAAGTTCGGCGTGGACACCAGGCGGATCGTCCGTGGGGACCAGGGGCGTATAGGTATCTACTACCTGGAGGCCGGCGCCAACCAGCTCCCCTCCAAGGTGGTGTACGATCGGGCCTGGTCCGCCATGGCCCTCGCGAAGCCCGGCGACATCGGTTGGGACAAGGCCTTCGACGGCGTGGACTGGTTCCACATCACCGGCATCACCCCGGCCATCTCCGAGACAGCCATGGCCTTGTCGCTGGAATCCGTGCGGGAAGCCAAGAAACGGAACATCACCGTGTCCTGCGACCTCAATTTCCGCAAGAACCTGTGGAAGTACGGCAAGCAGGCGTCGGAGATCATGGGGGAACTGGCCAAATACGTGGACGTAGCCATCGCCAACGAGGAAGACGTGCAGAAGTCGTTGGGCATCACCACGGACGTGGTGGTGGAGTCCGGCTCCCTGGACCGGGCAAAGTACAGGGCCCTGGGCGACAAAGTGCTGGCTGCCTATCCCAATATGCAGATGATCGCCATCACTTTGCGGGAGAGCAAGAGCGCCGACAGCAACGGCTGGGCGGCCTGCCTCAACGACGGCGAGACCTTCTACGTGTCCCGGCGCTACGAGATCAACGATATCGTGGACCGAGTGGGCGGCGGCGACAGCTTCGCGGGGGGGCTCCTCTACGGCCTCACGGCCTACGGCGACAAGCAGAAGGCTTTGGAGTTCGCCGTGGCGGCCGGCTGCCTCAAGCACAGCATCCTGGGTGACTTCAACCGGGTGTCCGTCTCGGACGTGGAAAAACTCATGGGCGGCGACGGTACCGGCCGCGTACAACGCTGACGGAACTAAAAACGAGATAAGGAGAAGATTGTATGGATACACCGCTGATTAAACTGAACAATGGCGTCGTGATTCCTCAGCTGGGCATGGGCGTGTTCCACTCCGAGCCCGGAGCAGAGACCAGCACAGCCGTCCGCTGGGCCATCGAAGCTGGCTACAGGCATATCGATACCGCCATCGCGTACAACAACGAGGCGGACGTGACGGCCGGCATCCTGGAGAGCGGCGTGAAGCGGGAGGAGGTCTTCGTAAGCAGCAAAGTCGCCTCCGCGGACATCCGCGGAAACACCGTCCGGGAGGGTATAGAGCGTTCCCTGGACAAGAGTCCCGGCGGATACTGGGACCAGCTTCTGATCCACTGGCCGGTCCCCGGGTTCATCGACGCGTACGAGATCCTCATGTCCTTCTATGAGGCGAAGCGGGTGCGCGTGATCGGCGTGAGCAATTTCGAACCCCACCATATCCAGGCGCTCCTGGACCGCGGCTATGTGCTACCTGCGGTCAATCAAGTCGAGCTGCACCCGTCATACCAGCAGAAGAACGTGAAACGGTACTGCGCGGAGAAGGGCATTGCCGTAGAGGCATGGAGCCCCCTCGGCGGCCGCGACCACTCCCTGCTGGGCGTCCCCGAGCTCATCGCGATCGGGGAGAAATACGGCAAATCCAGTGCACAGACAATCATCCGCTGGCATCTTCAAAGCGGGCACATCGTCATCCCCAAGAGCGTCAAAAAGCAGAGGATCATCGAGAACAGCCAAGTGTTCGATTTCGAGCTCAGCACGGAGGACATGGCGGCTATCGCGGCGCTCGATACCAACAAGCGCTCCTACTGGGACCCCACCCGGTGGGACTGATGGTTTCAGTCTTCTGAACAGGCAATGATGCGCCGGGCGCCGGCCTGCCTGCCGCGGTGGGACAGCGCTTTCGTTTTTTGCCCCCTCCGGGAGGCGCGGGCCACTGTTTCATGGAGGACAGATGGAGATCATAGTTTGCATCAAACAGGTGCCGGGCACGAACCTTGTCGAGGTCGACCCGGAGACCGGCGTCCTGAAGAGGAACGGGATCGCGAGCAAGCTGAACCCGTACGACCTCTTCGCGCTGGAACTCGCCCTCGGGCTGAAGGAAAAGCACGGCGGCCGCATACGCGTGATCACGATGGGGCCTCCCCAGGCGGCGAAAGCTGTCGAGGAAGCTGTCTGCATGGGCGCGGAGGAAGGTGTGGTCCTGAGTGATCGTGCCTTCGCAGGGGCCGATGTCCTCGCAACGAGCTATACTCTGGCCCAGGGGATCCGGAGGGCCGGCAGATTCGACCTTGTCATTTGCGGCCGACAGACGACCGACGGCGACACCGCGCAGGTCGGTGCGGAGCTTGCGGAACACCTTGGAATACCGCATGCCGGCAATGTCATGGAGGTCGTCGCCGTCGACACCGAAAAGAAGCGAGTCACCATATCCACGGATATGGACGCCACGGTGTATGAGGAAAGCCTCGGCTATCCCTGTGTGCTGTGCTGCGACGGTGACATCAACACACCTCGTCTGCCTTCCTACCGTAGGAAGAAGGAGAACGAAGGCAACAGATGTGCCTTCCTGTCCCTTGCGGATCTTGAGGATGGGGATGAGACACACTACGGGCTTTCGGGCTCCGCCACGAAAGTTGAGAAGATCTATCCGCCGGATGGTAAAAAGGAGCGATCGTTCCTGACGGGGACGGACGAGGAGCAGGCGCTTGCGCTCGCGAAACACCTGCGCAAGCTGAGATTCATCTGAGGGGCAGCGTATGGGTTATCTTAAGATACATCAGAAACGTATCACGAAGGCCGCAGCGGACGCCCTTACGGCGCTCTGCCCGTTCGGCGCGCTGGAATACGACGGCAGGAAGCTCGAAGTCAATGCCGCATGCAGAATGTGCAGGATCTGCGTGAGGAAAGGTCCCGCAGGCTGCATGGAGTTTGTGGAGGAAGATGCCGCCGTCGATAAAGACAGGTGGCGGGGCATCGCGGTGTTTGCGGAGGTGCGACAGTGCGGCGTGCACCCGGTGACCCTTGAACTGCTCGGCAAGGCGCGGGAACTGGCGCAGGTGACGGGCCATCCCGTATACGCCGTCCTGGTGGGATACCAAACGGACTCCGCTGCAAAGACGCTCACAGCGTATGGGGCCGATGCCGTGTACGTCTATGACACGCCAGAATTTGAAAAGATCTGTCTCGATATCTATGCAAACGCTTTTTCAGACTTTATCGAAAGGATCCGGCCGTCCTCCGTACTGGTCGGGGCAACGAACCTGGGAAGGACTCTCGCCCCCCGTGTGGCAGCCAGGTTCCATACCGGCCTTACGGCGGACTGCACTGCGCTCGAAATGAAGGAGAACACCGACCTTGTGCAGATACGCCCGGCTTTCGGCGGGAACATCATGGCCAGGATCGTGACGCCGAACCACCGGCCACAGTTCTGCACGGTGCGATACAAGGTGTTCTCCATGCCGGCCAAAAAGGAGAGACGCGGTACGGTGTATCGTCTTGAACTGCCGGAAGAAAAAAGGAGCAGTTCATTCAAAGTTTTGAGCGCTGTCGAAAAGCCGAAGGTCATGGACATCTCCGAAGCGGACGTCATCGTGGCCTGCGGCCGCGGCATCCGATCCAGGGATGACCTAAGGCTCGCCGAGGAACTGGCGGAGGCACTCGGAGCTCAGGTCGCATGCACAAGGCCCCTCGTGGAGTGCGGGTGGTTCGACCCCAAAAAACAGATTGGGCTGTCCGGGCGCACGGTCAAGGCTAAGCTGATCATCACGGTGGGTGTGTCCGGCTCGGTGCAGTTCGTGGCGGGCATGCAGGGTTCGGAGCATATCGTTGCCATAAACACCGACCCGCAGGCCAGCATCTTCAGTATCGCCAGTCTGGGCCTGGTCGGTGACCTGTACCGGATCCTGCCTGAATTGACGAGCCAGATTAAGGAGATGAAAAATGAGCCGGTATAACAAGATCACTGCCGACGACCTCACGTATCTGTCGGAAGCTGTGGATCCGTCCCGGGTCTTCCCCGGAAATGCGATCAGTGAAGATTACTGCCACGACGAGATGGAAGGCGTTTCGAGCCGGCCGGAAGTCCTTATAAAGGTCCTCTCCACGGAAGAGGTGTCTAAGGTCCTGGCGTACGCGAACCGGCGTGCCATCCCCGTTGTCGTTCGGGGCAGCGGCACCGGTCTCGTCGGCGCGGCAGTGGCTGTTGCGGGCGGGATCATGCTGGATATGACGGGGATGAACCACATCCTGGAGCTGGACGCCGACAATCTCACGGTAACCGTGGAGCCTGGTGTGCTGCTCATGGATCTCGCGGCGTTCGTCGAGGGGAATGGGTTCCTGTATCCTCCCGATCCCGGGGAGAAGAGCGCGACGATCGGCGGCAACATCAGCACGAACGCCGGCGGCATGCGCGCCGTGAAATACGGAGTCACGAGGGATTATGTGCGAGGCCTGACTGTCGTCATGCCGAACGGGGAAATCATGGAACTCGGCGGCAAAATGGTCAAGAACAGCAGCGGCTACTCCCTGCTGAACTTGGTCATAGGGTCCGAAGGGACCTTATGTGTGATCACGAAGGCCATCCTCAAACTGGTGCCGCTCCCCAGGTACAGTGTGAGCCTGCTCGTGCCCTTCCCATCTATGGACGCTGCACTGGATGTGGTGCCGGTGATCATCCGCGCCGGCGCGCTTCCTGTCGCGATCGAATATTTCAGCCGGGAGACGATCCTCCTGGCAGAGGAGTACCTTGGCAGAAGGTTCCCTGACAAAAATTCACCGGCATACCTGTTGCTCACCTTTGATGGGACCGGTGAGCAGGAGGTCGAACAGCACTATCGGCTTATCGCCGATACCCTCCTGGAGTTAGGCGCGGAGGATGTCCTCATCGTAGATACCGATGAGCGAAAGAAATCCGTCTGGACGCCCCGCGGCGCTTTCCTGGAAGCCATCAAGGCAAGCACGACAGAGATGGATGAATGCGATGTGGTGGTGCCGCGTGTGCATGTGGCAGATTTCATACAATATACTCATGCGCTTGCGAAGGAAATGGATATCCGGATCCCGAGTTTCGGCCATGCCGGAGACGGGAACCTGCATGTATATATCTGCAGGGACGGCCTGGAAGAGCCCGTCTGGAAAGAAAAATGCGCCGTGGCACTTGACCGGATGTATTCTAAAGCCCGGGAAATGGGCGGCGCTGTCAGCGGTGAGCACGGGATAGGATGGGCAAAGAAGGCCTATTTGAAGACCAGCCTTGGCGATGGGCATATACGTATAATGAATGGGATCAAACATGTCTTTGACCCCGAGAACATCTTGAACCCAAGCAAGATTTGTCAGTAACCCCCAACTAAATCACGCGGTTCCGTCTTCTCATCACCCACCGATCCTGTTCCCACCTTTTCATTCCTTTTGGGGACGGGACCAGATACTTAAGTTCGCTCTCTTTTCCTATGCCTTAAAGCAGGTCCCATCTTGGGGTGTACACTCCTATAAGAAACGATATGCTTTCGATCATATCCTGCTCAGCTCTCTGAACTCATGATGAAATATGGCCGTTCGCCGCTGAATCCGGTATCACTACTCGTACCGCTCAATAAGCCCGAGAAATCGGGCTTTTTTCGTGCTTCAAGTTCTCCTGGCAGGCCTCTTTTCTACACCCATTTGAGGCTTTGGTTTCTGTTTGACCGCGCGAGCGATTTATTGGCGGTCCAAAAAAGAAAGGTATACACGTATTCCAGGAAAATAAGTGCTTTTTCGCGCATCTTATTCAAACATAGCGGGCCACTTGGCGAAAAAGAAAGGCCTAAAATCGGATATTTGTCGTTGCTTGTCAGTTACAAGCGTGTTACAATAAATTTGTTATCACATCGAAGGAGATTTTGTTATGGAAGAGATCAAGTTCCTTCTTTCTCCGAAGCGCTACAAGGAGGAAACCCAGGTGTTCTCCATCCGCATCCCCAAGGACATGCTGCGGGACGTGGACGCCGTGGCGCAAAAGACCGGGCGCACGCGGAACGAGATCATCACCAAGAGCATCGAATTCACGCTGGAGCATTTGGAGATCGCGGACAAAGCATAACGCGTATCGGAGAGAGGCAGTATGGCTATTTTGAAATGCAAGATGTGCGGGGGCGATATCGAGCTCTCCGCTGACAAAACCTTTGGAACCTGTGAATTCTGCGGGAGCACCATGACCTTCCCAAAGGTGGACGACGAGCAGCGGGCCAATATGTTCAACCGGGGCAACCACTTCCGACGCATCGGCGAGTTCGACAAGGCGTTGGCGGTCTACGAGCGCATCGTCCAGGAGGACGAAGCTGACGCCGAGGCCCACTGGTGCTGCGCCCTCTGCCGCTTCGGCATCGAGTACGTGGAGGACCCCAACACCTTCGAGTATCTCCCCACCTGCCATCGGGCCAGCTTCGACAGCTTTTTGGAGGATCCGGACTATCTGGCCGCCCTGGCGCACTCCGACGGCGTGACGAAGCGGCAGTATCAGAAGGACGCCGCCAAGATCGCCGAGGTCCAGCGGGGGATCCTCGCCACCTCCCAGAACGAGGAGCCCTTCGACGTGTTCCTCTGCTACAAAGAGACTGAGGACGACGGCAGCCGGACCCGGGACAGCCTCTACGCCCAGGATATCTACTACCAGCTCACCGAGCAAGGCCGGCGGGTCTTCTTCTCCCGCATCACCCTGGAGGATAAGGCGGGCACGG
>JAEEGL014215844.1_pt1 | contig 16317 bp, 16 predicted proteins | sample 9134231 | NCBI WGS metagenome assembly JAEEGL01 (sample SAMN16246548, study PRJNA631951) | gut metagenome | biome: gut microbiome; feature: rumen; material: fiber-attached | host: Bos | place: Iran: Karaj | collected 2018-10
CCACAGTTGCAGGTAACGGTTGCCTGATAATACTGGGGATGTATTCCTTCCTTCATTTTCTTCACCTCTCTATATAAATGTAAATTATGTCTGTTCTCATCCGCACTGCTTATGCAGCCACAAACAGCTTTTCTATAATATCAGATGTGACCGATGTTTGCAAGTGTTATTTAAACATGATTTCTTACATTTATATTGCGCACAAGTTCAGCATTTGAGCGGGTATTCTTGAACTCCTCGAGCAGGCGGTCGGCAGCGTCGTCGGATTTGAGGCTGTTGAGCGCACGGCGCGCGATCTCCATGGCACGGAGCTCTTCCCTGGTAAGAAGGAGGTCCTCACGTCTGGTGCCGGATTTTGCAAGGTCAACGGCGGGGAATATCCTCTTTTCGGAAAGCTTGCGGTCAAGGATCATTTCCATGTTACCGGTTCCCTTGAATTCCTCGTATACGACGTCATCCATCTTGGAGCCGGTCTCGACAAGAGCGGTCGCAAGGATCGTAAGGGATCCGCCCTCTCTCATGTTTCTCGCAGCACCGAAGAATCTCTTGGGCATATGAAGTGCCGCGGGATCGAGACCTCCGGAAAGGGTTCTTCCGCTGGGAGGGATGACCTGGTTATACGCTCTGGCGAGTCTTGTGATGGAATCGAGAAGGATGACTACATCCTCCCTGTGCTCTACAAGTCTTCTCGCACGCTCGATCACCATCTCTGAAACCCTGGCATGATGCTCGGGCATCTCATCGAAGGTCGAATAGATGACCTCGACATTCCTTCCGCGGATGGCTTCCTTCATATCGGTAACTTCCTCGGGACGCTCATCGATCAGAAGGATGATGATATGGGTCTCGGGATTATGGAAAAGAATGCTCTGGGCAACGGACTTAAGGAGAGTCGTCTTACCTGCCTTCGGAGGTGATACGATCATTCCACGCTGTCCCTTACCTACGGGGCTTACAAGGTCCATTACACGCATGGCAATGTTCTTCTCATCATCCGTCTCCATGCGGATCCTCTCATTGGGGAAGATGGGAGTCATGTTCTCGAACGCAACTCTCTTCATCGCCTCGGAAAGAGGATAACCGTTCACGGTATTAAGGAAAACAAGGGGTGAGAATTTTTCCGAAGGGCTCTTTGCCTTCTTCACACCGTCAAGCACATCACCGGTACGGAGTCCGAATTTACGGATCTGTGCGGGTGATACATATACGTCGTTTTCTCCGGGAAGATAATTGTCGCATCTGATGAAGCCGTATCCTTCCGGCATGACCTCGAGGATACCGTATGCGGGCTCATCGCCTTCCTGGGGAACATATGCGTTCTCTGTGCGGTTATTCTTTGCCGCATCGGCAGCTACTTCCGCCTTCTTTTCCTCAGCGGGTTTTTCTTCCTTCGCCGGCTCCTGAGCAGGCTTCTTAACCTCGGATTTTTTGGCCTCCTGCTTTTTGCCTTCGTGCTTTTTTTCGTCCGATTTCTTTTCACCGGTTTTCTTTGCGGAAGCTTTCTTCTCGGAAGACTTGCTCTCGGACTTGCTTTCAGCCTTCTTTTCTTCCGCTTCCTTGGCAGCTTTCTCGGACTGCATTTTTGCATCAAGCTCAACAAGGCGCTCGATAAGCTCCTCTTTCTTGAGTCCGGTTATTCCCTTAAGGCCTGCGGATTTGGCAATCTCCTTAAGCTGGGAAAGGGTAAAACTCTGAAGTTTTTCTCTCATATAAAGTCTGGATTCCTTTCAGAAAAAAATAGAAAAATAATCTATAAACAAAACTCTCTTTTCAGATCTTCTACAATGGTATGTTTCGGAATACGAATTTCAGAAACAAAATGAATAAAGAACAAAAGATTGATTACAAGTCGTTTATATCACGACAAAGTTAACGCGTCAACAGAAAAATCATCTTATGCGCCGCGGAAAATATCCCGGAAGCATTCCGCCTCCGGGTCAGTCATTCTTTAACTTAAAAACTTAATACTTAAGTGTTACATCGGTTTCGATTATGAGATTGGTAACGTCTCCGTAGATCAGTGTCTTTGAACAGGTTATCTTCTTTACGCCGTAGACATTCTGTACATATCCGAGCTGTCCCGTCACAAGTACGGAAAGCTGCTCGGCCGAAACACCGCTGCTCCAGTGATCGTAGATCTTGAGATTCGTAACCCTGTATTTTGCGGCCTGTCTCACACCGGAGATGATGTCATCCACGGAATAACAATCGGCGATCGCACCCGTCGTTGAAAAAGTAAGCTTGATCTGTGATGCCTGATATCCTTCGTAAGGAAGTCTTCCCTCAGCCATTCCGTAATAAACATAATGCGCATAGAGAAGCATCGGATCTGTTCCGAATACCGCGACAACATCCGGATATTTCTTTACATAAAACTCCGGATCGAAAAGTGTTCCGTCCGGCATCCTGAGCACGGTCTTGGAATCGCTCCCCGAAACACTCTGTGTGGGAACCGTCGGATAAACATAACCCGCATAGGGAAGTCTTCTTTCCTTCATGCCGCAGAGAAGATAATGTTGGTACAAAAGCGCTTCGTTCATCCCGAAAGCTTTATAAACATCATCATAGGTCGCTGCGTAAAAAGAAGGATCAAAAAGTCCTCCGTCAGGCATGGTCTTTACGGCAGCCTCGGCCTTATTCGGATAAACAAGGCAGATAAACAGAGCTGCTGCGATTGTCATCAATATCTTTGTAATGAATTTCTTCATATCGTCTCCATATCCCGGACCGGAAATATCCGTTTACGTATTTATTATATCATTGTTAAAAATGCGGTCAAACCTTGAATTTTTAAGCAATTTACATTAGAGTACTCTTTGGTTCGAAAAACAATTCCAAGGACATATCATGAAGATAAATCTCCACGCACATACTACCAGGTGCGGTCATGCGACCGGCACCGAAAAAGAATTCATCGAAGAAGCTCTCCGTATCGGCATGACTGATTTCGGATTCTCCGATCATACACCCATGCCCTTTCCTGACGGCTTCAGAACTCCGGGGATGCGTATGGACTTAAGTCAGATGGATGACTATGCCGACACCGTTCTTTCCCTGAAAAAGGAATACAAGGACAAGATAAATATATATCTCGGTCTCGAAGCGGAATTTTATCCCGCATTATTTTCAAAACTGATGGATTTCCTTGAAGGTTATCCTCTCGAGTATCTTATCCTCGGACAGCACTGCCTGAAGAACCAGTACGACGGACCCTGGTGCGGAGAAGAAACAAGCGATGCTTCAAGAGTTACCGAATATGTCGACCAGGTCATCGAAGGACTTTCAACCGGAAAATTCATTTATCTTGCACATCCCGATCTGATCAATTATTCGGGTGACGATCTTTTCTATCAGAAAGAGATGAGCCGTCTGTGCGGATATGCATACGATAAAAAGATCCCCCTTGAGATAAATCTTCTCGGAGTGGGGGAAAACAGAAACTATCCCAATCCTCTCTTCTGGGAGATTGCAGGCAAAACAGGCAACGATGTCGTGATAGCACTCGATGCACACCATGTAAGAATGATAGATGTTCCGGAGGCTGAAAAAAAAGCGATGGAGCTTGTGGACAGATTCGGACTGAAGCTTATTGAAACACCGCTTCCGAAGACAGAATTTTAATATATGCTCTTAAGTTTTTTCCTTGCCCTCGAAAGAGCGGTCTCGACTGCTTTTTCGGAGAGGTTCATGACATCAGATATTTCCTTTACCGAGGCACCGCTTATCTTTAAGGTTAAGCAGTGTCTTTCTTTTTCGGTAAGTTCATTGTTTATGCAGAAAGCAAGGCGGTCCTTGATCTCATCGAAGATCGCTGTCTCCTCCGGTGTCATGTCGTTGGAGGGAAGAATGAAATAAGAACCGAGTTCCGGCGAGATGCCTCCCGTGATGTCGACCGAAAGATAATTGTTCAAAGGGATATTCTTCTGATTGTTCCTTGAACGGATCGCATTGAAGACATTGCCTCTGATCTCGATCGATGCATAAGTCTTGAATGATGCGCCTCTCGAGGGATCGTATTTTCCGATCGCATCGAAAAGACCTATCATTCCCTCCTGGATAAGATCGTCACGGTCAGAGGAAATGATCGTAAAGGTATTTACTATGTAATTAACAAGACCCGTATGTCTTGCGATGAGACAGTTTACTATCGCGGGATATTCATGAGCAACCTCATGCATCCTCGATATAAGTTCCTCATCGCTCATACGGGAATAATCCGGAAAAAGCGTTTTGTTTTTTACGGAAGTCTGTTTCAAATTCAGCCCTTCATTCGTCTTCTGACGATCTCATAACTGAGTATTCCGCATGCAACGGAAGCGTTAAGTGAATCGATCTTTCCCTTCATGGGGATGGATGCGGTCATGTCACACTTCTCACGGACAAGTCTCGTTACACCGCTGCCTTCGTTTCCGATGACAAGACCGATCGGACCGGTAAGGTTAAGGTCGTACATGAGATCCCCGTCCATTGCCGCACATACGAACCAGAGTCCCTTCTCTTTGAGTTCTTCGATGGTGCGTGCGATGTTTGTGACCTTGGCAACGGGAATGTAGTTAAGCGCTCCCGCGCTTGCCCTTGCGACCGATGCGGTAAGATGCGCCGCCCTGTCTGCACGGATGATGACACCATGAGCACCGGCCTGGTCTGCCGTTCTTATGATGGCACCGAGATTGTAAGGATCCTCTATTCCGTCGAGCACGATCACAAAAGGATCCTCACCCTTATCCTCGGCATTCTTTAAGATATCCGACACTTCACTGTATTCGTAAGCTGCGGTGATCGCAATGACGCCCTGGTGATGTCCCGTGGATGACATATGATCGAGTCTGTCCTTGTCGGCATACTTGATCGCGATATCCTTCTTGGCAGCTTCACGCTTTATCGTGAGTATCGCACCGTCCTTGCATCCGTCGAGCACATAGAGTCTGTCTATCTCCTTGCCTGCACGGATTGCTTCAATGACCGGATTGCGACCTTCTATTGCATTTTCATTTACTTTACTGTTTTTCTGTTCCTGCGACATAGTCTGCTCCGATCAAAATAAGTTCATCGGCACGGTCCGTCCTGCCCGATATATACAGGTAGCCTATGAGCGATTCAAGACCCGTTGCCTTGCTGTAGCTTGCAAAGTTCGTGCCTCTTCCCGAGGGATGGGCATGATTCTTGCCGCGGTGCATGACATTCTTCTCCTCATCGGAAAGAATGTCCTTCTCCATAAGGAGATCGTATATAAGAGCCTGTGAATCGGCACTGACATACTTTACACTCGCTTTGTGGAATTTTCCGACAGCCATGTCACCTTTTTCAAGGAGCATACGTCTTATGATAAGACTCATATATGCATCACCCAGGAATGAAAGCGACAGTGGCGAATACTTTAAGCCTTCTTCCACTTCGTACCCTCTCTGGTATCTTCAAGAACAATTCCTTTTGCGAGCAGCTCGTCACGGATCTGATCGGCAAGTGCGAAATCCTTGTTCTTCTTGGCAGCCTTTCTTGCATCGATCTGCTCAAGTATCCACGCTTCAAGTTCGGAATCAACCGCATTGTCCTCACTCTGCTTCTTCGAGCCTTCGAGAAGATCCAGTGAAAGTGCTTTATCAAAGTCTGCGACAAGAGCACGCTTTGTGGCATCGCTCATTTCGGCCTTGAGAACATCGTAGAGAACGGTGATCGCCATGGATGTATTGATATCGTCGGTAAGGGCATTAAGGAACTTTTCACGGTACTCAGCAAACGCCTTCTCATCGACACCGCCTTCTTCCTTCAGTTCCCCGACACGCTTTAAGAGCTTCTGGTATGCGGCGCTCATCTGATCGAGCACCTCGTAGGAAAACTCAAGAGGCTTGCGGTAATGAGACTGCAGGCAGAAGAATCTGTATGCGAGAGGATCGTAACCCTTCTCCTGGAGAAGAGATACGGTAAGGAACTCTCCGCTGGACTTGCTCATCTTTCCTTTGTCCTTCTCTACAAGGTGATGAACATGGAACCAGTAGTTGCACCACTGATGTCCGAGGTAAGCTTCGCTCTGCGCGATCTCGTTGGTGTGGTGGGGGAAGATATTGTCTACGCCGCCGCAGTGGATGTCCATATATTCACCGAGATGCTTGATGCCGATGCATGAGCACTCGATATGCCATCCGGGATATCCGCGTCCCCAAGGGCTCTCCCACTTAAGCTCCTGATCGTCAAATTTTGATTTGGTAAACCACAGAACAAAGTCTGTTTTGTTTCTCTTGTTGCTGTCCTCATCGACATCATCGCGTACACCTACGCGAAGGTCGTCCTCATTGTGATTGGACAGGGTGTAATACTTCTCAAGTTTGGAAGTGTCGAAATAAATGTTCTCGCCTGCTTGGTATGCATAGCCCTTTTCGAGAAGGACTTCGATCATGTGAATGAATTCGGGTATGCAATGGGTAGCGGGTTCAACCACATCGGGCATTTTGATGTTGAGCTTTGCAAAATCATCAAAGAAAGCCTTGGTATAAAAATCTGCGATCTCAAGCACGGTCTTGTGCTCACGCTTTGCTCCCTTGAGCATCTTATCCTCACCGGTATCGGCATCACTTGAAAGATGTCCGACATCGGTAATGTTCATCACGCGCTTTACGTCGTATCCCGCATAAGCAAGAGTCTTGACCAGCATATCCTCACAGATATAGGTTCTGAGGTTTCCGATATGTGCGAAATGATATACGGTAGGTCCGCAGGTATACATTGATACCTTGCCTTCCTCACGGGGCTTGAATTCTTCTACTCTTCTGCTTTTAGTGTTATATAACTGCATTTTAATTTCCTCCGGATCAAAATGATGATTGTTCACGTTTCTCAGTTTGAGCCCGGACATCGTGCGCAGCCGCCGCATGAAGCGGGGCCGATATCACTCTGATCGTATACGCTGTTTAAAAGCGCTATAGCCTGGGAAGATATTCCCTGCATCGCTCCGGTAAATCCGAGGCCTTCCTCCGTGGTCGCCTTGACATTGACGCGGCTCACATCAAGTCCGAGTGCCGATGCTATATTTGCTCTCATCTCGTCGATATGCGGTCTCATCTTGGGAGCCTGTGCGATGATGGTGGAATCGATATTCTCGATCACAAAGCCTTCGTTTAAAAGGAGTTCTCCGACCTTCTCCAGAAGCTTTATCGAATCCGCTCCTTTATACTCCGGATCGGTATCGGGGAAATGCTTTCCGATATCGCCGAGTGCCGCCGCACCGAGAAGCGCATCCATTATCGCATGCGTGAGAACATCCGCATCGGAGTGACCGAGCAGTCCTTTTTCGTAAGGAATGGTCACGCCGCCGATGATAAGAGGTCTGTCTTCACAGAATTTGTGAACATCGTATCCTGTTCCGATTCTCATTTACTGTTCCTTTGCAAAAGAAAAACTTAAAACAATTCGTTGGTAATGTACTGAAAAACTCCGGAAGCTTTTTCCTTCCATACATCGACGATGTGCTCGGCGATCTCCTCGGTGGGAACGGAAAGAGTCATATCAAGCGTGGTAACGTCACGGTCCTTGATGATGAGTCTGGTCTCATACTCACCGGTATTGAAGTTCAGTCCGTAATTGCTCTGGACCGCAAGCTCGTTCCTGAGTTCGAATGCCTTGTCGGCAAAATAATTCTCGATGTCGTTCTTGATGAAATCGGGAAGACGCGATGCGAAATAATTGATCGTATCCCTTCCCTCGGACGTGATCGAAAGCTCCGTGGAATTATGGGAATGGGGAGCCTGCGAGATGAGTCCGTTTTCTATAAGTTCACCCTGTGCCTGTGTGAGAACATAATAATCCGCATAATCCTTGCCCAGTACAAAATCCGAGATCTGGGAAGCGGTCATGAGGAAATCGACTCTGTTGAGCATATACAGGATGATAAGTTTTACCTGTGTGAGCTTTTCGGCATCCATTATTTTACGAGCCTCTTAACTGCTTCGGATACTGCATCACGTACATGGGGATCGAATGCTTCGGGCATGATATTATCCTCGCAGAGCTTGTCTGCGGGAACAGCCGCTGCGATTGCCTCTGCAGCCGCAAGCTTCATCTCCTCGGTGATCTGGGGCGCTCTTGCCTCGAGTGCTCCACGGAAGATTCCGGGGAATGCAACAACGTTGTTGATCTGGTTGGGGAAGTCACTTCTTCCGGTTCCAACGATCCTTGCGCCTGCTGCCTTAGCTTCATCGGGCATGATCTCGGGAACGGGATTTGCCATTGCAAAGATGATGGGATCCGCATTCATGGTCTTTATCATATCTCCGGTAAGAACTCCGGGAGCTGATACACCTACAAATATGTCGGTTCCTACAACCGCATCCGCAAGCTTACCGGATCTGTTATCGGGATTGGTGATCTTGAGCATTTCCTTCTTGGTGTCGTTAAGGTCGGTCCTGTCTGCGGAAACGATTCCTCTTGAATCGCAGAGGGTGACTGCGCCGAATCCGTACTTGAGAAGAAGCTTGGAGATTGCTACGCCTGCTGCTCCTGCGCCGTTGACTACGATCTTGCAATCCTCTTTCTTTTTACCTGTAACCTTAAGAGCGTTGATGGATGCCGCAAGAACAACGATCGCTGTTCCGTGCTGGTCATCGTGGAATACGGGGATGTTAAGTTCAGCCTTGAGTCTCTCCTCGATCTCAAAGCATCTGGGTGCCGAGATATCCTCAAGATTGATTCCGCCGAAACCGGGTGCGATGTACTTGACCGCTTTGATGATCTCTTCGGTGTCCTGGGTATCAAGACAGATGGGAACAGCGTTTACTCCGCCGAACTCCTTGAAAAGAACTGCCTTGCCTTCCATAACGGGCATTGCGGCTTCGGGTCCGATATTTCCGAGTCCGAGAACTGCGGAACCGTCGGATACGACTGCGATGGTGTTTGCCTTCCAGGTATATTTATATGCAAGGTCCTTGTCCTTTGCTATCTCTTTACAAGGCTCAGCTACGCCGGGAGTATATGCGATCGCAAGTGCCTCCCTCGAATCAACCTTTGACTTAGCCTCGGTGGAAAGCTTTCCGTTCCACTCCTCGTGTGCCTTGAGTGCTTCTTCATTAACGCCCATTTTTAATTCTCCTTACCTTTTATCTTTTTAAAATGTTCTTTTATCTTATTTTCATATCCCTGTCCGTCCGGGTTAAAGAATTCTCTTCCGTCCAGTTCGTAGGGGAGATACTGCTGTTTTACATAGTGGTTCGGGAAATCGTGTGCATACTGATATCCGATACCGTGACCGAGCTTTGCGGCTCCCTTGTAATGTGCATCCTGAAGATGTGGCGGGATCGGAAGCGAACCCGTCTCCCTTATCTCTTCAAGTGCCGCATCGACCGCACATATCGCGGAATTTGATTTGGGTGCCGTCGCGACATATATCGCAGCTTCGGAAAGAATTATCCTTGCTTCCGGCATACCGACCTTGATGACCGCTTCGAATGCCGCATTCGCAACCACCAGTGCATTCGGATCCGCCATGCCGACATCCTCCGCCGCACATATCACGATACGTCTTGCAATAAAGCTTACCTCCTCACCCGCATCGAGCATTCTTGCCAGGTAATAGACCGCCGCATCGGGATCTGACCCTCTCATGCTCTTTATGAATGCGGAGATCGTATCGTAATGGTTGTCGCCGGTCTTGTCGTATCTTACCGCTTTCCTCTGGATGCATTCCTGTGCGACATCCAGTGTTATGTGTATTCCGGGCTTTGTTTTATCCGCAGGTCCGGTGATGTTTTCTTTTCCGTCACCTAAAGGCTGATCATCGGGTTCGGTCGTAAGGATCGCAAGTTCCAGCGCATTCAGTGCATGTCTTGCATCCCCGCCCGCAACATCGGCGATGAAATCAATGGCATCATCATCGATGTAAGGATTGTATCCCGCCATTCCCCTTTCGTGATCCGTTACCGCGATCTTAAGGAGTGACCTGACATTGTCCATACTCAGGGGCTTAAGCTCGAATATCATCGAACGGCTTATAAGAGCGCCGTTTACCTCAAAGTAAGGATTCTCGGTTGTCGCACCTATCAGTGTTACCGTTCCGTCTTCGACGAAGGGTAAAAGGAAGTCCTGCTGGCCCTTGTTGAAACGGTGTATCTCGTCTATGAAAAGGATGGTCTTCTGCGAGTTCATCGCAAGGATGCTCTTTGCTTCGTTGACCGCATCCTCCATGTCCTTCTTTCCGGCGGTGGTCGCATTGATCGAAATGAAACGCGACTTCGTTGCTCCGGCGATGACCTTGGCGATCGTGGTCTTACCCGTTCCGGGCGGTCCGTAGAGGATCAGGGAGCTTATCTTGTCGGCCTTGATCGCACGGTAAAGGAGCTTGCCGGGAGCGATTATCTCTTCCTGTCCGACCACCTCTTCGGGAGTTCTCGGTCTCATCCTTGCGGCAAGAGGGCTTTCGGATTCTTTTGTTTTGTCAGACATGTATTCAAACAGATTGAGCTGATCCATGACCCCTTACCAGTTCCTCGAAGACCTGTCCGCGCTCTTCGAAATTCTTAAAATATCCGTATGAAGCGGCCGCAGGTGAAAGCACGCAGCCCTTTCCCGGATCCGTTATCTCATATGCTTTATCAACCGCGGCTTCAAGATCCGTGACAAGAAATACATTGGGAAGGCTTGCCCCCAGTTCCTTAAAGATCCTTTCGCCCGTAGCATACATACAGATGAATTTATATTCGGGATGCTCCTTCATATAATCTTCGAGCACCGAATATGAGATTCCCCTGTCCATTCCGCCGACCAGGATGACCTGTGCATTGGGGATGCTCTCCGCTGCACTTATCGCAGCTTCGGGGATGGTGGAGATCGAATCGTCGTACCAGTTCCTTCCGGCAAATGATCCGATCTTCTTCATCCTGTGGGGAAGAGCTTCAAAGTTCTTAAGACTGTTTATAACGGCATCTTCCGAAAGACCGAATTCATCGCAGCAGATCTTCTTTACGAAGTATGCATTGATCTTGTTGTGGTCCCCGAAAAGAGAAAGCTCTATTCCATCGAGATCGTCCGCACCCGGAATGACTCTTATCTGATCGGATGCCGACTTGAGTGCGGGTACATTCTCACCGATATAACCCCTGTCGCCATCGGTCTGCCTGGTCACGATGTGACTCTTTGCTTCGAAATATGCATCCATCGTCCCGTAATAATCCAGATGCTCTTCGTAGAGGTCAAGGAAAACCGAGATATGGGGAGCGGTCTTTGCATCCTTTAACTGATGGCAGGAAAGCTCGAGCACAACTATCGAATCGCCCGCCGCATCGTCATAATAATCAAGACAGGGAAGACCGATATTTCCGGCAAGAATGACCTTCTTTCCCGACAGGTCGCCGAGTACGTGGGCAAGCATCGAAACGGTCGTGGACTTTCCCTTTGTGCCGGTGACGCCTACCGTCTTCATGCGGTATTCGCGAAGGAAGATCTCCGTCTGTGATATCATCTTTGCACTGATCTCTTCACAGGCCTTTACATCAGCGCCTTTGGGAGGCCAGACTATACCGGGGCTCTTTATGATGATATCCGCGTCTTTGCCCGCGCCTGCGAGCATCTCTTCGGGTTTTCCTTCAAATATGGTAACGGACTTCGGTGAAGTATGCTCGGACAGCCACTTTTCGGTGGACTTTCCTTCTCTCCCGTAGCCCCAGATAAGTATTCTTTTTCCTTCGAAAATTTCGGGTACAGCCATGATAATTCCCATCCGGGCAAAAAATGCCCATAATCTGAATTATTATACCCAAAAAGCCCCTTTTTTACAATAAAAAGCCCCTGTTAAAAGGCAACAAAAAAGCCCCCGCCTTTCGACAGGGGCTTTGGTAAAAAAATCTTTAGTTGAGTGATACGGTGCTCCATCCATCCTTGGGAACAAGGCAGATGTAGGTCTTTCCGGGATTGATCTGGATCTCATCACCGTTCTCGTCATAGTATCTGGTGATGTCATAGTCAAGCTTCTCGTTGGTTACGGGCTTGTCCCATGTGATCTTGATAGCCTGGCCGTTGGTGATGTAGTAGCCCTGCTTATCAGCGTCCTGGTCATAATAGAAGTAAAGGAGATATCCGTGATCGTCAAACACATAGAAATCGGTGCACTGGAGAATGACGTTCTCGAAAGTAACTACCTGATCGTCCTCAGCATCCTTCTGGAGATCACCGTAAAGATAGTAATCATAGGTTCCGGTGGACTCGTTGTATCTGAGCTGGGTCTGGGTGTGCTTGAAGGTAGGCATCTGGATATGGGTTGCTGATGTTGCATTTGAGTAACCCATCTCGGTAAGGGTCATGTCGGTTCCGTAAGGTCTGAAAATGAAGTGGTTATCACGTACAGGCGCATAGGAATTGTAGGTGGGTGAGATGCCGGCCTGATCGATCCTGTCGATAAGTCCGTCATAGTTCTGAGCTCCGCCGCTCATGTTGATACCCTGGGTATCCTCAGCGGTAACGTACTCCTTGTACTCCCAGTTCTTTCCGTTATCAAAACGGCAGAAACCGCTTGAAAGGTGATCGCAGTAAGGCTTTGCGATGAAGTCGGTGATGTAAACGGGACCGCCGTCGTGTACAAGGATCGCATTGTACTCACCTGCAAGAGGGATGTTGGTGGGACGTGTGGAACGGATGCTTCCCATCTGCTTGATGGTTCTCCAGTCCTTACGTACGCACATAAGTCTGGTTACGCGGTCGTTAATGGTTGAGTTCATGAGCTCGTAAACGATGTCACATTCACCTATCTCATAATGAGGAAGAGCTGTCTTCTCATTATCTACCATGACTGCGATGGGACGCTGGTCCTTGAGCTCCTTCTTTATGGGAAGGCCGGTAAGCTCTGAAAGGTAGCAGTCGGCGGGAACCTCAAAGCTCTCCCCGACTTGAGCTACAGGGTCGGTAGAAGTCTGTCCCTGAGTGTCATCTACGGAAACAATGGGCTGTGAGTCGAATCCGCCTCCTGAAGGGGGCTGAGCGTCACCTTCCTGTCCGCATGCTGACATGATCGATACCGCCATAGCGGCTACGAGAGCCAGACTGATCAGTTTCTTCTTTTTCATAACAAAATATCCTCCATAGGTATGTCATCTTGCATACAAACCACATTATAGTATTCAAATGTGGTGTTTACAAGGTCATCATACAATATATAGTGAATCTTAAGTAAATCTTAAAGTTTGAAAAGCCCATATTTATTGAGTTTTTGCCTGATTAATGGTAAATTTAACCCTACCGAAGACAAAAACAGATAAAAGAATTTAAGGAAAGATTTATGAGACATTTTAAAAAGATACTTGTAACACTGGCAATCGCTGTATTTGCCGTAATGATCCCGAAGACCCAGGCCAAGGCTGCGAATGCGGCACTTCCCGCCACCACCCCCGTCTGGTTCGATGCGGAATATTACGCAACGGTTTACCCCGATGTATATAATGCATTTGCTCCAAACATCCAGGCTCTCGGCGGACTCGACAACGCAATGTGGTTCCATTACAGAAACCTCGGCGTAAATGAAGGAAGAAAGCCCGCAGCAGACCCTAACTGGTTCGACGCAGCATATTATGCAGCCACCTATCCCGATGTTGCCGCAGTATACGGAACAGATGCGGACAAGCTCTTTTCACACTACATCACTCTCGGAAGAAGCGAGCTCAGACGTCCCAATGCTTCATACGTTCACACCGTTGACAGAAACGGCGTACCCAACGGACTTGCTCCTTCGGCCTCGGCAACGCCTGCTGCCACTGCTCCCGCAAGCACACCCGCACAGAGCACAGCTGCTCAGACCAATACCGATCCAAACCTGTACTTCCCTACCGGAATCCCCTGTAACGGATCTCCTTACTATATTCTCGTTGACCGCACCTACAATGTATGTAATGTTCTTACCGTAGGCGCAGACGGAACATATTCACAGCTCGTAAGAAGCATGCTCTGCTCAACCGGAAGAGCCGGACACGGAACTCCCGGCGGAACCTTCACCATCTACGAGCACACCGCAGGCGGCGGCTGGGTATACATGGCTGACGGAACCTGGGCTGTATGGGGAATGAGATTCAGGACCGGCGGATATATGTTCCACTCCGTATGCTTCGCAAAGAAAGGCGATCTTCTTCCGATCCCCGAGGAAGTTGCCGCACTCGGAAGCAAGGCTTCACTCGGATGCGTAAGGCTTTCCGTTGAAGATGCAATGTGGCTTTACAACGCCGTACCCGACGGAACACTTGTAACCATAGCGGGATGACAATCCCGTTTTACACGGAGGGCCCAAATTTGGCTATCCGTATAATATATAGTCCCGGACAGATCATGACTGTCCGGGACACTTTTTTATTTCTTATTCTTCTTTACAATCCGCTTTCTTTCAGCAGCTTCAGCTTACCTTTCAGATCTCAGCAAGTGCATCCTTAAGACGGGATACGAATACTTCGGGAACACAGTTCTCGTCGCACCATTCCTTCATAAGTTCGGAAAGAGGCTTGGTGCGGAGCTTTGCAATCTCCTGTTCATATCTGTCCGTAAGAAGACTCTTCTTGCCGCTCTCTATATATGCCTGAAGACATGCGGCAACTTCGCTTCTTGTTCCGACGCATTCGAAGGGCTTGTTTTCATCGAGGCCTACAAGCTCCCTGAAATCCTTATCGAGTGATTCTTTGTCGAGAAGCTTTTCTCCGAATATCTGTACAAGCTCATCCTCTTCGATGAAGGGGCTCATGATGATATATACGAAGAGACACTTGGGACATGAACAGCACCATATGCCCTTCTTGCTCCCCCTGTTACAGGACCTGAATACTCTGTAATAATCCTTTCCCTTAGCCGCAAATACCGCAGCGATCTGTGCCTCGGTAAACGGTCTTAAGAGTGAGAAGTAATGAATATCGGAATCGGTCAGTCCGGAAAGATATTCATCGAAGTCCTCCTCGAACTCATAGCTCTTGGAATACTGATGGTTGATCTTGGTTCCGGGTACTGTGCTCTCATTCGCACTGGTCTCGTTTGAAAGGGCGATGTACTTAAAGCCGCACAGATATGCTGTGATAACGGCAGAGAATGCGAAGACCGCAGAGATGGGAATATGACCGTTCATATAGCCCTCTTCGTTCATCCTGATTATCTCGGGATCGAGGGTTCTCTTTGCGGTATATACACCCTTCTTGTGATCGCACTTGTTGATGACATTGGTCGCGGTGTCGTTTTCATTTACGACGTAAGTGGTGATATCCTCGTCCTTCAAAAGTTCAAGGCTAACAACAGAATCCTTTCCTCCGCCAACGGGAACAAGGCATCCGGAATAGGTTCTCTCATCGTGAAGAACGGCAGGCTCATCATCGGTGGTCGTGGCGCACTCAAATCTTACAAGTCTGTCCTTTGATACGGTGATACCGTTCCTGTAAAGGAATTCACCGAGTCCGTTGTAATAGAGCTTCTTCCACCAGTCCATCTGCGCTGCCGAAAGAGAACCACACTTAATAACAACCTTCTCGGGACATACGGTCTTGTAATAGCTTATGGTCTCGACAAGTCCGAGATTAAAAATGAGAGACCTGAGGATCGGATCGTTAATGTCCACTTCCCTTTCACCGAGGGGAAATCTCCACTCGGGCATGAAGTCCCTGAGACCGGGAATCGAGAATCTGAATCTTACGAACAGATTTCCGTCCTCCGTTCTCATCTCGTATTTTCTGTATTCAAATGTATCGTAAAGTTTTCTGAGATCGTCAAACTGTTTCTGTGACATGATTACCGCCTTGCAATAAAGATTATGCATTATATTTTAAAACTTATTACCACCCGTAGCAAGGACGATATTAAAATGCAGCCGGTCAGAAAGACCGACTGCTTATCCTGTAGAGTACTTCTATGTCATCGATGGTTGTTGATCTCGGATTGACCGCAATATTACCGCTCTTCATCGCGTCAGCCGCCATTTCGGGTATCCTTTCTTCATCCACTCCGACTTCCCTGTTCAGGCAGTCCGAATAATACTCATAGATATGTTCATCCTGTTCAAGATTTATCCCGTACTGTCTGTCCACGGTTATGATCCCGACTCTGTAAGGCTTATCGAAATCAAGTCCGAACTGGCTTGAGATCATTCTCTTTCTCCGTATTACTCCAAATTTCCGTTCAGCACGTGATCAACAGATGCTCGTTGGGCGCATCGTTGTAAACTTCACACTTCCTGCCGGATACATTATAGACATGCACTATATCCTTAAGGCATTCATCCACTTCAAACTCCGATACGATATCAGGTGAAGAAGACAGCTTTTCAGGAGAATAATGCAGCGTCTTTTCACCCGCAAACACCGCCGTATACATAATCTCTGCTTC
>JAEEGL014233159.1_pt1 | contig 16317 bp, 13 predicted proteins | sample 9134231 | NCBI WGS metagenome assembly JAEEGL01 (sample SAMN16246548, study PRJNA631951) | gut metagenome | biome: gut microbiome; feature: rumen; material: fiber-attached | host: Bos | place: Iran: Karaj | collected 2018-10
ATTTTTATGCATGTTAAAATGTTAAAAAAAAGTAAAAAAGACTAACATTGAATTCAATGTTAGTCTAAACTATAAAATTACCATTTTTTGTCTCACGACAATAATTTTGAATGTATCTCTCGACAGATTCAAAACGACAAATTAATTTTTTATTAATTTAATCGTATGGATTTTTATACTAATAAAATATATATAAAAGTAAAGAAATAAAATTACAATTGAAAAATTATAAATTTTATCTATACAGAATATGTTTTTATATTATATTTCTTACCCTAATGCGAGCAGAATTTATGGATTTTATCGCAACTTATAATGTGATTGGAGTTGCTATCTGACTTTTAATTGCAACTAAAGTTGGAGAATGGACTAAATCTTTTATTGAAGATTTTATTACTCCACTTATTTTTGCTCCAATTCTTAAAAGATTAAAGATTGATAAATTAGAAGATCTTTCTTGGAGATGAGTTCTCTATGGAAAATTACTTGCTAGAACTATAGATTTTATAGTTGTTGCTTTGGTTATTTTCTTTGTTATAAAGAAACTTTGAGTAGAAGCTTAGTCAAATTTATAAATAGAATATCAAAAGTATGTCTACACAACATATTCGTAATTTTTGTATAATAGCACATATTGACCATTGAAAATCTACACTTGCAGATAGAATGCTCGAAATTACATGAACAGTTAGAAAACTCGAACATAGTCAAGTTTTAGATAGAATGGACATTGAGCAGGAAAGATGAATTACAATTAAACTTACTCCTGCTAGAATGAAATGGAAATGATATGAATTAAATCTGATAGATACTCCAGGTCATGTAGATTTTCAGTATGAAGTTTCTCGTTCTCTCGCCGCAGTAGAATGAGCAATTTTATTGGTTGATGCGAGTCAGTGAATTCAAGCTCAGACTCTTTCTACTCTTTATCAAGCTATAGATCAATGATTAGAAATTATTCCAGTTTTAAATAAAATTGATCTTCCAGCTGCAAATCCAACTAGAGTAGCCAAAGAAATCGAAAATGTAATCTGAATTCCAGCTGATGAAATTATATGTGTTTCGTGAAAAACAGGTGAAAATGTCGATAAAGTGCTCGATGCTATTATAGAAAAAATTGATAGTCCAGAAGTTCATAAATCTAAAAATCCAAAAAAATTCTATATTCAAAAAGAAGAAAAAACTGAATAATTATTATTATTCTTAGCTTATTAAGTTTATATTATATCTGAATAATTATCTATTTTTTATTTTTTTCATAATAAACTCTAGCTGCATCTTCTTGAGCTTTTTTCTTATTTACTCAGGTTCATTCTGCAGCTTTTTCATTATTTATAAATAATTCTGATTTGTATAATAATACATTACCTTTTTCATCTACTTCAGCTTCAATTTCACGATATTCTGGAATCTGTTTAGTATCTCTCTGAACTAATTCCTGGACTAAAGTTTTGTATGATTTAACTGGATGAGTAGAAATACTGTCCATAAATGGATATAAATATTTTTCTACAAATCTGAGCACTTCATCCGGTCAAAAATCGATATACAAATATCAAAGCAACGCTTCGAATGCATCTCAAAGGATTGTCTCCTTTTCACGTCAATTATTATTTTCTTCTCATTTGGAAATAAAGAGTTGTTGATTTAATCAGATTTTTTTAGCAGCTTCAGCTAAAGTTTCTTCACGCACAAGAGCAATTTTATATAATGTCATGGTAGATTCTGCCATTTCGGGATGATTAACAAAAAGAAGTTTAGCTACACACGCTCACAGAATTGAATCTCAAAGAAACTCAAGTCTCTCGTTATGCGAAGTAATAACTTTAAAATCAGCTGCATAAGATTTATGCATAAAAGCTACCAAAAAAAGATCCACATTTTTAATCTGGCTTTCATTTATTCAGAGTTTTTTTACATATTCACGTAAAGATTTTTCCTGTTTACGGACATCTTCTGGCACTAATAATTCCATTAGAAATATTATATAATAAACTATTTCATTACAATAATCTTAGAGATAAAAATTTCAACCTAAAGTATTATTTATTTTTTTAATTACAAAAACGCGCCCACATTGGTATACCAACTGGACGCTAACGAGAGGTAGCTCACGGTTACGGTTTATGCTTTTCCCAGAGAAGCACTATATAATAACCAAAAGCTAATATTACAGCGATTGACACAGCAATCTTAGTAATGATCGCCTCAAAGCCGCGCCAACCGCTGAATAAATACACAAATGATGGTCTCATGAAGAGCACAAGCAGTGCACCAACCATCACAACTACTAAAAATTTCAACAAAAATTTCATAGTTAATACATTTTAAGTTGTTTTGTTTTTATATTACATACTATATATATTTTTTACAAAAAATCAATATTTTTTTCACTAAAAATATTATATTAACAGTTTTTTTAATAAGATAATTTTTTATTTTTTATTATTACCTACACGTTCTTTTATAATTTTTCCTACTTCGTCATAGTTATCCAAAAATTTGTATACAGTCATAACATCGTTTCATGTTAATATTTCTAAATTTCAAAGTCAAAAAGCTGAATAAATATTTACACTATTTATTTTATCATAAGGAATCTCTTTTTTATTTTTTACTAAAATTCAACTTTCAAACTTAACTCAATCTTTTCATACAATCATAATATCCATATATTGTTCAAATATTGCTATAGCAATAATTACCTCTACCAAAAAGAAAAACTGTAATACTGAACTATTTCATAAAGTTCAAAAATCTATAGCATAAACACATATAAACATAACCAATAAAACAAAGAAAAATATTATTCCCAAAAAAGCATATACGGTATTACATTTTCTGCATACTACCTCCTTATCTTCAATAGATTTTTCTACTTTTTTGTGTTGCATGATATTGAATTAAAAAATAAAAATTATTTTTAATTTTCTATACCCTGTGAATTTTCTTCAGATTTTTCATCTTCTTTTGGTAAAGGAGGAATTGGATCTATGTCTAATTTATAACTAAATTTTTTCTCGGCTAATCATGGAAAATATTCACTTCATAACACAAAATCATCTCACAAAGTGACAGTTACATATGCTCTATTTGTCCAATATCATAGGAAATTTCATTCAGAATCATAATCTTCTTGCACACTTCACGTATCTATTCTAATATCTTGTATTGGTAAGAAAGTCTGAATTGCTTCAATTGTTCCACTAAAATCTCATACCATATTTATAGTAATATAACTGTGATCTGATGGTGTTTCTGCGTTTGCTACATTCGTCACATTTAGTCAATATTTTACCATTTTAACTCAGAATTTTGTAGCCACAGAAGCTTTTCATAATCAATGTGAATTTAATACAGATGGAGTAATTGCATTAACTACTTCTACACTAGCTCATTCTGTAAGGAATTTACGATGAGTAAGCAGAAACGTTACAAATGTTTTCATCTCTTCATAATAGCTTATGTTATTACTATTTGCTCCATCTGGAAGTAAAACTGACATTCATCCAAAATTATCCATTGGAGGATTATAAAGGAAACATCATGGTACCATTCTAGTTACATCTCTATCACCACATGTAGATGTATATCCAAATGATGAAAAACCTTTTATTTCTGGCAAGAATTGTACAGTTCGAAGCATTTCTTGAGCTGTAATATTAGTCTGAATATATTTTTTGTATTGGTCATATAATTCTGTCGCAGTAGAAATATTAAGTCATTGTTCAAGCATTTTATCCTTTATAGCTATAATCAACTTTTGCTGACGTTTAGCACGATCAAAATCTGAAGTAGTATGACGAGATCTAGCATATTTCAGCGCGGTATTTCCATCCAAATGCTGTTCTCATGCTTCGATATAGAAAGGATCATAGTGTATCATATCATCAGCTGGATATTTTTGATCATTAATTGTTTGATCTACATATACATCTACTCATCAAAGTGAATCTACAATTTCTTTAAAAGTCTGAAAATCAACTGTCGCATAATATGGAATATCCAATCATAGCATTTCTCCTACTTTTCACGCAAATCAAAGAGCAGATTCTTCTACAGACTGAGTTCTACTATAATACTGCTGAAATATAGCATTAATTCTTCCGTATCCATTCGTTACAGGACTTTTCACATATAAATCACGGGGAAGCGAAAATAAAGTTACATTATTTTCATCTGGATTTCGCGAAGCTACCATGATAGAATCTGTAAGGAATCATCACTGATGTGTAGCTCATCCATATCCCAAAATCAAAACATTTACGCTATTATATTGATCTGTTTTCATAGGAGTTCATATAGTTTTTGAAACAGATGAAAGAATAGCATGTTTTACATTATTAAATAATCATTTAAATCATGATATGAATCATACTGATAGTAAGAAAACTACAATAATACATATCAAAACAAAACATATCTTGAAAAAAATCTTTCATGATTTTGATGATGATTTTCTCGTAGTTTTTTGTCTCTTTTGAGAAGAAAGTGATGTTGTTTTAAATTCGTTCTTAGACATACTCAAAATTCAAAATATATAAAACTATTAGAGTGATGATAATATTTCGCTTATAGAAACGATTTCTCATGAAATTTCAGGAAATTCTTGATCATCAATTCATGATTTTTTATTGATATTTCATTCTAATTTTCATTCAATTATCTGTCATGAAACAATTTCAAGAGGCTCTAATACAAAATTAGCCGAAAGTTTTACCATATCTTTATAATCCAATTTTCAATGTAAATCAGCGACAGTTTGTTCATATTTTATTGATTGGAAATCTACAGAATATTCAGATTTCTTATCTTCTTTGATTGAAAAAGTAAATTCTGAATCGGTATCTATATAATCTGAAACATCTTCATCATATTCTCCTATGTTATACAAATGTATTTCCAATCATTGTTTAGATGCAGAAAAAGAAAAATCAAAGGCTGATTCTTTTCATTGAAATTGTCACACAAAAGTTTTTTGAATAATATCATCCGAAAGTTTCGAATATGAAATATCTCATTTAACTAGACGTAATTCGTTTGTAGAAACTCATAAATCAATATATGAATTTATTGTATCAATTGATTCTACAACACTTGATAGAAAATTAGGACTAGATTCGATATCTTCAGCTTTCAATACATTTTTTATTGTTCACAAAATATGTACAATTCTAGAATCTTTTTCCTTATCTACTGAAACAATTCATCAACTATTAATTTCCAAATTTACTCGTTTATCAACTAATGAATTTCATAATAAAGTATACATTTTAGCTGTCATATTTCATTCTCCCATAAAAACTCCCAAATTATGTATATTTGCATACATTTCACCATTTTGATACAATAATGATACACTTCATGATGCTTCAAATGGTTCTAAAGAATCATCTCTTCAATCAGCTATTATATTAAATTCGATATCTGAACTTTCATTATCATATGCTTTTGAAATCTTTTTTTGAGAAAAATCAAAACCTCATTGAACTGATGATTTTTCATTAAAATCAGCATTTATCGAAAATTCAGAAGTATATGGTTTATTATCTGAAATAGAAAGGATATTATAAGAAAGAAAATCTTCTAAATCGATAAGATATTGAGCCTGATCAATCTGAGTATTAAAAGATTCTTCAGTAGATTTCTCATTTTCTATATTTTCGGTATTTGAATTTGAATTAAAACATCACCCCAATAAAAACACAGAAAAACAAAGCAGAATAATAATGTTTTTTTTCATTTTTATTAAAAACATCACAGATAAAATTTCTTCTCTTTTACTTGTACTAAAATATATCCAAAAATCAAAGGAAAAAAGAAAAAAACCTGAATCTAGGTTCAGGCTTTCTCGTACGGAATTGATTGTCCTAAATAGAACGTTCTCTTGGTTCATGTGACAGAAACACCATCAAGGCACCTATCGGATTCGAACCGATGAACCAAGGTTTTGCAGACCCGTACAATAGACCACTCTGTCAAGGTGCCATTGTCGTGAGTAAATGCATATTATTGAATAGATTAGCAAAATCAAGAAATTTTTAATTTCTTGGACTTCATCACCATTCAACTACTGTAAATCCATTTCTTTCTGGAGTAGTTAATTGTTGCTGTGGAATATCAATTGGTTCATAGATAGCTTTCCAATCCATCATTACTCTGATTACTGTGTCAGGAGTTGGTGTAATGCTCAGTGGCATATTCTCATTCTGTTCTTCAATAGTTTCAAATCTAATTAAATTCCATTCATTACTTTCCATTTGAGGTAACCAGTAAACTATGAATTCTTCTGCTTCACGTTCATTAAGTCACAAAATGGCGAGTTTTTCTTCTAAAAATGGAATAATGTCCTTTCATGCTACTAGGAATCATTCATCAAAATTTGTTTCAATGTTTGATTTTCATTCTCGATATAACGCGTAAAGTTTTCTTCATGTATCTATATCTTCCAAATCTCCATTTGATTGAGCAATTACGTTTCGTCATTTCTCAGAGTTATATTTTGGATATGTATGTGACAGATTTTCAGGTGTTCATAGTGTAACATTTACCTGAGTTTCTGTATTCGGGTAAAGATAGATTATTGGCTTTCGCTCTCATGGTCAAAAATCTACGGCACAAATACATCACATATCTTTACTGTATCATGATATTCTTCCCTTACCACATCTGAGATGAGAACAGTTAGTTGGATCTAATATCTCTAAATTTAATACATTTTGTATAATTCAAGCTTTAATCGATCATCATAACACTATTATCACAAGAACAATAAAAATTATGATTATCCATTTTATCATTTTATTATTCTTTGATTTGTACCGTTTAATACCTAAGAACATCAAGGAACTTAATAAGATGTAAACGGTTGTAGACAGTATTCTAAATAAATTACCTCAAATTTTTGCAAAAGACATTTTATATAATAACCATCATATTATGTACCATCCAAGGATAAATAACATTATTATTAAAATCCACTTTAATCGCTTTTTTCGTTTACTAGACTTAGTTTGAGTATCTTGATTTTTCTCTAAATCATCTAGCTTCTGATACATTTTTGAAAATATAATATAAAACTTTGAAATAATTTTATTTTCTTGGACTTCATCACCATTCAACTACTGTAAATCCATTTCTTTCTGGAGTAGTAAGTTGCTGCTCTGGAATATCTATTGGTTCATCGATAGATTTCCAATCCATCATTACTCTAATTACTGTATCAGGTGTTGGTGTGATATTCAATGGCATATTTTCATCTTGTTCTTCAATAGTTTCAAATCTGATTAAATTATATTTATTACCTTCCATTTGAGGTAACCAATAAACTATGAATTCTTCTGTCTCTCTTTCATTTAATCATAAAATTGCAAGTTTCTCTTCCAAAAATGGAATAATATCATTTCATGCTACTACAAATCATTCATTGAAGTTTGTCTTGTTACCACTTTTTCACTCCCAATATAATGCGTAAAGTTTTCTTCATGTATCCATATCTTCCAAATCTCAATTTGGTTTAGCTATTACATTCCATCATTTTTCTCAGTTATACTTTGGATATGTATGAGATATATTTTCAGGAGTTCAGAGTTTTACGTTTACTTGTGTTTCTGTAGTTGGATATAAGTAGATGATTGGTTTATCTACACATACTTTTTCTCACCATGGACCATCATAACATCCATAATCAAAACCTCATCACCATTTAGAATCAAAATCTTCTTTTTCTTCAAGAGGTATTTCATCTCATGGACATAATAATTCAATACCAAACCAATTAGGAATAATTCCTGCTTTAGTTAATCATGCCCAAGCTCATCACACTACAAGCACTGATCATCAAACTATAAGTCAGATTTTTAGTCATTTTTTCATTTTTTATGATTTTTAAGCATAAAACTTCCTTAGATTTTTCTTTATTATCTTGGATAATAAAGTTTTAATTATTCTTCACTTGAATTTTCAGAATTTCAAGAGTTTTCACCACCTTCTGAATTATTAGAACTATCAGAATCATCAGATGCATCAGGTAAATCATTTTCATCAATTCATAATCATAATCTTGCCCTAGTTTCAGCATCTACAAATTCCCTTCTTCTTCAATATTTTTTGGCTGAATATTCTTTCAGAATTGGAGACATTTTTTTATTCTGATAATCCTTTGTATAAATCGAGTTCATACTAAATACACGAGTAGTTGCATTATCGATATTAAGTTTTACGTATGATTTATAGTTTGCAATTCATACAATATCTTGTCCAGACAAAACTGGAGCATATTCTTTTTCTAGGAATTCGGCATCTGGTGCACCGACTTTAAATGACATCATCGTACCAACGTTACCAAATACGGCAGCTTTTACATCAGATTTTCATCATCATGTGTCACCAAGTCACTTAGCTGGATCAAGCTGTGCAATATACTGGTGCGCCATAATTAATCCAAGTCTATACTTTCTGGCCTCTGATAAAATATCGGCAAAAGTTCATGATACAAAGTTCTGGAATTCATCGACGTAGAGATAAAAATCCTTTCTTTCACTTTCAGGTATTGATGCCCTAGCCATAGCAGCATTATAAACCTTAGATACAATAATCATACCCAGAAGCTGAGCATTCATTTCTCAGATTTTACCTTTTGAAAGGTTAATGAGAAGAATTTTCTGATTATTCATTACATCATCAAATTGGAAAGCTGATTTAGTTTGTCAGATAATATTCCTAATAAGTCTGTTTGTATTAAATGATACGAATTTAGAAGAGAAATATGGAATAATCTCCTGTTTTTCTCTATCTCACATTGCATTATAAGTCTTCTCCCACCAGTTTCTTACCACGGCGTTTGTAACTTTCTTTAACTTAAATTCACGATATCCATCATCTGTAAATAGTCTTGTAACATCAAGTAATGTTGGTCTATCTTCAAAATCCTCAAGTAAAGTTAGACTTCCATATTTAAAATATTCCTGGATTCTTGGTCAGAATATTTCTGGTCCAAACATTTTCAAGAAGATTTCTGTGGCATCGTTTACTGTTCTATCTGCCTGATCTAGATTAGCAATTTCATATAGATTAAGTCCCATAGGTCTTTCTTCATCTCAGGCTTCAAAATAGATAACATCTTTAGCTCTTTCTTTTGGTACATAAGCAAGCATATCTTCGGCAAGATCTCCATGTGGATCAATCAAACATAATCAATCTCCATTCCAAATATCTTGTCTAGCTAATGTTTGTAAAAATACTGATTTTCAGGTACCTGATTTTCATATACAGTAATGATGTCTAGTTCTATCGTCACGTTTGATATATACAGGGGAATACACGTTTCTGTAAATATTTACTCCGAGAAGCACTCATCATTTATACGTTTTATATCACTTCACTACCTTCTCTTTAGGAACATTTAAGAAAAATTTTCCATCTTTCTCGACTATATCATTTTTAATTTTTTCTTTATCAGAACATTCAGTTATAGGTTTTTCTACTTCTTCTTTTTTCACAAATCTAATAGCCAAATCTCCATCTTTTTCTACTATATTATGATTCAATCTTTCTTCACCAGAACATTCAACTACTGGTTTTATTTCTTCTCAATCTGATCATGTTTTTACATATATAATTCCATCTTTTTCTACAATACCATTATCCATTTTTTCTTGCTCTGAACAATCCGAAAACAATTTTAGAGTTTCCTCTTCATTCACCACTTTCACAAATATGATTCAGTCTTTTTCCACTACATTGTGATCTTTCTTTTCTTTTATATTGCATTCAGAAATAGGTTTTAAATTTTCAATCTGATCAGTTCTCGTTCATACAGCCCAATGATGTGGGTATTCTTCGAGAATTGTAGATAAATCTCATTTTTTATATTTTTCTGCCAAAACTCACGATATCACACGACCATTTCGCTCGCTATCATCAAACATTGGTAAATTACTAGGCGGAGCAACCACTTTATACTGCATCCATTCTATAGCAGGTGAACGATTATACAATCCATCTGGAAAATGGAATAAAGAACATAATTCATTCGTTGAAAAGTATGAATATTTAGAGAAAAATCATGTTAAATACATTTCTACAGCAGCCCTCCAGATAGGAACAAACAAAAATCAGAATATGTCGTGTTTAAAGTTTGAACTTCAAAGGGCATTACTATATTCATCACTGTAAACATTATACGCACTTTCTAGATTATTCAAAATTTCTCTAGGTCTAGTCTTTACATTACTAGTAGCTATTATAGACATTGTACAACGGAATGTTGGATTCGCAGCTTCTTCTCACATCGCATTTCTACTATCTTCCTTTGCTTTTACCATACGAACCATTGTTACGTCTTTTTCTTCTTTTTTACTAGAAATTAATCTATTTTGTGGTCACATAATTGCAAATTCAATCCATTTTAACGGATTAATTAAATTTCTCCAATCTCGCCACTTCATCTCGTAAAGATCCAGATTTTTATATAATCTATCTGCAGCTACTTGTCTACGAGTATTAAAACTAGATTTTTCTGGTTTTGCAACCAAAACAATACTAACAGAGTCTTCAGCGCTTACCTTACCCATAGAATCAAATATATTATTAATTGGATCATCTGGAATATTTTTGAAAAGTTTGATTGTATAAAGAGGATCCTTCTTAGTTTCAAGAATCTGAATATCGTAATATTTTTTCTTAAAAAACTTTGGTCTAGCTACTGTTTCAATTGAAGCTGATGCATACTGAGATCATATAGCACTTTCTACCATATTTTGATATTCTGGATACGTTCATACTAGGCAAGAAATCTGACTACTTTCATACTGATAAATAAAAACCAACTTATGTTTTCCAAAGAAAAATTGCATCAATTTTTCATATGTACTAACTTCGTTCATTTTGTGTAAGTTTCACAAAACCTGTGACATGCTACCAATCTTTTCTTTCATGTCCTTTGCGATTTCTTTCTCTTGTTCACGGTCAGATTTACCATCTCATCTAGGTAAAAGCACCTTTAAAAATACTAATCTGTGAGAATTACAAAATGCATATGCATATCTTAGAAATCTTTTAAGTACTCTTAGAAAAAAACAAAAAGAAAATAATACAATAAAAAAGAAAAGAATTGATTTACCAATGACTCACAATATATGTAACATTTCTTCCGGACTATTAGCTTCTTCCCATGAAATATCCTGTATTGAAGCAAAAAAATTAGTTTTTTTAGATTCAGTTTTTTTTTCTACAGGCTTTTCTGTTTCTGTAACCTGTGCTTTTTCTCATTCTTCTTTTCGTTCACTTAATATATCTTTTATTTTACGTACACTTCAATCAAATTCAGAAAGACATTTTGAACTATTTTCTCATCGAGCAGATGACATCAAAACGGAAACATTATCGATATCGTTTTGAGAAAAACCACCAGCCTTAAACTGATCATAAAGTGATTGTCTACAATTTCACTGAGATATTTCCATTAAAGTAGTTTATAAACTCTAAATCTATATATAATTATAATCAGAACTGCAAAAAAAGTCAAAAAAAATCAGACTTTTTACACATGTGAAACAAGATATGTTTTATTATAGATTGACTTTTTATGTTGTTTGTATATAATCTAATTAATTTAAACAAAAAATAATTTTCAAACAACAACAAAATTTTTTAATTTTATGAAACAGTATTTACAACTTCTTCAGTCCATTTTAGACAATGGCGTGAGAACCGGAGACAGGACTGGGACTGGCACTATCACCATTCCTGGTTATCATTATTTGTGCGAAATGCACCAAGATGAGGAGGGAAATATTCACAACTTTCCGCTCCTGACTACAAAGTTTGTGAGCCTCAAATCTGTGTTTGAGGAATTAATCTGGAAACTTCGTGGAGACACGAATATCCGCTTTCTCATTGAACACAACAACCACATTTGGACCGAATGGCCGTTTAAGAAATGGCTTGAAAAGACGGGTCAGACTAGGGTTCTAGAGAATATGTGGAAAGACGAGAAAAAGTCCGACTACACTGACGAATGGAAGACAAAAAAAGAGGAGTTTGAGAAAAAAATCCTCAGCGACGAGAAATTCTGCAAAGAATGGGGTGAACTTGGATATACTTATGGTTTCCAGTTCCGCCACTTCGGAGAGATTCGCATACATGGTGCAGGAATCGTCAACGACGTTAGTTCTCCTGGTTTTGATCAGCTAATGGCTGCAATCAAAAAAATTAAGGAGGATCCTGAAAATCGCAGAATCATCATCACACTTTGGAATCCTTTTGATGAGGGCAAAGATAGGACTCTCTTGCCTCCGTGCCCATGCTTCTACCAGTTCTTTGCGAACGAGCAGGGCAAGCTACATCTCAACATGTATCAGCGCAGTTGTGACACCTTCTTGGGCGTTCCATACAACACAGCCCAAGATGCATTGTTCCTGTGCATGATGGCACATGTAACAGGTCGCAAACCTGGTCGTTTCAACCATTTTTTTGGCGATGCACACATCTACCTGAATTTGGTTGACCAGGTTAAGGAACAACTTACGCGTACTCCACATCCGCTTCCATCAATTCGTCTGAATCCTGATGTGAAGAATATTCTTGACTTCACTTGGGACGACATTGAGCTCATCGGGTATGAGCATGAAAAAGGCATCAAAGGAGCTGTTTCCATTTGAATGAGAATTATTTAACCTTTCTAGAAAAAACCGCGGGAAGAATCTTTCCTGCGGCTTTTTTTATCTTTTGTCATTCTGAGCGTTAGCGAAGAATCTTATGTAATATACACTTAATACTTAAGATTCTTCATTCTACTTCGTTTCATTCAAAATGACCAAACAATTATGCAACAGTTAGTCAGAATTTTATATTTCCATTTTCACTTTCAAATGTATCTGAGCGTGTATCTGAGTCACAATTTCATTCCGAAATATCTATAATCAACGCTTCTTCTTTTAAAAATTCTCAGAATTCTTTAATGATATTTTTCATATCTTCACTATCTGATTGATAGTGCATATTTACTCTAGCATCCACTGAAAAATCAGCATCCTTTCTCATTTGATTGAGAAATCTGGAAATTTCACGAGCTGTTCATTCTCTTTTAAGTTCATCTGTGATTTCGAGATTCAATTTTACGATTGTATTTCCCTCAACTGTAGTATCAGTTTCATCTAATCATTCGTAAACTACTTCGTAATCAGTTTCATCTAATTTCCAAGTGTGTCACGCATTATCAAAAACCTCAATTCCACCATCTATTTCACGGACATTTCACTGTTTTCAGTTTGCAATAATTTGTCATGTATCTTTTCCAAATTTAGCAGAAAGTTGACCTCATAGAGGTTTGTATATTTTTGTAATTGGTTTATCTGACTGATAAATCTCAACATCTTTTACATTAATTTCTTCTTTGATAATGTCTCCATATTTGTCTAGAAGCTCTTTTTCATTAAGCATGATTTATAAAAAACTATACTAAAACACATGATTTTAGTATAGTAAAGTATATATGAATTGCAAATAAATTAATTTTCATATTCGATGATTATATCTTGGACATCTTCAGGTTTAATTATAGTTTTAGAATTAACAAATCAAGTAGCTTTTAATGTTGATAATATTTCTTTTTTAAATGATTCTTCAGCTTTCTTTACATTTTCTGGTTTGTTTGCCTCTGTTACCATTTCTTCTTTTAAAGTATTAACACATTTTTCTCCAAAATCATCTAATTCATCCATTTTTACAGCCTTTTTTTCTTTTAAAATTTTAGCTTCTACGTTGAGAATTTTAGTTTCTGGTTTCTTTTTTAGTTTTACGTGAAATACTCATTTTCAGTTTTTTTTCTCAATTGAACATGTTGCTGTTTTTATATCGAAAAAATATCAAATTTCAGCTCTCATATTAATATCAAGTCTTTTACTTTGTAAAATATTTACTTTCTCTTCAAAAGATTTAGATGTTGTGCAATATGTAGATATAGGTTTTCTAATTTGAATACTTTCCAAAACTCTATTAAATTTTGAAATTGAGACATCACGTTCCAATTCTCCCAATTCTTGTTTTAGTTCAAGAGTCTCTGGATCTTTTGGAGTCTCTGGATTTTTGGTTGCCATATTTATATAATTAATAAAGAATTATACATATATTTTACTTAAAAAGTTTTTTTTGTCAAAATTTTGCATACTTTTTTATTTACTATTTTTATCATAGCAAAAAACTATAAATAACTACCAATTTAACAATAAAATTCTATAAAATCAGTTCTCAAAAACCTGAAAATTCATAAACTCTAACAGGGATGAATCTGAATTTTATCACTTTCTGATGGAAAAAGTTTCGAGAAAAAGATTAGCTTTATTTGGTAGTTAAAAATTACAAAAGGAATACAAAAATTTCATAGAGATATTTACACTAATTTATTCCAATGAACACTAATTTACTAACGTTTTTTTGTTCTCTGAATCGAAGCGACTCTGATTACCATTCCCTCGATCAAAGCCAGGCAATTTATTTTGTTCATCTTCATACACTACAATAACATCTTCAAAATCCTCGGCTGGTATAACCATTGTATGATTAGCAAATCATGTAATTTTGAATTGTGATAATAAATTTTCTCTTAAAAATTCTTTTGCTTGCTGAATTTTTTCTGGCGTATTTGCCTCTTTTAAAGCCTCATTTTTTAAAGTTTCTACGGATTTTAATTCAAAATCATCAAATTTATCCATATTAACTCGTTCTCTAGAGGATTCATGTATTTTCGTTTCAGTTTTCATTATTTTTACTTCAGGCTTTTTTACCTTCAAATAAAAATATCATTTTCAATCCCTTATTTCAGCAATACAATCTACTGTTTCAAAATCAAATAGATAACCAACCTCTGTGTTTACTTCTAAATCAAGTTCTCTTTTTTGAACTAAATTCGCCCCTCTTCTAATTGTATTTCTAGTGATATTTATTCCTCTGACAATAAGTCATCATGATGATTCATCTAGATATCCATAGCCTTCTTCTTCAAAACGTCTTCTATTTGAATAACTTTCCGCTTGTGCACTCATAGCCTTGAACACTTTTTTAAAATTTTTTACTTCAGTACGATTTCAATATACTCTAACTTCAGTAGGATTTGGTTCAAACAAACCCGAAATATATTTATAAGTAAAATATCATCAAATCGATAAGGCAATTCATATTCAAATTCATATAAGCATCCACCATCAACCAGCCATTGCTTTATTCACTTTTAAGTCAGATACTCATGTTACATATTCTGGATGTTTTTGTATCAATTCAAGGTATTCACTCATTTTTTTACATTCGTTTTCTGTAAATCAATATTCTTTCTTTAGAACTTTTTCTAAATCAACCACACCTGCAACTTCTTGGATAAGATTTTGACTACTAGTCAACTTAACATTGAATCTATCCGTCATACTTTTTATATGTTGCGTTGTAAGAGTTTGACATTGCTTTATAAAAGCACGCGAACTGATTCTAGATATATCTCAATTATAATACCGTAACGCTTCTTGAAAAGAAATGAATCACATTTTTTGTTCAAGTGTTAATTGTGAAAATTTTGTATTTTTCATACCACGTACAGCGAGTTCTTCATACGGTAATCATAAATCTCAACAAATAAAACCAGCTAAATCTGGATGTGCTTTTATAGCACGTCTAGTCCATGATTCAATAGATAAATGTCTATTTAATTCGTTTTCTTTATATCATGCCCAAAATGTTGATATAGTAGTTTCCGCTTCCTTTTTAAAAATTTTATTTAATCAACTTTTTAAAGTTGAATTTTTTAATAAAGCTTCAAATTTTCTACGATCTCATGTTACTTGAGTTTCTAAAGTTCCTAATTCCTGTCTTGTTTCAGGAACTTCAGGATTTGTTGGAGTTTCCGGATTTCTTGGATTTTTTGTAGACATTATCAATAATTTAAATAATAAAATTATAAATATATTATATTTACTATTATAAATTTGTCAAATTTTTACAGACTTTTTTCTTTGTTGTTTTTATGTGGCAAAAAACTATAATTAACCATTAATTTATTCATAAAATACTCTATGAAATCAATTCTCAAAAATCTGAAAGTTTATAAACTATGACACGGATGAATCTGAATTTCATCACTTTCTGATGGGAAAAAAGTTTTGATAAAATGATGAGCTTTGCCTGGAAGTACGGTAGATGTAACTATAGTAAAAAGGAGAAAAGATTATATCGAAGCACATATAGTGGAGACCAAAAAATACGATGAAAAAATGGCCGATGGAGAGATTTTTTGTCCTCATTTCTTCATTCCAAAATGAATCAGTGAAG
>JAEEGL014264464.1_pt1 | contig 16317 bp, 12 predicted proteins | sample 9134231 | NCBI WGS metagenome assembly JAEEGL01 (sample SAMN16246548, study PRJNA631951) | gut metagenome | biome: gut microbiome; feature: rumen; material: fiber-attached | host: Bos | place: Iran: Karaj | collected 2018-10
CTTACGAAGATTCAAGAAATGCCCGAACTCTTTATTTGTGCCAACGATTTTGTAGCTCTCGATCTGATATCCGGCCTCAAGAGAATGGGAATAGAATGTCCACGTGATATCAAGATATTCGGTTTTGATGATTCCCCCGAATCCAAGATCATGTCTCCTTCTCTCTCGACCAGCCATATACACAGCCAGATAATCGGCTACTCAGCAGCCAACCTTGTAATTTCCAGGATTGAACAGCCTGATCTCAATTACAGGATCACCTATACAGAGACTGATTTGATCTACAGAGAATCAACACAGATGTAATAAGCTTATACAAGAAAGAATTTCCTAATATAAAATGGGATGCCAATCAGATTGACTGGCATCCCATTTTATTACTCGATTCTTATTCAACTTCTACCGCAAACATTACAAAGAAAAGTGTATCTGACCTTGTGCATGTTGAAAGAGTTATGATCTTGTCATCAACTGTAGGCTCAATTCCTGTATCAATGTATGTCTTGTACTCAATCGTATCAAGGAACTCTCTCATATTATCAGGATCAGCTCCAACAACGTCATAAATATAAGAATTCTTGGGCACATCCATAAATGCAAATATCATGTAGCGGGTTCTGCCCTCTGGTGTAATGATCTGGAAGTATTTATGATTCTCAAGAAATCCAAGATCATCCTTGTAAGTCCTAAGAGCACCAAACATTGTTCTGTCACGCATGTTATGTCCATAAATAATGGAATTAGAATCTGTAAAGTCTGCGGAAGCTCTATAATCAAGGAAAAGAGATCCTGTATCTGAATCATTTCCCTGAAAATCCTTGATCATATACTTGGTGTTGTCTTCACTCTGCATTATCGGGTAGTTAAGACGATCATCCTCAAACCAGATCCAGGCTATAGTCTCAGGATAAACAGCAATAAACTTGGAAATGCCTTCCTTGGGAAGTGTTGCTACAGGACGAGCTGTCTTACCGCCTTCTGCACTATCGGTAGCTTCATTATCGTTTTGAACAAGATCTGAAGTATCTTCATTTGAGGCATAGGCAGCTGCATCAACTGTACTCTCACCTACTGCTTCATTTGTTGTATCTGCTTCACTTGATGCCGCATTAGAGATATCATCACTGGCATTCACTTCTTCGTTAGTCTCAGTAGCTGTAATATCTACAACTGACTCTCCATCAACCGCTTCAACACTTTCACTTGCTGTATCATCAGACTCTTCCGCAGCATCTGTGTCTTCGCTTGATGCTGCTTCTTCTGACGTTCCAATTACTGAGGCCTCATCTCCTGAACCAGATGCGCTGCGTGCTGCAATCACCTCATCTACAGAAACAGTCTCAACTATCTCCGTTCCAGCACTTCCGGCATTTCTGTTCCCACTGCCTGTAAGGTATCTGATTGCCAGAATAATGATCGCAACAATCAGTATTATCAGCGCCACAAGCTTGATATTCTTGCGGATATACTTAAATGCACTGGCAAGAATAACTGCAATTATCTCAAAATATATAATAAATGGAACCAGCTTCTTATGCTTATTATTAAATTCCTTAAAACTTGATAACAGGTTTTGCATTGAACTTTTCTATACCTTTTCCTAATATTTCCCCTTCATAAATAAGCACACAGTAAAAGATTTTAAACAATAACCCCGGTAAAAGTCAATCATATTTTCTACCAAAAAAGTAGCAGAAAAAGGCAGCCCTTACGGACTGCCTTTCGTGAAAAAAGAGCTTATTTACTGAACTGAAATATTAACGGATGTTCCGATTGAACCTGAGCCCTGAATACCAAAGTCTACAGAAGCTGAAGGCTCAAGAGATGAATTCCAGGACATAGGAGTGATCACATAATAGCCGCCTTCTTCAGCTATATTTACGCACCAACTGGAATCAATCTTAACTTCGCTCTTGCTGATCTTTAATGTCCATCCATCAACTCTGGAAGCAGAATCATTCTTAACCTTGATCAGAACCTGGTATCCTGAACCCCAGTTATTGATCGTATACTCTGCCTTAAGAGCGCCGGATACAGGAGTAGGATCTACAGGCTGTGGATCCGGGTCTACAGGTGTAGGATCTGGATCAACCGGTGTTGGGTCCGGATCTACCGGTGTTGGATCTGGCTGCTCAGTTGAAGGGATTTCCTTACCATTTATTGTTGCAGGAGTTCCATCAACGTGCTTCATGATCGTGCTGATGATCTCAGGATCTTTCCACTGAAGAGAATTTCTGTCAATGTACATATGGCATTCGCCATCTGAGCCGGCAGAATTATTCTGATAAATATTATTGTCCCAGAGTACCATAGCTACATCGCTGTATCTGGCTGCTCTTCCCCAGTAATAATCTGCCCACTTAACACGCTCTGCTGTGTTGTTTCTGTTTGTAGCACTTGTTTCACCTACTACAACAGGAATGTTCCTTGAAAGGAACTTGGAATTAAGATCATTAAAGAATGAATCAATATCATATTTGAGGTTATCCTCAAATCTTGTAACATATGTATCGCTTGCAAGTGCAAAATAATAAGGAATATAAGCATGTACTGAAAGAATAAGTCTGCCACTTGCTGTATCATTTGGCATCTTGAATCCATCTGTCATGCAGCCTTCTATAGAAGCATCATATCCGGGAACCATAACGCATCTTGTTGCATTATTGCCGCCTGTTGCTCTGATAGCATCAAGAGAAACCTGGTTGTAATCGTTGATGCAAGCTACAGCTTCTCTGATATCATTGCTTGGATTGTTTCTTGGGAACCACCACTCTTCACCATGTCCAACAAGTCTTGGCTCATTCATAGTTTCAAATACGAGATGATAGTCGTAATTCTTAAAAGTATTGGCAATCTGTGTCCAGATTGACTTAAAGTACTTCTCAGAACGATCCTTGTTCGCATTGTTAGGAACATAGAAGCAGTAATCTGAGTTGATATCATGGTGTGAATTCAGGATTACATACATATCGTTAACGATACAGTAATCAACTACTTCTTTTACCCTGTTCATAACAAAATCAGGAATCTGATAATCTGAACCTGTAGTATACTGTCCCCATGAAACAGGAATACGGATTGTGTTAAAACCGGCCTTGGCAACTTCATCAATAAGTGCCTTGGTTGTTGCGGGATTTCCCCAATAAGTCTCATTAAGACTTGTGTAAGGGAAATTGTAGCTCTGGCCAAAAGAATCAAGGCTGTTTCCTATATTCCAACCCACTCTAATGTCAGATACAACCTGCGTTGCAGACCTGTCAGTTCCGCCAGAGGCAGAAACTTTAGTTGCCGGTATCGCCATAACAAAAACAAATAAAGCCAATAAAAAAGTAAATACCCTCTTAATGCATTTAGACTTGTGCATCTTAAGCACCTCCCATTTATTTTGTCGCGACAAATTAATTATTAACGAAAAAACGGAATTGTCAATATTTCATTAACAATTCCGTAATATATTCGTAAAATATTCAACTTTATTCGTTATTATCTGAAAACAATATCAGATATTAACAAACTGTCTGGTGCTCTCATTCAGTCTGTTTGTAACATCATTATTTGTGTCCATAGCAGAACTGATGCCGGTAATCTCATCAACTATATCCTGGGAATGCGAAGATGACGTACTAATTGCATCCGATGCCTCACTGACTGATGTAGTGATAGTTGTAACCGAATCAGCCATTTCATTCATGATACTGCTAAGATTCTGTGACTGCTCAGATATTCCATCGAGCATTTCATTGATGAGTCTCGCAGTTTCTTCATACTTCTCACCGGTGTCTACAAAGGCGTCATAATCTGCCAGTACTGTTGTGTTGATAAACTCCAGAACCTGCATGGCGTTATCAGCAAGGGATTTAACCGCCTCTGTAACTTCATAGCTGATGTTCTGGATATTTCCAGCAGTCTGTCTGGAATTTTCAGCAAGTGCGCTTATCTCCTGCGCTACAACAGCAAAGCCCTTTCCTGCCTCTCCCGCTCTGGCTGCCTCTATGCTGGCATTAAGAGCCAGAAGGTTAGTCTGTGATGCAATATCGAGAATAACATTTGTAAGTTCGTTAATCTGTGATACTTTCTCGCTGTCCTTAACTGATTTCTCAAGCACTCCTGACAGCTCTTCCATCTTGGAACCGGTGTTGTCTTTTTTAAGCTGTGCTCCATTCTTAATTTCAATAGCCTCTGCCCTGATCTCCTCAGCCTTGGCTGTACCATCCTCAACACCGTCATTGATGCTGCCTGTAGCAGTTCTGACATCTTCAAGCTTGTCATTTATAGTCCTTGCTGTATCAGAGACATTTTGCATACTTGCAGACAATTCTTCAAGTGCTGCTGATGTATTTGTAACATTATCACTGGCAAGTGCTATCTGATTAGTCATATCTTTAGAGGATTCTGTGAGCACTACTGTACCATCTTTAACTTCTCTAAGTATTTTCTGAAGAGTCTCTATGAACAGGTTAAAGCCCTGCTTGATGTGAACAAGTTCTGATGAGGTTTTTGTTTCCACTCTTACTGTAAGATCACCCTTATGATTCTCAATATTACTAATGATTCCGTTAATCTCATCAGCCATCTGGTTAACCTTGCGGCCAACAGTTCTATAGTTAATATATAGGAATGCAATTATGAAAAGAATATAGACTACCATTATTAAATTAATGATCATAAATCCAGTATGCATCCTGCTCTCAACAGTTTCATGTGATTTAGTTTCCACATTCTTAACTTCCTGGTTAAGAATAACCAGCTGTTCTTTCATATTGGCCAGCTGAGTAGATGCATCACCATATACCACTCCAAGAATTGTATTAACATCACCTGTCTGAGCTGCAGATACTACATTTTTATATCCTTCTCTATATGGATTATAGTTTTCCTGTAAAGTTTTGGCCGCCTTAACAGCAGTGCTGCTGCTATATGCCGGCAAATTGAAGGTGGCAACTATACCTTCAACGGCGTCATCCATTTCTTCCATGCATTTCTCCATCTCAGGCACTTTAACTTCAATCTGTCCAAGTCCTTTGATCGTGTCATACATTGAAGCTAGTGCAAATCCATCATTATCAAGAATTCGCATATCAACTTCAAACACTCGCATATCATCCATAACTCCTTCAACGACAGTCGAAGTAGATATTGACGTTTCAGTTAGAACTTTCATCTGATTGACAACAACAAAAATAGAGAATGCAAATAGGATCAAAAGAGCTCCGTATGAGATAGCACTCATACCGGCAACTGTCTTAAAAAAAGGGATTTTTTGCTTACTGCTACTAGTCTTTGAAGCCATAATTATACTCCTTCTTAGTCAAAGCAACACAATTATAACGGATAAACAAACACTATTAAACTTTTTTGCAAATTATATTCTACAATACCAATAAATTGCACGCCATACAATTTATCGTATTTTTATAGTGTTTTTTCTTTTTTTATCTTTTAATCAAGACAAAGATTTCTTATCCCAATCCCTTTTATTCAGTTTTTTATAACTCTATTATGCAGTATTTCTTTCCTTCAGAGAGATTCTCCCTGATAGCAGAATTTATACTCTCATCATAAATGCCTGCATCTGCCATAGCTGCAGCATCTGATGACAAAATACACATCTGATCACTTCCTGAATATCTTTCTCTAAGTGTATCCATGGTATCCTCAGGACTTATCGTTCCTTCTACCACATCTGGTCTGTAGTACTGGGATCTGTAATCAAGGGTACTGAAGATAACAACGCTCCTGTCAGGAATCTCAGCATAGTCCTCATCCCATGACATTTTGACAATATCGTAGTAGGCAATCGTATTGGTCCTGATATGCTCAGCATAATCGCTCCACCAAAATATACATACAAAAAGCATAGCCCCAATGAGAATAGAGCCTCTTACGCGTTTAGCTCTGATCTTATCATATATAAGTCCTGCTGTTCCAAGAGTGATCAAAAGCGTAGCCGGTGCAAAAAATCTGTAGTAGAAAGTGTCCATTGAAGAAAAATATCGTATAACTATGAACATCAGATAGTAAACAACTCCGGTTGTTATAAAAACAGATTCTCTTGACAATCTCCTGACATTTTCAAAAACAAAAAATGCCAAAACCAGAATAAACAAAAATACTATCAGTACACTCTTCCCATAGGATAGTCCCGCAATATAAGCCGGCACCTCTGTATGGAATATGTTAAATATCTCAGCTAAAAGAGCTTTCACAAGATCATTTGTAAGTGACTGGTAATCATCCCACCACATGGATCTGGAAACGCCTGATGGCATGCCGTTCTGGATCTTGTTGTTAACAAGGTACAGGATGCACATGACACCTGACACAAAAGCTGCGATAGTCATGAAAAAGGCTTTTCTAAGATCAACCTTTTTGCTGCCAAAGAGCTTATCAAACAAAAGAACCAGTATATAAAGGCCAATAACAAAATAAGTAAATATGCCAAAATATCTTGTCAGGAAGCACAAAAACGCGCTGATTCCAAGAAAAACATAATTAACTGCCCTATTTTCTTTTGCCTCAAGAACTCTGTGAAGACTAAGGACAAAGAGCACCATAAAAATAATAAAAGGAAGTTCACTCCAGGAATACCAGTACAAATACATAAGTCCCAGATTAGTCATAAACAGAGCATAGAACCACGCATCTTTTTTGTAGGTAACCCTTAGAATTATAATAAGCGCTCCAACAAGTATCATTGATAATACTTTGGACGCCACATACACTTCAAACCCGGTTATCTTCATAACAAGAGCTATCATAGCAGGATACAGGATAGGCCAGTTTGCAAACCAGGTATTTTCATAGCCGGCCATACCATCATAATGAAAGCCGTTTCCAGCAGCCATATTTACGGCTTCTCTAAGATATCCCGCTGAATCTGCACTTATATTGATGCCTTCAAGATATCCGTTAACCCATATAGAGAGACAAAGTGTAACAAAAAGAACGCATAAAAAAGCATCATTTCCCGCCGTCTCTATAATTCCAAGTTCCGGTATACTTCTAAGCGCCCTTATGCTCTTACCATATCCAAATACTATAAAGCAGATAACAGCTACTCCCACAATGACAGCTATTATTCTGGAATAATAAAAAATATCCGCATATGTAAGTGGCTTATCAGATATAACTGATGTTCCAAGAGATATACCATTATCACTTCCTGCTACTTTCTCATAGAAAGGCAGGACCTTGTTAGTTGCATCTATCTGAGTTTTGATAAAATACGGACTGCAGCCCTTTGCAGTAATTGACAGTTTATAGCTTTTACCTTTTTCCAGATAAAAATCAGAGCTTCCAATATTAACCCATTCTCCGACTGATACCGCAGACTCATCCATATCTGCAGACCATATTTCGCTTCCTGAAGCATCAGCTAAGAGAAAAGAAATAATACCTTTTCCTTTTGAATCTGTGTTAACAAGGACAACAGATAAGCTGCCTAAATGACAGTTTTCTTTACCAGTAAGTTCCAGCTCAAGCGTATCACCATCAAACAGCTCAACATATGAAGGCGTATCAAAAAGCGGAGGACGTACATCCTCCGACTTATTAAGTAGCCCAGTCTGTCTGCCCAGTACCACCTGTACAAGACATGTAAAAACAACTACAAGTACGCATAAAAACGCCTTAGTTACTTTCCCCGGTACTCTCATATTTACAAAACTCCCTGTACTAAATAGAATTATGAATTATTTATCCAAAAGCTCATCAGCAAGCTTCATTGCTCTCTCCATTACAACATCTGAGTTGTAATGCTCATGTTCGCCCCATCTTCCAAGACCGATAACGCCTTTTTTCCTTGCTTCATCCAATATCAGTCTGATCTTCTGAGGTTTATCTATGGTATTAAGAGGATATGCATACTCGTTCATATAGGCATAATTCTTCTCCAATTTTGAACCGGCATATTTTGCAGTTCTCTTTTTGACCGTTTCAACCCAATAGCCCTTGGAATCCGGACAGAAATTGCATCTGCACAAAATACGATGATATGGCGTATTTGCATCCGGAACATATACCCAATGCGCAGGCGTCTCCGGATCTTCATCAACATATCTGATTTCTACAGCAGAATGCTTGAGAGATGAAACAGCGCCGGCAAATTCATCTGATATTCCTGTGAGTTTAACGCAGTCCCACGGAATAGTTGTAATTATTGTTTCTGCCTGGAAGGCTCTTCCATCACCACATGTAACAATTCTTGTATCTAAGTTGATCTCTGTAACAGAAACACCGGTAAATACATTTTCCTTCATGCTGTCGGCAATCCTGATGAAGGCCTCGCCATATCCATACTCTTTGGGATAATAGAACTGTGCGTGGCCAGGCTGAGAGCCGAACATCCTGTGCTCCTTGCAGGATCTAAGTGTATCCTCGTAGCTGACATTTGGCAGTTTCTCAAGCCAATATGTTCCAAGCTCATCAAGAGTATCAGAAAACATCTTACTGTTATATGGAAGCATGTAATTATCAGCGATTTCATCTCCAAGCTTCCACCTGATCCACTCTGTAAAAAGAGTTGGCTTTTCTACTCCGGTATTACATCCGGCCTTTTGTATAGAATCAAGGTACTTATCCTGATATTCCTTGGGAAGCTGCCATATATTAGCTTCAAAGGGGTGATTGATCTCAGTCCCGTGAACTCTTATCCTGGAATCCCTGTCAAAAGAGTTCCACTCTTTTTCCTCCAGAAAGCGAAAAACAAATTCACATACTAGAGGTCTCCTGACATCAAGAAAATGGCCGCCTCCTATATCAAGGGGCTTGCCATCTACTGTCTCTGATCTGCATAGTCCGCCTACAGTGTCCTCTTTTTCCAAAATTATAAAATCCTTCTCGCCCTTATCAAGAAGTTTTCTTCCTAAGGTAAGCCCAGAAGGTCCTGCCCCAAGTATCAGATACTTTACTTTTTCCATATGTACCTTTCGTGCTTTTTAAGCTTAAAAAGTATTTCCAAAGCTTCTATTACTGTTTGAAGCTTAAGTCCTGTAGATGAGCCTACATAGTGAATAGGAACTTCTATACAATTGAGATTTCTGCAATAATAGCGCAGCTCAGTCTGATACATGTGACCGGTAGACATGATCTGATCAAGATTGATATTCTCAAGTACATGTCTCTGAAATGCCTCGTAGCCACTTGTCATATCCTTGAGTCTGGTTCCAAGAACAAGGTTGGCCAGAATAGTTCCTCCACTACTGAGTATTCTCCTGTAAAGAGGAAGGTCACTTACTCCGCCGCCCTTAATAAATCGTGATCCCCACACACAGTCATATCCCTGATCCAGCTTGTCCATGTACATAGGAATCTGTTTAGGATCATGGCTAAGTCCGCCGTCCATCTCAATAATTCTGTCAGCACCATCCAAAAGTGCCTGTCTGTATCCTTCAAGATAACAGCTGATAACTCCACGGGATTCCTTGTAGTATATAAGCTTTATCCTGGGATTGCCCTCCGCCTTCCGGCGAATTATCTTCTCTGTATCATCCTTGGAATAATCATCTATTACCGGATAATAATAGAGATTCTCATATGGCAGTGCCATTATATCGTCAATAACCTGAGCCATAGTTTCAGCCTCATTTGCAACAGGCATAACTATGATGGTCTTACATGTATTACTCATTTTCAAATATCCTTTTACGTAAATTCAACGCTTCATTCTAGCATAATGACGCAGATAAGTTAAATCAGTTCACCCAAATACCTGGTCCCTTAACTTCTTGCCTGTAGGAGTTGTTGCAAGTCCCCCTTTGGCAGTTTCCTTAAGGCTCTTGGGAAGGCACTCTCCAACCTCAGCCATAGCATCAAGACATTCATCTGCAGGAATCTTGGCATCAATTCCCGCAAGAACCATATCTGCACTGGAAAAAGCTATCATCATGCCTGAAGCATTTCTCTTAATACATGGAATTTCCACAAGACCAGCCACAGGGTCACAAACAAGTCCCATCTGACTCGAAAGCGCTATTGCCAGCGCATCGGCGCACTGCCTCGGGCTTCCACCGCTAAGCTCAACAAGAGCAGCTGCAGCCATAGCAGACGCGCTTCCGCACTCCGCCTGACACCCTCCCTGAGCTCCGGCGATACTTGCTCTTGCAGCAATTACCATACCGAAAGCTGCAGCAGTAAACATGCTCATCACTATATCTTTTTCTTCAAAGCCCTTATCTTCAAACAGACTCACAAGGCATCCCGGCAGGATTCCACAGCTTCCAGCAGTTGGAGCTGCCACTATCTTGCCCATACTCGCATTACAGCAAGCCGCAGAAAGGGCCCTGGCGATAGCCTTTGTCATAAAGCTGCCGCTAAGGCCTCCATTGTTCATAGCATACTGATTCATGAGAAAGCCTTCTCCACCGGTAAGCCCTGAGGTGGACTTCTGATCCTTGTCCATACCGGCCTGAACTGACTCTCTCATTATCTGAAAGCTCATCTCCATTTTCTCATATATCTCTAGCTCAGATTTCTCCATGCTAATAGCCTGGTCTTCCAAAACAAGCTGACTTATCCTGACATTTCTCTTCTCAGCTTCCTCTACCAGTTCCTGTATTGATTCATATTTAAGCATTACTACCTCTATATTTCTATTATTACACACGCCTTATCAAAATGGCGTTTTTAACATGTTCTATCTGTCTGATCTCATCAACAAGTTCTTCCGGGGGCTGATTGTCGATCTCTATAGTCATGATCGCATCTCCACCCTTTTCCTGTCTGGACAGATGGAAATTAGAGATATTCAGATCCGCATGTTCAAAGTGCATCATATGAGTAACATTTGCAATTACTCCCGGCTTATCCTCATGCATGACCAGAATAGTATTGTTATCGCCGTTAAACTCAACATGCATGCCATTTATCTGATTGACCAGAATATTGCCTCCGCCTATACTCGCGCCCTGCATAGTGCCTTTTGTTCCGTCTTCGAGATAGAATCTTATCAGAGCGGTATTGGGGTGAGCATCCTTAATATCCTCTTTGATAAAAGAGTACTCGATTCCTCTCTCATTTGCGATTGTAAGGGCATCCCTTATCTCCGGAGAATAACTCTTATAACCCATGATACCTGCAAGAAGCGCCTTGTCAGTTCCATGTCCTTTATATGTTTGTGCAAAAGATCCTGAAAGGATGATCTCCACCTTCTCAAGTTTTCTGTCATCAATAAGCTTATTAACTACTCTTCCAAGTCTCACTGCCCCTGCAGTATGAGAACTTGATGGTCCTATCATAACAGGACCAATAATATCAAAAACATTCATATAAACCTCATGCACCCGTCTTGTGCACTGCAATCCTGCCTTCATAGTCCTCTGAGTTAACATAATCAGAGTAACTCATACCGGCATATTTTTTAAAACATCTCCCGAAATAATTCGGATCAGGTATCCCAACTTCTGCAGCAGCCTGATACATCTTATGACCGCTACGAGCTATATCCATAGCCTTGGTCATTCGGATTCCAGTCAGGTACTCAATGAAATTCTTGCCTGTATCCTGCTTGAATTTCCTGGACAAATAACTGGCACTAAATCCGAAATGCTGTGCTATAAACGCAAGATTCAGCTTGGGATCTCCGTAATTCTCCTCAACATAGGCCTTGATAGTCTCTGTAGAATCAGCCTTTGAAGAAGTTCCTTCTGAAGATGCCTTATTATCATCCCAAAAATCAGGAGAATTATCAAGCTTTCCTTTTACCCTTTCCAAAACCTCAGTTATCTCGGCTCTGACCATAGGCTTTAACATGTATTCAAACACAGGAAGACTTACGCATTTCCTTGCGTATTCAAATTTATCTATAGCTGTCATGATTATTATGACAAGGTTAGGATATCTGCCGGTAGCCACCTGAGTAAATTCAATGCCATCCATAAAAGGCATTGAAATATCTACAAATGCTATATCAGGCCTTATCTCGTCAATTGTGTTAATGGCTTCAATACCACTTGCAGCCTCGCCTACTACCTCCATATTAAGACTCTCCCAGTCTATAGAGGCTCTCATCAGTTTCCTTGCCGATTGTTCATCATCAATGATCATAACTCTGTATTTTCTATCCATATTGTCCCCACCAATACATTTTTGATACTTATTTTGCTTTGATCCTGAATTCAATCTGAGTGTATTCGCCTACTTCACTCTCTATTTTAACTATATCTTCCTCACCTTCAAATAGCCGTATTCTCTGGATCGTCCCCCATAATCCAAAGCTGTCGGCCTCTGACCTGTCAGCTTTATTATCCGTAGACAGGATTTCTTTTATTTCCTCACTGCTCATACCAACGCCTGTGTCTCTGACAGTAAGGAATAGATCGCCATTTTCCAATCTGCTGCTGATCCTGATGATTCCCTTTTCACCCTTCTGTCTGATGCCGTGATAAATACTGTTTTCTACAAGAGGCTGCAATATGAGTTTTGGCACCACAATCTGAAGAGTATCCTCAGCAATATCATACTCATCATCCATGATATCCCCATATCTAAGCTTCTGAAGAGCCAGATAGTCTTTTACAATCCAGATTTCCCTCGATAGTGGAATCTCTCTGTCTCCCTTGCTGAGGAAGTTCCGATAAAAACTTCCCAGTGTTTCAAGGGCCTCATGAACATTTTCAGCTCCCGCATCAAGAGCCATAAAACCAATAGTTTCTATCGAATTATATAGAAAATGTGGTTTGATCTGTTCCTGCAGAACTCTCATCTCTGCTCTCTGAAGAGTTTTTTCTTTATCTATCAATGTATCGATAAGTTCATTGACATGATCTATGAGACTATTATAATCCTCTTTGAGCATTTCAAGCTCATCAGATGGCATTTGAGCATCAACTTTTTTAAGTTCGCCTGTCCTCTTATTCTTGTCCATTGACTCCGATAGCAAAAGAACCGGATCAGTAATATTCTTCCTGATAAAGCCGCTGACAAAAAACACCATCACTATAAAGATCATAAGAAGGGCCAGAAGCACATATATGATGCTATAAGGAGTTCCCTCTGTGCTATAGGGGGCAAGTCTCATGACTATAATAGGGTAATCGCTTACCCTGGTTGCTGACAGCAGCATCTTGTCTCCCTCAAAGCTTACATCCTTATATGTTATCCTTCCCGGAGCTATATCTTTATCCAAAAACTGAGTATATGAGCGATTACCCGCAAGATAAGTGCCATCTTCACCCATTATGCATATATTTCTGTATCCAAGCTGTGACAGCATCTTATCAAAAAGGATATTGGATATATTAAGAAGCATGACACCGGTTCTCTCCTGGGAATCAATGTCATAGATTGCTCTTGCCACTGTAACAAGCGGCCTTTTATCTACCTTGGATGCGACTTTATTACTGTTAAGAGTAACAATGGCGCTTCCTTTTCCGTCATAGATATCTTTTTTCCATTCATCGCTCCCCATGAGTTCATAGTCATATTCGTAAGTAAATCTGTTGGTAGCGACCATTATCATATCTTCCCTGAAGATCATGACGCCATCCACGCTCTCGGTAACATTTAAAACATTCATGACACCGTATCTGGCATCGTTGATCATTCCTATGTCAACACTGTCAGCATCAGCACGCAGAAATTCCACCAGATTTTCTTCCGTCATTATGATACGGGAAAGCTCTATATATTTATGTATATCAGAATAAATATTGCTTGAGAGAGTTTTCAGAACGCTCTCAGACTCTCTTTTACAATAGTTCTTCTGTTCCTTGTCTGCGATAAAATAAGTTGAGATCAAAAAAGAAAATGTTACGACAAGTATCAGACCAAGTATTCCCTTCTGCAAACTTGCATAAAGAGATACCTTTTTAGATGACTCTTTCCCCATAAAAATCCCCGTATTATAACCCCTTATAACTCTTACACTATACCCTGACTCCAAAAGTCCCCATAACTTTTTCGTCAAACAAAAAGATACCACTTTTTGGCCTTTTAGCAAAGCTTATCAGCACAAAAAGTGGCATCATTTGTCATCCTTTCACAGCGCCTGCGATGAAACTAGCCTGTATCTTGCGGCTGAGAAACAGATAAACTATGAGAGTAGGGAAAGTCGCAATCACAAGTGCTGCTCCGATTGGCCCCCAATCCGTTGTATGTTGGCCGGAGAGAGCCTTAATACCGACAGGGAGGGTCCTGTGGGCCGAATCGGATATGAATACATTTGCAAACATGAATTCGTTCCAGCACTGGAGGTATGAATATATTCCAACCGTAGATACAGCCGGCTTCATCAGCGGTAATATGATGGTAAAAAAGGTTCTGAAAAGTCCACAGCCATCTATTCTTGCAGCCTCATCAAGCGCATAAGGTATCTCAGACATAAAGCCTGTGCAGATAAGAATAGCCATAGATAATGCAAATGCTGAATACGGAATAATAAGTGTTGAATACTTGTTGAGCCAGTGAGCCTTACTCATAACTACATAAACAGGGACAATAGAAGCCTGAATAGGAATCGTAAGTCCCAGCATAAAGAAGGCATTCGTAAGCTTACTGAATCTCCATTTGATCCTGGTGATCGCATAACAGGCCATCATAGCTGCCATAATTGAAATTGCAATTGCCAGAGTTGTTACCAGTATACTGTTAAAGAAATACAGCCCCATGCTTCCTGTATTAAGGGCTGCAGTGTAGTTTGACCACAGCCAGTCCTTAGGAAGACCTACTATGTTTTTTCCAAATATTTCCTCGTTGGACTTAAGAGAAAAAGTAAACATGAAATATATTGGAAAAAGATTTATTATAGCCCAAATGATCAAAAATACGTCAATGATAACCTTGATCGCGGGATTTTCTTCTTTTAATGTGTAACTTTCCATCTTTTATTCATCCTTTTCTCTAAATGCTGCAGTGATCAGTAATGCAAAAGCAAAGCACAGTATGATAAGCATTACGGAAATCGTACTTCCCATTCCATAGCGGTTTCTGAGAAACAGCATGTTCTCAAGAAGTGTACTTGGAACTTCTGTAGACTGGAACGGTCCACCCTCAGTCAATATGCGGACAAGGTCATAGGTTTTAAGAGAACCTGTTACCGCAAAGATAACGCTGACACGTAAAATTGGTTTAATGATCGGAATAACAACGTACTTATCGACCTGCCACTTAGTTGCTCCATCCAGCATTGCAGCTTCTCTGAGATCAATATCAACGCCCTTGACTCCGGCATACATCAGTAGCATATGGTAGCCTACATACTGCCAGACAGTAGGAACTATGATACTGCCAAGAGCTGTTTTGACATCTCCAACCCAAACGTGCTTGAGATTTCCAAGGTTAACAGCATCAAGGAATCTGTTTAAAAGACCATAATCAGGATTATAGATTTTAAGCCATAACTGACCTATTACTACTGTAGAGATCAGTACAGGCATAAAGAATATGGACAAAAATGCTCTCTCTTTTCTGCCCTCACGTCTTCCCAGCAAAAGAGCCAGCCCCAAAGCCAGCGGAAGCTGGACAAACACTGAGAAAAACGCCAAAATAAGCGAGTTTTTAAGTGAATTTACAAATTTGATCGATCCATTGGTAAATAGCTCTATATAATTACTGAAACCAATAAAGGTTCCTTCTGAAAATCCATTCCAGTCATACATACTCCTGTAAACCGATACAGCAATCGGTGCTATCAGAATTCCCACAAAGAGCAGCAATCCCGGTAAAAGAAAAACAAAGATAGCTATCCCCTCTTCTATCTTCCTCTTTCTCTTTTCATTTTTTACTTTATTTTCATTCATACCTGGCCTCTCATAAACCATTTTTGATATTACTTTTTTATAGAGAAAGTCCTTCCCCACTTCCCGTCCGGGGATGCAAGGAAGGACTTTTTAACTAAATACTATTTTATTATCTTATGTCTTTCGAAAGACCTTCAATGAACTGGTTTCCATCAACCAGACATCCGTAAACCTGATCTACATATGAAAGATATGTGTTAGCATCATCAGCTGACATAGCTGTGTCACCAAAGAGAACGAAGCTGTCTGCATTAGCACAGATCTCTGCTACTGTCTGTGTAAGAGGGTTGATTGTGCTTGTGTCTCCGTAAGGTGTCCAAGCTGGAAGTCCGCATCCATCAAGGTATCCATAATGGCAGATGAGCTTACCAAGCTCCATAGCATATCTTGCTGCTACCTCAGCGTTAGGTGAAGAAGCTGCAACTGCAAGTGTGTCTGAAGGTCCACCGATAACCTGTCCAAGAGCTGCCTTGTCTGCGTTGATTACAGGGAACTCACCAACCTGAACCTTTGCAAGGAATTCTTCGTTAGCTGCAAAATCTGCGCAGTTCCATGTTCCGTTCATGTAGAATGCATACTTGCC
>JAEEGL015009383.1_pt1 | contig 16317 bp, 16 predicted proteins | sample 9134231 | NCBI WGS metagenome assembly JAEEGL01 (sample SAMN16246548, study PRJNA631951) | gut metagenome | biome: gut microbiome; feature: rumen; material: fiber-attached | host: Bos | place: Iran: Karaj | collected 2018-10
GATGAGGGGCTAAATAAGAACAAAACAGTAAGGAGTATCCCATGATCGACGAAAAAACCATATCCCTGAACTATATCAAGAAACTGGACTATCCCGGCTCGGATGCAGGTATCCGCTACATGATGCAGGCGGTACTGCGGATCACACCAGAGGAGGAACAGAGGCTGAAAGATAAGGCAGAGGCAGAAGGAAAAGAGTATAAGCCGCCAAAGCCAAATACCATCTGTGTTTCTGTCTGGCCGGAGCCTTTGAGCTTTGGCAAGACAAAACCGGAGCTGATCACATCGAAGGATTTTCCGCTGACGGAGGAAGGGAAAAAAGAGGCGGTCGACTGGATCAATGCCGAGAAAGCGGCTGATCCGGAGAAATATAAAGCGTAAGAGGAAATCCTTACGGATGGTGTTTATCGCAGTAAAAGAACGCGGACTGTGCATTTTTTACAACTTTGCACAGTCCGTTTTTATTGTGCCTGGTTGCGCTGTTGTGATGTTGCACAAAAACACCCGGTGTATTTGGGCAACATTATCCAAATTGACTACAAAACCGTGTATTTTTCGCTTTTTTATGGTGAAAATCATTCACTTTGCGAAAATTGTATGGTATAATTGACCGTAATCGGGGTTTTCCCGGTGAGTACAAAGGGTAAGGGGTGACGCATTTGAAGATTAAAAAAGAGATGATCGCCATGCTGCTGGCGGGTGGTCAGGGATCAAGACTGGGTGTTTTGACCGCAAAGGTGGCCAAGCCTGCGGTATCATTTGGCGGGAAATACCGCATCATCGACTTTCCGCTTTCCAACTGCATCAATTCCGGCGTAGATACGGTAGGTGTGCTGACGCAGTATCAGCCGCTCCGACTGAATACGCATATCGGTATCGGTATTCCCTGGGATCTTGACCGTAACGTGGGCGGCGTTTCCGTGCTTCCCCCGTATGAAAAGAGTGAAGATACAGAGTGGTACACCGGTACGGCAAACGCAATCTATCAGAACATTGAGTTCATGGATACTTACAATCCGGACTATGTGCTGATCCTTTCCGGCGACCATATTTACAAGATGGATTACGAAGTTATGCTGGATTACCATAAGGCAAAAGGCGCTGAGGTAACCCTGGCAGCTATGCCGGTTCCCATGGAAGAGGCAAAACGTTTCGGTATTCTGGTAACGGATGATGAAAGACGCATCACCGAGTTCCAGGAAAAGCCCGAGCATCCCAACAGCAATCTGGCCTCCATGGGTATCTATATTTTCAACTGGTCGACCTTGAAAGAGGCGCTGATCGCCAATGCGTCCCAGCCCGGACTTGACTTCGGTAAGCATGTCATTCCTTATTGCCATGATAAGGGTTCACCGTGCTTTGCTTATGAGTTCAACGGCTACTGGAAGGATGTGGGAACCCTCAATTCCTACTGGGAAGCAAATATGGAGCTGATTGATATCGTTCCGGAGTTCAATCTGTATGAGGAGTATTGGAAGATCTATACCAAATCCGATACCCTTCCTCCGCAGTATATTTCCGCTGAGAGCGAGATTGAAAAATGTATCATCGGCGAAGGCGCACAGATCTACGGCAAGGTTTATAATTCCGTGATCGGCTGCGGCGTGACCATCGGTGCGGATACCATCGTACGGGATTCCATTATCATGAACGAAGCCGAGATCGGCAAAGGCTGTGAAGTTTACAAGGGTATCATCGCAGAAAACGCGCAGATCGGCGATAACGTGAAGCTGGGTATCGGCGATGAGGCGGAAAACGACAGCGCACCGCATATTTACAATCATGGTCTTGTGACTGTCGGTGAAAAGAGCGTGATCCCCAGTGGCGTGACGGTCGGCAAGAACGCTGTTGTTTCCGGTATCACGACGAAGGAAGATTATCCTGACGGAGCCCTTGAGAGCGGCAAGACTTTGATCAAGGAGGTGGCAGAGGTATGAGAGCGATCGGTATCATTTTAGCAGGTGGAAATAACCACAGAATGAGGGAACTTTCCCAAAAACGTGCGATCGCAGCAATGCCCATTGCAGGCAGCTATCGCAGTATCGACTTTGCCCTTTCCAATATGACCAATTCCCGTATTCAGCGGGTGGCTGTGCTTTCACAGTATAATGCAAAGAGTCTGAACGAGCATCTGGCATCCTCCAAGTGGTGGGATTTCGGACGTAAGCAGGGCGGGCTTTCCGTATTTACACCGACCGTGACCAATGAGAATAATTCCTGGTTCCGCGGCACGGCTGATGCGATCTATCAGAACCTGGATTACCTGCGGGAGTCCCATGAGCCCTATGTAGTGATCGCTTCCGGCGACTGTATCTACAAGATGGATTACAACAAGGTGCTTGAATATCATATCGCCAAGAAGGCTGATATCACCGTTGTCTGCAAGGATATGCCGGCCCATGAAAATGTAGACCGCTACGGTATCCTGAAGATGAATGAAGAGAGCCGGATCGAAGAGTTTGAGGAAAAACCCATCGTGGCAAATTCCAATACGATCTCCTGCGGTATCTATGTGATCCGCCGCCGCCAACTCATCGAGCTGATCGAGAGAGGAGCAGAGGACGGTCAGTATGATTTTGTTAAGGATATCCTGATCCGTTATAAGAACATGAAGCGGATCTTCGGCTACAAGATCACAAGTTATTGGAAGAATATCGCATCCGTGGAAGATTATTTTGCGGCGAATATGGACTTCTTAAAACCTGACATCCGCGATTATTTCTTCCGCCAGTATCCGGATATTTATTCTAAGGTGGATGACCTGCCGCCGGCAAAATACAACGTAGGCGCAAACATCCGCAACAGCCTGATCTCTTCGGGAAGCATCGTGAACGGCACAGTAGAGAATTCAGTGGTCTTCAAGGGCGCCTTTATCGGCAACAACTGCACGATCAAGAATTCCATCATTTTGAACGATGTCTATATCGGTGACAATACCTACATCGAGAACTGCATCGTGGAGAGCCATGACACGATCCGCGCCAACTCCTACCACAAGGGCGAGGGCGAGATCAAGATCGTGATCGAGAAGAATGATAGATTCGTCATCTAAATTTTTGTTATAACCAGGGGTGGTTACAGAAAAACCGTCTTGCGGATGCAAGGCGGTTTTTCACAAGTGATATATGTGGAAAGAAGCGATTACTCTAAAAAGATATTATTTTAAGAGCTATTGTTTTTGGGCGTTGATCAGTTTCGCGGTCCGGATCTCTTCCTCGGTCGGCTCGATGTCCAGCTGGAAGATCTTATTTCCAACCGGCAGAAGCACGCGGTATAAAACCAGACCTATGACAGTGCAGGAGATCAGTTCGCCGATGCCTACCGTAGCCATCAGGAAGGGGATGCTGTCGGGAACCCCATATACCTTTTGCAGTACGAAAGGCACGATCAGCACATTTGCGACAACCGGGGGGAATGTCATCAGGATCGCCGGCTTCATTTTTCTGAGGGCATAGGTGCCAAGAGCACCGAGCAGGGTGGCTACCGAGCCGAAGACAATATCCCAAAGCGCACAGCCGGTCAGTGTGTTGGCCAGAATGCAGCCCACGAAAAGTCCCGGAATGGCTGCCGGTGTAAAGAAGGGCAATATGGTAAGTGCTTCGGAAAATCTGACCTGGATCACGCCGCTTGCAAGGCCGAGGGCGTTGGCGATAAAGGTCAATATGACATAGATTGCAGCGATCATCGCTGCCTGAGTGATGAACAGAATGCTTTTGTTTCTCATTATGAAGTTCTCCTTTAGTTTTGTTTTAAGTCAGGAAGGTCTCGAACTGACTGTGTGAATAGTGTGTTCCTTACAATAGCATACTTTCTGTGGGAAAGCAAGAGAAAAATGGATAAAGAAAAAAAGAAAGATAAAAAAGTGCAAACTTACTATGTATATATACTCCGCTGCGAGGACGACTCTCTCTACACCGGCATCACAACAGATGTGAAGCGCCGCTTTGCAGAGCATCTGGCCGGCGGCAAAAAAGGTGCGAAATATACAAGGGTGCATAAGCCAAAGGAGATCGCAGCGGTCATTGAAACGGACAGTAAAAGCGAAGCCCTTGGCCTTGAATACGGCATCAAACAACTGACGAAAGAGGAAAAGGAGAACCTGATCAAAAGTGAGTTCGCACCCGCATTTTTTCAAAAAGAGTAAGTGACAATCCGGGTAGAAAAATGATATACTAGACGTGTATTTATGCATGGTTTATGCATGAGGATGATATTGATACGAATACGTTTTTTCTGAAATGGAATTTTGACGCTGACATCACATAAGGATGAGTGTGTATGGGCAAGAAGCAATCCGAAGAATTGAAAAAAGAAACGCAGGAAGCTGTGATAGAAGAGGTTTCCGAGGCGGAGATAGAAGAGATTTCTACCTGGCAGATCCCGGATAAGAACGCAAAGCAGGAAAAAGACAAGACCGGGAAAAAACGGAACAGCTCCGACGGCAAGGGAAAACATCCGAGCATGCTGCGCAGCATCCAGGGGATCCTGATCAATATTTCCATCGTGCCGCTTTTGATCCTGGGCGTGATCCTGACCGTCAGCATGGCAGGTGTTTTGAACAGCAATATGGAAAAAGAACTGGCCGAAACACTGGATGTGGCTGCCAATTCTCTTTATAACACCTATTCTTTGCTGGCACCGGGCGATTATAGGATGGATAACGGGCGCCTGTATAAGGGTGAAACACTGCTGACCGGAAAGTACGAGGTGGTGGATGCACTGAAGACGGCGTATAAACTTGATATTTCGCTTTACTACGGAGATACCAGAGTGCTGACCACCATTATGGATGAAAACGGCAGGCGGCTGGTAGGGGAAAAAGCGCCGGATCAGGCGATCAATTGGACGCTCAACAGAGATCGGGAATTCTTCGGGGAAAGCGTGCAGATCGGTTCGGAGTATTATTATGGTTATTACATTCCGATGCTTTCCCGGGACGGATCGGTTGTGGGCATGGCCTTTGCGGGACGGCCGGTAGCGGAGGTTCACAGGGTTATGCTGAATGCGATCGCAAAAGCTGTTGTGATCTCGCTGATCGCCATCATTATTACCCTGTTGGTGTGCATGAACGCAAATCGTCACATCACGAAGGCACTGCAGTCCATCCAGAAATATTTAGGTCTTCTTGCAGACGGCAATTTTGATATGCAGATGCCCATCAATGTTTCGCGCAGGGAAGATGAGATCGGCGATATGGCGCGCAATGCTGTGGAGGTCTGCGGTGCCCTGGAAAAGAAGATCACGACGGATCCGCTGACCGGACTTTTGAACCGCCGCGCCTGCAATGCACAGATGGAAAAAATGCTGGCGAATATCAACAGGGATGAGACGGCAAGAATGACCGTCACCATCGGTGATATCGACTATTTCAAAAGTGTCAACGATACCTACGGTCATGAATGCGGCGATATCGTTCTGAAGACGGTATCGGATATCCTGGCTGAGGAAATGAAGGACAAAGGCATCGTTGCCCGCTGGGGCGGGGAGGAATTTCTGGTAGTCTATTCAGCACATATCGATGATATGCTGGGAGACCTTAATGAGATGCTTTGGCGGATCCGCAGCCATATATTCGATTATGAAGGATTTGAACCGTTCCAGATCACAATGACGTTCGGCGTCAACGGAAAGGCCTGGGATAAGACACAGGATGAAGTCATTAAAGAGGCGGATGAGTGCCTGTACTACGGCAAGGAAACCGGCAGGAACAGGATCGTCTGTACAGACGGACGCGTGCTTTTGCCGGACGGTAAGTTTTCCACGGTTGCTGCTGAGATCAATAAGGCGCAGCAGCAAAAAGCAGGTGAGAGCGATGAAGATGACACGGAAGTGCCGGAGACAGATACTGATGAAGCATAGTGGGGTTTAGGCAAGTATGGAACATGGGATATATTATCAAAAACTTCCGGAAGCAGAGAGACTGTTTCTGGCATATGTGGAAAAACTGGCCGCCTTGCCGGTCAGGCTGGAGGTCGTGCTGGAGCATGTCAGTGAGGCGCTGGCCGAGATCTGTCCCTATCTGCATATCGGAAAGGTAGAGGGGATCATGGATACCCCGCCGAACCGCCTGGTTCCGGATGGTATCACCAGCAGAAGGCTGCTGTTTTCTGACGGCATCGTAGACGTGTTCAATCCCATTTCCATTACTTATGATACGGAAGAGGGTGGAAAGATCACCTACGAGTTTTACTGGTCCAACAGCAATCCCATTACGGAAGAAGGGCGTTTCTGGACGGGATGTGTAGCGGAAATGCTGTATCTGTACATGGGAAGGGCACGGATCTCAAGCATGCTGCACAGTTCCATGGGTACCGATCCCATAACCGGCCTGCCGAACATGGGTGCGTTCTTTTCACAGGTGGAAAGGATCATTGAAGCAGGCAGGATCATGGATTATGTTGCAGCCTATTTCAATATCCGCAATTTCAAATATATCAATAAACTGGTTTCGTTCCAGGACGGCAACAGTGTGATGCGCCAATATGCGGGAAAAGTCAGGGCTCTCATCGGCCATGATGAAGTGATAGCAAGGCTTGGCGGCGACAATTATGTGGTGCTTGTCCGAAAAGACCGCAGCGAAGATTTTTTAAATAAATTAGAGAAGATCCATGTGGATGTGGCCACCACCAGTGGCGTCAGGTCGGTTCCGCTTTCTGTGCGTGTCGGTATTTATGAAGTGGACAGGCCGCTTCATGTGGCGGATGAGATCATGACACCGATCTCAATTGCCCAGCAGGTTTGCAGGGAAAATGTAACGGCGAGCCGCATTTATTATACGCCGGAAATGGCGAAGCGGGTTTTTCATGAAAAAAAGGTTTCCATGGATTTTACCAAGGCCTTGGCAGAAGGGCAGTTCCACGCTTATTATCAGCCGAAAATCAGGCTGTCCGACGGATCGCTCTGCGGTGCGGAGGCGCTGGCGCGTTGGGAATTAAAAGGAGAGGTGATCCTGCCGGGGAAGTTCGTTCCCATGCTGGAAAAAGACGGGACTGTGCGGCAGCTGGATTTTGAAATGCTGCGTCAGACCTGCGAGATGATCTCAAAATGGATCGAGGCGGGAAAGGAGCCGGTGCCTATTTCCGTGAATATGTCCCGCTGGCATTTAAAGGATGAAAACTTTGTGGAAACGATCCGTGAGATCGCAGCCAGTTATCAGGTTCCGCCGAAGTGGATCGAGATCGAAGTGACGGAAACTGTGGATTTTGAAGAGTATCACGTGATGCTGGATGTGCTGCAGCGCTTAAAGGATCTGGGTTTTTCCACTTCCATTGATGATTTCGGCAGCGGTTATTCATCGCTGACGCTTCTGCACCGCATCGATGTGGATGTGATCAAACTCGATCAGAGTTTTTTGTGGGAGCAGTCCGCAAAGGGGAATATCCTGATCCGGAATGTGATCCGTATGGCAAAAGAACTGGGCATTGCTGTTTTGGCAGAGGGTGTGGAAACTGTGGAGCACAGAGATTTCCTCATGGCCTGCAACTGCGATATGGCACAGGGCTTTTTGTATGCCATGCCACTGCGAAAAGAAGAATTTGAGAGACGGGCTTTTTCATAAATGATTTTCAATTCGGTTCCTTATCTGATATTTTTTCCCGTGGCGGCGCTTGTGTACTTTGTGCTGCCGGGGAAGGTGCAAAATTACTGGCTGCTTGTGGCGAGTTTCTTTTTCTATATGAATTGGAATCCGGTCTACGGCCTGCTGCTTCTTGCTTCTATTCTGATCACCTATCTTGCATCCATATTGATCGAAAAAAAGATCGCCGCAAAAGGGGCGCTGGTCTTTTCACTTGTCAGTAATTTAGGGCTTTTGGCAGCGTTTAAGTACAGCGCGTTCTTTGTGGTCAATGCAAATGCCCTGCTGGGCCGTTTTTGGACGCTGCAGCTTCCGGTGCCTGAGATCGTGCTTCCGGTGGGCATTTCTTTTTATGTGTTCCAGGCCCTTGGCTACACCATGGATGTGTACCATGGCAGGGAAAAAGCGGAGCGGAATTTTTTCAGGTATGCGCTGTTCGTATCCTTCTTTCCGCAGCTGGTGGCAGGACCCATTGAGCGCAGCAAAAATCTGCTGCCACAGTTTCAGACGGTGCACAGGTTTGATGCGGACAGGGTGCGCAGCGGCCTGTTGACCATGCTTTGGGGACTGTTTCTCAAGATTGTGATCGCCGACCGGATCGCACTGATCGTCACGGAGGTTTTCGGGGATTATCTTTCCTATAACGGTGCACAGATGTTTCTGGCGTCGCTCCTGTTTACCCTGCAGATCTATTGTGATTTCGGCGGCTATTCCTATATTGCCATCGGCAGCGCAAAGGTGCTTGGTTTTACCCTGATGGACAATTTCAGGTCGCCGCTTTTGTCATCCTCTGTCAGGGAGTTTTGGAAACGGTGGCATATTTCCCTGACAACCTGGTTTACGGACTATCTGTATATTCCCCTTGGCGGGAACCGGAAGGGAACGACACGGCGGCTGGTGAATGTGATGATCGTCTTTCTGGTCAGCGGACTCTGGCACGGTGCAGACTGGACTTACGTGCTCTGGGGCGGTTTGAACGGACTGTATCTGGTAGCCGGACATGTATGGGATGAGATGAAGAGACGCAGAGAAGGGATTGAAAGCGGGACGGCAGGCACGAAGGATCACGGTGGCAAGTCTGTAGATGGTGTATCGGAAAATGCGAAGACGGCAGATCACCGGTCAGCGGCAAAAGACGCAGCCGCCGGGCAGGGGTTCTCTTTCCGGTTCTGCAGAGGCATCATAACGTACCTGCTGATCAGTTTTGCCTTTTTCATTTTCCGGGCCAACAGCATTACCGATATGATCGGGATGCTCAGACAGGCCAAGGCCGTACCGGGGTTTGCTACGCTCCTTGGCGCCGCACCCGAAACATTGGCGCAGCTGGGCGGACTGGACGCCGGCGCCCTGATCGCATTTTTCTGTGCGATCATGCTCCTCATCGTTGTGGATGCGCTGCAGCGAAAGGAAATTGACGTAGTCTCCTATGTCCTGACCCGGGGAAAGATCTTCCGCTGGATCGTATATCTGGTTCTGCTGGGCATGATCATGATCTTCGGGGTATACGGAAACGAATATACACAGACGCAGTTTATATATTTTCAATTTTAGGGAAAGCGTTCGCCATGTACATACGAAAGAGGGTGCTTGCACACTCGGGCGTATGTACATGAGCGAACCAAGGGATAATGAGCAAAAAAACTCTTACTTTTACTTTCAACTGCATATTCCTTCTCGCCCTTCTTTTCGCTTTCTGCTTCGGCATCGTGATGCCCCAGTACAGCGGCAACTATCAGGCTGCCATGCTGGATAAGGTTGAGAAGCTCAAAAGCACCCCGGGGGAGCGGATCATCCTCATCGGCAATTCCAACCTGGCCTTCGGCTTAAGTTGCGAGCAGATCGAGCAGGCCATCGGGAAACCGGTGATCAACATGGGACTCCACGGCGGAACCGGCAACTGCTTTAATGAAAGGGCGGCACTTTTGGACGTACATGAAGGGGACCTTTATGTGATCTGCCATACGAATTATGATGATACGGATGAGATCAAAAATCCTCTTCTGGCATGGATCACGATAGAAAACCACTTGGAACTCTATTCCCTGATCCGACCGCAGGACTGGCCGGATATGATAAAGGCCTATCCGACCTATCTGTCCAAATGCCTGCAGTTTTGGCGGATGGGGGATGGCAATGAGGAGACGAATGACGCCTACAGGCGCAGCGCCTTTAATGAAAGGGGAGATAATTTTTATCCCCGTCCCGAAAGCCTTGGGGATATTGACTATTCATCTGTCTATATCCATCATATTAATGAAGCTTCGGCAAACAGGCTGAACGAGCTGTATCGCAAACTGAAGGAAAAAGGCGCAGATATGGTGATCGCAGGCTATCCGATCCCGATGTATGAAAACGTTCCTTCGGCACAGGAATATGATGCGCTGACGCAGGAACTTAACGATGCCCTGGATGCACCGGTGATCTCAAACCTGCGGGATTACCGCTACGATACATCGTACTTTTATGATACCTACGCACACTTGACAGATATGGGCGTATATGTTAGAACAAATCAGTTGATACAGGATCTGCAGGGATATCTGAATTCAATGAACTGACAGAAAAAAGATCGGGAAACTGACAGAGAAAAGATCGGGAAACTGACGAGAAATGATTATAAAGGCTTCCCCCTTGGGGTCGCTAAGCGCCAGTGGCGCTTGTCTAGCGTGGACCGAGCCGGCAGGCGAGACGGCTGTCGCCGAAGGAGACTGATGAGGGGCGTAAATACAACCGAAATCCAGGAGGAAACAATCATGCTTTCACAACATTATAAAGATATGTTAGGACAAAAATCCGTGATCAGGGAAATGAACGCAGCAGCGTTTGCCATGGGAGAAAAGATCGGACACGACCAGATCTTCAACTTCAGTCTGGGTAATCCGTCGGTTCCGGCGCCGGACAGCGTTAACGAGACCATGCTGCGCCTTCTGAAAAACGAAGATTCCCTTGCGCTTCACGGTTACAGTGAAAGCCACGGTAATCTGAAGGTCCGCGGACAAGTAGCAGAGTATCTGAAAAAAACCTATGGCCTTCCTTATACGGCGGATCACGTTTTTATGGCATCCGGCGCAGCAGGCGCCATTGCACATGCGCTGCGGGCTGTGGCCTGTCCGGGTGAAGAAGTGATCACCTTTGCACCCTTTTTCCCGGAGTATCGTCCTTATGTGAATGAGACGGGCGCGATCTTAAAGGTGGTGCCGGCAGATACAGAAAGATTCCAGATCAACTTCGAAGCTTTTGAGGAAATGCTCAGCGAAAAGACGGCAGCGATCCTGATCAATTCCCCGAACAACCCGTCCGGTATCGTATATTCGACAGAGACGATCCAAAGATTAGCGGATACCCTTCGCAAAGCGCAGGAAACCTTTGGACATGATATCTACCTGATCTCCGATGAACCGTATCGCGAGATCGTATTTGAAGGTGTGGATGCGCCCTGCATTTCCGCTTTTTATGATAATACACTGATGTGCTATTCCTTCAGTAAATCCATTTCCCTTCCGGGTGAGCGTATCGGCTATGTGGCTGCAAACCCTGCCTGCAAGGATGCGGAGACGATCATTCATATGTGCACGCAGATCTCCCGCGGCATCGGACACAACTGCCCGGCATCCCTAATCCAGCTGGCAGTGGGAGAAGTGCTGGGAGATACGGCGGATCTTTCCGTTTATGAAACCAACAGTAACATCTTATATAATGAATTGACGGCGATGGGCTTTTCTATCGTAAAGCCCGGCGGAACCTTCTACATGTTCCCGAAGGCGCCGATCTCTGATGCAAAAGAGTTCTGCCAGAAGGCCCTGGAATACAGACTTGTCATCGTGCCCTCCGATTCCTTCGGTGTGGAAGGATTCTTCCGCGTCGCATATTGCGTACCGACGGAAACGGTGGAACGCTCACTTGACAGTTTCCGGGAGCTGGCGAAGTTTTACGGAATGTGATAATAAGGTCATAAGTATGATCACAACAGATTGGAGGATCATATGATCAATGCGGGACTTGTGCTCGAAGGCGGCGGGACCAGGGGGCTCTACTCTGCCGGCGTACTTGATTTTTTTATGGATAAAGGTCTGGAGTTTGCGAATGCCTATGGCGTTTCCATGGGCGCGTGCAACCTTTGCAGTTATATATCGGGGCAGCGGGGCCGGACGCTGGCTGTTACCGTGGATTACATGAATGATCCGAATTATTGCGGAGTGCGGTCGCTCCTGAAGACCGGCGATCTGTTTAATGCCAAAATGGCTTACGAGGATGTTCCGCTTCGGCTGAATCCTTTTGATTTCGAGCATGCGCTTTCCTATCCCGGAAATGCCTATGCGGTGATCACCAATGTAGAGACCGGAAGAGCGGAGTATCCGCTGATCAATGATCTGAAAAACGCGCTGACCTACGTGCAGGCTTCTGCGTCCATGCCGATGGTTTCGAGGATTGTCAGGATCGATGACGGCAAGTATTTGGACGGCGGCATCGCTGACAGCATTCCGATCATGAAGTCGCTGCATGACGGAAATAAAAAGAACGTGGTCATCATGACCAAGGAAGCCGGATACATTCGCAAGCCTTTTTCCATGATGGCGGGGGCGAAGGTGCTGTATCGCAAATACCCGTACATGCTTCATGACCTGGCGGTGCGCCATACACGCTACAACCGCATCGTTGCTTTTCTGGAAAAAGAGCATGCGCGGGGAAACCTGTTTTTGATCCGCCCCAGTGTGGATATCGGTGTGGGCCGCGTGGAAAAAGACGTGGAGAAGATCACAGAACTGTATGAGCAGGGCTATCACGAGGCGGAAAACTGCTATGAGGATATGATGCGGTATCTGGAAAAATAGTATTTAGGGGTGAGGAAAAATATATGCAGACATTTATAGAAATCCTGAAATCAATCCTGTTCGGTATCGTAGAAGGTGTGACCGAATGGCTGCCCATCAGCAGCACCGGCCATATGATCATTCTCGATGAATTCGTCAAACTGAATGTACGGGAGGAATTCTGGAATCTCTTTCTGGTGGTGATCCAGCTCGGAGCGATCCTTGCAGTTGTCGTATTATTCTGGGAAAAGATCTGGCCTTTTGGGCTGACGGCCAATGCCGCCCGCGCAAAGCGGGGACGGCGTGACGATGCAGGAGAGGACCAGCGCCGCGGATCAAAGGAAGCAGCAGATATCATACCCCTTGGCGGCATCTGCATCAAAACGGATATCATGATCCTTTGGATCAAGATCCTGATCGCCTGCCTGCCGGCAGTGGTGATCGGACTTTTGTTTGATGACTGGATCGATGAGCATCTTTACAACTTTCCCTGTGTGGCGGGAGCACTCATCTTCTTCGGTATTTTGTTCATTATCATTGAAAAGAGAAATGAAGGCAAAAAGCCCCGCGTCCGTTCAGTCGCAAGGCTGGACTATCTGACGGTTGTCCTGATCGGTGTCTTCCAGGTGCTGGCAGCGGTCTTCCCGGGTACATCCCGTTCCGGCGCAACGATCATCGGTGCACTGCTCCTTGGCGTGGCCAGGCCGGTTGCTGCTGAGTTCACTTTTTATCTGGGCATTCCGGTGATGTTCGGCGCAAGCTTTTTAAAGGTTCTGAAGTTTGTCAAAGCGGGCCTTTCCTTTACGGGAATGGAAGGTGTGTTCCTTTTAGTAGGCTGCGTGGTAGCGTATGTTGTGTCAGTTTTGGTCATAAAATTCCTGATGGAGTATATCAAAAAGCACAACTTTATACCATTCGGAATCTACAGGATCGCGCTGGGTTTGTTATTATTCCTATATTTCTTTATAAAACATTGAGTTTTTTGTACAAAACAGAGAAAAGCCCCGAAACCTGCATAAATATGCACAAAAAATTTGACTTATTTTTTATTTTGCGATATAGTTTACAAGTAATTAGAAAATAATTTATATGTTATCCATTTTTTACAAAAGTGTGAAAGGAGTATTACCATGGCAGAAGAGAAGAAAGTGGTTGTTACAGATGCAGCAAAGGCAGTAGCTGCTAAGGCACCCGCTAAGGTTGAGGCAGCAAAAGCAGAAGCTCCCAAGGCAGAAGCTAAGAAGCCCGTAGCAGCTAAGAAACCTGCAGCAAAGAAAGCAGCAGCTAAGCCCGCAGCTAAGAAGGCAGCTAAACCCGCTGCTAAGAAGGAAGCAGCTCCTAAGAAAGCAGCAGCTAAGCCCGCAGCTAAGAAGGAAGCAGCTAAGCCCGCAGCAAAGAAAGCAGCAGCTAAGCCTGCAGCAAAGAAAGCAGCAGCTAAGCCCGCAGCAAAGAAGGAAGCAGCTGTTAAGGCAACTGTTAATTATCAGTTCGCTAACCAGGACTACAAAGAGGCTGATTTCGTAAAGATCGCTAAGGACGTATGGAAATATGACCTTGGCAGAAAAGTTGGCGATTTCAAGACTGTTGAGCTTTATGTAAAACCGGAAGAGAACAAGGTTTACTATGTGATCAACGGTGATGTTACAGGAGACTTCGCGATCTGATATAACAATTTAGAACAGCGACGAAATAGAAAAGCGATGCACATGCTTGCATGTATGCATCGCTTTTTTTATTTTCCCCTTGACATTACAGTGATCAAGTGTTATCTTTATCCATGAAGATATTAGCACTCGAACGAGATGAGTGCTAACAAGCAAAAAACAACGGGGATGAGATCTGTGGAACTGGATGAAAGAAAACTGAAAATCTTACAGGCAGTGGTCAGAAATTATCTGGAAACCGGCGAGCCGGTAGGCAGCAGGACGATTTCCAAATATACGGATCTGAATCTCAGTTCTGCAACGATCAGGAACGAGATGGCGGATCTGGAGGAAATGGGATATATTCTGCAGCCGCACACCTCGGCGGGGAGGATCCCTTCCGATCTCGGATATCGCGTCTATGTGGATCATATGATGGCCGAGAAGGACAGGGAGGTACAGGAGATCAAGGAAATGCTCCTCGAAAAAGAGGAGAAAATGGATCAGCTCCTCAAGCAGACCGCCAAGCTCCTTGCCAACGACACCAATTATGCTGCCATGGTATCGGCACCGGTCAGAGGCGGGAATAAGGTAAAATTCGTACAGCTTTCCCGGGTAGATGAAAATCAGCTTGTGGCGGTTGTCGTGGCTGAAGGAAATCTGATCAGGAACAACATGATCGTTGTCAGCCAGCCGATTGATGATGAAACGCTGTTGAAACTGAATATATTATTGAACACATCCCTCAACGGTCTGACCCTCGGCGAGATCAATTTGGGACTGATCACGGCATTGAAAGCACAGGCGGGAGCCCATGAGGATATCGTCAGTGAAGTGCTTGATGCGGTGGCAGAGACCATCGGCGAGGATGAGGATTTAGAGATCTACACCTCGGGTGCCAGGAACATCTTCCGCTATCCGGAGCTTTCCGATAATCAGAAAGCAGGCGAGATCATCAGTGCTTTTGAAGAAAAGAAGATGCTGCACTCTTTAGTAGAAGAAACGCTGACCAAGGAAGAAAACACCGGGATCCAGGTTTATATCGGAGAGGAAACGCCGGTTAACGGCATGAAGGACTGCAGCGTGGTGACCGCTACTTACGATCTCGGAGAAGGCATGCGCGGCACCATCGGCATCATCGGTCCGAAGAGAATGGATTATGAAAAGGTTGTGGATACGATGCGGAGCATCATGAAACAACTGGATAAAATGTATGAAAAAAGGTGACTATTTGCGGCTGCCGAAATGATATAGAGATATAGAAAGGGAGTGGTCGGCATGGATGATGTAACAAAGGAAGAGATCATCAGAGAAGCGATCCAAAATGCAAGAAAAGAGCGGGATAGAAAGAAAGCCGAAGAGGGGAAAGAACAGAATAAAGGAAGCGGACAAAAAGACATGAAAGACAAGAAACAAAAGACGCAAGAGGATATCGAAAAGCTCTTTGAAGACCGGGATGCCAAAGAAACGGCTGACGAGAAGGCGGAGGGCGAAAGCAAAGAGACGGCAGAGGAAACAGCCGGATCTGAAGCCGAAGAGAAGGCGGAAGAAGAAGCAAAGGCCGAGGCACCGGAAGAAGCGGGGAGTGAGGAAACCGCAGGAGACGGCGCAAAGGAGCAGGAAGAAGCAGAGGAAGGCGGCGAAAGCAAAAAGGGCGGTTTTTTCAAAAAGAAAGAAAAGACGGATAAGAACAAAGAGCGGATCGCCGAGTTAGAGGATAAGGTAAAACGCCAGCTGGCTGAATTCGAGAACTTCAGAAACCGTACGGAAAAAGAAAAAGCCCAGATGTACGATATGGGGGCAAAAAGTGTTCTGGAAAAGATCCTGCCGGTGATCGATAACTTCGAAAGGGGACTGGCGACCGTGCCGGAAGGTGAGGCCGGAGGCGCTTTTGCGGAAGGCATGAATATGATCTACAAACAGCTTTTAAGTGAGCTTGAAAAGATCGGTGTGACGCCCATCGAAGCCGTGGGCAAGGAATTTGATCCGAATCTTCACAATGCGGTGATGCAGATGGAGAGTGAGGAATACGAAAGCGGGTTTGTGGCGCAGGAAATGCAGAAAGGCTATATGTACCGCGACACCGTGATCCGGCACAGCATGGTTGCAGTGGTGCCGTAGAAAACAAATCAGTACAGTTGAATGAATAAGTCATAGATTAGGAGGAAATCATCATGAGCAAAATTATCGGAATCGACCTTGGAACAACAAACAGCTGCGTAGCAGTTATGGAAGGTGGAAAACCCACCGTCATCGCCAATACGGAAGGCGCAAGAACAACACCGTCC
>JAEEGL010103913.1_pt1 | contig 16316 bp, 14 predicted proteins | sample 9134231 | NCBI WGS metagenome assembly JAEEGL01 (sample SAMN16246548, study PRJNA631951) | gut metagenome | biome: gut microbiome; feature: rumen; material: fiber-attached | host: Bos | place: Iran: Karaj | collected 2018-10
GGGAAGGTCATCAAAGCCATCACACCCAACCAGAAACTGCTGGTCAAGAGTCTGGAAAACAACGATATGGTATTTGCCATCGGGCCGGCGGGAACGGGCAAGACCTACACCTCGGTGGCGCTGGCGGTGCGGGCCCTGAAGAACAAGCAGGTGAAGCGCATCATCCTCACCCGCCCCGCAGTAGAAGCTGGCGAAAACCTCGGCTTCCTGCCCGGCGACCTCCGCGACAAGCTCGACCCCTACCTCCAGCCGCTGTACGACGCCCTCCGCGACATGATGCCGATGGCCAAACTGCTTTCCTATTTGGAAGACAAAACCATCGAAATCGCGCCGCTCGCCTTCATGCGCGGCCGCACGCTCGACAACGCCTACGTCATCCTCGACGAGGCGCAGAACGCGACCGAAGCCCAGCTCAAGATGTTCCTCACCCGTATGGGAAAGAATGCCAAGTTCTTCATTACCGGTGATATAACCCAGATTGATCTGCCCCGCCACCAGCACTCCGGCCTCGTGCAGGCCAAGCGGATTCTGAAGGGCATCAAGGGGATTGAGTTCATCACGATGGACCAGTCGGACGTGGTGCGCCACCACCTCGTCACCAAGATCATCCAGCACTACGAGCAGTGGGAGAATGAGAGGAAAGAAAATTCCCCCTCTACATAAAAGTTAAACAGTTGTAGGGACGCCATATCATGACGTCCCTGCTATTTGTCAGCTGCTAACAGTGAATAATACCTTCGGTTATATTTGTTCATTTTCTTTGCTTGCGCCCAAAGAAAATGAACCAAAGCCGCGAGTAAGCGAGCAAAAAGAAAGCTTGCTTGCTTTTTCGAGCGAGAGCGGCTTATGCAAAAGAAATGCGCTTTGCCGCTGCACGATTTTTACCTAAAATTGGCCGTTTCTCGCTAAAACGCGAAAACTTGCAACACTGCATTTCATTCCGTGTTGCTTCGGACAGCTCGCGTTTCTTCACGCTCGAAACGACACAATTTCTTAACGGCAAAAATCGCAAGGCGGCGTGCGACTTCAACACTGCACCGTATTTCTGGAAGTTGCGGCCAAATCGTTCACCCCGGAGGGGTGATATTTATTAACCCCAGACAAGGCCGCATAGCGGATGCAGTCTGGGGACTGGGGGCATCGTGCGCCCGCCCGCGGCACGGGCGGCAGGTACGGAAGAACACCTCAGATGATGCCGCGGAAGAGAGAAAGAGAGGATGATTTCATTCCTCTTTTTGACATAAAAAACAACTTTGATGAAATTGCTACTTCACCTTCTGGAACCGCTTGGACAGTTCGCCGTTGGCGATAGCCTCGTTCAGGTCGGAAACGATATCCTGGAACTGATGGCGACGGCCGCAGTCCCACATTTCCGTGATGGGGTTTTTGTCAATGATTTTCTTGTAAAGTTCTGATACGGAAGGCGCTTCACTAAGGGCTGCATACTCCTCGTACGTATAGGAGAGAAACGCCACATTTTCGCTGATACCCCGGTTGTCGAGCCAATAGCCATCCTTCAGTTGCGTGGGTACGGCCAGTTGCCCGTTGGTATAGACATCGCGGGGATGCGGGTAGGAAACGATGGTCTTCTTGTCTGCCGAAAGGATGACGGGCACCTTCTGGCTATAGTCTTTTTTCATCTTGTAAATAAACACTTTCGGCGATGCAACGGCCGCCGGAGAAGCCTGAACCACGGTGATGGCCGCCCCGCCGCCGCCGTTTCCCTGCGAAGGTACACTTTCGGCAACCTCTTTTTCAGTATGACAGGCCATAAGTATCATCATTGGCAAAAGAAAGAAAAGTGTGCGTTTCATTTTGATAGCATTTTGAAAAAACGGGCAAAAATACATAATATTCCGTACTTTTGCACCCATTTTTGAAAAAGTATGTTTTATCCCGAGAATTTTGAAGAGAAAATAGGTTTCGACGCCCTGCGGCAACGGCTCACCGACCACTGCATCAGTGAGATGGGGCGCGAAATCATCCACGATATCCAATACAGTGACTCTTTTGAAGAAATACAGAAGAAATTATTAGAAATCAACGAGTTCAAAGAAATCCTGCTCCTTGACGACCCGTTTCCGGCGCAGGATTACTACGACCTCCGCCCCACCCTCACCCGCATTGCCATCGACGGAACCTTCATCGAACTGGACGAATTAGCCGAACTGCGCGGCCTCATCGCGGCGGTCATCAACGCACACGTCTATCTCCGCGTCAAGCACGAGGACGGCAAGTACCCCGACTTGTGGAACCTTTGTGAAGAGGTGGTGCTCGAGAAGCAGCTGCTGGCCGCCATCAACCGCATCCTCGACCCGAAGGGCGGTCTGCGCGACGACGCCTCGGAGGAGCTGCGCCGCATCAAAAGCGCCATCATCCACATCTCCAACGATGCCGACAGGAAAATCCGCAAACTGCTGACCGCCGCCAAACAGGACGGCATCACCAAGGAGGATGCCGAAATGACCGTCCGCGACGGGCGCCTCTGCATCCCCGTGCAGGCGCAGTTCAAGCGCCGACTGCAGGGCTTTATCCACGACGAGTCGGCCACGGGGCAGACGGTTTTCATCGAACCGACGGAGGTTTTCGCCGCCAACAACGAACTGCGCGACCTGATGAACGCCGAGAAACGGGAGGTCATCCGCATCCTCACTGCCCTCACCAACGAAATCCGCGGCTCGATTCCGAACCTCCGCGAATACCACCACTTCATCGGGACCCTTGACAGCATCCGCGCCAAGGCGCTGTTGGCCATCGACCTCAACGCCTCGATGCCGCGCCTCACCGACCATACCGTCCTGCACCTGCACCGCGCCGTCCACCCGCTCCTTTTCCTCAAATTCAAACCCCTTGGACGAAAGGTGCAACCCCTTGACATCGAACTGGATCCGCAGCAGCGCATCCTCATCATCTCCGGTCCGAACGCAGGCGGGAAATCCGTGTGCCTCAAAACGATAGGGCTTCTCCAATACATGCTCCAGTGCGGCCTCCTCGTCCCCGCCGACGACGCCTCCGAAATGGGCATCTTCCGCGACTTTTTCATCGACATGGGCGACGAGCAGTCCATCGAAAACGACCTCAGCACCTACAGTTCGCACCTGCGCAACCTCAAGGTGATGCTGGAAAACCTGGACGACCAGTCGTTGTTCCTGATTGACGAATTCGGGTCCGGCACGGAGCCGACCCTCGGGGCGGCCATGGCCGAGGCGGTGCTGGAAGCCTTCTACAAAAGCAGGGCTTTCGGCGTGGTCACCACCCACTACGGCAACCTCAAGATGTTCCCCGACAGCCATCCCGAAGCCTTGAACGGTGCGATGTTGTTCGACACCAACGAATTACGCCCGCTGTTCGTCCTCAAGACCGGTCATCCGGGCAGCTCCTTCACCTACGAAATCGCCCAGAAAATCGGATTCCCGCAGGCGATTATCGACAACGCCATCCAGAAGTCGGGCACGGCGCAAATCGACTACGAGCGGAAGTTGCAAGAGATTGAGGTCGCCAAGCTGAAGATTGACGAAAAGTTGAAATTGGTCACCTCTGCCGACAACCACCTGGCGGAGATGATTGCGGAATATGGCGAGAAATTCCACGATTTGGAATCGCGCCGCAAGGAGATTCTGCAAAAGGCCAAGAACCAGGCAACGGCCATCATAGAAAATGCCAACAAGCTGATTGAATCGACGATAAAAGAGATCAAGGAGGCGAAGGCGGCACCTGAAAAGACACGGCAGATCCGGCAGAAGGCGGAAGAGACGAAGGAAAAACTCCGTACCGAAATCGACGAGTTCGAGAAGTCGGAGGGGCCGAAACCCGCGGTGCCGCTCAAGCACATCCGCCCGAAACAGGCCGTCCACGAGAAACCGGCGGAGGACCCGACCATCCACGTCGGCGACTCGGTGCTGATGGTGGATATACAGACGGTGGGCGAGGTGGCCGACATCAACGGCGAGGATGTCACCGTGGTTTTCAACTCGGTGTCGTTCCGCACCACGATGAAAAAGCTGACGAAAATCAGCCGCAAGGAGGCGAAGGAGGTGAAGAAGCACGGGGTGAAGGTGAACAGCGGAACGTTGAGCGAGGCGCTGAACCAGCGTGTGGCGGCGTTCCAAAGCACCCTCGATATCCGGGGCGTGCGGGCGGAGGAGGCCATCCTGATTCTGGAGGAGTACATCGACGAGGCCGTTCTGCTCAGCATCCACCAGGTGAAAATCCTGCACGGCAAGGGCAACGGCATCCTGCGCAACATCGTGCGGCAGCAGCTGGCCAAGCGGCGCGAGGTGGTGAGTTTCCGCGACGAAGAGCTGGAGTTGGGCGGGTACGGAATCACCGTGGTGGAACTATAGGCAACATTTTTTTATAAGAATTGTAAAAACACACGTCAAGCGTTACAATGGAAAGCGACAGGGAGTTAATACGCAAGTGCAAGGACGGCGACCCGAAGAGCCAGTCCCGGTTGTACGACAAGTACGCGCCAGCGCTGATGGGCATCTGCCTGCGTTACGCCCGCAACGAGGAGGACGCAAAGGACATCCTGCACGACTCGTTTGTCAAAATCCTCACCAACCTTGACAAAGTGGATGAAAACGGCGCCTATGAAAGCTGGATGCGCACGATTGTGGTGAACACAGCCATCAACGCCTACCGCGCCAAGATGAAGACCGGCCTGCCTGTGGACCTTGACGAAGTGCAGGAAACGGTGGAGGATGTGCGGATCGTGCAGAACGACTTCCTTTCGCAGGAAATTCTGCTCCGCTTCATCAGCGAACTCCCCGACGGTTACCGGACCGTTTTCAACCTGTTTGAAATCGACGGGTATTCCCATCTGGAAATATCGCAGATGACCGGAAGCTCGTACAGCACCGTGAGGTCGCAGCTGTTCAAGGCCAAGCGGGCGCTGAAGAAAAAGATCGAGGAACACCTCGGCGAACTGATGAAAAAATCGAAAGACGGCACGCCGTCATTTTGACAACATATTGAAGATGAGCAAAGAACAAGAGATAGGAAACCTTTTCAGAGAGTCGCTGCAAGGCTATCAGTCAGAGCCGCCGGCCGGGACGTGGGATGCCATTGCCCAGGACAAGACCCTGCTGAAATTCAACCGCCGCAAACGCATGGGGCGGCTGGCCAAGTTCACGGCGTTCCCCCTTGCCGGCCTCATTGCCGTCATCGTCATCTCCATCGCACTATTCCCCAAACCGCCGAAGGACGAAAGCCGCGCCGTCGCGACCGAAACCGCCACGGCAACCATCCCCGCTGTCACCACACCGGCACAAACGTCCTCCGTCGCTCCCGCTGCAACGGACGGCACTGTTCCGACCGCCCCGGCCCCGCGCCAGAATACCGACATTGTCGCAACGCAGCCGTCTGACGACCAAGCGACGGAAACCGCCAATGAAACACCGGCGGTTGCGGAGACGCCGGCCGTGTCGGAGAAACCTGCGGCATCGGCGAAACCCGACCGGGATCGTCCGAAACCCGAAGCTGAAACATTGGACATCCGCAGGTCTCCCCGCTTCACCGAAAGCGACAATGACCTCATTGAGCCGCAGCCGAAGTCCGGAAAATCGGGACAGCTGCTGTGGAGCCGTGACACCACCGTGTGCCGCAATTCCAAACTGACCCTGTTCGTGCAGAACGCGGTGGACGTGCACTGGAATATCGGCTGGCAGGGCGAGTCGGTGACCATCTACCCCGAAGAACCGCTCGTAGTAGCCGCCACCATCACCACCGGCGACAAGACCGACACCACGATTTACATCCATATCGGCGTGGTGGACTGCGGCCTGTGGATCCCGACGGCCTTCACGCCCAACAGCGACGGCCTGAACGACGAATTCCTCGTCCACGCACCCGCCGACATCAACCGTTACGAGTGCACCATCTACGACCGTTCACGGGGCATTTTGTTCCGGACCCAGAACATACACCAGGGCTGGGACGGCACCTTCAACGGGAAGCCGCTGCCCTTTGGCTCCTACTTCTACATCATCACCTACTACGATGCCCTCGGCATCAAGCATGTGGAGAAGGGGCAAATCACATTGATACGGTAAACGAAAGCCCGGCAATACGAGCACAAGATAAAAGTATTTACACCGATAAAACACCCTTTGGGGTTGCTAAAAAAATAGGGCTGCCACATTGTGACAGCCCTACGTTTGAGCGGAAAACGAGACTCGAACTCGCGATTTTAGGGAGGGGTCTCGCAATCCGTATTGACTTTTGTAATTCGCAGTAAGTTAATGTTTTACATTTTTAGACAATCGCGATTTTCACCGCTTTTTGTCTCATTACTGTCTCAGTACAAAACAATAAAAATAACTGATTTTCAATCAGTTACTCTCTTATTGGTAACTCCGCTTCTGGTCAAAAAACCAATTTCGGAGTTTTTTTTGTGTTTTATTCAAAGAGCGAAAAATTTTTTTTTGCTGGTTGTTGATTGTATTGATATTTTAACTATCTTGCAACCAGCTACTTACATCATTTTTTTGTGGCATTTGATTGCTGCAAAAATTTGCTGCAAGTATTTGATGCAAAAATACATGTTTTTTTGATTCAAATCACTAAAAATCAAAAAAAAGATGAAAAAATTTTTTCGACTGACAAACCAAGCTTTAGAGGTGTTAAAAACACCCGAGGTAAAATTGCAGCTTATGCTGTTTTTTGAGGTAAATGATGCGAGAACCATCGAATCCTACCTCAAAGAGAACGTGCCAAACGGCCCGCTAATGAACATCTGTGTCCGGGATCTCATCCTCGAATACGACCCGCTCCTCAAGGAGCGTGACTTGTATCATCGGATGACCGATGCCGAGATGGATGCCATCAACAAAACCAAACTGCGGCTGAAACGCAGACACACCGAAAACAGCAATAATGAAAGCACTGGAAAAGACAATTAAAAAAGTAATGAACCAGCTGGTGCTGCTGTCGTGCTATATGATCATCCTCAAAGCCTTCGGTTGGCTCACCAAAGGATGGCTGTTCGCACTCGCACCCCTGCTGGCGGTTATGGCGGCAAAGTTTGTCGCCATAACCTTTCTATTTATAGCATACATAGCAGAGAAACACCATGGGAAAAAGACAAGGAATCAGTAAGGACTTGCGGCGATACCTGCCGCACGGCTACGGCCAGGAGGTAGCCGAGCAGTTCAAGTGCAGCGTCAGCAAGGTCTATCATGTTGTCTGCGGACAACTGACCGACTACCGCATACTTGAAGCCCTGCTCGACATCATCCAAAGGAACGCCGCCCTCGAAAAGAAGCTGGCGCGACAGAACCGCCAAACAAAACCCAAGAGCAATGATTGAGATTTACAAGGACTGGAACTTCCCCGACACGCAGTATGTCCGGGAAAGAACCGAGAAGAAACAGATAGTGCTGCACCACACCGTTTCGGGCGACAGCGTAAACGGCGATATGAGCTGGTGGCTCCACACAAAAGAGCGGGTGGCCACCGCATACGTCATCAGCCGCGAAGGACATCTGCACAGGTGCTTCGATGACGCTTACTGGGCGTACCACCTCGGACTCTCAAATCCCCACTTCGCCAAGTTCGGCATCAGCTACCGAAAACTTGACCCCCACACCATCGGCATTGAGCTGGACAGCTGGGGCGCACTTGTGCAGCACACTGACGGGAAGTTCTACCCCGTCACCACACAGAACGGCAAGGTTGTGCCCAACCTCAAATGCAAGGCCGTCCCCAACATCTACGAGTACTGCACCAGCCAAAAGTACCGCGGCTTCCAATATTTCGAGCGGTACACCACGGCGCAGCTGGAAACGCTCAAGAGACTGCTCCACCACCTTATGGAAGCGCACCATATCGCTGCCAACTTCAAGAGCGACATTTGGAACGTCACGCCCCGTGCCCTCATGGGCTGGGAAGGCGTGTTCGCCCACGCCTCCTACAGACAGGACAAATCGGATGTCCACCCCCAAATCGAACTTGTGAACCTGCTCAAAGCCCTGTAGTATGAAAGTGGATTGGAAGTGGTTCGCCATCCTCATCATGGGGCTTGTCATCACCGCCCTGCTGATGCGCACCTGCCGGAAGCGAGAAGGCGTTGTGCGTGTCTCGACCGTCACACGGACGGACACGCTGCACATATCGGACACGGTTCTTTTCCCCGTGCCCTACAACGTCATCCGCCCCGACACCATCCCGGCACCCGTTGACACGGATGCCGTCATCACCGACTACTTCTCACGGAAAAGCTACGCCATCCGCTACGAGGACACCGCCATCAAGGCGGTGACGGACGTGACAGTGAGCGGGAACGCTGTGGAGGCTGTCGGGCTGGACTACGAGCTTCTGCACAAACACACTACGGTCACGGAGACCGTGTTCAAGGAGCAGAAGTTCGCCCTCACTCTCGGCGGTGGAATCACATACAGCATCCCCAACAAAAAGCCGGGCTTCGAGCTCACCATCGGCGTAAACATCCAGCGCAGCCAGTTCCAAGCGGGCTACGACTTCGTGAACAAGTCGCCCCGAATCGGCTGGCAGTACCAAATCATCAGGAACTAATCAAAGAAGACATGCGATATGATACCCAAAGACACCATCCACGATGTGCTGTTCGCCGCAGACATGAAAGACGTGGCCGAGAGCTGCGGAGTGCAGCTGCGCAAAGCAGGCGCAGTCCTATACAAGGGCTGCTGCCCCTTCCATAACGAAAAGGACGGCAGCTTCTTCGTCAACACCAAATACAACCGATGGCACTGCTACGGCTGCGACCGCAAGGGCAACGCCTTTGACTTCCTGATGGAACTCAAGGGCTATTCCTTTGTGGAGGCCGTCAAGCACCTCGCTGACCGCTATAACGTCACCATTGAGGAGCGCACCCCCACAAAGGAGGAGGAACAGCAGGAGAAGAAACGCCGCCAGCTTGTGGCGGTCTATGAGGAGTCCACCAAGTTCTACGAGCAATGCCTCCGACAGACCCCCGAAGCCCTGCAGTACGCCCTCGGACGATTCGACCAGGACACGCTGGAACATTTCCGCATCGGCTATGCGCCGAACCAAGCCAACGCCCTCTACCAGCACCTGCGCTCCAAAGGGTTCCTCTTCGACCTGCTGGAGGAGTGCGACCTGTTCCGCAAACGCAGGGACTCCTTCATGGGCGACTTTTTCCGTGACCGGCTGATATTCCCCATCTCCAACCTCACAGGGAACGTGATCGCCTTTTCGGGGCGTGCGCTGCACCTCGGTGCGGACGTGCCGAAGTACATCAACAGCAGCGGCAACCCGCTCATCTACACCAAAGGAGGCACGCTGTTCGGCCTCAACTTCGCATACCGACACATCCGCAACGCGGACATGTCCGTGCTTGTGGAGGGGAACGCCGATGTTGTCAAGATGCACCAGCTCGGAGTATGCAACGTGACCGCCCCCTGCGGAACGGCACTCACTGACGAGCAGATACGGCTCTTGGGAAGAGCCTCCAAGAACGTCACCCTCATGCTGGACGGCGACGATGCCGGAGCAAAGGCGACCGAGCGGAACGGCAAACGGCTGGTCGAATCCGGAATGAACGTCTATGTGCTGGAGATACCGACCAAAGAGGACGGAAGCAAGCAAGACCCCGACAGCTACTTCACCTCAAAGGAGCAGTTTGAAGAGTTCCAGCAAAAAGGCAAACGCCTTTTCATTGAAGCACTCGCCGAGAAACGCAAGCAGGAATCCGCAAAAGACCCCATCGTCAAGACTGCCGCAGTCCGTGAGATTTCCGCCCTTTTTGCAGACCGCCCCATCGCTGACAGGAACTCCCTCATCGAGCGGCTCTCCAAAATCATCCCCGGAAAGAACATCTGGAAGCAGATTCTCAAGGAGTCGGACGAAGCAAGGGAGCTGCAAAGGCAGCTTGACGAAAAGAAGAGCCGCCAAACCCTTGTGGGAAAGACCGAGGAGCAGGAGGAACTCATCCGCAAATACGGATTCTACATTGAGAAGAACTGCTACTGGTTCTACTCCCTCAAAGGCGACAACTTCTTCAAAGGCTCCAACTTCGTGATGGAGCCTCTCTTCCATATCGGCAGCACCATCAACGCCAAACGCCTCTACAGGCTCAAAAACGTGTTCAACCACGTGCAGGTGCTGGAGTTCGCCCAAAAAGACCTCATTTCCATCGCCGCCTTCAAGCTGCGGTGCGAATCGCTTGGCAACTTCCTCTTCGAGGGCGGCGAACACGGGCTCAACAAGATAAAGGCCTACCTGTACGACAACACCAAGACGTGCAGGGAAGTCACCCAGCTGGGCTGGCAGAAGCAGGGCTTCTTCGCCTGGTCTAACGGCATCACGGCAAACGGGGAGTTCATCCCCATCGGCGAACTCGGCATCGTGGAACACGAAGGGCTGTACTACTACATCCCGGCCCTGTCCTCGTTCTACAAGGACGAGGACACGCTCTTCCAGTTTGAGCGCAAGTTCATCCACAGAGGCGGCGAAATCAGCCTCTTCGACTTCACCGACAAGCTGGTGAACGTCTATGGCGAGAACGCAATAGCCGGAATCGGCTTCTACTTCGCCACCCTGTTCCGTGACATCTTCATCACCACATACCGATTCTTCCCCATCCTCAACATATTCGGGCCGAAAGGCACGGGCAAGAGCGAGATGGCGGTCACGCTGTTGAAGCTGTTCGGCGACTTGCCCGTTGGCATCAACATGACCAACAGCACGGTGCCAGCGATGGCCGACCACGTGGCGCACACACGGAACACGCTCTGCCACATCGACGAGTACAAGAACTCGCTGGAGTTTGAAAAGATTGAGTTCCTCAAAGGGCTTTGGGACGGCGTGGGCAGGAGCAGGATGAACATGGAGAAGGACAAGAAAAAGGAGATGACAGCCGTGGACGCGGGCATCATGCTCACCGGGCAGGAGATGACCACCGCCGACAACGCCCTCTTCTCAAGGGTTATCTTCCTCTCCGTCTCCAAGTCGGAGTTCTCGGAGGATGAACGCCTCCGCTTCGAGGAACTCAAAAAGATTGAGAACAAGGGGCTGACGCACATCACCAACCAACTGCTTTCAAAGCGCAAGACCTTCCTTGAAAAGCACGTTGCCGCCTTCAACGGCGCGATTGCCGATGTGACACCGCACATCAACAGGTCGCAGATTGAGGACAGAATCCTCAAGAACTGGTGTATCGTGCTGGCCGCGCTGAAAATCATGACGGAGGAGGAGACACTGCCGTTCACCTACGAAAAGGCGGTGCGGACATTCGCAAGAATGATCACACGCCAAAACGGTGACGTGGTGGCAGGGAACGAAGTCAGCGACTTCTGGAGCATCTATCAGGAACTCTTCAGCAGCGGCTTCATCGAAAAGGACTTCGACTTCCAAATCAAGGAGGTGGACGAACTGAAGACAACCACGCAGACCATCCAGCACAGCATGAAGGTGCTGTTCATGAACCCCAACCGCATCTTCGGACTCTATGCACAGCAGAAGCGCAGCGCAAACGAGAAACGCCTGCCGAAGGACTCCCTCAAATACTACCTCAAGAACTCCTCAGAGTACCTCGGCCAGCAACAGAAACGCTTCCGCCGAAACATGAAGAACCTGCAGGACAGGGAATCCGTCAAGCTGCTGCCCGGGGATGGGACTGTCGCGCTGGAGTACGAGCGGCCATACGCATGGTGCTTCGACTATGAGAAGCTGAAACAGAACACGGAGCTGAACCTTGAGACCGACTTCGTGTGGGAGGCCAAAGAGGAGGCCAAGGTGACGGACGACAGCCCGGAAAGACCGAGGGAGAAGCCGCCCGCGCCCGAACCTCCGAAGCTGTTCCCATACTGAACAGCTGACAAATGGAACAGGCAACGCCTGTTTTTTTTGAAAAAAACTTTTTTGCAAGCCAACCCCACCCATTCCCGATAAGACAATCAAGACAAACAAGACAACACAATGAGACAACGAGTTGCGATTTATGACAAACAAGACAAAAACAAGACAAAAAGCAAGACAGCAAGACAAAACCGGAATTTGTCACCCGATTTTGCCAAAAAAGACAAGATTTTATATTTTGTCTTATGAGTTAATATATTATAAGACAATATGATAGATGAAAAATCGGCTTTGTCTTGTTTGACACCCCCGAAAGTATATCCCATCACCCGGTAAAAAAAAATTTTTTTGAATGGAAAAGAGCAAAACAGAGAGCATCACCATCAGAGTACACCCCGCTGTGCGGCGGTGGTTTGAGAACACGTTCCCAAAGTCGGGCAGCGCATACGACCTGCGCGGCCACTTCCTCCACGACTTCTTGCGTGCCGGGCTTGCCCGTACCGCAGGATCGGACAAGCCCTCGGAGGCGTTCAGCCTCTTCCCCGAAATCACGGTGGCGGTCAGCCGCAGAGACTTCCGAATCCTCGGCGGCACCATCCCCGAAGCCCTGCAGGTTTCGTTTTCGCGCCTCGCTCACAAGTTCATCCGTGAAACGGCCTGCCACGAAATCCTGTACGCCCATATCGCAGGAGGCATCCCACGGGACACCGCCATCAAGGAGTACCTGCTGGCCAACCTCTATGAGGACGAGGAGATGAACTACGCCGCCCTGCGCAAATACTACCAGCGTAACTGGATGGAGGCCGAGCGGCGCGTCATCGAAGACTACGGCTCGATGACTGACCGAAAGCGGCTCGTTCACGGCATAATTATTTCGTCCAAAAATGTCCCATTTCACACATAAACCCAAAAACTATGGAAAATCTGACCAAAAACGGAGGCTGCCACGTCATGGCAGGCAACAAGCGGCTTCTTATCGCCGACATCAGTGAAGTGCAAAGCATTGACTTCACGGACTTTAACAGCAAGACCGTTACTATGAGAAGCGGTTGCGGTTTTGCGGAAATCTTCGCCAAATCCATCCGAACCGAGGTGACAGAGAACGGCGGGGCGTTCACCCACGAGACCACCTGCCGCCTCACGGGAACCAAGCAGAAATATGACCGCCTGCTGGCGGACATGGTAAGAGGCGGCTGGATTGCCAAGATAGTGGACAACACCGACACGGTCTGGCTGTCCGGCTCAAAGGAAGAGCCGCTGCACTTTTCGTTCCGGCACATCGGAGCGGCGGAGGCATCCGGCGAACATCTCTACGAGCTAACATTCCACCGCGATATGACCGAGCCGCTCTGCGCCACTACATTATAATATGTCCAAGCGGGTTCCGCCCTTTGCGGCTATCTTTGCCGCAAAACAACAGCGATGAAAAGGCAATCCGCATTACGATTCCTCAACGAGACCGCCGACGAAGCCGTGATTGAAATCTACGGCCAGATCGGCTATGAGGGCTGGACACGCGAGGAGGATGAGAACACAGCACGGCTGATGAGTGAGGAACTCAACCGCATAAAATCCCTCAACGCAAAGCACATCACCGTCCGCATCAATTCCCTCGGCGGTGACGTGAACCACGCGCTGGCCATCCACGACATGCTGGCCGAACACCCCGCAGATGTCACCACCCAAATCAACGGGCTTTGTGCCTCCGCAGCCACCATCATCGCTATGGCGGGGACGGAACGCAAGATGAGCCGCAACGCCCTCTTCCTCATACACCAATGCTCCGCCTACATCGGAAGAGCCAATGAGGAACGCCTGGCACAGGAACTTGAAACGCAGAAGACCGTCAACGGGCGTATGCTCGACATCTACCACACCACCTGCAAGGGCAGGGAGGCGGAAATCTCCGACCTGCTCAAAGCCAACAACGGGCAGGGCAGATGGCTGACCGCCACCGAGGCCAAAGACCTCGGCTTCGTCACCGACATCTACAACGAGACACGGAAGAGCGCACGCTACTCCCTTTCCGCATTTGCGGACAACGGGCTTCCCGCCCTCCCCGAAGAATACGCCGACCTTGCCGTGATGGACGAGGCACGCTCCCCGTGGCAGTCCGTCCTTGAAGCCGTTGCAAGATACTTCAACCCCGACAACCAACCCAAAAACCAAACCCATACCGACATGAAGAAACTGTTCCCGCTGCTGGCGGCACTCCTCGCAGTGCAGGACTCCGCCACCTATGATTCAGAGAAAGGGCTGTCCGTTACAGACGAACAGCTCAAAGCGCTGGAGGCCAAACTCGGCGAACTTGACGCCCTCCTCAAGGAGAAAGAGACCCTCCTCAATGAGAAACAGGCTCTCATAGACGAGAAAGCCACCCTCACCGCACAGCTGACCACACTTACCACCGACCGCGACCGCCTCAAAGCCATCGTGGACAAGGTTCCCGGACAGACCCCCGCCGTTGCAGGTTCCGACCCAACTGAAACGCCCAAGGACGACATCCAGTCCTACGTCAGCGGCTCCGCCCTCTATCAGGCAATCAAACGCGACATCTAACCCTAAACACCGAACATCATGGCAGAAATTGACACCAAAATCAACGTTGACCTCATACTTGAGGAATACGGCCGCTTCTACGAGAACAGCGGGCAGGGAATGGACAGGCTCAAAAGAGCCTTGATGGTTCCCGCCACCACGCTGGAGAAGTACGCCACCCGTATCAACACCAAGGACGACATCTACAAGATGACCACCGAGGAGTGGGAAGACGTTCTCCAGCCGTTCCGCATCCAGTTCGAGCCGAAAGCGGGCGTTAAATTCATCCCTAACGCAATCGTTCTCAACCACATCAAGGTCGATGCAGAGTTCTCGCCGATGGGCATCTACCACTCTTGGATGGCCTTCCTCGCCGGAGACGAAAACAAGATTGAGAACTGGCCTATCACCCGCTACTTTGTGGAAGTCTATCTCAAACGCAAGATTGACAACAACCGCGAGCTGAAAGCCGTCTATAAGGGCGTGCGCGATGACAACGGCAACACCCCCGAAAGCTGCATGGACGGCATCAAGAAAAAGCTCATTGACGGAGCCAACGACCCCAACAACCCAATCAATGTGATCCAAGGCGTTGATGCGTTCACCGAAGAGAACATCTTTGATGAGATTGAGGCCTACGACCGCAAGATTGACGAGCTGTATGACGGTGAGAACATCATCCACTTCGTGGCCCCGAAATGGGTTCGTGCGATGAAGACCGCCAAACGCGCAGCCGGCTACTACTTCATCAACTCGCCCGACCAAATCAACGCCGACATTGACTTCACCAAGCACGTTGTCTGCGGCGTTCCCTCTATGAAAGGCACGGACGACATCTTCTCCACGATGAAGGAGAACCTGCTGTGGCTCACCAACCGCAACAAGTTCGACTTCGACATCCAGAAGGAGAACCGTATGATTAAGGTTCTCGCCGACTGGATGGAGGGCGTGGGCTTCGGCTGCAACGCAATGGTGTGGACTTCCGCACGCACTGTCGGACAGGAAGGCGCACGCTGCTCCTGCGGTGCCAACGGAGAAAGCGAAACGCTCACGGACGAAATGGAAGTCATCATCTCCGCTCTCCAGCAGGGCGCACGAGTCCGCAGAGAAGGCAACATGTACCGAATCCTGTGGCAGGAGGACACCCCCGAACTCGCTCTGAACATTCAGACCGACCCGGCTATGGACATCACCTCCAACAGCGCAACCCTATTCGGTTTCATTTCCGGTGATGATGTGAGAGCCGTGGAGGAAGAAGACCTCGGATTCTACATCTCGCCCAATGCCGCCGACCTCGTTCCTGTACCCGGAAGACACCTCGGAAACCGAGATGGCGAACAAGTGGTGGAGGAAGTCATAGATGACGTGAACGAGAACCCGGATGAAAACTCTGATGAGAACTCCAATGCGAACACCCCGGCTCATTCCGACACCGTCACGTTCATTCCCGCTGCGGTCAGCGGCAACCGTCTTAAAGCGGTGACAGGGGAAACCCTCACGCCAAACACCGACTATTTCTTCCGTGCCGTTGTCCACGTCAACAACGCCGAGTATATGGGCGACATCGAGCGTTTCAGAACTGCTGAAGCCGCCCATTAACCCGATGATAATTTTTCATACTTTCGGAGGGGTGCGCCTCCGTACCAACGCACATTTCACCCTTAACCCTTAAAACCAAAGAGCCATGCCCGAAGAAGTAATATGCGCACTCGAACTGGAAGACCTTAACAAAGGCGCGAACTGCGGCAACAACATGTCCGGCGTGAAAAACGTCTATATCTCCCTCAAGGACAACGTGTCGCACTTCCCCAAACTACCGTCAAACAGAAACTCTTACGAGGACTTCGCCGTCCTGGAAGTGGACATCGTGATGCTCAACGGCCAGCGCTTCTACCACATCTACTGCTCCCGCGACATGGGAGAGCTCAAATACACCACCCACGGCACCTTCGGCGGCAAGTCCATGAAGGCCGACCTTGAAC
>JAEEGL011666857.1_pt1 | contig 16316 bp, 13 predicted proteins | sample 9134231 | NCBI WGS metagenome assembly JAEEGL01 (sample SAMN16246548, study PRJNA631951) | gut metagenome | biome: gut microbiome; feature: rumen; material: fiber-attached | host: Bos | place: Iran: Karaj | collected 2018-10
CAATTTTTGGAGCGATTGGCAGCATGTCTGCCAAAGTCATACGAGTAGCGTGAAGAGACTGTGTAGCATCACGCAAAACAAGTTCAGAAATACCAATTTTCTTAGCCATTTTTTATCCCCTAAATTATTGTTTTTCGTGCAAAGCGGTTGCGATTGCGGCAACGATTGCATTTTGGTCAACTGCAGGTGCGGCTGACGGAACATCTGCTTTCGGCTCTTCTTTATCAAGACCGGTAGCATGAACAAAGGCACGAAGGCCGTTCATACAGACAATCAAGATGATAAGGAAGCTGAAAACAACACACATACCAAGCAGAGTAAGGATAATACTCTGGTTAAGCATTTCAGCGATTGTCATAATTCCTCCATAGGATATGATTCGTAAAATAAGAATTTGGAAACAATTATAGATGATTTAAGACATTTACTCAATGTGAAGAAAGAGGAATTTGAAAAGAATTTTTAAGGGGGAAGGCCTTCCCCTCGCTCCAGAGCGCCGAGCGGTAATCGCTGTTTCGGAATATAAAAAACTCCATATTGCAGGAAAATTTTACCCGCAATATGGAGAACACTAACAGAAGTCGTGAACTTCAACAAACTCGATGTTTGCGAATTGCTACACAACCACTCATTTTTTTAGCTACTATTACTTAAGTGTTACGACTAAGGTTACATCTCCGGCTGGCATCGTGAAAAACTTGTTGTCTACCACTGGAATTTCCGTGTTACCGCATTTCACGGAAATGCTATCCAAGCTGTGACCAGCTTTAGCCTTAAAATCAAAGACGACTGTCTCTCTGAAAGCAATTCCGCTCGTTTTGGTTGCATAAGCTGCATATTCAGCGTACTCCTCACCGATTGTATTAACGGTCACACTGTAAGTTGGCTGAGTTTCTTGAGTTACAGTTCCCTCGGTAAATTTGCGGATACAGCAAACACGGAAAGGAACAGATTTAGGATAAGTATAAATGTAATCAGAATGCATGTCAGTATAATACGCAGATCCAGTCCCGCTGGCAGGAGATGATGACCAGTAATAAAATCCATCCTCATTTCCGCACAATTTTGTCTGACCAAGTACATCCAGAACTTCATTTATCACTAACAAATAGCTGTGGACATGACAGATTTCTGCAATGGTCGGCATGTACCAGCCTTCTGCATAAGTACCGGTCAAGCCGTATGTTGTGGCGTAATTGTTCACCCAGTTGAATGCAGGATAATTAGTTGCAGCATCTGTGCTTCCTGCAGGATCTTGCGAGCAGATATATGACCAGTTATCGCTTCCGTCCGTATCCCCCGTAAAGGTCGCATTACTAGCCCACATCCAACCAATGTCATTAGGCGTACAGACTATATCAGCAAAACTTTTAGAAGATTTTGACCAAGCATATGTATCATTACCAGTATTATGAACGCCCAGCCAGCCTCTTGGAACACCCTTTTCATCAAGAGCGTACAAAATTCCAATGGCATTTGATTTCTGCTCATTTGTCATGCTAGAAATATTTGCATAAGAAATTATTGTGCCGTCTTTGAGCAAAACATCACCTGCGGAATAGCCTGTTGGGGTCGTTGGTGTTGTTGGTGTTGTTGGTGTTGTTGGTGTTGTTGGAGTCGTTGGTGTATTACCACTATTGCCGTTTCCGGAATTATTGTCGTCTCCACTGTCAGAGGAACAACCAATTCCCCAAACAACCAGCATCAATGCCGCAAACATCGCGGCAAGCCTTGAAAACTTTTTCATAAAGTCCTCCTTAAATTGCGCGGAAAGTTCCGCAGATTTAAAATAAAAAAGACACGGAATTCAGCCTTATTGACAGCCGAATATCCGTGTCCTTATGGTGAGAAAATATAAAAGTACTATGAACTGCCCCCCCCCGCTCGTCAAAATTATAGTATCACTATGGGGATAATTATATACTTTCATAATGAATTTAATTTTACCACACCTTTGTCAAAAAGCAATCTCTTAACAGAAAAAAAATCACGAAGAAAATTCCATTTGACTTTTCAAAATTCTCTATTAGAATAGATTTACTATCATTTTCCAGGGGGTACTAAAATGGAAAACATTAAAGGCACACAGACCGAAAAAAATTTGCAGACAGCTTTCGCGGGTGAATCTCAGGCACGCAACAAATACACTTACTACGCAAGCAAAGCACGCAAGGACGGCTTCGAACAGATCGCTGACATCTTCGAGGAGACAGCTCGCAACGAAAAAGAACACGCAAAAATCTGGTTCAAGCTTCTCCATGACGGCGATGTTCCTCCTACAGCACAGAACCTCAAGGACGCTGCAGACGGCGAGAACTACGAATGGACAGACATGTACGCAGGCTTTGCAAAAACAGCTGCAGAAGAAGGATTCCCACGAATCGCAAAACTGTTTGAGATGGTCGGTGCAATCGAAAAAGAGCACGAGGAGCGCTACCGAAAACTTCTCGACAATGTTACAGGCGAGAAAGTCTTCAGCAAGGACGGCGATGTAATCTGGCAGTGCGCTAACTGCGGTCACATTGTAGTAGGCAAAAAAGCTCCTGGCGCATGTCCTGTATGTATGCACCCACAGAGCTTCTTTGAAGTCAAAAAAGACAACTACTAGCTAGCGTTCTTCACGGAAGAAACTTTTACCCAAGGCTCCAGGGCCTTGGTTTTCTTTTTTAAAGTGAAGCCCCATCAAAACGAGGACAACAATCGTTGCCACATACGGAATCATATCCAGAAGCTGGCCCGGGATGATGTGGCCGAAAATCGGAACCGACTGGCACTTCATGGCGAGGCTGCTCAAGGCACCAAATGCCCATGCGCAGAAAATCGCCTTGACCGGGCTCCATGTACAGAAAATTACGAACGCGACTGAAATCCAGCCTGCACCCGCAGTGATGTTTTCCTGCCACTGACCGACGAAGGCAAGCGAAAGATAAGCGCCGCCCAAACCGCACAAGAAACCGCCCGCAAGAACATGAAGGTATTTGTAGAGGGTAACCTTGATTCCTGATGCATCGGCAGCCGCAGGATTCTCACCGATTGCGCGGATATTCAAGCCCCAGCGGGTGTATTTGTAATAAGCCCACAACAGGAAAGCAAGAATCAGAGAAACGTAAACATAAATTCCCTGCTCAAAAAGCATTTTTCCGAAAACCGGAATCTTTGAGAGAAGAGGAATTGAAATCACTGAAAAAGCATTCTTTACGGAAACATGAAGCTGAGAAGCCGAAAGGTATTTTCCCATGAAGCTTGCAACGCCGGTTCCAAAAGTGGTAAGAACAAGACCCGTAACGACCTGATTTCCCCGGAGGGTAATCGTGATGAATGCGTAGATAAGGGCACCCGCACATCCCGCAAGACCTGCCGCAACAACCGCAACAAAAGGGTTTCCGATTGTGGCGCCCGCAAGATAACCGAATGCGGCACCCAAAAGCATCATTCCTTCGGTACCGAGATTTGTCTGACCTGATTTTTCAAAGAGAATTCCGCCCAAAATGCCGTAAAGAATATGAGTTCCGGTCTGAACGGCGACCTGCAAGAACAAAGCAAAAGCCAAAATCATTTTTCACTCCCCTTCTTCTCAAAAACGAACCTGTATCGAACGAAGAATTCACTTCCCAAAACGAAGAAGATGATGATTGTCTGGATAATCGTTCCCATGCTGTCAGGAACTCCCATTGAAGTCTGCAAATAGCTTCCACCCTGCAAAAGGACGCTGAACACAAACGAAACTGCGAGCGAGATAAGAGGATCAAGCTGGCTGAGCCATGTCGTGATTACGGCAGTGAAGCCCATTCCGTTCGACATGTTGTCGGTGAGGGAATGTTCGATTGCGCTGGCCTGAATCATGCCCGCAAGAGCGCACAAGCCTCCGGAAAGAATGACGGCAATCACAACAGTGCGAGAGACATTGATTCCTGCGTAGCGGGCAGTGTCATAGCTTTCGCCGATTACAGAGACCTCATATCCGAATTTTGTTTTCTTCAATAAGAAATACATCGCCGCAACGAGAATGACTGCAATGAGCCAGCCGATATGAATGCCGAACAAATTCGGCAAAATGGCGTTGTCAGAGAAATTGACGATTTTCGGTGAGCCGCCACCGTTCGGATCACGCCATGGAAGGTAGCTGTATTTGAGGTAGCTTACCCATTTTTGCGCGACATAATTGAGCATGAGGGTGACGAGTGTTTCGCTGGTGCCCCATTTGATTTTGAGTGCCGCCGGAATAAGGGCGAAAACACCGCCAAGCACAAGGGCGAAAATTGCCATAATCGGAAGAAGGACAGGAGCCGGGAGAGCGGGAAAGAGCATGAAAGCCCATGTCGCCGCAAAAGCACCCATATAGAACTGACCTTCCGCACCGATATTCCAGAATTTCATCTTGAAGGCCACGCAGCAGCCTAATGAAAGAATCGTGAGTGGAACAGCCTTGTAGACGACCTGCTTGAAACGGTAAAAAGTACCGAAACAGCCGGAAAATATATTCGCATAAACCTTGAAAGGATTAAGCCCCATGAAAACAAGAACCAGCATTGAGCAGACGATTGCTGAAAGGACAGCCGCCGTGCGCACGAGGATTTTCTGTTTTCTGGAAAGTGATTTCTGCATTGCAATTCTAAGCATTCAAAGACTCCTTTTCAGCAACAGATTTTCCCATCATCATAAGACCGATGTCTTCTTTTGTAGTCTGCTCGGGATTTACGATGCCCTTTATGCTTCCGTCGTGAATGACCATGAGGCGGTCGCAGAGGGCACAGAGCTGGTCGATGTCTTCGCCAATCAAAAGGATTGCAACGCCCTTCTTTTTCTGCTCGTTGAGCATGTTGATGACATTGTTCGTGGCACCTACATCAAGACCACGGAAAGGATATGCAACGATAAGGAATTTAGGGTGCATCTCAAGCTCACGGCCGAGAAGAACCTTCTGTATGTTTCCGCCGGAAAGCTGACGAACAGGATTGTGGATTGAAGGAGTCGCAATTCCGTATCGCTCAACGATTTCTGTGGCAAGCTCAGTTCCCTTCTTTCTGTTAAGGAAAAAATGTGACTGCTCGGAATATGAGCGCATCATGACATTCTCGGCGATGTCAAGTCCGGCCGCAAGCCCCATTCCAAGCCTGTCTTCCGGTACGAAATTCATGCGCACGCCAAGTTTTTTAATTTCAATTGGAGAGATTTTTAAAAGATTTCTTTCCTGGAAAACTGCCTCGCCTGTCTCTGCCTTCAAAAGCCCCGTAAGAGTCTCGCAAAGCTCTTTCTGGCCGGAACCTACGATACCTGCTACACCAAGAATTTCGCCTCCGTAAAGATCGAAATTTATATCGTCGAGGGATTTTTTGCCGTAAGCGTTCTTGGTTGAAAGATTTTTGACAACAAGAACCGGATGCTGGCTTCGTCCGGCAGGAACCCTTGTAACCTTATAATCAAATTTTCCGCCGAGCATGAGCCGGGCAAGAGATTTTTCTGTGCAAGAGCTGGTCTCGACAAGGCCGGCGTTCTCACCTTTTCGAATTACCGCCACACGGTCGGAAATTGCCATAACCTCACCCAGCTTATGAGTAATAATGATGATTGAGCAGCCGTTTTCCCTCATACGGCGCAGGACAGCAAAAAGTTTTTCCGTCTCCTGCGGTGTGAGGACGGCAGTAGGTTCATCAAGTATAAGGATTCGCGCACCCTGATACAAAATCTTTATGATTTCGACGGTCTGCTTTTCAGAAACCGACATTTCATAGAGTTTTCGGTTCAGGTCGATTGAAAATCCGAATTTTTTCTGAATCTCATTTATTTTTTCGTAAAGAGCATTCTTTTTGACAAAAAATCCGCCTTTTTTTTCACCCAGCGTAATATTCTCAAGCGCACTCATTACCTCGACGAGCTTGAAATGCTGGTGAACCATTCCCACGCCGGCAGAAATCGCATCTTCCGGCGACTTGAATTCGACCTTTTTCCCGTCAATAAGGATTTCGCCGCTCTCAGGCGCATAAATTCCGGCGAGCTGATTCACGAAAGTGCTTTTTCCGCTGCCGTTTTCGCCCAAGAGCGCAAGGATTTCGCCCTTTCGTAATTCAAGCGAAATATCCTTGTTAGCCAGTTTTGAGCCGAATGTTTTTTTAAGATGATGTACTTCAAGCGCGTTCATTTATTTTACTGTGGAATAACTCCGTTTACCCCTTTGACAAACCATCCCATGTTCCAAACTTCGTCATCGGTCATTACTGTGCCGGCAGGAACCTTTTCAACTCCGTTCTGGTCAGAAATCGGACCTGAAAAAATTTTGAGAGTGCCGTTCTCGATTGCGGAACGAGCCTCAGAGACCTTTTCTTTTGTGCCATCTGCTGCAATGGCAGTAATTGGAGCAAGTTCAACGATACCTGAGCTGAGGCCTTCCCAGTAGTTTCGGCTATGCCAGTTTCCGGCAAGGATGCTCTCAACATCGTCTTTTACGAAAGCAGCCCAGTTGAATACAGGAGCTGTAAGATATGCTTTTGGAGCAGCCTCAGGAGTGTCAACATTGTATCCGACGGCAAAAGCGCCCTTTTCCTCGGCAGCGACCTGTGGAGCAGTTGTGTTCTGGTGCTGAGCGATTACATCACAGCCACGGTTGAGAAGCTCAAGCGCACCCTGCTTTTCTTTTGTAGGATCATACCAGGTGTTAGTCCATACGACTTCGACAACTGCATCAGGATTTACAGACTGAACGCCCCTTGCGAAACCGTTGATTCCACGGATACACTCAGAGATTGGGAAAGCGGCGACATAACCGATTTTGTTTGACTTTGTTTTCATGCCTGCGACGATACCTGAAAGATAGCGAGCCTCATACATTTTTCCGAAATATGTAGAGACATTCTCGGCAGTCTTGAAGCCTGAGCAGTGACCGAATTTGACATTCGGGAAATCTTTGGCAACATTGATGGTAGAATCCATAAAGCCGAAAGAAGTTGTGTAAATGACATTGCATCCGGCATCAATCAAATCGCGGATTGCCTTTTCACAGTCAGAGTTCTCAGGAACATTTTCCTTGTACATAGTTGCGATGCCCATGTTGACGAGGGCGAGACGGCTCTGGTCCTGAGCCTCAGTATAGCCGTGGTCGTTGATTGAACCGATGTAAACGAAACCAACCTTGATATTCTCTTTTGTAATGGCAGAAGACTTTGAATTCTTCTCGTTACATCCTGCAAGGACAAGTCCGGCAGCGATGATCGCCATAAAAATTTTTATAAGCTTTTTCATATAGTACTCCTTATGAACTCCGCCTTAGCGGTCGTTCTTAACTGCGGAATTTTATTCCGTCTGAATCCATTTTATCAATGATGGCAAGGCTCTCTACCTTGACGCCCGCTTTTCGCAGTTCATCACCGCCGTTCTGGAAACCTTTCTCGATTGCGATTGCGGCTCCGACAACTTTTGCACCTGCCTCGCCGCAGATTTCAATGAGACCATGAAGCGCTTTTCCGTTTGCAAGAAAATCATCAGTAAGAAGAATGTTCTCGCCTGCAGAAAGGTATTTCTTTGAAACTACGACATTGTAATACTGCTCGTGAGTAAAACTGTAAACCTTTGCGGAATAAACGCCCTCGTTCACATTGCTCGACTGATGTTTTTTTGCGAACACAAGAGGAACTTTGAGGATACGGGCAAGACTTGCACCGATTGCGATTCCGCTTGATTCTATAGTAAGAACCTTGTCAATTTTCACATCAGAAAAACGCTTTGCCCACTCTTCGGCAAGCTGGTCGAGAAAAGCGACATCAATCTGATGATTCAAAAAGTTCGAGACCTTCAGGATTTTCCCGTCGATTATCTCTCCGTCAGAGAGAATTCTGTCTTCAAGTAATTTCATTAGAACAAATCTTCCATGCCGTACAATTTACCTCTCGAAAGAGAGCCGTCTGACAGTTTTGCCACCAGTTTTTCCAATGCGACTACGCTTCCCTTTGCGAATCCCTCACGGCTTCTTGCCCTGTGAGTGAGTTCGATTGAATCAGCAGGAGAATCGAAGAACACAGTGTGAGTTCCCGGGACAAAGCCTACACGAGTTGAGCTCACATGAAGTTCATTTGCCTTTGGTTTTTCGTGGAATGCGTCGAACACCATCTCAGTTTTTGACTTATTGCCGAGCATGACGCGGCGTGCGACTTCAAGAGCGGTGCCCGAAGGAGAATCGGCCTTTTGATTGTGATGTGCTTCCCATACGGCGACATCGTAGTCAGAGTATTCAGCCATGACACGGGCTGCTTCCTCGACAATCTTATAGAACATATTTACGCCGATTGAAAAATTTGACGAGCGCATGCAGGTGCCGTTTGAAGCCGTGCAAACAGAAGAGATTTCTTCCTCTGATTTTGCCCAGCCCGTTGTACCGCATACGACAGGAATACCGAGAGGGATAAGAGCCTTGAGGTTTGCGATGACAGAAGAAGGGTGAGAAAATTCGATTACACCCTCTGCCCCGCTTTTTTTGACAGCCTCGGCAACGGCAGAACCGTCACCAGAAGGCACGATATTTGTGGCATCTTTTGCCATGACATCAACAGTGGCGACAACCTCGTGTCCCATCGCTTTGGCACAAGCTTCAATCATGTGCCCCATTTTTCCGTATCCAACAAGTGCGATTTTCATGCAAGCATTATAGCGAGAATCAATAATTTAGGATAGTGGCGAAAAACTAGAACAATGCCTTGTGCAGGATGCTCACGACATCGTTTGCCTGATTGTCATCGACGAGCATGGAGATGTTGACCTTGCTTGCGCCCTGAGAAATCATCTGGACATTGATGTTCGACTCGTTGAGGGCCTTGAAGGTGTCCTGCAAGATTGAGCTTGAATGAGCCGCATCGCAAATGAGGGTGACGATTGCCTTGTTCTTGGTTGCCTTGACCTCAGCGATTCGACCGATGTCCTCCAAAAGCCCCGTAAGGTCTGCCTTTGTGTTGACAGTGAGAGAAACAGAAACTTCTGAAGTTGCGATTACATCGATTGAGATGTTCCATTTGAGGAACTGATTGAAGATGTGGGCCAAAAATCCGCAGGCATTGAGCATTCGGCTTGACTGAATATCAATCAAAGTGACATTTTTGACATTTGTGATTGCAGTGACCCGCGGTGTCTCGCCGGAATGTTTTTCTACGATTACAGAGCCGTCGCTTTTGATATTGTAGCTGTTCTTTACACGGACTGGAGTTCCCGTCTTTCGGCAAGGAATCATGCTTCGAGGATGAAGGACCTGAGCGCCGAACATTGCAAGTTCCTGAGCCTCTTCGTAAGTGACCTCAGGGACAGTGCGAGCCTCTTTTACGATGCGCGGGTCTGTTGTGAGGATTCCGTCGACATCTTTCCATGTCTGGATTTCGTCCGCTCTCATTGCCGCACCAATCATTGTCGCGCTGAGGTCTGAACCGCCTCGGCCGAGGGTTGTGATGACGCCCTTCTCATCTTTTGCGATAAAGCCGGTTACGATTGGGATTTCTGTCTGCTTGCCGTTCTTGTAGTCGTTCAAGTGCTTTGGAATGTTGTCCCAAACCTGATCAAGCAATTCCGCTGCCATGTAGTTGGAATCGGAAACCATGCCGATGTCCCATGCATCGTAGAATTTGGCAGGAGTTCCCTGTTTTGAAAGGTAAGCCGCCATCATTCGTACGCTCATTCGCTCGCCGAAAGAAACGAGATAGTCACGGGTGCGTTTTGTAAGCTCGTGGAGCATTGAAATGCCGGTAAGAAGAGTGTTGAGTTCAGTAAGAAGCTCCTGAATGGCCGGAACATCGATTCCAAGCTCTTTTGCGGTGTCAAGGTGAAGCTGCTCTACTTTTTTGATGTCAACCTTGCCGTTAACTGCCATGTCAGCCGCATCAAGAAGATGGTCTGTCGTGTCGCCCATAGCGCTCAAAACGACGACCGGGCGTGATTCTTTATAAGCCTGTATGATTGAAGCAACATGGCGGATTCGTTCCGCATTGGCAACCGAGCTGCCACCGAATTTCATAACTATCATAATCGTGTCCTTTTTAAAATGACTTTTCTGTAGATAGAAACATTTTAGCTAAAGACATGATTTAAAACAACAGGAGAATCAGAATGATTCTACTTCGGAAAGGGTCGGAAGAGCAGGAATTGCGCCTCTTCTAGTAACACAAATCGAAGCGACAGTATTCGCAAAGTTCAAATCGTCCTCAAGCTCCTTTTTCGTAAAGCCTAGGGGATTTTCCCTGCGGGTAAGGCGATAGAGCATTCCGCCTGTGAAGCTGTCGCCTGCCCCCGTGGTGTCAACGACCTTAACGCTCTTACAGCCCACAGTGCCATTGATTCGGCTTCCGTCCGGCAATTTTGCAGAATAGAAAACACCTTTGGGGCCTAGAGTTATCATCGCAAGCTTTACGCCGAGGTCAAGAATCATATTTGCGCCGTCCTCGGCGCTTGTTTTTTCGCCGAAAAGAAGGGCAAGTTCCTCATCGCTCACTTTCACAGTGTCAGCGAGCGGGAAAATGCTTTTCATCAAATCGATAGCGTCCGTCCTTCCCTTCCACAAGTTTGCACGGTAATTCGGGTCGTAGGAAATGAGTCCGCCCGCCTTTTTAACGATATCGATTGCCGCAAGGGTCGCAGATTTTGCCGGCTCATCAGTGAGAGAGAGAGAGCCAATGTGGAAGATTCTTGCGTTTTTGAGCATTTCTTCGTCCAAGTCTTCAGGTCGAATCTGAGTGTCCGCGCCAGGATTGCGGCAAAAACTGAAATGCCTCTCGCCGTTCGGGTCGAGGCTCACGAATGCGAGGGTTGTGTGCTGGCTGTCGCAATAACGCATTCCGCTCGTGTCAACATGAATTTCTTCGAGGACACGGCGAACATCCTCTCCAAAACTGTCGCGCCCGGTCATTCCGATAAAGGCACCTTTTCCGCCAAGTTTTGCAACGGCACTGACGCAGTTAGCGGGAGCACCTCCGGGATTTTCCTCATAGAGTTTTTTTCCGTCAGCATTGGTTCCGGCAAAAGTAAAATCAATAAGAATCTCACCAAGAGCAACAACATCATATTTTTTCATAAAAGTCTCCTATTAAAACAGGGCTAGTAATTTCTCGTAAGTCAGTTCGCCAGTCGAAGCAAGCCTTAAGTCAGCATTTTGCAATTTCACCGTGGTTTCGATTCCTACTGACTTCATTCCCGCTTTCTTGATTGCTTTGACTCCCGACTCGGCATCTTCGATTCCTACGCAGTCCGTGTACCAGACTCCGCATTTTTCGCCTGCTTCTAGGAACAAATCCGGCTCAGGCTTTGCTTTCTGCACTTTTGAGGCATCGGCTATCGCAGAAAAATATCCGCTGATTCCCAGTCGTTCCAGAATTGCGGGCGCATTTTTACTGCTTGAAGCGAGTCCTGCTTTGATTCCGTGCGATTTCAAGTCTTCGAGAAGTTTTTTGATTCCCGGAAGAATGTCCTTTTCAGAAAGCGTTTCGAGGGATTTTCTGTAAATCTCGTTTTTCTTCGTGCACCAGAGAGCCTTTTTTTCGCTAGTCCAGTCCGCTCCGTTTTCTTTTAGAATCACTTCAAGGGAAGCCTCCCGGGAAATTCCCAGAAGCTTTTTGTTGATTTCTTCATCGAAGCGTAAGCCTTCTTCATCTGCCATAACTTTCCAAGCCTTAAAATGAAGAGGTGCCGTGTCCGTAACTACTCCGTCCAAGTCAAAAAGCACCGCACCAAGTTTTCTTTTGAACGAAAATGATTTTTTCTCCCCGAATTTCAAAACAAATTTTTCGTTACGGTGAGAAAGCTCAAGTTCACTTCCCTCTCGCAAAGAATACACCGCCTCGTTCTGAGTAAGCGTGACATCGAGAATCGCCCCGCGGATTGCAAGTGAGAAAGAAAGTTTTTTCCATCCTTTTGGCAAATGCGGATTGAAAGAATATTCCCCGCCATAGTCCTCGAAGCCCGCAAAACCATAGACAACGCTCATCCAGCTTCCGGCCATGCACGCAGTGTGGATTCCGTCGCGGCAGTTTCCGTTCACATCGTCAATGTCCATGCGCACGGTCTTGTTGAAGTAATCGAGAGCCTTTTCCTCGTTTCCGGTCTGGGAAGCCATGATGCTCATGATGCAGTGGGAAAGGGACGAGTCGCCGGTGGTGTATTTTTCGTAAAAGTCAAAATTCCGGATTTTTTCGGCCAGCGTGAACCTTCGGCTCAGCAGGAACTGGGCAAGAACCAAATCAGGCTGCTTGAGGACCCGGTGCCGGTAAATCACAAGCGGGTGATAATGGAGCAAAAGCGGATAATTCGAGCGCGGCGTGTTTTCAAAATCCCAGTCCGCCTTATCCATGAAGCTGTCGTCCTGCGGATAAATGCCGTGTTCCCTGTCAAACGGAATGTACATTTTTTGGGCGATGTGCTTCCATTCTGATTTTTCAGCTTCTGTTGCGCTTGCCCCTGCCCGCCTAGCCGAGATTTCAAGATTCTCCCGAGCCATGAGGTTTGTGAAAGCGTTGTTGTTTACGATTGCAGTGTATTCATCAGGGCCCGTGACATCGTTGATTACGAACGAGCCGCCCTTGCTTTCAGCAAAACTTCCGAGTGAAGCGTACATTCTTGCGGTCTCGGCAGTCATTTCCTCCACCGCTTTTTTATCAAAGCCAATGTCGCTTTCGTGGGCATTCAAAAATCTGTTCAAGGCAAAAATGATGTCAGCATTGATGTGGTACTGTGCCGTTCCCGCCGGGAAGTATGCGCTTGTCTCTTCACCTGAAATCGTGCGCCACGGATAAAGCGCGCCTTTCACGCTCATGACCTTTGCGCGTTCTTTTGCCTTTTCGAGAATTGACGAGCGGTATTCGAGAAGTTTTTTTGCGACTTTTGGAGCCGTATAAGTGAAAACCGGGCAGACATAGCTTTCCGTGTCCCAGAAAAAGTGACCCTCGTAGCCCTCACTCGTCAAGCCCTTCGCCGCAATGCTGACCTTTCCGTTCCGGCCGGCGCTCTGCAAAAGATGGAATAGATTGAAATGTAGTGAAGCCTGCAATGAAGATTTTTTTGAATCCGCCGAATCCGAGGCGACAGAATCATTTTCTTCTATATCAATTGCCGCAATCTTCCAGAAATCAGAAAGGAAATCGGCCTGTTCTTTTGCAGCTTTTTCAAATCCGGATTTTGCAAATTCCTCACAAGTCCTACAAGTTTTCTCGTAGAGGCTTTTCAAATCCGTCTCATCTTTTTTGGCATGGCAGTAAGTGATGAATTTCGTGAGAGTAAAAGATTTTCCTTTTGGAAGAGTGAAGCTTGCTCCACGAGAAGGAATCAACATTGAAATGTCAGAGATGTAAACAGAACCGCCATTTCCAAAATTCAGTGTTTTTCCGTCAACTTCAAGCTGATTTATCGCGCACCCTGCCAGAAGAAGACCTGAATTCTGCGTGTGTGCCGTAAAGGAAAGATTGTCAAAATTAAAAGTGTCGTCGATTATCAGAGGCTGATGGGTGAACTTCGCTCCAATCCGAGGGTCGTCCTCAGCAAGAATATTTCGTGTCTCGATGTCGATGCATGAGGCAAGGGCGATTTTTTCGTCTTTTTCGGAAGTATTAGTGACCGTGTAGCGGATTACAGCGCAATCTTCATGAGTGAAAGAGACAAGCCGCTCGCTCACAAGGCTGATTGAACTTTCGCCGTTCTTCCAGTCCGTGTGTCGAACAAGCATTCCCTTTTTCTGGTCAAGTTCAAGCTTAAAGGAAGTGACATTCTCTCCAAGAGAAAAGCGTTTTTTGTCAACGCTAAGCTCAATTCGTTTCGGGTCGGGAAGATTCAGAATCGTCTCATGATTTTTCGCATAACCGTAAGCTGTCTCACCATACAGAATCGGCTCAGAGTCATAAAATCCGTTGATGTAGCACCCTTTGTGAAAAGTCCCGGCCTTTTCCTCAGTATCGCCCCGAAAACCAAGATTCCCGTTCCCGGTAGTGAACAAAGTTTCATTGCGCGCAGTATCATTTCCACCGAATCGATCAGTCGTAAAAATCATAGCGACTCCTTTTTTAAACCACAGATTACACAGATGGCACAGATTATATTTTAGACGCGGATTGACGCAGATAAACGCGGATTATAATTTATTTATCTGTGTGCATCTGCGTTCATCTGCGTCTAAATTATTCAATTATTTCCTTCAACCATCTGACTTCATACGGCGCGAGGAGCTGCTTCTGGTGATTCCAGAAATTTCGCCCTGTGAGCAGGTCCGTGCTGTTTTCGCTCCATGCGTCAATCATGAATTCCGCAGGGCTGTCGCTGAAATTTGCCACCACATGAAGGGTGTTTCTTCGGAACGCGAATACACGGCTGGCCTGAATGTCGTAGAAGAAGATTTCGCTTCCTGCGAGCATCGGCTCTTCCTTTCGGAGCGCGATTACTTTCTTTACGAAGTCCGCGACCATTTTCTGTGACTTGTATTCGCTCTTTTGGCTCCAGTCGCTTTTGATTCTGTGAACCCAGCGCGAGTCTTCTTTTTTGCTCTTGTCGTCCCGGTAAGAATAATCGTTGAGCAAGGCCTTTTCGTCACCCGCATACAGGAGCGGAACGCCCGGCAAAGCCATCTGAACGGCATACATCATCTTCATTCGGGAAACGGCCATGCGGCGAAGTTCCTCGCTGTTCAATTTTTCCGCCTGCTCCAGTCCCGCAAGGCTCGCCATCGTACCGCAGATTCGGCAGTCGCCTGTAGTCGGGTTAAGCTGGAAAGGCTCTCCGCATGCAAAAGTGCCCTCAAAGCGCCCCGTGAAGAACCGGTTCAAAAACTGCCTGTGATTGAAGCCGTTTATTCCAAGCCTTGCGGCATCCTCGTCGCTGAAAGTCCAGCCGATGTCGTCGTGACAGCGGATATAATTTACCCACGCACAGTTTTCCGGGACTCGCCAGCGGTTTTTGAGAGAGGTCGAAAGAAGCCTTGTGTCGCGGGTGGCGACCGTTGACCAGAACAGAGCCATCTGAAGCGGATTGTAGCTCAAATGACATTCGGCACCGTTTATGTATTTTATAACCTCGTCCGGGTGAACGATTGCCTCACTCTTGAACTGAAGGCTCGGGCAGGCAATCGCCGCCACATACTGGAAAGCCTGAATCAGAGTGTGAGCTTTCGGAAGGCTCTCGCAGACAGTGCCCTTCTCTTTCCAAACGAAAGCGAGCGCGTCCAGACGGAGAACATCGACACCGAGATTAGCGATAAAAAGCATTTCCTCGACCATGGCAAGGAAAACTTCAGGATTGGAATAATTCAAATCCCACTGGAAAGAATTGAAGGTCGTCCACACCCATTCGTCGAGTTCCTTCAGATATGTGAAAGAACCGCGGCGGACGGTCGGGAAAATCTCGCGCAAAGTGGCATTCCAGCTGTCTACTTCGCTTTTTTCCTTGTACATGTAATAGAAATTCTTGAACTTAGGATCGCCTTTCCGGGCCTTTTTCGCCCATTCATGCTCATCGCTCGTGTGATTGAACACGAAATCCAGAACGAGACGGATTCCGTTTTTGTGGAATTCTTCGGCAACGAACTTCAAATCCTCAATCGTTCCAAGACGAGGCTGCACCTTCCGATAAGAAGAAATCGCATAACCGCCGTCGTTCTCACCTTTCGGACAGTCAAAAAGAGGCATGAGATGAACATAATTTACGCCCAGCTCCTTTAAGTAAGGAATTTTTTCGATAAGCCCGCGCAAATTCCCCGCAAACAAATCGACATAAAGCATCATGCCGACAGTTTTGCCGTTGAGGTACCATGGAGTTTTGCCGTTCACAGACGAGGCCGCTTCTTCATCAGCCTGGGCAAGGTATCCGGCATTACGCTCAGCCGAAGCCTTTTTCATAATCGCTTCAAGCCGAGCCAGAATCTGATAGAAATCCCATCGCCCGCCATACAATTCGTACAATCGAGCCGTCAAAGCTGGCATATTAAGTTCAAGTTGTTTCTGATACATAAAATCCCTTCAAAAAAATTAGACGCGGATTTACGCAGATAAACGCAGATAATAAATTTTGCACACACGAAAATCTTTCTTTTTCGCTCAAGCATCTTCCACTAACGAAACACATCTGTGTCCATCCGCGTTCATCTGCGTCTTTTTACCCCTTAACCGAGCCAGCCAACAATCCCTTAACAAAGAACTTCTGCAATCCCAGGAACACCGCAAGCGGAAGAATCATCGAGACGAAAGCACCCGCAGTGAGCAAATGCCAGTCCGTGCCTCTCGTTCCCGCCATGTTCATCAATCGAACCGTGACGACCTGAAGTTTCTGACCCGCCCCCGAAAGGAATACCAAAGAAACAAGCATGTCGTTCCAAACCC
>JAEEGL012747702.1_pt1 | contig 16316 bp, 13 predicted proteins | sample 9134231 | NCBI WGS metagenome assembly JAEEGL01 (sample SAMN16246548, study PRJNA631951) | gut metagenome | biome: gut microbiome; feature: rumen; material: fiber-attached | host: Bos | place: Iran: Karaj | collected 2018-10
AATGGGATATTTAGTCACCGACAACAAGAAGATTACCACCAAGCGCATTCGTGAGATGAAGCGTACTGGTGAGAAGATAGCAGTATTGACATCCTATGACTACACCATCGCTTCGCTGGTGGAGCAGGGAGGTATAGACATGATTCATGTGGGCGACAGCGCGTCGAACGTGATGCAGGGCAACGCTACCACGGTGCCCATCACTCTCGACGATATGATAGTGTATGGCCGCACTGTGGCTCGCGCCTGCAAACGCGCTATTACCTGTATCGACATGCCTTTTGGTACCTATCAAGGCGACCCCTACAAGGCTCAGGAGAATGCAGTGCGCCTTATCCAGAGCACTGGCATCGACTCGGTGAAGTGTGAGGGGGGCAGTGAGATTCGTGAGGCGCTGGAACTGATAATACGCGCAGGCATCCCCGTCTGTGGCCACTTGGGCCTAACGCCTCAATCTATCTACCAGTTTGGCAGCTATGCCTTGCGCGCTCAGGAAGAAGCCGAGGCTCAGAAACTTATCGACGATGCCAAGATGCTGGAGGAGATAGGCTGCTATGCCCTTGTGCTTGAGAAGATTCCCGCAGCCCTTGCCAAGCGCGTAACCGAGAGCGTTGGTATCCCCACCATAGGTATTGGCGCCGGTGTGGGTTGTGACGGCCAAGTGCTAGTTATCCAAGACATGCTGGGCATGAACATGGGCTTCAAACCCAAATTCCTGCGTCAATACAACAATCTGGGTGAGCAAATCATCGACTCGGTGAACCACTACGTGGAAGATGTGAAGAACGGCCTCTTCCCCAGTGTAGCCGAGAGTTACTAATTTAAATTTCTATTTCTTAGTTCATCTGCTTTTATTATGATGGGTAAGGATATTTGTAAAGAGCTCAGAATAATTAGGCAAAATATTGCAAAAGCCAATGATATTGAGTATGTGCCTGCAACGTGCAACCACATAGGCGACTGCTCTGGCACTTGTCCTCAATGTGAAAACGAGCTGCGCTACATTGAGCGGCAGCTGCGACGTCGCTCAGCAATGGGCAAGGCAGCAATAGTGGCAGGTATTGCTTTGGGGGTTGGCAGTCTTGCTCCCATAACAGCGAATGCTCAATCTAATTCAATGTATGAGACCATAGAAAGAGAGGATATTAAGCCCATTGACTTTGCTCCTGCCGACAGCGCTGCAGTGATTGTGAGTGGAGTAGTAATCAGTGATTATGACAAGGAACCCATTATTGGCGCAACAATTAGCATTGACGGTTCAAATATGAAAACCTATACCGACTTTGATGGCCGTTATGCTGTGCGTGTACCTCGTGACTGCAAACTTACTTTCACAAGTATAGGATATCATGATTTAAGTATCAAAATTAAGGAAAGCAGTAACAATCAAAATGTTGTCCTGAAATTTGATAAGAGTCAAGCTCTCACTGGCGAAGTTGTTATCACCCGTTCTAATTATAATCATCCTGTTGATGACGATATTTACGAACCAAGATAATAATCCTAAGATAAGTCCACATGTGAATGTCAGCTAGTTATCAAGTTACTTGAAACTAAAATCTCTCATATATTATGAATAAAACATCCCTCGCGGGCTTATGGCCCATGAGGGATGTTGTTTTAACCTGTTGGTGAAAAAATCACCAGCTTTCGCCTATGCGCAAGAGAATGTCTTGAGCCAATTTGTGGCCTTGGTGTGAAGATTTCTGCAACCACTCTATTGCCTTTGGAGTACTCTTTGTGACACCTTCTCCACTGGCATAAGACAAGCCAAGCATATATTGAGAATCGGCATCACCTTGAAGTGCCGCCTGACGATACCAATACACTGCCTGCGCTTTGTCCTCTTTGACACCTTCTCCAAGCTGATAACAATTTCCCAGATTGAACTGTGCGCCAGGATAACCCTGCTCGGCGGCACGAAGGTACCAACGAACCGCAACTTCTTGATTCTGTTTTACTCCACCATTGCCATAATCAAAAATTTTGCCCAATACAAACTGCGCCGAAGGATCACCGTCATTGGCTCGCAAAGTAGCTTTTTCGTAGGCTTTCTTAAAGAGAGAATTGGCATTCCCCATATTTGCCGAGCAACCCTTGCCTGTCTCATAGCAAAAAGCTAAGAAATAAAGCCCGGCTGGATAATTCTGCTCTGCCGACTTCTTTGCCCACACAAAAGCCAAAGAATCATTCTCCTCAACGCCATATCCGCTGTGATAGCAACTGGCAAGCTGATACTGCGCCTCGGGATCTCCCTCTCGCGCTAGCATATAGAAGTCACGCGCTTTGCCGAACATAGTTATTGAAGGATCATCTTTACTCTCCTGCGTTTCTTGATGACTTGGGGCTGTGATGCCCTTAATGTCATCGATTGTCATAGTGCCGTAGATGATAATTACCGAGGTCTCTTTGTCGTGCTCGAGCAGCATGAATACATTCTGGGCGCCACCAGTCTTGAGATAGATTGATGCCTGGTTGCCCTCTTCGTCAACATCAAGGATACTTTCAAAGTTGTCTTTCTTAATCCATTTGTTACATTCTTTTGATAGCTTCTCGGCTGCTTGTGGTGTGCTCGTCGAGATTATTTCGAGGTGGTCAACCTTGTCGGCAATAGATCCAATTTTTAGATTACTTTTGCTCTGTATCGGCATCATTTTCATTGCCGCCTTGCCAATTGTGACACAGGAAAAGCCTTCCTTGCCCTTGAATTGCTTGGCAAACGAATCTTGCGCATTTGCCGTCATGCTCACTGCGAACATGAGAATAAGTATAAGAATTGTCTTTTTCATAATTATATTAAATGTTGCTGAATAGTATTGTTGATATCATTGATTTTCTCGTTTGCATTGTCGAGTTGGTCCATGCCCTTGTTGAGAATTGTTGAAAATTTCTCAAGCGCCGCGAGTGCAATTTCCTCGTCACTAGCGCTGAGCTGCTCATCGCTCTGTATTTCACTTGCTTGCGCCAAATGCTCCACATTATTTTTATAGGTATTTGCAGGCTTGGCGCTGGGCAACGGTTTTGGCTTGTGTTGTGGTTGCGACTGAATCTCGGGCAACACGTCATCACTCTCAGTTTCAATAGTTTTAATCGAGGTATCTTGAGCAGGTTTTACAACTTTAGCGATAGGTGGCAGATTATCTTTACCTGGCACCTGCTGTGAGTTGTTATGCATAAACCACCACCCTACTGCCGCTATCACTGCCACTGAAGCTGCTGCCGCCCAAGCGGTTCGTTTCCATAACAACGGGGCGACCTTTGCCTTGCTCTTCTCTTCAATCTTGCGATTATCCTGTGCCTCCCACTCGTCAATCTTGCTACTGAGCGCAACCTCCAGGTCACTTGGCACTTCCACTTCGTCCTCCATCTGGTCCAATGCCTGCAAGAGCAAGGCATCGGCATCATCACCCTCAAGAACTTGGCGCAACTGTTGCTCCTCGTCGAGAGAGGTCTCGCCGCAGTAGAACTTGTTGAGCAATATGTCTAAATCTTTCTTGTTCATGATGATAGAATGTTTTGGAATTGAGTTCTGAGTGATTTTCTCGCTCGGCTTAGCAGCACTCTCGCGTTTACTGCCGTGAGGCCTGTAGCCTTTTCTATCTCCTGCATCGAGCATCCGTTGATGTCGCGCAGCCTCACAACTTGCTGTTGCTGTGCCGGCAGTCGTGCCAGGCATTGGTTGAGCAGTTGTGCCGTCTGCTGTCGCTCGATGTGCTGCGAGGCATCGTCACTGCCTGCGATGGGCAGTTCCTCGGGTGGTTTGTCCACCATATCAATGCTTGCCGCTCGGTGTCGGTCAAGGCACAGATTGCGCACTAGCGTGACGCAGTAGGCTTGAGGGTTGTCGATATCTGCCAGCGAGTCGCGTCGGTTCCACATCTTCATGTAGGCGTCCTGCACGGCGTCTTTGGCGTCGTCCTCGTTGCCTAGCATGAGGTAAGCCACCTTGTAGAGCTTGGCATTCAGAGGCAGGAACCGCTGTTTAAACTCGTTAGCGTTCATCAATTATCTTGTCACTATTTGCCCAGTTTCATCAATTTATCGACATTACTGGGATCTATCTTGCCTTCTATCAAGACGATAGCCACCTCTTCCTCAGTAGTTGCTAATATGAGCATTTTAGGAATCTCTTTCTCATTGCCTTGAGTGAGGATTAACGCGTGTTCTCCATCTTCGTCGGCATCAACCAAAATGTCAAAACCCTCAACGCCTTCGTCCATAACGGCTTTGAGTATTGCGAGTTGCTCGCTCGAAGGTTTCTCAATGGCAATCACCCTCATTGCGTCGATGTCCTTCATTTGCTGGGCTTTATCGCCGCCCATGCTCTTTGCCATGGCGAGCATACTCTTGTCAATAGTCATCTCCTGCACGTTGTCAGCTTTTGGGAATGCGTTAAACACCTCATCGAGTGTCTTGCTGAAGCCTGTGGCACCAATCATTGCCACGAGGGCTAAAACTAATAATTTCTTCATGATTCAAAAAATGTTATTTTGTTGTGTGAATAAAAGTCGTTTCAAAAATCAAGACGTAAAGGTAGCACAAAATGTTACATCAAGAGTCAAGTTTTTTTCAGAAAAGTACAAAAAAAGCACTTTTGGCTGATTTGTCCATCCTGATAAATCAGCCAAAAGTGAAAATAATGGGGGTGGTTAAAGCGGTTCAAGTGCAAGGCGAGCCTTGTTCTATCACCTCAAACTCGGTATATTCTGGGAACCACTGGTCGAGTGTTTCATTGGCACGCTGCTGCATTTCGGGAGTGATATACTTCTGCATCTTTTTTATAATCACCACAATAGACAGCCCTTCATCTAACCAACCGATGATGGGCAACCTCCAAGCCTTAATCAAATCTAAAGGGAGCACAAGATAGGCAATCGCCGCAAAAACCATCGCTTTGTCTTTCTTCGACGTGTCTTCGCTCGTCATTACATAATACAAAAGAAGCACCGGGCGCGCAGCAACACGACCAACCTTTCTGCCCCACTTACAAATGCTTTTCCATAACTTCTCGTAATCAAAAAATGGTGTTGTCATAGTTGTGAAATTAAGTTTTTAATTAATACTTTTAGAAATACCTTTCCTACTAATACAAAAAGCTTGCCACATTTTAATCATCGCCCCACAAAACCGAAAAATCTTCCATATATCACGGCTTTATTAGTTTTAACGAAACATCGGTGACAGACCACATTGTTTCATTTTTTGAAAAAAAATGGAGAGGTACCAAAATATTGCAGCAAAAGTAGTATCTTTGTAATCGATTATCAAAACCTGCATATCATGAGCGAGAATTACATAGTATCGGCGCGGAAGTACCGCCCTGCGAGTTTTTCTACTGTTGTGGGCCAGACGGCTCTCACTCACACTCTTAAGACAGCCATTAAGAACGAGCAGCTGGCGCATGCCTACCTATTTTGCGGACCCCGTGGCGTGGGCAAAACCACATGCGCACGCATCTTTGCGAAGGCTATCAACTGCGAGCATCTGGGTGCTGACGGCGAGCCGTGCAACGAGTGCGAGTCGTGCCAGGCATTTAACGAGCAACGCTCTTATAACATTCTAGAGCTCGACGCAGCGAGCAACAACTCGGTGGAGGACATCCGCAACCTCACCGACCAGGTGCTCGTTCCTCCCCAGATAGGACGCTACCGCGTGTTTATCATCGACGAGGTTCACATGCTGTCGCAGGCGGCGTTTAACGCGTTCCTAAAGACACTTGAGGAACCTCCTCACTATGCTATTTTCATCCTCGCCACCACTGAGAAACAAAAGATTATACCCACCATCCTGTCGCGTTGCCAGATTTATGACTTTGCACGCATCACGGTACCCGACATCGTGGAGCAGTTGCAGCACATCTGCCAAGACAAGGGAGTGACCGCCGAGACTGCCGCTCTTAACGTGATAGCCCAGAAGGCCGACGGCGCGATGCGCGACGCCCTGTCGATCTTTGACCAGGTGCTTGCCTCGAGCGAGGGCAACATCACTTATCAGGCCGCAATCGAGAACTTGAACGTTCTCGACTATGACTACTACTTCCGCCTCGACGAGGCTTTCCTCACTGGCGACGTGCCACAAGCACTACTTATATATAAGGAAATCAGGGATAAAGGCTTTGACTCCCTGTTCTTTATCAACGGATTGGCTCAGCACCTGCGCGACCTGATGGTGGCAAGCACGCCCCAAACTATAGGACTGCTGGAGATGAACAACGACATCGCCCAGCGCCACGTGAAAGAGGCAGCACGCTTCAACGCACGCTTCTTTTATATGGCTATGGACCTGTGCAACAGCTGCGACCTGCAATACCGCGAGACCAGCAACAAGCAATTTGTGGTTGAGCTCACGTTAATCAAACTGTGCCAACTCATGGGCGGCACACCGTTGCAACAACCTGCACAGCCCCGAGTGCAGAAGATAACTGCCACTGCCCCAACGCAAGCTCAGCAAACCGCACCAGCATCACCCCAGCCCGCTGCACAGCCAGTCACCCCTCAGCCCACAGCACCTGCTCAGCCCGCGCCGCTGGCTCAAGCGGCACCAGCGCCAACGCCTTCGCAGACAAAGCCTCAGTTTGCTCCATCAACACCCCAACCAGCGGCAGCTAAACCCATCGCCACTGCGCCACGCATACTCATCAACAAGCAGCCCGCTAACGCAGCCAGCGACAACACTCCCAAGCCTGCTGCCCCAAGCCATACCACCCAATTTACTGCCGAGCAGTTTGTTGGGGCGTGGAAACGCTACATAGAGCAAAATCCAGGCGAGATAATATTGCTTAGTGCGATGCGAAACTCCTTGCCACAGAAGGTTAATGACACCACCTATCTGATTGAAGTAGAGAATACTGCGCAGGTGGAGGCCATCAACAGCAGCATGACAAAACTATTGGGTTTCCTGCGCCAAGAGGTGGGCAACGACATGGTGGCTCTAGAAATCAAAATTTCGCCTAAAGGCGTGTCGGCAATGGCAAAGACCGACCGCGAGATTATCGCCGACATGCGCCAGCGCAACCAAGAATTCAACAAATTGATTGACGACTTCAAGCTCACACTTAACTAACACTTAGATTAATACATAATTAACGTCGCCTCATAATAGTGGCGACGTTTTATTGTCAATGGCTTAGGGGGTAGGCGCAACATAATTCATTACCTTAAACAGGCAACTCAATATCTCCCTCGAATACTTCGGTTGCTGGGCCACGCATGTAGATGTGGTTGTTGCTCTCGCGCCATTCTATCTCAAGTGAGCCACCATCCATGTTGATAGTCGCCTGGCGCTTAGTGCGTCCAGTGAGTGCTGCCGCAACGAGTGTGGCGCAGGCTCCTGTGCCGCACGCCATGGTGATGCCGCTGCCGCGCTCCCACACACGCATGCGGATGTGACTGTCGTCAAGCACCTGTGCAAACTCAATGTTGCACCGCTGCGGGAAGCGTGAATGGAACTCCAGTCCGGGTCCTACCTTCGCGAGGTCGATAGCCTCAACATCATCAACAAAAATCACATAATTAGGATTTCCTATCGACACAAACACGCCGTCGGGCAACGGTTCGCCCTCTACCAAGAATTGTGTGGGGTCGTCAAGTACCGGTTCCATGAGATCGACTGCCACGCTCTGCACCTTTTCGTTGTCGTCAACATCGAGATAGAGCATCTTGATGCCGGCACGCGTGAGCATGCTGATGGTGGTCTTGCGGGTGAGACCGCGTTCATAGACAAACTTGCCAAGACATCGGCTGGCGTTGCCGCACATCTGTCCCTCAAGGCCATCGGCATTGATAATGCGCATGGTGAAGTCGGCCTCGGGCGAGCGACCTATCAGTATGAGCCCATCGCTACCAATTCCAGTGTGAGGCTTGCTCCACTCAATAGACGCCTTACTGGGGTCGGGGATGGTGTTATACTCGGTATCAACATAGATGTAGTCGTTGCCCAAGCCATGCATTTTCACAAAATGTATCTTTTTATTCTCCATTTCACCTAAAGTAGTTATGTGTGCACAAAGGTAGCAATTTCCATCAATTACGCAAAATGCGTTATGCAAAATGCGTAAAATTTATTGACATTGCTCTGGGCTATGAGTTTTTAATATGGTTTATCTCTGCAAGCAGCAGGTAATTTTGCCAGCAAAAAACATGTCACATAGAAGACTGTAGAGCAATAAGTCTCACCACAGGCTTCCAAAAACGATAAACGATAAACGAAAAACCATTATTAACCATGGAAAACCGCAACCAATTCTACAACCTTACAGAGAGCGAAATGCTCGACCTGTGGAAGCAGGTGATGCTTCTAGAAACACCGCGGCGCGACTGCGCGGTGGAGTGGGACGACGGCATCGACCTCGACGCTCTGCTGCTCACTCACATCAAGCAATGGTATGCCCATCTGCTCAACACCGCTCCCACCAACATGTTGCCAATTGAGAACCTGGCAGCGCAAGTGCCCATCAATACTCGCAACGGCATAGTAATCGCAACAACTCCTATGCAATGCGTCAGGCCCGTTGAGTGGAAACTTGCCGAGTGGCAGCGCAGCGTCACCGAGTTTCTTGACCCATGCAGCCATGAGGCGATGCTCCAACTCAACGAGTGGACGCGCGGCGGCGCCTGCGACCCAGCCATCATCGACTATGGCTTCCAGCTCGTGATGATAAGCACCGCCGGCACGCCACAACTCGAACTCGCCCGCTGCGTGGTGCGCCCCGCCGACGGCAGTTACCAATTTCACAGCGACCTGCTCAGCACCATACCAGAGTGGGAAAAGAAGCTGACAAGCTGACGAGCAAACAAGCTGACAAGGCAATGGAATTAGTCGTCACTTGGCTATTCTCAACAACTCAGTAATCCAGCAAAAACGAACGTTAAGTGGGGAAAAATCAGAAAATATCAGATTTTTTCGCACTTAATGTTCAAATAAAACAAACTTTTTTGAGTTTTTAGACTATATAGCACCAATACAGAACACTGCATATAACGGCAACGACTTAATACCATTCTCAAAACCGAAGTTCTTTTGAGAGAAACGATATGCCAACTGTGATTTATAACGCCCGCAATATACATTCAGGCTACGCGACCGTGTGTTCTTACCACTTTTCACCTCTACTGGTATCACTTGTGAGCCTTGTTGAATGATGAAATCCACTTCGGCACTATTGTTACTTTTCCAATAATATAGGTGTAATCCGCTGGCGACAAGTGCCTGAGCAACGTAATTCTCGGCTATAGCACCAAGAAATGTGTTTTCTTCATGGAGCGGAGACAGAATCATTGAGGTGGGCATGCCGCTTCTTAAAGTCAATAGTCCCACATCACTCATATAGAGCTTGAAATCCGACAAATCCACATAAGCAGCAACAGGAATCGAACCTTCTGTTATTTTATCGCATTTCAGCACCACGCCAGCATAGTTTAACCACTCGATTGCTTCGCCAAAGATGGTAGCAGAACCTCCACGTTGCACAACTTTATATTGAAATTTGTGATTTTCCTTTGCAAGCTGTGTTGGAATAGAGTTATAGCAAGCTCGAATTTTCACAGCACATGATGAATCGGCATATTTTGCCATGTCGGCAGTATAATCATTAAGTACACGTTGTTGAACATCGGCAACATCAAGATAGCTACCAGTGGTTGAGAATTGTGCAACTGCAGCAGGCATGCCACCAACTATAAGATACTGTCGGTAAAGCTCCAAAGCTCGCTCGTGCAAGGCATTCAGCATAGGTTCACAACTCGTGTAATGGACTCGTATGAGGTCACTCAACTGTGTCTCATTCATAGCCCAGAGGAACTCCTCAAAATCCATAGGATAGAGTGTGAGTTCATCAACTTTTCCAACAGGAAACGAATAATGCTCACGATTGATTGCTACACCCAACAAACTCCCTGCTGCAACTATGTGATATTGTGACGCATTCTCGCTGAACTCCTTCAAAGCAGTGAGTGCACGAGGGCAAGACTGTATCTCATCAAGAATGATTAGGGTAGAGTTCGCACTTATATGCTCATGCGATACCACCTCCAAATTATGGATTAAGGGCAGAGCATCTAAACTGCCCTCAAAGAGTTCTCGTGCCATTAAATTATGCTCAAGATTGAAATAAGCTACATTGCTGAATTGCTCTTGAGCAAACTTCTTTAAAATATAGGTCTTGCCCACCTGTCGAGCACCATTTAGAATTAATGGCTGACGGTTGCTCTTGTCTTTCCAGCGCAAGAGAGCTTGCATAATTCTGCGTCTCATAGTCAAAATTGATTATTAAGTGCGAAAAAATCAGAAAAAAACAGATTTTTTCATAGTTAAAGTTCAATGCAAAGGTATAGCATTTATATTTAAAATCAAAATTATACGAACGAAAACGAACGTTAAGTGAGGAAAAATCAGAAAATATCAGATTTTTTCGCACTTAAAGTTCAGATTATACTCATTGACTGAATCATTGATGACAAAAAAGCAAAAGCGTGGCGACGTTGTGATGCGTGCCACGCTTTTGGGTTAATCGCAATAATAAACTTACGTTACAATCTCAAGCGATATTAGTTGATATAATTGAAGTACTCGTCATCGGTAGCGCAATCCCACCATACTGGAATACTCCAGATATAAGTCTCATAAGCACACTTGTTGATTGCACGAACCTGGGTCTCATTGTAGGTAAGCTCCAACTTGTCAGGCAAACGCCAACGGCGTGGCCAGTACTGAGGATCTGTCTTACTTGCACCTGGAAGAACAGCTTGTCCGGTGAACATTGCTGGGTGATCCATACCTGGATAAACAACACCAAAACCACCAACATTGCCAGCGCTGTAGTTGAAGCGGCGCATGTCAACATAAGTCTCAGAGCAGCAACCAAGGGCCACATACTTCTGGAGCATGATGTCGCTCATTGTGAGCTCGCCAGCACTCTGGCAAACAGCGGCACTGTTCATGTAAGCGTTGATCTTGGCATTGTCCATAGGAGTAAGGATTGGATTGATATATCCAGCCGACTGGTAGTTTTGAGCCAGAGTCTGGTAGTAATCCATGCTTGCCTTGATACCAGCCTTATAAGCTGTTAGAGCACCACCCTTGTCGCCCTTGCGGAAGAGCACCTCGGCCTTGATGAAGCAGCACTCGCTGTAGGTCATCAGGTCAAATGGGCTCATAGGCTGAGTTTGGAAGATACCAGTAGATCCAGCACCAGCATCACGTGCATTTTCTAAACCGAAGTGCCAGTAGGTGTCAAGTGGGTTGTGAGCACCACCTGTATTAGTAGAGTTACTGCGCAGGTTCACACATGCAGTATCACCAGCGAGAACATAGTTGGTACTGTTGACATAGAGGGATCCAGGAGCATAGTACACTTTAACAGTATCACCTAATACTTCTATTTCATGGTTCATTGCTGCTTTTTGAGCAAAATCTCTAAACTTGGCATCGTCTTTGATAGCATATTTGATTGATATGCCACCTTGAGTCCAAGTAGAGTTGGTCATCGAGAATGCACCACCAGCGTGAAGGCGACCATCGGCATCGTTGATGATATCAACTGGCGTAGAGCGCATCAGCTCATAGCTAGAAACATTACCATTAGCATCAAGTTTCATCTTGGTCATAACCCAAGGAATATCCTTGTCGGCACGTGGGTCTTCTACACCAGCACCACGCATATTGGTGAGAAGGTCGTAGTGATACTTCGACATGCGTTGGTTAGAACCATAAGAAAGGTAGTTCCAGTTACCGTTAGTCATCACGGGGTCACCCATGAGGTAGTCGGTAACGTCGCTGCCTGAGTTATAGCAAGTGAACGACAGATTGTCGCTATTGCTCTGAGGACCCTTAGCAAGGCAGTCAAGGATAAGATCGGGATTAAACTCAGCCTTCTTCGAGATGCGGAGCAAGTAGCGAGCCTTCAAGCCATAAGCGAGCTTGAGCCACTTTTGGACATCACCGCCAGCGATGTCACCAGAGCTCAAAGGTACTGCATTTCCAGATTGAGGAGTTTGCAGCAGCTCAATAGCCCTGTCAATTCTTTCCATGCATCCCTCATAGACAGTCTTGCCATTGTCGTAAGCAGGTACTGCCGAAGCACCGAGGGCCTCAGTATATGGTATCTCACCATAAAGGTCGATCATATCCATAAAACCATAGGCGTAAAGAAGTTGAGCTACACCTTCATAGTGAGTAGCTCCGTCTTTCTGAGCTTTCTCAATAATATCGGGAAGGTTACAAGCGCAACCTACAAACCAACTCTGGTAAGGAGTAGTGGTAGAACCCGAACCAAACTCCCAGTCGGGAGATCCGAGGTTACCAGTAGTAGAGTAGAACACACCAATGTTGCACGATGTGCGCATATTTACGATACCATGCTCATACATGAACCAACGCTCAATCCAAGGGAGGCGATTCTCGACCAGAGCACTCTTGTTGTTAGGGCTGTCGGGATCGGTGTTCACATCGAGCCAGTCGTTACAGGATGCCAGGCTAAGCGAAGCAGCGAAGCATGCCAGTGCGATGAAATATTTTGAAATCTTCATAGTCATTTCTTTTATATATTGTTAGAAAGTAACATTTACACCAAATGTGAAGCTCGATACTGCAGGAACACTGTTCCAGTCGATGCCAACGGCACCCGAGCCACCAGTACCACCAGCGGTGCTGACCTCAGGATCCATACCCTTATAGTTGGTCCAAGTGAATAGGTTGGTTCCAGTAACGCTAAGAATAAGACGCTTGATCACGTTCTGTTTAGTCAGCAGGATTCGCGACAGGTCATAAGAGAGCGAAAGCGAACGAAGCTTCAGCCAGTTAACGTCGGTGATGAAGTTGTAGCTGTTGCTTGCGTAGTTGCTCCAATAACGCTGAATCATATTGCGGCCAGAATACTCAACACCAGCGATGGTGTAGGTCTTATCGGCCTCGTAGGTCTGCTCAAATGGTTCACCAGTCTCACTGTTAACACCACTTACAGTAACTGATTGACGGTTGTTAAGAAGTGTGAGCTTGCTCAAACCATTGTCAACCATGCAGTATTCGGTACCATTGTAAACAGCACCGCCATAGCGGAAGTCGAGCAGGAACGACAGAGTGAAATCCTTGTAACGGAGTGTGTTGGCAAGACCACCAATAAACTTGGGCTCACGGTTACCAACAATTTCACTGGTTGAAGAATAAAGTTTGTAAAGACCTGTGTTGGGGTCAACTAGGTAACGACCGCCTTCAATCTCATTGCCGTCGGCATCATGCTCATACTCGTAACGAGAACCAACAAGTCCCATGAAGACACCACCGTTAGGCACTGAAGCACTCTTGATAGTACCAAACTGAGCATCTGTTGGATAGAACATACCTACACCATCGAGGAACTCACCCAGAGTACCACGGTTGTAAGAGAAGTTCAGAGTAAGATCCCAATCAAAGTCGCGGGTCTGTACTGGACGTGCATTGATGGCAATCTCCATACCCTTGTTGATAACTGTACCAGAGTTGATGGCAGCAAAGATGTAACCATTAGCATTCGACAGACGTGGCGAAGCAATCTGGTTCTTGGTAGAACTATGATAGTAAGTCCAGTCAAGACCTAAGCGGTTGTTGAAGAAACGTAACTCAGTACCAATCTCCCATGCAGTCTGAATCTCTGGCTTCAAGAACATGTTACCCTGATAGTACTGGTTACCTACGCCCTGGAAAGAACCATAAACCATAGGATTCTCAAGGTAGGTAAGGGTAGCGAACACGTTGGCGTCTTTACCAACCTGTGCCCATGAACCGCGAATCTTACCAAACGAGAGAATGTCGTTGGGTTGAATAAGCTCAGTGAATACGAACGAACCACTAACTGATGGATAGAAGTAGCTGCGGTTCTCCTTTGGCAGAGTAGAAGACCAGTCGTTACGTCCAGTCACTGTCAAGAACACTGTGTTGCGCCAGCTGGCACGAGCCTCACCAAAGACGCTAACCATGCGCTTGCGGCTGTTCATATCCTTGAATAACTGATTTTCGCTAGAGATATTGCTAAAGCTGACAGTACCAGCGGTAATGAAATTCCATCCCCAGTGGTTCTGATTCATGCGCTTGGTATTATCGGTGCTTGTGCCAAGCATCAAGCCGAGATCCCAGTCACCAAACTGCTTGTGCCAGTCACTCATGATGTTTGTAGAGATATACTCATAGCGATAGTCAGCTTTGCTCAAACGACCATTTTGGTACATTTCACGAGCGACCGAACCTGGAGCAATATAGTTATAAGAATCTGTAGTATAGTTATCATAACCCAAACGACCATTCAGAGTCCACCAGTCGGCTATGCGGAACGAAGCATTGATGGCGCCAGTGAAGCGGTGAGTCTTATCGTAGAGTTTGTTCTTATTAATAATCCAGTAAGGATTCTCCTTGTCATCAACAAGAGGCCATACACCGTCAAAGAGACGATACTTAGTTCCATCCTCATTCACATAATGTGATACATCCTGGTCTAGAGGCCAAGAATAGAGGGCGTTCATGGCACCTGTGCCAACAGGTGAAAGAGTGCCTTCCCACAAACCACCAGAGGTGAGGGTCTTATAAGTCTTAGCGATGCTATAGGTCATGTTGGCTCCCACTGTCAAGCGGTCAAACTTCTGCTCTCCGTTGAAGCGAACAGTAGTCTTGTCGTAGCTTGTCTTAGGCACGATACCCTTCTGGTCGAAATTAGATACTGACAAGAAGAAAGTAGTGTTCTTCGAACCGCCGCTAATGCTGACATTGTTGTCGAAGATAGTACCATGCTGGAAGAAGTTGCCAATGTTGTCGTAGATAGTGGCACCTGCGGCAAATGGCTCGCCCCAAGAGCTGTAGGTCTGGTCGCTAAGCACACCGTTGGTGCTGTAAACGCCACGACCGAAGGTCTTCTGAACCTCAGGAAGCTTGTTGGCCCAAGAGGTACTGATTTTACCAGTATAGTCAACTTTTACGGTACCCTCAGTGCCCTTCTTGGTGGTGATAATGATAGCACCATCGGCAGCACGGCTACCATAAAGCGCGGCAGCAGCAGCACCCTTAAGTACCGATAGGCTCTCGATATCCTCGGGGTTGATATCCATCACACGGTTAGAGAAGGTGGTGGCGTTACGTGTAACACCATCCTGACCAGAGTTACCAAGCACTGTAGTAGAGTTGTCATAGATAACACCGTCAACTACAAACAGAGGAGTGTTGTCACGACCCTCGCTAGTAGAGTTGGCACCACGAATGATGATACTAGCACCAGCACCGGCAGCACCACTTGACTGGGTAACGTTCACACCAGGAACCTTACCTGCCAGAGAGTTGATAACGTTGGTGTTCTTGTTCTTCAAGATTTCCTCACTCTTGAGGTCAGTAACGTTGTAACCCAGAGCTTTGCGCTCTTTCTTGATACCCATGGCGGTAACGACCACCTCATCGAGAAGGGCATTGGCGTCGCTCATATCGATGTCAACTACACCTCCTGTTACGTTAACCTCCTTGTCGGGAGAGCCCACATACTTGATTACCAAGGTGCTACCAGGAGCAGCCTGGATTGAATACTGACCGTTGATATCGGTGGCGGTGACGCGGTTAGTACCCTTCACCTGCACTGTGGCACCGATTAGCGGCTCTCCGCTGCCATCACGGATGACACCGGTCACTTTGCTGGTGTTCTGCGCATTAGCAGTGAATCCCCACGACTGACCCGAAGTCATGCCAATAGGGGCTCCACATGCTAAGATGAGTGCAGCCAGCAATGCAATTTGCTTTTTCATACGCACATGATTTTTGTTAATAATTAATTGATTGATTTATACTAAAAAATATGTTTTTCTTACCCGTTTTATACCTCTAAAGTATCACACTTTGAGATTTCAAAGTACAAAATTGAAAAGTTTTTTTTGTTTTTGCAAATAATTTTTCTAGAAAAATGTGAAAATGTAATAAATAGTTAACATCTATGTTGTATAACATATTTTTGAAACATATTTTCAGCAAAAAAACAATAAAATATGTATATTATTCCATAAAAACACATTTTTATAAATATCTGGTTATGGATTGTAAACATAATTTTAAAACATTTTAGCGCCCTTCGGGGTTTCGCATAATGTGTCACTCAATACTTCACATTAACAAAACCAAGTAAACTCCTAATCAGGCCACAAAAAAATCTTACTCCACACCCATTTTTTCCTTATAATGTTCATTCACAAACGAAGTGCAATAAATAATTCTTTGTTGAATTAAAAAACACATATGATAATGTGCTGTTGGAAGTCGGAAATAACTTCCGTAGCGAAGCGCAGAAGTTATTCTGACTTTCAATAGCATCTACTGAA
>JAEEGL013723359.1_pt1 | contig 16316 bp, 16 predicted proteins | sample 9134231 | NCBI WGS metagenome assembly JAEEGL01 (sample SAMN16246548, study PRJNA631951) | gut metagenome | biome: gut microbiome; feature: rumen; material: fiber-attached | host: Bos | place: Iran: Karaj | collected 2018-10
GGGAAGTGGTGAGGACGGAAACGGAGCTTGCAGTCGTTGCCGTAGAGCTTCTTCATAAGCATTTCGAGAGTTCCCTTGAGGTCGCTCATGGTTATGCCCTTGTCAACTACGAGACCCTCTATCTGGTGGAACAGGGGAGAATGTGTGGCGTCAACGGCGTCTGAACGGAAAACTCTTCCGGGAGAGATGATACGGATAGGCGGCTTCTGGTTCTCCATAACGTGTACCTGTACGGAAGAGGTCTGTGTACGGAGAAGTACGGACTCGTCCGTGCCCTCGATGTAGAATGTGTCCTGCGTGTCTCTTGCAGGGTGATCGGGAGGAAGATTGAGCGCCTCGAATACGTGGTAGTCGTCGTCGATCTCGGGACCGTCGGCGATATTGAAGCCCATGCCGATAAAGATCTCCCTGATCTCGTTCTCAACCTTGGTGAGGGGGTGGAGCTTGCCGAAGGGAGCATGTTTGCCGGGGAGGGTTATGTCGATCTTTTCCTCTGCGAGCCTGGCTTCCTGTGCGTTCGCTTTCAGTGAAGCGAGCTTGCTGCCGAGAGCTTCTTCAATATCTGCTCTTACCTTGTTTGCAAGCTGTCCTATTACGGGTCTTTCTTCTGCGGAGAGCTGTCCCATCTGTTTGAGTATGGCTGTGAGCTCACCCTTTTTGCCGAGGAATCTTATCCTCAGGTCGTCCAGCGCCTTGATCTCTGTGCAGGCTTCCAGCTCCTGCTTTGCAAGGGCTTCGATCTTTTCAAGCTGTTCTTTCATTGTTTCACCTCATAATAATGCTTAATTCTTAATGCATAATGCATAACTGCGGTGTCCGCTTCGCGGACAGATCAAAAGAATACTGAAAAAACTATGATCATTGCCTGTGCTTCAATTCAGCGTATTTCTGCACAATGCCGGAGCAATTCCCGATAATTATGAATTATGTATTCTGAATTATGAATTAAAAAAAGTCCTGTCCAACAGGACAAGACTTAAACCTTGCTTTTATACCACCCATTGTCAGGAGAGCCGACACTCTCTTGTCTTTAACGCAGACCTACGTCGCCAGCCTACAACAGCGCTTACTGCGCCGCTTCCGCTCCGCCCCTCGTGAGTGAACTTCGGAATGTATCGTTACGGGACGCTTTCACCTTGCCGCCCCTCTCTGAAGAAACTCCTGCATTCTTACTCTCTCAGTCATCGGGTTATAAACCTATTATATACGCCGTTTCAGAAAAAATCAAGTGCTTTTTTGAATTTTTTTATCCCATACCCCAACACTTGTGAAAAAAAGATGAAGCAATTGAAAATTTTAGAGGGATTTGTTGCAATCTGACGGAAAATGTGGTATCATATAATTACATGACCAATAAACAGGAAACGGAGAATAAAAAATGGATAATTTTGCAGAACAGCTCGTAAAAAAGAACGAAACAGGCGCTGATAAGACAAAAAGGATAGTTTTGACGATCATCGGCATACTTATTGCCGCCGTGCTTGTGCTCATGGGTTTTCTTCAGGCGGGAAGGCCCACGCTCATGCTGCTGGATTTTGTTCTTGCCGTTGCCGCAGGCTTCGGTACCTATTGCATCGTACAGAACACCTATGTGGAGTATGAGTACACCTTTACCAACGGCGACCTCGATGTGGATAAGATAATCGCAAAGAAAAAGCGCAAGGAAATGCTTTCCACAAGCATAAGGCAGTTCACCGACTTCGGCAAATATGACGACAGTATGGAGGAGGCCGACGGTATGACCGTTATCATGGCTACCGATAATATCGCTTCACATGAATATTATGCCGATTTTACTGACGAGACCGTTGGCCCGGCAAGACTGATATTCGTTCCCGACGAGAGGATGCTTGAGAATATCACGAAGTTCCTGCCTGCCAAAATAAGGGCAAAGCAGCAGTAAAAAGCGGAAAAATACTATATCTCAGCGTTATACGCTAAAAAGGGAGGTCATATATATGCAGATCGTTACACCAAAGCAGATGAGCAGACTGGAGGAGCGCTCCGAGAAGCTGGGAGTTACCAGGAGACAGCTCATGGAGAATGCGGGAAAGAAACTGGCGGAGCTCATTGACGGCTACTGCCGCGGGGAGGCTAAGCTTGAGCCCGAAAAGTGCTCGGTAGTATTCCTCGCGGGTACTGGCAATAACGGCGGAGACTGCTTTGCGGCAGCTGAATTGCTCGTCTACAGGGGCTACAGGATCACGGTGATCCATATCGGCGGGCTTCCGAAGTCGCCGCTGGCTCAGGAAATGCTGAGCAGGCTGCCGAGAGAGCGGATAAGCTTTATAGAGGGCTTCCGGAGCGGTAACGTTGAAGCGGCTATAGAAGCGGCAGAGCTGGATTATATGACCATTCAGCCAAGGAGCAGCGACGGCTCGGACGACAGTCAAAACAGAAACCCGCTCGATGATATACTCTTTGCGGAAAAGCGCAGAATGGGACTCATCAAGGGTGCGGTAGTTGAGGCGCAGGTTCTTGTTGACGGCGTTTTCGGCACCGGCTTCCACGGTCAGCTGGACAAGGATACTATCGGTATCTTCGGTATCGGCTCAGGGGCTTACCGTGTGGCAGTGGACGTTCCGAGCGGCGGAAACAGCGCTACCGGTACTGCGGCGGCAGGCATATTCAAGGCTGACGAAACTCTCACCTTCGGCTTTATAAAGTCGGGAATGTCGCAGTTCCCGCTGAAAAAGTTCTGCGGAAAGGTTACCATTGCTGATATCGGCATACCGAAGAAAGCACTGGATATTCTCGACGGCGAAAGAAAGTATATCCGTATCGAAAGAAACTTCCTTGCGGCTTATCCTCCCAAGCGTGAAAGGGACGCCCATAAGGGCTGCTTCGGAAACGTTCTCGTTATCGCGGGAAGCTCGTCTATGCGTGGAGCAGCGGCGTTTGCCGTACTCGGTGCCCTGCGGAGCGGAGCAGGTCTTGTGAGACTGGCTTCTGTTGAGAAGTGTATCGATACGGTATCGGTGCTTGCTCCCGAGGCTACGTTCATCGAGCTGGAATGCGACGATTACGGCTTCATGCTCTATGACAGCAGCAGGGACGTGCTGGCTGAGGCTATGAAAAAAGCGGACGCTGTCGTTATCGGCTGCGGCATGGGAGTTACTCCCGACACTATCGAGCTTACGAAATTTGTTGCTCAGACGGCGGAGTGCCCCGTTATTATCGATGCAGATGGAATAAACTGCATAGCCAGGGACATAAATATACTAATGAAGAAGCAGACTGACATAGTTATCACTCCCCATATGGGCGAAATGGCTCGTCTGCTCAGTTGCAGCACGGATATGATCGCCGAGAACAGGCTCATTGCTGCGGAAAAGTATGCAGAGCAGTTCGGCATAACCGTTGTGCTCAAGGGCGCAGGCACCGTTGTTGCGGACAGCCACTCCACAGCTGCCAATCATACAGGCAATGCGGGTATGAGTGTCGGAGGCAGCGGTGATGTTCTTGCAGGAATGATAGGAGCTGCTATAGCACAGGGCTGCGGAATATTCGACGGTACCTGCGCAGGAGTGTACATGCACGGCCTTGCAGGCGACGCAGCCGCTCAGAAGCTGGGCATGGAGGCAATGCTGCCAAGGGATATAATCGGCAATCTGCCGGCTGCTTTCGGGATACTAAGGGAAAAGAAGAATAATATGACCGTATGACGCAGCGGTCGGATGTGAAAATATATTTTCTGTACTATGATCGGAGCTGGTATTATGAAAAGGATATTCACATTCGTACTTACTGCGGCAGCGGCGGTGTGCCTGACAGCCTGTACTCTTTCGGGAGGCGGCAGTGTATCACGCAGGAACGGGCTCGGAATGGGCTTTTCGGCGCAGGCAGGCATTACCGTTGACCGCCTTGAAGCCGAGGGAAATGTTAAACGCTACGGCGAGGGCCTTTGGGAGATAGAATTCTCGGCGCCCAATACTCTCAGCGGAGTAAAGCTGGAATTCAGCGAGGGCAGTGTTCTTGCGTCCTACAAGGGACTGAGCTTTTCGGTGCCTCAGTCGGCTGTGCCCGTAAAGGCTATGATGCTGAATCTCATCAAAGCTGTTGATGATAATGCCAAGGCTGAGGAGCTGACAGGCGAGGAGAGCGACGGGCTTCTAAGGGTTAAGGGCAGTCTTGACGGCGGGGAGTATATGCTTACCGTCGACGAAAACGGGCTGCTCAGCGCCTTTGAGATGCCGAACAACAAGCTGACCATGCGTTTTACTGATATGAAAACTGTGGAGACAGCCGCGGAGAAGATCCCGGAGGAGGAAACTTCGGAGGCTGAAACCGGAAAAGAATAACAGATAAAAGGCTGTGAGCGATCACAGCCTTTATTGTTTTGGTATTGCAGCCCTGAAGTGTCAGGTATTTTACGGGTAATAGTAGTCAAGCAGGAGCTGTACCACGAGCGAATATGTCCGTATGCCTTCTTCTCTGCCGTTGAACTTTATGTTGGTGTCAAGAAAGGTCTCGGAGGCTTCGCTGACGGCCTCGGTCGGGATTATCTCTTTTTCGGCGTTGTCCTCCCAGTAGTTATCGGGAAGGAAACGGTTCATGTCGTTTATGACCTGATCGGACATGGGGTAATCCATTGCCGAAAAGTACATGCCGTTGTTGTACAGGGCGCTGTCTACGTATTCAAGGGCGGCTATGTAGCCTGCATACCGGAATTCCACATTGTCGCTGCCGGTTGCGGCTATATATGCAAGGAAATTGGCTTCGTCCTCCTGTATGAAGCCTTTCAGGTGACAAAGCTCGTGGCATACGGTGAAGGGGAGCTCCGTTCTGACCATATCGTCGTTGTAGTTGGCTTCAACAGTGTAGGGAAGGTATATTCCCGAGATATAGGTCTGGCTCATAAAGTAGGAGAACTGTATGGGCTTTGCGTTGGGATAGTAGCCTTTCAGCTGAGGGTAGATCCCGCCTGCGCGTTTCATCGCCTTTTTGGCTTCGGTCTGAAAGTCGCAGGTCAGCATGAAGCGGTCGTTCTCGTCGCGGGGGACCTGCTTTGAGAGAGAGTTGCATTTATCAACGAGCATGCCGTAAAGCTCAAGTATCTCATCGTCTGTGTGCTCGTGGGAGTTGGGAAAGTACCTCTCCGCAAGAGGCGTACACTGATACATTATAAAGCAGTTCATGGTCTCGGTGACAGTGACGTAACAAAGTATCCACAGGAGGAGCGTTCCTGCGAATGCAGCTGTCTTGCGGCGCCTGTTCTTTCCGAATATGATAAGTATAATGAATAACGGTATGCCTGTGACAGCGAGAATAACTGCGGCAACAGTAAGCATTTCGCCGAGAGAAAAGGGAAATACTCCGGTTACAAAGGATATGGCGGCAGATATGTGCGGGAATATGCGGCTTGCGTAAAAGTCCGCAAAGGGGCGGCAGAAGCGTGCAAGCACGTTGAGCAGCACCATTACGCCTATGATAACAAGGGGAATGCTGTATCTTTTTTTCATGGCTGCGTCCTCTTTCGTGATTTGTGTACAATAATTATACCATGAGAGCGGCAATAAATCAATGATTATGCAGAAAAAGGAGAAATTTAACAGAGGTGTAACCGCTTTTTAATTGACTTCAACAGGCAATTGTGGTATAGTTTAAATATTAACAAAGGGTAAGACCCGATAAGGAGGAAATATTTTGAAAAAGATATTGGCAGGGGTCACTGCATTTGCAGCTGTATTATGCATGTTTGCAGGCTGCGGCAAGACCGAGGATAAAAAGAAAAACGACAAGGACAATGCTGCCGTGACGACCGAGGCAGGCGACAGCTCCGGCAAAAAGGATGACAAGGACAATGATAAGGACTCCAAGACAGATAATAAGGACAAGGACGAAAAGAAGGAAGACAAAAAAGACGACAAGAAGGACGGCGGAAACAGCTCGGACACTTCATACGAAGAGGCTGTCAATGAGTATTTCGACGCTGTGAATTCGGGGGATTTCAGAAAGCTCCTTGAAATGCAGATGCCCGAGGGCGGTATCGATGTTCTTAAGCTCATGTACATGGAACAGCAGACAGATGACGGAGAGAAGCAGGACGTTGACGCCATGATCGACGAATATGCTCAGATGATGGTAGGCTCAGAGTCAAAGATCAAGTTCAACAGGATAGTTGAGACCGAGGAGCTCGGCGAGGAGGATATCGAGTCTCTTAAGGAGGCCTGCGCTGCCTATACAATGATAATCGACTATATCAATGACAAGGGCGGCGTTGACAAGGTTGATCTCGCGGAAATGGAGAAGGAGTTCGAGGATCTCGACCCCAAGGATCTTGCTTCAAATGTTATTATCGACGACGCAAAATACGTTACCATCGAATACACTGAGGACGGCAGGGACGAGCCCGAGGAGGAGGAATTCTGCCTTTATCGCGTAAACGGCGGTGAATGGCGTGTTGATAACTCCATGATGGCTTATATGAGAAAGGCAAAGAAGGCTTCTGCAAACAGCAGGGCAAGTTCGCTTAGCAAGGCGGGAAATACCGCACTGGTTGAAATGGACGAGGAGAATGTGCTGCCCCAAATGAAAAACGCGATCATCTGCTCCGATCCTGCAAAGAACCTGAACTTACCCGACAGCTTCGATACGGCTCTGTTCTATAAGAAGGTAGAAAAATATTTCTCCGATAATTCAAAGCTTGACTGGTTCATGGCTGTAAATGACGGATGCGTTATCTATACTGTTGCTGTTTCAAAGGGCGAGAAACAGGTGGGTATCTATCCCGGTAACAGCATACTCAATGCAAACGGCAGTACCGACAGCGACGAGAGCGCTGGAAAGAAGTCGTTTGACGAGTTATACGATATCTGTGCCGGAATAGTAAAATAATAACATAAAGAATGCAGTGTAAAAGGCATAAAGAAGTTCTTTCTTTATGCCTTTTAATATTAATAAGCAGATGTATGCCTGCTGCATATCCTGCTGCTTACAAGAATAGAATTAAAGTATCAAATACGGGAGGTATGACCATGCAGGACAAGATAGTGAAGCAAAACCATAATCTTATACTTGAAAACCGAAAAAGTCTGAGTATTTCGGGAATAACCGATGTTGACAGCTTCGATGAAAAGGAGATAAGCCTTTATACTCAGCTTGGCGAGCTGACTGTTCAGGGACGGGAGCTGCATATCGACGCGATGAGCGTCGAAACAGGAGATATGACCATAACGGGCGATATATGGGCGCTGATTTACGGCGACCGTGATAAAAAGGGCCCTGTTTCCGCACTTGGCAGGCTGTTCAGATGATCGTTCCCGAGACCTATTTTACCGTCAGTGAAGAGATGCGGCTTTTCGGGGAGTCATGCCTTTTAGGCGGTGCTGCTGGGGCTGCCTTTGATACAGTAAGGGCTTTAAGACTGATAGCGCCTCATAACAGAATGCTTGTCGCCTTTGAGGACGCAGGCTTCCTTGCGCTGTGCGGCGCGGCGGCCAAAGTATTTTCCATGGGGGCTGCAAGAGGGGAGATGAGGCTGTATTTTGTTATCGGCGCCCTGCTTGGGTTTACTGTTTATTTTGTGACGCTGGGAAGTATCGTAATGGGCACCATGAGAAAGCTATTTCTTTTCGCAGCTGCGTGCATTAAGCTGATTTTTCGTCCTGTGAGGACTTTTTTTGCACCGTTGTATAAAAAACTAAAGGTTGAATTTGTTAGAAATCTCCAAATTATCGTTAAACGATTTAAAAAAATAAAAATAGTATTGCTAAACGGGCCGTTTCTGTTGTATAATAAAATGGAAAATAAAAAGAGAAAGAACGTGAAAAACGTTGTCGAAAAAAATGAAACACGAAAAGCAGAATAAAAAAGGTCTGTTCAACAGCTGGCTCGTGAAACTCGCTGCTGTAGCTGCTATTATAGGCTGCGGTGTCCTTATTGCTTCTACTCAGAAGGATTGCAGCGAAAAGGAAGAGCAGATGAAGCTCATTCAGACTAAAATAAACGCTTATGAGACCGAAAATGCCGAGCTGCAGCGTGTTCTGGAAAGTGACGATCTCAGCGCCTATATGGAAAAGGTCGCACTGGAGGACAGAGGCTATGCCTATCCTGACGAGCGCAGATTCTACGACACTACGAGGGACTAATCGGGTCTGCTGTGACGGATCCATTAAAAAGGAGTTATAAATAAATATGCAGCTGGAAATTGGTAAGATCTATAATGGCAAGGTCAAGGGAATAACACAGTACGGCGCTTTTGTTGATATCGAGGGCGGCGGTACGGGTATGGTGCATATTTCCGAGATCGCAAATACATATGTCAGCGACATACATGAGCATCTTTCTGAGGATCAGGAGGTAAAGGTTAAGGTCATCGGCATCAATGAGGCAGGCAAGGTGAGCCTTTCCATAAAAAAAGCTTCCGAAAACGGTGACGCTCAGCCCCGTCAGCGCAGATTCGACAAGGGTCAGGGAAAGTTCGACAGAAACGGCGGAGATAAAGGCTACGACAAGGGCGATAAAGGCGACCACGGCTTCGATAAGGGCGAAAAGAACAATGAACGTCAGAGAAGCAAGCCTGTGGTATGGGAACCCAAAAAGCCTGTCCCTCAGTCGGAAATGACATTCGAGGATATGATGTCACGCTTCAAGCAGACCAGTGAGGAGCGTATGTGCGACCTTAAGCGGAGCACCGACAGAAAAAACGGTACAAGAAGGAAATAAGTACAGTATATAAGCAGGAGCCGTCATTTTGGACGGCTCCTTTTTCGTTATTCTCTGACTTTTCCGCTTTTTAGTCTTGCAAAGTAGTCCTTTGTCTCTGAGGAGACAACTCCCGAGAGGAGTATTATTGCTGTAACATTTGGGATAGCCATTAGTCCGTTGAATATGTCGGCTATGTTCCATACGGCTTCCACTGTGAGGTAGGGGCCTGTGAAAACTGCGGCTATATATATCCATCTGTAAATATTTGTCACTCTTTTGCTGGCTCCCGTAAGATATGAGAGACAGCGCTCGGAATAGTAGTTCCAGCCGAGGATGGTAGTGAATGCAAATACTGTAAGACACGACATGAGTATGAATGATGATACCCTGCCGCTGAACGGGAGACCGTAGTCAAAGGCGTCCATTGTTATCATTACGCCCTTAAGCTCGGAGGTATTGTGGCTGCCGGACATGATTATGGCAAGTCCTGTCATTGTGCACACTATTATGGTATCGATAAAGGTACCCGTCATAGTGACAAGTCCCTGACGGACGGGCTCGTTTGTTCTGGCTGCTGCCGCCGCTATAGGTGCGGAGCCGAGACCGGCCTCGTTGGAGAATATTCCCCTTGCTACGCCGTTCCTCATGGCACACATCATTACTGTTCCAGCTGCGCCGCCTGCTGCCGCTTTAAGGCTGAATGCTCCTTTTATTATTGCGGCTATGGCGGCAGGTATCTCGGTGATGTGGCAGAAGATTATGGTCAGGCAGCAGCCTGCATAGGCGATTATCATAACCGGAACCACTATCTCGGAAACTGTGGCTATACGCTTTATGCCTCCGATGATTATGAGGGCGGTGAGCAGAGTTATCACTGCTCCTGCGATTATGGTAGTCCATGTGTACTCGATGCCGAATATCGAAACGGTGCTGCTCTGCCCGGGGTCAAAGAAATTGTGGGCCGCAGAGGTTATGCCGTTTATCTGTGTTATGGTGCCGATTCCCATAAGTCCTGCAAGAAGACCGAACAGGGCGAAGAGCTTGCCGAGCCATTTCCAGTTTTTGCCGAGACCGTTTTCAATATAGTAAAACGGACCGCCGAGGATATTGCCGTTTTCGTCCTTTATCCTGTACTTTACTGCGAGAAGTCCTTCGGCATATTTGGTAGCCATGCCTAAAAACGCAGCAAGCTCCATCCAGAAAAGGGCGCCTGCGCCGCCTGCTGCTATTGCTGTGGCAACTCCTACGATATTACCGGTTCCCACAGTGGCGGAAAGAGCTGTACACAGGGCTGCAAAGCTTGATACCTCGCCGCTGCCGTCCTTTTCGTTCCTTACCATATATTTCAGCGCCGTACCGAGCCTGCGGAGCTGCAAGAATCCAAGCCTTGCCGAAAGCAGCACTCCGCATGCCATTATGAGGATTATGAGGGGAAGTCCCCATACATAATCGTCTATAGTGCTGATCATGTCGTTTATCCTGCTCATTGATACATCTCCTGTCAAAAAACTTCGTTAAAATTATATCATGCTCTGCACGGAATGTCAATCATATGTTTTTGCTGAGCCGGAAGAAAGCGACAGCGCTGGCTGCGGCTACGTTAAGGGAATCCACGCCGTGTGCCATGGGTATCTTTATGGTGTAGTCGCAGCGGTCTATGGTAGCGTCCTTCAGTCCGTCACCCTCAGTTCCGAGAATCACCGCAAGTTTTGGCTCGGCTCTCAGCTCAGGGGCATCTACGCGGACGGTGTCGCGGCGGAGCGCCATTGCAGCGCAGGCAAAGCCTGCTGCTTTAAGCTCAGAGATGTAGTCGGGGGAGCCTGAACTGAGATATGTCCACGGGATCTGAAAGACTGTTCCCATGCTGACGCGGACTGTTCTGCGGAAAAGAGGGTCGCTGCATGAGGGGGTAAGCAGTACGGCGTCAAAGCCGAGAGCGGCTGCGGAACGGAATACGGCGCCTGTGTTGGTCTGGTTCATTACGTCCTCGAGTATGGCGATACGCTCTGCCTTGGCGAGTATATCCTGCGGCGAGGGCAGTACTCTGCGGCGCATGGCACATAGGGCGCCCTGTGTAAGCCTGAAGCCGGTCAGCTTTTCAAGCACCGCGGAGGATGCGGTATATATGGGGATATCCCCGCAGCGGGCGATAATATCGGCTGCCTGACCGTTTATGTACTTTCGTTCCAGCAGCAGGGATACCGGCTCATAGCCCGAGTCGAGGGCAGTGCGTATGACTTTGGGGCTTTCGGCGGTGAAAATGCCATCTGCCATGAGCTTTTTTTCGGCAGTATCGGTGTATGGAAGGAGCTCCGCAGCGGAAAGATCCGTTATTTCGATTATATCTGCCATTATTTCACCTCATTTCCGGTGGTGAAACTGCTTATGATGTCAAGACATAAACCGAGAGCGGGTTCCAGTGAAGCTACGCCGAAATCACGCCTTTCGTAGTTGTTGAGGTCCGCAAGGGAATCGGCTGTGAAAAACAGCATTCCGAAGCTGGCTCCGCGGAATCTTGCGCAGGCAGCCATTGAGGCGCACTCCATATCAACGGTATCGCAGCCTTCGCTGCGGCGGTGTTCCACCATTTCCGGTGTTTCACGGAAAAGGCCGTCCGTAGTCCATGTGGTGCATTTTCTGCAGGCTATGCTGCGGGAGCCGAGAGTGTTGCAGATATGCTCCGTCATGCCCGCGTCAAGGTCAATATAGCGGGAGGGCGGCAGATATTTGTAGGAGGTTCCCTCGTCACGGAGGGCTCTCACGGGGACGATGAACTCGTTTTCGGGCATAGGGGTAAGAACTCCGCATGAGCCTGCGGAGATAATGTGCTTTACACCGCAGGCAAGGAGGATCTCCATGTTCTGCACAGCGGCGGGAGCTCCCATTGGTGCCTGACACAGACATACTTCCTCGCCCTTGTATTTTACGGTATATACGGGATAATCCCTTGTTATGGTCTGTATCACGGTGACTTCAGTGCCGCCGTTTGCTGCGGCGTATTCGTCTATACAGCTGCCGAGCAGTCCGTATATGGCTTTTTGCGGCAGCTTCAGACCCTGCTGCTCCTTTTTCAGACCGTAAAGTGCGGCAGAGGAGGTGTCGTATTCGAGAATTGGGATATCATTTTTATGTAAAGACATTTTTTTCTTCCTTTCAGCCGCCTGATTTGTCTCATTGGCGGCAGCTGCGAATGATTCGCTTCGTTTTTCCTGATTTTTAGACAGTTATGACATTATTATAATCCATTTGTATGAAAAAAACAATATATTCACAAAATTTTGGTTGAAATTTTTATTGGAATGTGGTATAATACTTACGATAAATTTGAACTATTGTAAAGGAGGTGCGCCATGAAAGAGCTGCTGGAGAACCTGTGTGACAAGTATCTGCTCAATCTTGGGCTTTTTACCGACTTTTACCCTCTCGAAAGGGACGTTCTTTACCCCGTGTGTGCAAATGTTTTCTGTGCTGCCGACGCTGTTTTTGACCTCGGGAAATTCAAGGACAGCATGAACCTTATAAAGGAAAACCCGAAAATGCTGTCGAGCTTCCGCAGTACGGTGCGGCCGCTCATTGCGTCGCTCATATCCATAAGCGACGATCCGCGGGGCGAAATGGAACGATATCTGCAATGCTATGAGCTGCTGCGGAAATACTTCACCAACTCGGAGCACCTTGCGCTGCTTTCGGTGCTAATGGTGAGGATAACCTCTGCCGACAAGGCGGAGGGCTATATTATGCGCGGCAGGCAGATATACGACCGCATGAAAAAGGAGCACCGCATACTCACCACAAAGGAGGACGTGGCTTTTGCTGTCATGCTGGCGTTTTCGGACAAGACCGACGATGAACTCATCGAGGATATGGAGGCATGCTACAGGCTCCTGAAGCACAGAGCCGACAACAACAGCATACAGACCGTATCCCATGTTCTTGCAATGGTGAGCGGTCCTCCTGAGGAGAAATGTGAGAAATTCACGGAACTGTACGACAGCATGATAAAAAAAGGCAGGAAATACGGCAAACATTACGAGCTTGCGATGCTTGCGGCTCTGTCTATAACCAGATTCAGCAGCGCCGAGATACTTGACGATATAAGTGACAGTGAGGCATTCCTTGCTCAGCACAGTTCGGTAGGCGACCTTTCCGAATTCGGAAAGAGCGAACCTGTGAGCCATGCGTTCCTGCTGCTGACTATCGCATATGCAAGCGATGAGAACGTGAGCAGCGAAGCCGAAAGGCATGCGCTCCTTGCGGCAAGACAGGCAACTCTTTATTCGGTGCTGGTGTACAGTATGATGACCGTTGCACCGCTTGTTACCGAATAATACAACGATAAATCTACATAAAGAAACGGAGGTTTTTGAAATGAAGGCAGATAAATACATCATACAGGAAGGCAAAAAGACCGATATCCGCAAGCTGCCCACAAACAGCAGGGAGGATAAGGTCGATAAGGAAGAGATAATCGCCAGGTATGAGGAAAACAAGAGGGAGCTTATCCTGCTTCAGGACAAGTTCTACGCCGACGCAAGAGAGGGGCTTATCGTAGTCATACAAGCTCTTGACGCTTCTGGCAAGGACTCGGCCATAAAGTACGTTTTCAGCGGCATAAATCCTCAGGGCGTGAAGGTACACTACTACAAGGCGCCTACCTCGGAGGAGCTGGCTCATGACTATCTTTGGAGGATCCATCAGAATGTTCCGCGCAGAGGAGAGATAGCAGTCTTCAACAGAAGCCACTACGAAGACCTCGTTACGGTGCAGGCTGAGGATATATGGAAAGGCTATCACATGTCCGGCAGAGTCCTTGACGATACAAAGAAGAAGTTTTTTGAGAAAAGATACGATCAGGTGAACAATTTCGAGGAGTATCTCTACGAAAACAGCTACCGTATGGTCAAAATTTTCCTGCATGTGTCAAAGGAGGAACAGACCGGACAGCTTCTTGAACGTATAGAGCTGCCGGAGAAAAACTGGAAGTTCCGCGCCGATGACCTCAAGGTGAGAGACAAGTACGACGCTTATCTCAAATGCTTCAACGACGTGATAAACAAGACCTCGACAAAGCACAGCCCGTGGTATGTGCTTCCCGGAGATCAGAGGTGGTATACGAGATATCTTGTTACGGAAATACTCCTTGACGCCATTAGATCCTGTAAGCCCGAGTATCCGCAGCTCCCGCCGGAGGAAGCTGAGAAGCTCCCCGAGTGCAGGAGAGTGCTCTCGGAGGCTTTGAAGGAGTACGAAAAGGGCGGAAAGGAAGAAAAAACAGCGGAGTCAAAGAAGAAACAGAAGAAAAAGAAAAAATGAGCTTTTGCACCTGCACAGGTGAATTATTGAATGTTTTTTCAATGGCTCATCATAAATTTAACCTTTTAAGGACTTTATAAAGAATAATACGCTGTTCTGTTGACTTGCGGCAGAAAGTGTGCTATAATTTTTATGTATAATTTAAGCTGAGGAGGAAGCTATGGGCAACAGTGAATACCGCAAGACTATCGACTATATTTTAGATCTTATCAGAAGCGGAATGCTGCAGGTAGGGGACAAGCTTCCGACAGAGCGCAGTATCTCGGAAAAGCTCGGCATAAGCCGGAATACTGTCCGCGAAGCGCTCAGGGGACTTGAGATCCTCGGCATAGTCAATGGGAAACAGGGTTCCGGGAATTACCTCACGGACAATATCTCGGATTCTATCGCCAAGGCTATGGACGTTATGCTGCTTATGAACAAGACTTCAAAGGAGGAGATATGCTCCTTCAGGCGCAGCATGGAAAAGACCGTGTGCAGCTACCTTATAGCAAGAGGCTGCTCTTCGGAGAACAAGCTCAAGATTGTTGCCGCTCTCAATAAGCTGAAAGAGTCTGAGGGAACGAGCAGACAGACCGTTTCGGACAGGGATTTCCACTATTCACTTATCTATGCAACGGAAAACAGTTTCTGGATAACCTTTATGAACGCAGTTTCGGAGGTGTATATGAGATGGATAGATGATTTTCTGACAACTTCGGGCATGGACGTGAAGGATCAGCTTCAGGACGCTCACGAAAAAATGGTGCAGGGCATCATTACGGGCGATACCGAGTTCTGCTTCCGCGCCATCGATGCACATTATGATATAATCGATAAAAGCTTCGGCTGATGAAAGGATTGCTATGAGTAGGGTACGTTTCTTTGCTGCTGTTTCTGCGGCTATAATTGCTTTCAGTGCTGTATCTTGTTCACATCAGATCCACGTCGACGACAGTGGCTCGAATGCAAGCACTACAGCGACCGGAGAAGGGGAAAAGGAAACTGCGTCAGCTAATACAGAAAAAAGAACTGACGATATCAACTCATACATCAAGGTGAAAAAATCAAAGCCCGTCATGTGGAAGGTAACTGACACGGATACGGGAAACGAGCTCTATATGTTCGGTATAATGCGTTTCGCTACCAAGTATACCTTCGAGCTGCCTGATTATGTCGATGAGGCGTATCAGAAATGCAGCGGCGTAGTCACGGAGTATGACTACATAATGACACCGGAGCAGATGGAGAAGTTCAACAGCAGCTTTGCCTATCACGACGGCACTACCGTCAGGGACCATATTTCCGAGAAGACCTATAAGGAGGCTATAGAGTATCTGTCCGAATATTCGTACTACAACGAGAACATGGACGGCTTTACTGCCAACGGCTGGGCTTCACAGGTGAACGGTGCGTCTATACAGAGGGTTGAGAACCTGCTGAACGAGAATATAGATACAAGGTATATGTCAAAGGCGAGAGCCGACGGCAAGGAGATACTCGGACTCGAGAATATCATGGTACAGCTCGATATCAATGACGCATGCTCTGACGCACTGTCGGATTTCATGATATACGATACGGTGCGCAGGTCTCAGGATATAAGAGCGTTTACCGCCAATCTTGCTTATCAGTATGACTGCTGGGCAAGAGGAGATGTGGACGCCCTTGATGAGAAGTACTACTGGAGCGAACGCTCGTCAGACCTTGACGATGATTATGCGGACTACCTTGAGGTCAGCCTGTATAACCGGAACAGGAACATGGCTGACAAGCTCGCCGAATATATCAAGAGCGGGAATAAGTACTTCGTTGTTATCGGAGTTACGCATTTCTCGGGAACAAAGGGTATCGACGACCTCCTTGCGGAAAAGGGCTATAAGGTCGAAACGGTAAGCTGACATATGAAATGAAAACGGCGCTTGTGCAATACGCACAAGCGCCTTGTTGTATTTTGTGCATTCATACAAAGCTGAAAGAGAATGCGTGGACTTAACTAAAGCAGATGAGATTGACAGAAAATCCAACAAAAAAAGCACCGATGTGTTTTTAAATTCGGCGCTTTTTGATAAATCGTTCCATAGCCCCTTGACACAGGGACAAAACTGTATTATAATGTTATAATGTATCAATATGGAATAGTATCGCTATTTTGCAAGATATTATAGCATACTTTGCAGCGGCTTGTCAATAGTTTTGCAGAAAAAATTTCACACGATACGTCAGGCTACAAACAGAACTGCCTGTACCTGCCTGTGTGCGCGGGGAAAAGCAGCAAAAAAATACAAGGAGGTTCCGCCTATGGTGAATGTTACACCTAAGCAGCTGGGAAAGAATGTCAGAATGAGCTTCGGTAAGATTACCGAGCCTCTGGA